>Ga0172379_10000347_pt1 | contig 119773 bp, 84 predicted proteins | sample GrowelOW334metaG_FD_119756 | JGI IMG/M metagenome (GOLD analysis project Ga0172379, IMG submission 119756) | Groundwater microbial communities from an aquifer near a municipal landfill in Southern Ontario, Canada - Groundwater well OW334 metaG | ecosystem: Environmental > Aquatic > Deep... | reverse complement strand
CGCTCGGCAGGATATGCTGCGCGTCGCAGCCGCCGCCCCAGAAGACCAGGTCGCGGCCGAAGCGGCGCTTCAGTTCGGCCGGCTCCATGTTCGTCGCGCTGACCTGCACGGGGTTGAGGATGTGGATGCCGTTGTCCATCAACTCCGGGATCAGGCCGGCGCACGAGCCACAGGTGTGATACCAGACCTTGGCGCTGGTGCGGGAGCGGATGTATTGGACAAGACGCTTGTGGCGCGGCTTGACCATGCGGCGGTAGATGTCGGGCTGGAAGAGCGGGCCGTTCTGCGCGGCGAGGTCGTCGCCGATCATGATCACGTCCACCACGTCGCCGACCTCGTCGAGGAAGAGCCGGAACCAATCCATCCAAAACTTCAGCGTCTGGTCGAGCATTGCCTCGCAAAACTCCGGCTCGGTCATCAGGTCGCAGAACCACTGCTCCAAGCCGCGCATATACCAGCAGATCTCATAGACGACGCCGGAGATGCCGCTCACGACCGCGTAAGGCGTCTCCTTCTTCAGCAGCAGCGCGCGCTCGCGCAGGCCAGTGAAGCGCGTCGGGTCGTCGCCCTTGGGCCACGGATGGTTCTTCACGTCGGCGAGCGTCGCGTTCGCGAGCGGATGGAGCGTGATGTCCATGTAGTTCGGCGCGTCCTCGGGCATGGACCAACGGATGCCGAACTCGTCGGTGAGGTCGTGCCAGAGCTTGCCGTCGCGCCGGGCTTGGACGATGCCGCCCTTCCAACTCGACGGCGCACCCGCGGCGATGTAGCGGGTGTCTATGTGGAACCGCTCCAGCACCTTTTCGCACGGCTTCGCGAGCTGCTGGACGGCGTCCATAATAATAATGTCGTCTTGGATGCCGAGGTGGTGGATGAGGTTCGTGTAGGCCTTGCGATGGATGCCGGTCTGGTTGCCGCCGAGATCGAACGGCACGCGGTCGGGGATTTCGTGGTTGAGTGCCTTGAGCACGCGCTCGCGCGAGATCATCGTTTCACGCTTCGGCATGGTGCGCTTCCTTTCTTGGAACTACTTCGTCTTCTGCTTGCCCTTCTTCCCGGCTTTGCCGGCTTTCTTCCCAGCAGGAAGGCCTTGGCCGTCGGAGAGGGCGAGGACGCGGCATTGCTCGGCTTGTTTGTTCCAAGCCTGCTCCAACTCGCGGACCTTGTCGGGCATGGCGGCGGCGAGGTTGTTCGATTCGCAACGATCCTTGCTGAGATCGTAGAGTTCCCACTGCCCGCCTTGCTTCTCGGCGCTCACGAGCTTCCAGTCGCCGACGCGGATGGCACGGTTGTTTTCGTGGAGCCACCAGAGAGCGTCGCGCTTCACCGCGCCGTCCTGCGCGAAGGCAGAGACGATGCTCTTGCCGTGCGGCGGCGGCACGGGCTTGCCATCGAATGTCTGGAGCCAAGAGCCGCCGGCGAGTTCAACGATAGTGGGCGGCAGGTCCACGAGATGGCCGGGGTTTTGGCGAAGCTCGCCGCGGGCTTTGATGCCGGCGGGCCAGTGGACGATGAGCGGCGTGTTGATGCCGCCTTCGTGGACCCACGTCTTGTGGCGTCGGAGCGGCGTGTTGGCCGCGCTGGACCAGCCGGGGCCGAGGCAAAAGTAGCTGGCGGCCGAGCCGGGCGCGGCGGCGGGATCGTGGCCGTCGCCGCGCACCATGATCTCGGCGCTCGCGCCGTTGTCGGAGGCGAAGAAGATGATCGTGTTGTCGAGCGCGCCCATCGCCTTGACTTGGTCGAGCACGCGGCCGATCTCGCGGTCCATGCGGTCCACCATCGCGGCGTGGACTGCCATCTTTGCGGCCTGGAACTCGCGCTGCGCGTCGGTGAGTTCGTTCCACGGCAACGGGAAGCGCGCTTCGCCGGGGCCAAGCTTCTCGAATGCGTCGGCGAAGTGGTAGGGCGGGCCGACTTCGCGCTCCAGCGCCGAGAGAGCGCAGTTGACGATGCCCATCTTTTTCATGCGTTGCCACCGATCGTTGCGGACGGCGTCCCAGCCTTTGCGATACTTGTCACGGTAGCGGGCGATGTCCTCGGCGGGCGCGTGCAGCGGGAAGTGGGGCACAGTGAAAGCGACATAACTGAAGAACGGTTTGCCGGCGTATTTCTCGGCGTGGTCCTTCAGGCACTTGATAGCGTGCCCGGCGATGGCGGTGGTCGAGTAGTAGCCGCTGCCCGGCTCGACGGGCAGCAACTTTACGTCGTCCTCGGTATGATTTTTCGGCGCGAAATTACGATTGTGGTCTTCGAGGCAATAGGAGCGGTCGAAACCGCCGTCGAGCTGCTTGCCGTCAATATGCCACTTCCCGGAATGATACGAGCGGTAGCCGAGCGGCTTGAGATACTCCGGAAGCAGCCGCGCCCACTTCGGCCGCTTGCCCTGGCCGCCGCCGCCAATGCTCGGCAGCGCATCGCGCCGAATGGCCTGCGCGTAGTAGCCGGTCGTGATGCAAGCGCGCGAGGGCCAGCAGCGGGCGGTGTTGTAGAACTGTGTGAACCTCAACCCGTTCGCCGCGAGCCGGTCGAGGTTTGGCGTGGCGATCTCGCCGCCGTAGCAACCGGCGTCGGAGTAACCCATGTCATCGGCGAAGAAGATGATGACGTTGGGCTTGGAGGCTGGCGCGGCGACGGCGATGACAGCGGCGGGAATGAGGAGCGCGGTGAGAATCCATCCGGCAAGAGTGCGTTTCATGACGGCCCCCGTTGTATCAGAACCGGCGGTTTCTGCAATAGCGGCGGCGGTTTCTAAAACTCACCGCCCGAGCTTCCGCAGCGCGAACGCATACGCGCCGACACCGACGGCTTCGCTCGTGCCGAGCCGCGACATACCGATGCCGAGCCGTTGGAGCGGGTCGAAGGCGATCTTGCGCGTGCCGCCGGGGACGGTAACCTCGCGCGTTTCGCCTTTGAGGAAAACCTGAAGTTGCGCCGAGTCTTCGAGGTTGAAGACGGGCGACGTGACGCGGCGATAGGTCTGGCCGGCGGGGTTGGTGTAGGTGCTGTTCAGCTCCTCCACGAGCGCCGGCAGGAACAGCGGTGCCGCGCCGCTGAGGCCGCCGCCGATCACGGCGAGGCCGTCAATCAACGTCAGCGCGTTGCCCATCGCGTCGCCGACGACCACGCCGAGCCGGCGGAACGCCTCGCGCGCGGCGTCCGCGTTGCCGGCGGCCTTGCCCGTGCCGATGTCGAAGATCACCTTCGGTTCCGGCGCTTGCTCGAACGGCATGCCCGCCACCTCCGCATACGCGCGGCGCACGGCGCGGATGCTGGCGCCTTCCTCGGCGTTCATCGCCGGATTGAGCCGATTGCGCAGCAGCCAGACTTCGCCGCCCATCGAGTTGTCGCCGATGAACAACTCGCCGTCGCGCACGATGCCACCGCCGAAACCGGTGCCGAGCGTGACGCCGAAGAGGTTCTTGTAACGCTTCGGGCTGCCGGCTTTTTCGAGCAGACTGTTGACGTAGGGCAGGAAGCCGGCAATGGCCTCGCCATAGACGAAAAGGTCGCCGTCGTTGTTGATGAACGCAGGAATGCAGAACTTTTCCTCCAGCATCGGCGCGAGCGCGACACCGCCGCGAAAACCGGGCAGGTTGTAGAGGTCGCCGATAATGCCATTCGGGTAGTCCGCAGGCGCGGGGAACGCGAAGCTGATCGCCACGGGCGGTTCTGGACAATGTTGTTTCACGCGCGTGAAGCCCTCGACGATGTTGGCGAGGCAGCGCGGGAGGTCGTCGCCGTTGGAGGGCATGGCGACGGTCTGCGTGACGGGCTTGCCGCCGCGGATGCCGGAGAAACGGAAGTTCGTGCCGCCCGCGTCGAGCGTCATGACGATGCGTGAGTCTTGGGTCAGGTTCATGGGGGTGAAACGTAATGCGTAACTCGTGGTTCACGTCAGGCTTTCGCCGCCGCCGGCTTGCGGCTGGCGCGCAGCGAGATGAGCAGCAGATAGGCGAAGCACGCCGCCGGCACGACGAACGCGAGCGACTTCATGCCAGTGTCCACCAGCGCGCCCATCACGAGCGGCACGATCGCGCCGCCGGAGATGGCCATGCACATCAGGCCGCTCAGTTCATTGGCGCATTCTGGTTTCTCCTCGACGGTGATCGAGAAGAGCATCGGCCAGATGTTGGCGAAGCCGAAACCCGCTGCGAACACGCCCACGATGGCCAGTGTCGGCGAACCAGTCATGATGATGCCTGCGCCCACCATGCCCAACAATGCCGAGAGCCGGAAGCACGTGCGCGGCGTCATCACCATTAGCACCGCGCTGCCGAGCAGCCGCCCGATGGTTAGTAAAAGGAAGAAGAGCGCCGGGCCGAACTTGCCGGCGGTGTTCTCATCCATGCCCATGTCTTTCAGGGCCGGAAACAGAAACCGCCCCATCGAAGCCTCCGCGCCGACGTAGAGGAAAATGCCGAGCACCGCGAGGAAGAACGTCGGCTCCTTCAGCAGGCCGAGGCTGGAGCCAATGCTCGGCGGCACGTCCGGCTTCGTCTCTTCAATCTTCAGGAACGCCACCGACACGAACGCGACAGCCATCAGCACGAAGAACACCGGAAACGCACCGCGCCAGCCCATGCCTTGGAAGATGGCGATGGCGGTGACGGCGGTGACCAGATACGTCGAGGCGGTGCTGCCAAGGCCCTTGATGCCTTGCGCAAAGGCGAGGTTGCGGCTGTAAGTGCCCGCCGCGCTCACGTCGCGCATGATCGGGTTGCCGGAGACCTGTAGTAACGTCGTGCCAACACCGAGCAGGAAAATGCAGCCGAGCAGCACCGCGAAGTTGGGTGCCTGGAGCGACGGGATGAGAAGCGCGACGGCGTTCAAGCCGAGGCCGAGTAGCAGCAGTTTCTTCTTGCCGACGCGCGCCGCGAGCAGCCCGCCCGGCACGCTGAACACGGCGAAGGCGATGAACACGAAGAACGACAGCAGCGTGCTCATGACGTTGCTGATGTGATATTGCTTCTGCACCGCATCGGACATCGGCCCCATCGCGTCGGCGAGGCCCATGAGGAAGAAGGCCAGGAAAATTGGAATGGTGCGCATGTGCTCCTTTGTGCTTCGTGTCGTGCCGCTGCGAAGACGGCGGACGCGGACGCTATCAGGTGCTGCCGGAAAAGTAAACGACGCTACTTTGCGACGCCCCAGTTGCGGTTCGGCTCCGGCCCCAAATCAATCTCCAGCGTGCCGCCGTCGCACGCGTCGGGACTGTGCTCGTAGCCGACGTGGTCGCGGATGCCGCCGGGCAACGCGTTTTTGCGGAGGGCTGAAACAGCGAATCGTGTTCGTGCCGTAGATGTAGCCGTGCATCCAGTCGTTGCCCGTGTGCGTATCGGGGCTGAGGTTGACCATGCCGAACGGCCGGCACGCCGACGAAAAGTAGAACCGGCGCGACTTGTGGGTATCTATGAGCGGGTTGACGTAGTCAATGGGCGTCTGCTCTACAGCCGGACAGAGGCCGCAACAACCAGAGTGGTGATGCTCGCACGCAGGAAGTTCTTCATGTTCGCGGAGAGTAAGGCGCGAAGCGCGAAGCCCCTTGCACGCACTGTCGGAACTCGGAGGCAAAACGGATTTTGCAAGCTAGGCGGGGGAACACGCTAGATGTGGATGCACAGCTTGTAGAAGCGCGACAAACACCACACGAAAGCCGGAATCGTGGCGAACAGGCTGATCGCGATGAACACCGTCGTCGCACGTTGAAGGATTTTGTCTATGAGCTTTCGACGCCGGCGGCGATGGTGGCTCTTGTGTCTGCGATACTCGCCCCACAACAACTTTCCACCCCACAAGAGGACACCGATCTGCATCAGACTACTGGCGGGAACCGTCAGCACCGCCACCAGATCACCCCTCGGCTCCGAGTTCTGTCCACCTGCTTCCGATTGCTCGCGCGGGCCGTTGATGGGGTTAGGGCCTTGATTGATCAGAATGAATATTCCCAACAAGGCTGACGGCACCCAAAGCGCAACAAGCACCGTCAGCAGATGCCACAAAGACGTGTGGGAACTTCCGCTGAGTCCTGTTTGCTCAATTTCGGCTATTCCGGCCATCAGTATAACCTCAACTCAAACCTCAAATCCTCGGACGCCCGGCGCTTGCCGCATCCAGTGCTGTCAGCGCTGCCGTTGCCGCTCGTTCGGCCGCGCGCTCGCCTTCCAACATCGCCATCGCTTCGGCCAGCTCCCGCTCCATCCGCTCGCGTCGCACGCGGTCACTGAGCAGTTCCATCACCGCTTGCGCCAGCAGTTCCGGCCGCGCGCGCTGCTGGATGAACTCCGGCACGATCTCGCGACCGGCCATGACATTCACGATGCCGAGATGCCGCACCGTCACCAGCCATCGTGCCACTGCATACGTCAGCCAGCTTACCCGATAGACCAGCACGTATGGCAAACCAAAAAACGCGCACTCCAGCGTCGCCGTGCCGCTGGCCACCATGCCGGCCGCGGCGCGCTGCATCAACTCGCGGGCATTGGCGACGCGCACCTCCACCGGTTCATTTCCCACAAGCGCCCGCGCCAATGCCGCGACCTTGTCCGAGGCCGCCGCCAGTTCAAACCGCAAATCCGGCCGCTCGCGCCGTAGCAATCGCACCGCGTCGAGCATCGGCGGCAGGATGCGCTCCACCTCCGCCTCACGGCTGCCCGGCAGTAGCGCCACCAGGTTTTCCTCGCGCTTCAGCCCGTGCAGTTCCCTGCCCAGTTGCTCGACCACCGGATGGCCGACAAACTCGACGCGCAGTCCCGGCGCATGCTCCTGGTAGAAACCCTTCTCGAACGGAAACACGACCATCATCAAGTCCACGAGCTTCGGGATTTCTTTCACGCGGCTGCGGCCCCATGCCCAGACCTGCGGGCTGATGTAGTAGAAGACGGGAATGCCGCGCGCCTTCATCTGCTTCGCGAAGCGGAGGTTGAAGCCGGGATAGTCGGTGAGAATGACGGCGTCCGGTCTGCGTTGCTCGGCCGCGCGCACCAGTTGCCAAAACAGCCGCCGGAACTTCGCGTAGTTCGCCAGCACGTCCGTCAGCCCGACCACCGCATGCTCCGTCAGATCGAGCAGCAATTCGACACCGGCCGCTTTCATCTCCGGCCCGCCCGCGCCGAAAAGCTTCGCGCCGGGACGCTGCCGCAGAATCTCCGACGCAACGCGCGCTGCGTGGTTATCGCCGCTGATCTCACCGGCGATCATCATGATCGTCGGCGTTTCACGTTGAGCGCTCATCGCCCTGAACGGATTTGATCGGTGATGGCGAGCGCCACATCGAGCGCGCGCTTGGCCTGCTCGCCGCTGACCTTCGGCGCGCTGTGGTCGCGCACAGCGGCGATGAACGACGCCAGTTCCAGCTTGAGCGGTTCACCCTTCTCGATGGGCACCGGCTCGCGGATGATCGTCTTGCCAGCAAACTGCGAGACAACCGTTGCCGTTGCGCCAGCGGTGGCGAGCAGCTTTGCCAGCAGACCGCTCTCGCGCACGTCTTCATCGGCGCGCGCGATGCGATAGATCTGCCCCTCCTGGCGCATGTAATCGAGCGAAAGATAGCTGGTGCTGGTGAAAAGCCGGATTTTCCGCAACCGTTCCGCACTAACGCGCGAGCAGGTGAGGTTGGCGACGCAGCCGTTGGCGAATCGCAACCGCGCATTGGCGATGTCCTCGCTCGCCGACAGCACCGGCACGCCGACGGCGTCCATCGATACCAGCGGCGATTTCACAAGATGGAGAATGACATCGAGGTCGTGGATCATCAGGTCGAGCACGACGCCGATGTCTGCCGACCGGCCCGGATGCGGTGAAAGCCGGTGTGACTCGATGAACCGCGGCTCGGCGGCGACTTGTTCCAGGTATTTCAACACCGGGTTGAACCGCTCGACGTGGCCGACCTGAAGCACCAGCTTGCGCGCCTGCGCCAGCCGCACCAGTTGCTCGGCTTGCGCGCCGTTGTCGGTGATCGGCTTCTCGACAAGCAGATGTTTGCCGCGTTGAAGCAGCGCGCTGGCGACCTCGAAATGGTGTTTGGTCGGCGTGACGATGCTCAGCGCGTCGCAGGCGTCGGCGAGCGCCTCCGCGCTGTCGAACACACACGCGCCGCTTTTCGCCACGGCACGCTCGGCGGCGGCGCGATGGACATCGAATACGCCCACGAGTTCCGCCTCGGGCAACTCGGAGTAAACGCGCACGTGGTGCTGGCCGAGATGGCCAACGCCGATGACGCCGATCTTAACCTTGTCGTTCATGATGGCGTCGCAACTCCGGCGATGACGAGTCTTGCGCCGTCGGCCGCGGCAAGGATGGCATCCTTGTCCAGCATCAACGAGCGGCCCGCCTCGACGGCGAGGACGGCGATGCGGCCTGCGGCGCAGCTCTCGATGGTGCGCGTGCCAACCACCGGCACATCGAAGCGCATGTCTTGGTTCGGCTTGGTGACTTTGACGACGACTGCGCCGCCTTGCTCGCCAGCAAGCGCGCCGCCGCGCCGGATGCACTCGTCAGTGCCTTCGAGCGCCTCGACGGCCAGGACGCTGCCGTTCTTCACCACGACGGTCTGGCCGATGTCGAACGCGCTGACACTCTTGGCGATCTTCAGGCCGAACGCGATGTCCTCCTCTTGTTCGCGCGACGGCCGGCGTTTCGTAATCGGCCCGTCGGGCGCGAGGTAGTCCTCCATAAACGTCGTCGCCGGCAACAGCGTCACGCCGTCCTTCTTCAACTCCGCTGCAATGGCGCCAAAGATCGTCTCCGCGTTGCGCTCCTTGAGCCGCGCGATCATTGCCATCAACCGCAAGTCCGGCCGGATGTCGCGGAAAAGGTTTTTCGGCGCGATCTGGCCGGCCATGATGGTTTCGGTGACGCCGCGCTGGGTGAACGTGCTGATGAGCCGGCCGAGCTGGCCAACCTTGATCCACTCGACGTGATCGGCCGCCTGTGCAATGTCGGGCGAGGTTTCGTTCTCAAACGCCACGACCACCACCTGCCGCACGCCGCGCGCCCGCGCTGCGCGCGCCAACAGCAGCGGATACACACCGCTGCCTGCGATGAGACCGAGTTGTTCCATACGTCAGCGATCGCCCCGTCTGGCCACGCCGCCGAAGCCGATGGGCTGGCACAACTCCAGCCGGTTGCCGTCGGGGTCATAGCAGTAAACGGAATGAAGCCCGCCTGCGCCAGCCTTCAGCTCGGCGACACACTGAATGTGGTGCGCCTGCAACACCGCCTTCGCGGCGCGAACATCGGTCACCTCGATTGCGACGTGCTGGAGCGGATTGATGTTCGTGTCGCGGGCCTCGATCAGGTGCAATTCCTGCGAGCCAAGAAAATACCAGACACCAGGAAAACTCAGGTCCGCAGGCCGCTTGATCGGCACGAAGCTGAGGACGCCCTCGTAAAACGCTCGTGCTCGCCTCAAATCGCTTACCACCAGCGAGACATGCATGATGCCGCGCCCGTGAAACGCTCTCTTTGCGTGTGCCATGCCGGAACTTATACCTACCGCGAACCCGCCGCGACAAGTGATTTGTCCGGACCGACCAAGGCACAAGGCGGACGAAAAAGAGTAAAAGTCATTGTATGGCCAGTGCTGTTCAAGGAGCGACGGTTTGCAGCCGCCGCCGTAGCTGGTGATCAGCGCCCCACGGTGGCTGATGGGGGAGTCTTTGAGGGGGCGGCGGCGCGTTTCAGCAGGCTGAAAAACTCGCTGTCAGTGGAAAGCAGGAGGGTGGAGTCCTTGGCAAAAACTTTCCGGTAGGTCTCCATGCTCTTGATGAAGGCGTAGAACTCGGCGGCCTGCGCATTCTGCGTGTAGGCGCGCGCGTAGATCTCGGCGGCTTTGGCGTCCGCTTCGCCGCGAATCTGCTGCGCCTGGCGGTAGGCCGTGGACTGGATATCGTTAAGTTCACGCTCCTTCTGGCCGGCGATGCGCGCGGCGGAGCCTTCACCCTCGGAGCGGAAGGCTTGGGCGATCTGCTGCCGCTCGCTCATCATGCGCTTGTAAATACTGTCGAGGACTTCGGGGTTGTAGTCCACGCGCTTGATCCGCAGGTCGAGCAGTTCGATGCCGAAATCGGCGAGTTTACCCTCGGCGGCTTTCTTGATTTCCTCCTCGATTTTGCACCGGCCAACCTTGATGGGCGGCAGCGCACCCACTGAACCGAGGACGGCGGAACCCGCGGGGCCTTTCAACGAATCGTCCTGCGCCGGCTTGCGGTTCTTGTCGGTGCGGATGATCTCAATAAGCTCGTGCTTGGCGACGGCGTTGCGCGTTTCGCTGCCAAGGATGTCTTCGAGTCGCGACCCGGCGCTGCGCTCGTCGCGGATGCGCAGAAAATACTGCATCGCCTCCTTGACCCGCCATCGCGCGAAGGTTTCCACGTAGATGTAAGTCTTGTCCTTGGTCGGGATGCCCACGGGCGCGCCGTCCCATTCGAGGAAGCGCTTCTCGATGCGGTTGACGGCTTGGATGAACGGCTGCTTGAAGTGCAGGCCCGGCTCGACGACCGGTTCGCCGACCGGTTTGCCGAACTGGGTGATGATGACCTGCTCCATTTCGTTTACGGTGTAGCAGGTGTCGGCGAGAACATAGAGCGCAACCAGTGCGCCGGCGGCAAAAGCGATGAGGCATCCGGCCTTCATTGTTTTGCCTCCCCGGCTTTCAACGTCTGCTGCAAGACCGGTAACCACTGGCGCAGCGACTCGTCCATGATGATCTTCGGCCCCGCCTGCGGCAGGATTTCGCCCATCGTCTCCAAGTAAATGCGCGTCCGGGTGATTTCGGGCGACTTCACATATTGCTGCAGCATCGCGTTGAACGAAGCGACATCACCCTCGGCTTCGTTGACGCGCTTGGCCCCGTAACCTTCGGCGGTGCTGATGGTCTGCTGGGCCTCGCCCTTGGCCTTCGGCACGACCTTGTTGTATTCGCCGTTGGCGACGTTGATCGAGTTCTCACGGTCCTGCTGGGCTTTATTGACCTCGTTGAACGACGCCTGCACCGTCTTGGGCGGGTTGACGTTCTTCAACTGCACCTGATCCACGGACAAACCCAATTTGTATTGTTTGACCATCTCTTGCAGTCGCGTGAGCGCGGCCATTTCGATCTCCTGCCGGCCGATGGTGATGACCTCGTCCACGGTGCGGTCGCCAACCACTTCGCGCATCACCGCCTCCGACAGGTCGCGCAACGTCTGGCCCGGATTGCGCACGTCGAACAAATACTGTTTCGGGTCGCAGATGCGATACTGCACAACCCACTCCACCAGCGCGGCGTTCAGGTCGCCGGTGACCATGGACTTCTCCCGATCCGGCTCATACCCCGCCTGGTCGGGATTGCTGTAGCCCGCGCTGGAAAAACCAAACTCCATCTTCAACTGCCGTCGCGTAGGCAGCACCGACACGATGTCAATGCCCAGCGGGAGTTTGAAATGCAGGCCCGATTCCGTTTTCACGTGGAATCTCCCAAGCCTCAACACCACCGCCTCCGACTCCGCCTCCACGGTGTAGAACGACGTCCACGCTGTCAGAAGAACAAGAATGCCAGCCATCGCTGCCGGGATGCAGCCAAGCGTCGGCCTGTGGCCGCCAACGTCAATGGTCGGTGGAATTCTCGGGTTCATTGTTCTGACGGGCGCAACCTATCGGAACGCCGGAACGGATGCAAGGATTCCCGGAGTCGGAAAGAGCTTTGACAAAGCGCAACACACCGGCAGAATCGCCGCATGAACTTTTCCTGCCTCTTCCGCGCGTTCGTCGTTTCCATCGTCTGCGCGCTCTCCGCTGCCACTGCGCCGGCGGCCGACGACTACAAGCCCGGCCCCGACTCGCAGCCGCAGCCGGGCGTGCCGAAGGGCGAGGTGCTGAAGTTCACCTTCGACGGCAGCAAAATCTTTCCCGGCACCACGCGCGACTACTCGGTCTATGTGCCGGCGCAATACGATCCCGCCAAGCCGGCGTGCGTTTACGTCGGGCAGGACGGCGTGCAATACAATGCGCCGGTCGTCTTCGATAATCTCATCGCGAAGAAGGAAATGCCCGTGACCATCGGCGTGTTCATCATGCACGGCCGGGTAAAGGCGTTGGGCGACGGCGCGCTTGACCGGTTCAACCGCAGCTTCGAATACGACGGTCTCGGCGACGCCTACGCGCGGTTCGTGCTGGAGGAAATCCTGCCGAGAGTGGAGAAGATTGTCCTGCCCGACGGCCGACCGATCCGCCTGCCGAAAAGCGGCAACGACCGCGCCATCGGTGGCGCCAGCAGCGGTGCGATCTGCGCGTTCACGGCGGCGTGGGAGCGGCCGGACGCTTTCAGCCGCGTCTTTAGTGCCGTCGGCACCTACGTCGGCCTCCGCGGCGGCGACCGTTACCCGACGCTCATCCGCAAGTTCGAGCCGAAGTCCATTCGCGTTTTCCTGCAAGACGGCAGCAACGACCTGAACATCTACTGCGGCGATTGGTGGATGGCGAACCAGACGATGGAGCGCGCGCTCACCTTCGCGGGCTACGAGGTCAACCATATTTGGGGCGAGGGCGGCCACAACGGCAAGCACGCTACGGCAGTCTTCCCCGACGCGATGCGCTGGCTTTGGAGAGACTGGCCCGCGCCGGTGAGGGCTGGTGTCAGCAGCAACTCCACGCTGCAAGCCATCCTCGTCCCCGGCGAGAACTGGCAAGTTGCCGCTGAAGGTTTCAAGTCCACAACCGGCCCGACTGCCAACGCGAAGGGCGAGGTGTTCTTCAATGGGCCACCCACTGGCGCGACCGCGAGCCGGCTTCACAAGATCGCTCTCGACGGAAAGGTCAGCGTCATCCTCGCCGACTCGAAACGCGGCGACGGACAATCGTTCGGCCCCGATGGCCGCCTTTACGCAGTCGCGTCCGCCGTTGATCAGATTCTCGCCTACGACGCCGACGGCAAAGCGACGGTGATTGCGGACGGTTTCAAGGGCAACGACCTCGTCGTCTGCCACGACAGTTTGATCTATGTCACCGAATCCGGCTCCGAGGCCAAGCCGAGCAAAGTCTGGCTTATCAAGCCGACCGGCGAGAAGCGTGTCGTGGACACCGGCCTGCGGTTTGCCAACGGCATCACGCTCTCGCCCGACCAGTCACTACTCTACGTGGACGACTACCGCTCGCACTGGGTCTATAGCTACCAGATCGCGCCCGACGGCTCGCTGAAGTTCAAGCAGCGATACTTCTGGCTGCACTCGCCCGACACGGCCGACGAGAGCGGCGCGGACGGCATGACCGTGGACCGCGACGGTCGGCTCTACGTCACCACGCGCATGGGCATCCAAGTCTGCGACCAAGCAGGCCGCGTCAACGCCATCCTGCCGACGCCCAATGGCCGCGTCAGCGCCGTCTGCTTCGGCGGTGAAAACGGCGACACCCTCTTCGCCGCCTGCGGCGACAGGATTTTTAAGCGCAAGCTGAAGGTGAAAGGCGCCCAACTCTGGGCCGCGCCTTTGAAACCGGGAAAACCGAGGCTGTAAAAAGCTCAGGTCATCTGTGCCGCTATTGCTCCCGCTTGCGCCGTGACTTTGACAGGCGGCGCAGGCAGTATGCGCGCGCTAAAACATGACACAGAACATTTCAGGCAACGTCATCACCGCGCTCAAGCGCGCCAATCGTGTCGTCGTCATCACCGGCGCGGGCATCTCGGCGGAGAGCGGTATCCCGACGTTTCGCGGCGCGGACGGACTGTGGCGGAATTTCAAGCCGGAGGACTTGGCGACGCCGGAGGCGTTCCAGCGCCAGCCGCACACGGTGTGGGAATGGTATGATTGGCGCCGCGGCCTTTGCGCGCAGGCGCAGCCAAACCCGGCGCACAGCGTCGTCGCGGCGATGGAACGGTTCTATCATCATTTCCTGTTGGTGACGCAAAACGTGGACGGCCTGCATCCGCGCGCCGGCAGCCGGCGGATGGTGGAGGTGCATGGCAGCGTATGGCGCGCGCAGTGTTTGCAGTGCGGCGCGACGTTGCCTTTGGAGCAAACGCCGCTGAAGGAACTGCCACCGCATCACGAGGGCTGCGGCGGCATGTTGCGGCCGGCAGTGCTCTGGTTCGGCGAAAACTACGAACCGGCAACGGTGCAAAAGATGCTGGCGACGGTGGAGGAGGCGCAACTGGTGTTGGTCATCGGCACGTCGGGCGGCGTGTCATTGCCGGTGGATCTCGTCACACAGGCGCGGCAGGCCGGCGCAACGATCATCGAGATCAATTGCGAGCGCAGCGCGGTATCGCGGCTGGCGCACGAGCGGTTGGAGGGGAAGGCGGGCGAGATTCTGCCGGAACTGTGGCGACGCGCTCAACTGGCGTATCTCGTGGACGAGATTCGCGATTGCGCGCAACGGAAAGGCCGGCGGCTCATGGTCGGCATCGCCGGCCCGCCGGGCGCGGGCAAGAGCCGGTTGGCGCGGACGCTGGCCGCGGAGCTTGGGCCGCACGTGCTCGTGCCGATGGACGGATTCCATTTCAACAACGCCCGGCTGGAAGCACTGGGGCTGCGCGGGCGCAAGGGCGCGCCGGAGACGTTCGACCGGCTGGCGTTCGAGATGGCCATGAAGGCCTTGCATCTTGCGATGGAGCCGGTGCGGCTGCCGGTGTATTCGCGCGAGACGCACGAGCCGGTGCCGGACGCATTCACGGCGGGGCCAGCGACGCCGTTTGTGATCGTCGAGGGAAACTACCTTCTTCACTGGCCCGAAGTGCGCGCCGCGCTGGACTTGCGGATTTACCTCGACTGCGACGCCGCGCTGGCGCGCAAGAACCTGATCGCCCGCCACCAACGCGGCGGCGCGAGCGAGGAGGAAGCTCTGCGAAAGTTCGAGCAAAACGACCGGCTGAATCGGGAAACGATTGAGGCGACGCGCGACGCGGCGGAGTTGCAGGTCTGGCGCGACGACGCCGGCTGGACGGTGACGCGCGCAGCCGAGGGACGCTGAGGCCGGGTGGAGATTCTCTCAAAACATCGGCGGCGCGCGTTGGGCAAGTAGAACGGGCTTCCAAGCCCGTTTCTCCTCGTGCGTTGCGGAACGGATGTGGACATCCGTTCTACGATGGCGAAACGCGTCCCCAAACCGTCTCAGCGGAGCGATCAGAATTTGCCCAGCCATCACTTTCCGCAAAAAGAAAGTGTTTGGGAGAAGGCTTCTTGCCTGTCGAATTTAATTTTCGCAACGCCAACTTCGTGATAGACCGTGCAGCCGACAATGAACCTCACCTACCTGCTGCGAAGCTGCCGGCTGTTTTCGGACTTGGAGGGAGCGGACCTGGAGGCGCTTCAACGCATCGCCGTTTCCAAGGAGTATCGCAAGGGTCAGACCATCTTCAATGAGAGCGATCCATCGCGCGGGTTCTTCCTCGTCGTGACTGGCTCGGTGAAGGTCTATCGCGTCGGACCGGACGGGCGGGAGCACGTGATTCACGTCGTGCCCGGAGGCGAGGCGTTCGCAGAGGCGGCGATGTTCATGGAGACGTATCCGGCGTCAGCCGAGGCGCTGACGTCGCCCACGACCGTAGTGGCGATTGATAAGAACGGCTTCAAGCAACTGCTCGCGCGCGATTCGCGGCTGAGCTTCAAAATCATGGGCACAATGGTGAAATGGCTGGCCCGGATGCGCGACGCGCTGACGGATCTGACGATGAAGGAGGTGCCGGCGCGGTTCGCCGGTTATGTCCTGAGTCTGCCCGGTGAGCTGGGCAAGCCGATCAAGGCCGGCATCACTAAGACGATGCTGGCTCAGATTCTCGGCACGACGAAAGAGACGCTCTCCCGGCTGCTGCATCGGCTGGCAGAGCACCGTATTCTCACCTACCGCGGCAACGTGATCCGTGTCCTCAACCGCCCGCGCCTCCAGAAGATCGCCTCCGGCGACGAGAAGATCTGATCATCGCGTGCGCCACACCATGAACGCGCCGATGACCGTGAAGACGCCGTTGGCCAGCCAGACCGCAACGGCCGGGTCGAGCCTGCCGGTTTTCCCCAGCTTCACGCCGATATAGTAAAGGGCGAAATAAAGCACGAGGCGCACCATGGCCGAGGCGACGCCCGCGAGCGCGCTGCGCCGGCTTGTGCCCGCGCCGAGTGGCAAGGCCATCAGGCACGCGACGACACACGACCAGGGAGCGGCGTAGCGTTGCTGGAGGCTGACGCGGAACTTGGACAACTCCTCTTTCGGGTGCAACTCCAGATAGCGCCGCACCTGCCGAACGGTCATGAACTCCGGCTCTTTTTTGGAGAAGAGCATGATGTCTTCCGGCAGGTCGTTGATTGCGGGATCTTCCCATCTCAGATGAAACTTCTGAATGACGCCCGCACCTTGTGTGGTGTCCGCCGGATAGGTGATGACCTTCACGTCCTGGAACAGCCAGTGGTTGCCCACCCAGTAGGCGAAGCCGGCGTTGATGGCCTGCTCCGGCTGGCCGCGGGGTTGGCAATGAAGGTCCACGTTCTCAGCCGACAGCGTCTTGGTGTTGAAGACACGGAACAACCATTTACGTTCCTCGCGGTTGTTCACGTAGGTGAGATTGCGCATCGTGTAGGCGTCCGCCTCGTTGACCGAGCCGCGGCCGACCATTGAAAGGAGTTTCTGCTGGGTGATCAAATCCGCGGCACGCTCTGCGGACGTTGGCACCAGCACTTCATTGATCACGAACAGACCGACGCCCATCCCCAGCGCGGCAGCGATCACCCCCACGCTGCTCCGCAGCAGGCTCTGGCCCGCGGCGCGCATCGCGGTCAGCTCGTTGTTCTTGGACATGGTAACAAGCGCGAAGATCAGCCCGAAGAAGATCGCCGCCGGCAACGTCGAGGCGACCGCGCCCGGCAGGATCAGCAGGTAATACGTGATGATCGTCAGCGTTGAGGAGCCGCAATCGAGAAATTCGCGCAGCGATTGGAACATGTCGAACACCACCTGCATCAGCACAAACGCCAGCAGGCAGTAGCCAAACGCCGTCAGAAACTCCCGAAGGATATAGCGGTCCGTTAAACGCACAACCGCAGCCTAGCGGGAGAACCCCGGCGAGTGAAGAAAGAAGAATGGCCGGACAACGGCTGTCGTGAAGCAGCCTCGGTCCGCTTGCCTCAAATCCATTGGCTCGCCGCGGCCACTGGGTGTAAGTTGTCCGCAGTCAACCTGAACCAACTCAACAAGGAACCAAGTTTATGTCACAGAAAATGGTTATGAGTCTGATCGCTCTGCTCGCGCTCTCGTTCGGTTGCGGCAAGAGTTCCACTTACGAAACCAAAGATGGCAAAGTGAAGATTGATGAGAAAAACGGCCAGGCCACCTACGAGGTGACCACCAAAGAAGGCAAACTCAAGATGGCGACCGGCGACAAGAGCGTCGCGCTGCCCGACAACTTCCCGAAGGACGTGCCCATCTATAAAGGCGCCGTCGTGAAAATGGCCGCCTCGCAAGGCGCACAGCTCATCGTTCATCTCCATGTCGCCGCCTCCTTCACCGACGCCGGCAAGTTCTACCAGGAGCAGTTGAAGAGCCGGGGATGGGAGATCGGCACCACGATGAACATGGGGGACACGAGCATGGTCACAGCCAGCAAAGCAGGCCGCCAATGCGCGGTGGTCGCCGCCAAACAGGACGACGGGGCCGTGGTCCAGATTTCCGTCTCGGCAGGATCGTAGAGCTGTTTGTGAAGCGAGCCGGTTATTTCAGTCTGCTGCTCGTGCTGCTGGGCGCTGCGCCGGCATTGGCGCTGGAACGCTGCGAGTTCGCCCGGCCGCAGATGGGGATGCGGTTCCAGATCACGCTCTATGCGGCGGACGAGAAGACGGCCGAGGAGGCCGCCAGCGCCGCGTTCCGACGGATCAAGGAGATCAACGCCATCATGAGCGACTACGAGCCGGAGAGCGAACTGAGCCGGCTCTCTCGCTCGTCAGGCAGCGGAGAGGCGGTGGCGTTGAGCGAACGGCTGTGGTTCGTGCTGTCGCGGGCGCAGGAGTTTTCCAAACGGAGCAATGGCGCGTTCGATGTGACGGTTGGCCCGTGCGTCTGGCTCTGGCGCAAGGCGCGGCGCGAATACCGCCTTCCCGACCCGGCGGCGCTGGCAGAAACGAGGAGGGCCGTCGGTTACAAGAACATCCAACTCGATCCGAAGCGCCGCACCGCGAAGCTGCTCGTGCCAAACATGCGGCTCGACCTCGGCGCGATCGCGAAAGGCTACGCCGTCAGTGAGGCGGTGGCGGTGTTGCGCGAGCGCGGCATTGCCAGCGCGTTGGTGGTCGGCGGCGGCAACATGGCCATGAGCGACCCGCCGCCCGGCAAGCCCGGCTGGCGCATCGCCGTGCCGGCGCTCAATGCGCCCGAGGCGGCGAAGGAGCCGACACGCCATGTGTTACTGTCACACGCGGCGCTGTCCACATCGGGCGACTTCTTCCAGTTCCTGGAGATCGGCGGCAAGCATTACTCCCATGTCGTCAATCCGCACACCGGCATCGGCTTGACCGATCATTGCCAGGTGGTGGTGATCGCGCGCGATGGCATCACCGCCGACGGTTTGTCCACGTCTGTCAGTGTGTTGGAGCCGAAGGCGGGATTGAAGCTGGTGAGGTCAATGCCCGGCGCGGAGGCGCTCATTATGCGAAAGCCCGGCGACAAGATCGAAACCTTCGAGTCGCCGGGCTTCGCGAAGTTCTACGAGAAGCCGTAAACGCGGCGGGCGTTTTTCCTAGTCGCCCTTTTCGACGCCGCTGTGCCAGTAGCGGTGCAGTTCCTCCGGCGCCGGCACGGCCAGTGGACGGACGATGCGGAAGCCGACGAACTGCGCGTCGGTGTGATACCAGATGCTCTTCGGCAACTGCGGATCCTGGACCTTCCACGACGGGTCGGAACCGTAGCGCGCGGCGGCGCGGCAACGGTCGGCTTCGGTCTGCCACGAGCCGCCGCGGGTGGCGTGCGGATATGGCTTGGCGGGCTTCACCCACGGGTCGGTCTGGGCGTCCTTGGTGTAGGGCAGTTGCTGGTCGAGCGTCCACTGCCAGAGCAGGCCGTGCATATCGTAGAGGCCCCAAGGGTTCGGCTTCTTCTGGCCGACCTTCTTGGTGGCGCCGCCGCAGTTCTTGGCATACCACGCGTAGTCGCCGAGCTTCGCCGCGTCATCGCCGAAAAAATACGCCGTCTTCGTGCCGGCGCGGCAGGCATACTCCCACTCCGCTTCCGTCGGCAGCCGGTAAAACTGGCCGGTCTTGGCACTGAGCCACTTGCAATACTGCGACGCCCCGTGCTGCGTCATGCTGATGGCCGGGAATCCGTCGCGACCCATGCCGAACGTCATGTCCACGTAAGGCTGCGAGGGGCGTGCCATGGCGTCGGCGATCTTGTCGCCCTCGGGGTCGGTCTTGTGCGAGGCGCGCGTCTTCTTCTCCTCCTCCTGCAACATGAACAGCTCGTATTCGTTCCAAGTGGCGAGGCATTTCTCCATCCAGAACGGGCTGATCTTCACCGTGCGCTGCGGGCCTTCTTCCTTCTTGTGGCCAGGTTCGCCGTCGGGGCTGCCCATCGTGAACTCGCCGCCGGGAATCGGCACCATCGTGAATGCCACATCCGAGCCGGGGATGGTGACGCTGTATTCCTTCATCTGCGCCGCGTCCTTCACATCAAGCTTGGCCACGATGCGCTTGTGGATGTCGGCCGTCGTGGCCAAGGCTTTCACATCAGCGGGATCCGCCGCGGCGGTTTCTTTCGCCTTCATCTTGCAGACCACGCCGTCGGGCCAGGCCGGGCCTTGCTCGATCCAGAGCTTGATCAATTCGATCTTCTCCTTCGACATCGGGCCGCCCTTTTTCTTCGGCGGCATCAAACCGTCGTCGTCCACCGGCAGGACGGTGGTGGTGTAGAACGAGCTTTTGGCTGGGACACCGGGAACAACGCACTTGCCCGCACCGTCGGCCTTGAGGGCGGCGGCCTTGGTGTCGAGCTGCACGTCGCCGGCCGCGTGACCTTCGCGGTGACAGACCAGACATTGCTCTTCGATGATGGGCTGGATGTCCTTGACGAAATCAACCGTCTTGCCTGCAGCCGGCGCTGCCGCGGCCTGTTCGGCTTTCTTGGGTTGCTCCGCTGGCTTGGCTTGCTCGGCTTGCTGGCCGCAGCCGGCGAAGGCAAGCGCCAAGGATACGGTCCCGATGGAGAGATAGAATGATTTCATAGCATTGAGTGTCGGCAGTCTAGGGTCCAGAGCTTCAGTTCGGCTACACAAAAATTGTCTTTGAGTTGGGCTGCATTGGCCGGTCGGTAGTGAGCGAAACGTGAAACGCAACCCGCGTCACGTTTCACGTCCCACTCTGCGATCCACCGACTGCGGCTCGGCGGTTAGAAAAACTTCGTGGTTCCCGGCACGGCCATCGGCACGACGGGAAGTTCCTGTTTCCAGTCGAGCACTTCGGGCACGAGGCGCTCTTCGGAAGCGAGCGCCTTTTCCCAGGTGATCTCCGCGCCGGTGTAGGCGGCCATGCGGCCCATGATGGAGGCCATGGTGCTGGTGGCCATGCGCTCGCCGTCGTTGATCGGCTCGCCCTTGCGGATGGAGGCGAAGAACTCGTCGTGCTCGGTCTGATACATGTCGTTCTTGTCGCCGCTGTAGGCCCACTTGGTCTCGCCGGTGATCTCCGGCTGGGGGCCTTCGCCGATGGTGCCGACGCCCTTGGTGCCCATGAGATAGTCGGCTACCTTGTTGGCAGACATGGGCAACTGGCGGTGGCCGAAGAACGCGCGCACGCCATTGGGCCAGACGTAGTTGACCTCGATGTGGTCGTAGATGTTACCGCCGGGATTGGGCACCTGACGGCCGCCGACGGCGATGCACTTCTGGGGCGGCGCGTCTTTCATCGCCCACATGATTTTGTCGAGCGTGTGGCAGCCCTGCTCCACGAGGCCGTCGCCACAGGTCCAGACGAAGTTATACCAGTGGCGCAGTTGCCACTCCACGTCGCTCATGCCGGCGGGGCGAACTTCGGTCGCGGACATCGGCTTCACCGGCCCGGCCCAATAACAGCCGTAGAGCGCGCGTAGGTCGCCGACGGCACCATCAAGGATGCGCTTGAAGAACTCGCGCCGCGCGTAGTCGTAGCGCCAGCAGAAGCCGGCGACCACGGCGAGCTTCTTTTGCTTGGCGAGCTTCACCGATTCGAGCACCGAGCGCACGCCAGGCGCGTCGGTGGCCATCGGTTTTTCCAGAAACACGTGTTTACCCGCCTCGACGGCGGCTTTGAACTGCTGCGGCCGGAATCCCGGCGGTGTCGTCAACAACACCACGTCCACGCCGCTGCCGATGACCTTCTTGTAGGCGTCCAGTCCGACGAACTGCCGCTCCGGCGGACAATTGATTTGCTCGGGCGCGATCTTCTTCAATTGCTCCAGGCTCTTGGTGATCTTCTCCTCGAACACATCGCCCATCGCGTAAAGCTCGACGTTGCTGTCGGCCTTGAGCGCCTGCTTGGCGGCGCCGGAGCCGCGTCCGCCGCAGCCGATGAAGCCGATCTTCAGCTTCTCGCTGGTGCCCGCCGCGCGGGCCGCGCTGGAAAGGATGAACGGTGCTGCCATCGCGGTGGTGACGACGGCCGCGCTAGAGGTTTTCAAAAACTGCCGACGGTTGGTGGGATTCATATTAGGTTCCATGTAGCTCCTTGACTGGTTTGGTCGAGTGATAAGTCCTGCGGTCGCCGGAGTCAAGCCGCGTGTTGGCCCGGAATTCGCCTTGCCTTCGGCTTGCCAGCGACCTACGTTCGCCGCCGTCGTTGGTCAACACTTGGAGGACATCCGAATGAAACCAAGTTGGCTGAAAGCAGTTTCAAGCCGCTGGCGGGCACTCTCTCAAGAACGCTTTCACGCGTCGCGTTCGTTCATTCCTTGCGTGGTAACGGCAATCACTTGCTGTTTGATCGTCACGTCTTCGCGCGCCATCTCAATCTCTGATCTGCTCAACCCAAACAGACGGGTCACGGAAGCGGGCGCGCCGATTTCGGTGTCGCCGAATTCCTACACGTGGCGCGACTTCGACAAACAGCATCTCGACTGGTGCAAGCGCCGCATCCTCGCGCCATTTCGCGAAGTGGCCAAAGGCCAGCCGTGGGAAGCCGACGCGACGAAGTTCATGGAGGAAGCCCTTGCCGTATGGTCGGTGGACTCGAAACGCGAGAAGGCGCCGCCTGAGTTGATGGCGCGCGGGCGAAAACTCTTGGGCGCGCACTGCAATGATCCGATGGTGCGCTATCTCACCCAGTGGCTGGAACGCGTCCGCACGGATCAGGAGCCTTCGCGGAGTTATGGAGATTACGAAGAGGCGCTTCAACAACTGGAAAAGGAAGGACGTTATCCCCGCGCGGTCACCCGCCTCGTGGCGATCAACTTGTTCAATGCCCTGTCTGGGGGCAAGAAGACCAACAGCAAGAGCAAGCGAATGAGTGAGATCGCCCAACAGATCGTCCTCTGGACGCGCGAGGCGTTGGAGGAAGGCAGCTACGACGGCGCCGATGATATGCTCTTCGTCCAGCACACGGTTGACCCGCGGTGGTGGCATCACGTCAGTCACGCTAGAGACGAACTTGCCGAGCTTTACAGCAGTTCAACCAAGCTCGCCGCGTGGGCCAAGCACACACTGCTGGGTTATATCGAGGTCAGGCGCGCGTGGGAAGACCGTGGCAGTGGTTGGGCTTCCACGGTTACGGAACAAGGTTGGGCGGGTTTCTCTAAGCACTTGAAGAAAGCGCGAGCCGAGTTAACGCAGGGCTGGCAACTGCGGCCCGACCGGCCCGAGGCGGCCGCTGAAATGATTACCGTCGTCATGGGTGGCTGCGCCGAATCCGGCGACAGTCTGCGGCTTTGGTTTGACCGCGCGGTCAAGGCGCAGTTCGACTACCGGCCGGCCTACAGCGATTTGTCGTGGGCGCTGCAGCCGCGTTGGGGTGGCAGTCACGAGGCCATGCTCGCCTTCGGCCGTGCCTGCGCCGCCACGAAGCGCTACGACACCCGGGTGCCGGATTTCTTCTTTGATGTGGTTCAAGGTGTTACGATGGATTTTGAAGAGAAACGCGAGGTCTACCGCACCCCACAAATCGCCGATGACGTGATGGCCCTCGAACACGCGCTGCTCGCCGCGCCCGAACGCAAGAACCAGTTGCCGGATCGCCTTTCGTCCATCGTGGTGCATGGCTGGGCCTGTGGCCGCTACGACGAAGCGCGCAAGGCGCTCGACCAACTGCACAGCGAACTGGCCCCATCAGCCAAGCAAGAACTGCACTTCTTTCGGAAAGCCAAGAACACGGTGATCGGCAACGTGTATCTCTTCACTAGCGCGGCGAAAGATGATTTTGGGAAAGGCATGGAGTTCGCCCGCGCGCACGATTACGCGGCAGCCGCCAAGTGCTACCAGTCTGCGCTGCAAAAGATCAACGGCCCGGAATCCGCTCTGCAGGTTCTACGGATCGAGCTGGCCGTCGCTACTGGCGACGAGCAATTGTCGAAAGGCGGATGGGTGGATGTGTCGCCCAAAGCCGGCCACATATTGGAGGGGTGGGACCCCGTTTATGGCAAGTGGGAGGTCCCCACCGACGGCGTGTTCCAGATACGAGCCAACAACGAGCGCGTTCTGATCGTTTCTCAACTGCACGTCGGCACGGATCTCGAGGTGCGCGCCGACTTTGAGATTGATGCGCCGACCGACGAAGGCCGGGCGCTCGGCGTCGCGCTCGGTTATTCTTGGCGTGAAGGACACAAGTGGGTGATGTGCGAAGTCTGGAAGGCGAAGAAGACGGCCACGCCTCAAGCGACGTTGCTTCATCAGTATAGCCTCGCGGACAATCCGAAGTTCCCTGTGACATTGGAGAAGAAGAACCAGCTTCATGTCCAGTGCTGGAAGAACCACATTACTTTCTATCTCAATGGCAACCTGGTCTTCAAAGAGCTTCAACCCAAGGAGGGTTCTGTGGATGCGCAGAACGCCAGATTCGGGTTCGGCGCGCACAGTCTGTATGGCAAGAACACCACGCGCATCTCGAACATCCAAGTGCGACTGCTAAAGGAACCGCCTCCGTCTCCCGACGGAATTCCGTCTTCACTGCCGTTGCGGGAGGTTCGCGAGAAAGGACGGAGCCGGCCGTGACCGCCAGCAGCCGAATCACCCGTCGCGAAGCCGTCCAGCGAACCGGCGGCTGGCTCTTGGGCGCGACGGCGCTTTTCGACGCGCGCGGCGCGGAGTCGGCGGCGAGTGACCGCAAGACCGTTTGGGGCATCGCGGAATTGTTCGAGTGGATTTACCGCCTCCAGAAAACCACGGGGCGCGACACGGAAGATTGTCTGCAAGCGCACCTCGATCACGGCATCCACCACGTCATCTGGGCCATCGGGCGCAGCACGGTGGACTACCACAGCAAGTTGCCGGCCACGACGCTCTACGTCGGCGATTCGCGGCCGGAGACGAAGGTCATCGGCGACGCACTGAAGCAACGCTGCACGTTGCGCGCGGCGATGACGTTCGCCCGCGAGCGCGGCATGACGATCTACGCGCGGCTCGGCATGAACCGGCATTACGGCAGCGGCTACGGCGGCGCGCTGCGCTCGAAGTGGGCGGCGGAGCATCCGGAACTGTGGTTCGTCACCAAGAGAGGCAAGCTGGACACAACGCGCCTGTCGTATTTCTTCCCGGAGTATCGCCGCGAGCGCATCGCCATCCTGGCCGAGGTGGCGGAGATCGGCGTGCATGGGTTGTGCCTCGATTTCTGTCGGCAGGTGCCGCACATGGATTACCAGCCGAAGCTCATCGCGGCGTGGCAGGCGAAAGGCGGCGGCGACCCGCGTCAGTTCAAGCCCGACGAGCCGCGCTTCATGGAGTGGTGCCGCTTCCGTGCCGGCTACGTCACGACGTTCCTTCGCGAACTGCGCGCGGCGTTGGGCGGGGTCGAGAAGCGTCTCGGCCACAAAGTGCCCGTCATGGCGCGCATCACCGACTGCGGCCTCGACGTAAACCTGATGGAAGGCATGGACGTGGAGGCGTGGCTGAAGGAGAAGCTCGTGGACGAGTTATGCACGAACCCGCTCTGGTGGCTCCGCTACAAGTATCCCGACACGCTCGCGCCCTACGCGAGGCTGGCGCGCGCGCACGGCGTGAAGCTCTGGGGCGGCGTGGGCTGTCTGCCTGCGGCGAAGACTAGGGTGAACCCGGTTTCTTTTCTCCGCCGCGCGCAGCGCCAATACAACGAGGGCGCGGACGGCGTGGCACTCTACCAGTCCGACACTGGCATCCGTAACCCGATCCTGACGCCAGTTCTGCCGCCACTAGCCGACCCCGCGGCCATCGCGCGATTGCTTGGCGACAAGGAGCTTCTGTCGCGCTGGCCGCAGGACGACGCGAGCCGCCACTACGGCCTCGACAACCACAGCAAGATCGAAGCGCTCGGCGTGGAAGCACAGCCGATGGAGAACTTGTAAGAAACCCGCCCGACCAAGGACAAGAACCATGAGAAAACTTCTGCCCATCATTCTTTCGCTGCTGTCGGTCGCAGCCATCGCCACCGCGGCGTCAGCCAAGCCCAACATCCTCCTCGTCCTCTGTGACGATCTCGGCTACGGCGACCTCGCCTGCTTCGGCGACAAGACGCTCCACACGCCGAACCTCGACAAGTTCGCAACCGAAGGAATGAAACTGACGAGTTGTTACGCGGCGCATGGGAATTGCTCGCCGTCGCGCACGGCGCTGATGACCGGCCGCACGCCCACGCGCGTGGGTGTGCGCAACTGGATTCCGGAGGAGTCGCCTGTCCACGTGCCACGCGGCGAAATCAGCATCGCCACGCTGCTGAAGCGGGCGGGCTACGTCACCTGTCACAGCGGCAAGTGGCACATGAACGGCCAGTTCAACCAGCCCACGCAGCCGCAGCCGAACGACCACGGCTTCGAGCATTGGTTCTCGACGCAGAACATCGCGCTGCCAAATCATCACAACCCCAACAACTTCGTTCGCAACAGCCAACCCTTGGGCAAGCTCGAAGGCTACTCGGCGCACCTCGTCGCGGACGAAGCCATGCGCTGGTTCGGCGCGCGCGACCCGTCGAAACCGTTTTTCCTCTACGTCTGCTTCCACGAGCCGCACGAGCCGATCGCCACCGACCCCAAATACACGAAGCTCTATCCCTCCGACGACCCGAGCTACAGCGCGCACCACGGCAACATCACGCAGATGGACGACGCCTTCGGCCGGCTGATGCGGGCGTTGGACGAGCGCGGGCTGCGTGAGAATACGTTCGTGTTCTTCACGAGCGACAACGGCCCCGCCATCACGCCGATGCATCCGCACGGCTCGGCCGGCCCGTTGCGCGACAAGAAAGGCTCGCTGCACGAAGGCGGCATCCGCGTTCCCGGCATCGTGCGGTGGCCCGGCAGGACGCGGCCCGGCAGCGTGAGCGATGAGCCGGTCTGCGGCGTGGATTTCCTGCCGACGGCGTGCGCCCTCGCCGGCATCGAGCCGCCGCGCGACCGCAAGCTCGACGGCGCGAGCTTCCTGCCCGCGCTCGACGGCAAGCCGGTGGCGCGGAGCACGCCGCTCTACTGGCACTTCAACCGTGCCAGCAGCGACGTGAAGGTGGCGTTGCGCGCCGGCGACTGGAAACTCCTCGCCACGCTCGACAAGAAGCTGTCGCCGCGAGCCAACGACATCACGGAGGAGGACGAACGGGTGTTCAAGGAAGCCGAACTGGCGACGTTCTCGCTCTACAACCTCCGCGACGACATCGGCGAGAAGAACGACCTCGCGGCGAAGGAGCCGGCGAAGCTAGCGGAGTTAAAGGTGGTGCTGCTTGCGAAGTATCGCGAGGTGCGCGCCGAGTCGCCCGTCTGGTCCGCGTGGAAGTTCACCGGAGCCGAGGGCAAGAAGATCGAGTGGCCCGACTACTGGAAGAAGAAGCAGGCGGCGAAGAAGAAACAATGAAGTTCCGACAACGTCCCATGAGGCGATGGATGCAAGCTCTCCTGGCGCTCGCGGTGTGCATCGTCGCCGCTGCCACCATCCGGGCCGACTCGCCCAAGCCCAACATCGTCTTCTTCCTCACCGATGACATGGGCTGGGGCGACGTCGGCTGTTACGGCGGAAAACTTTTGCCAACGCCGAACATTGACCGCATGGCGAGCGAGGGCATTCGGTTTACGCAATACTACAGCGCCTCGCCGATTTGCTCGCCGTCGCGCACCGGGGCAACCACCGGCATGTTCCCGGCGCGATGGCGCATGACGAGCTACCTCCAGACGCGCGCCGGCAACCGCGCCTGCGGGCAGGCCGACTTCCTCGATCCGAAAGCGCCGTCTCTGGCGCGCGAGCTGAAGGCCGCCGGTTACGCCACGGCCCACTTCGGCAAGTGGCACATGGGCGGCGGGCGCGATGTAACCGACGCCCCGCGGTTCGAAGCCTACGGTTTCGACGAACACGCCGGCACGTGGGAAAGCCCGCAGCCGCATCCCGACATCACCGCGGGCAACTGGATTTGGTCGCCGACGGACAAGATCAAGCGATGGGACCGCTCGGCGTTCTTCGTGGAGAAGACGCTCGACTTCCTGCGCCGGCACAAGGACCGGCCGTGTTACGTCAACCTCTGGCCCGACGACGTTCACACGCCGTGGGTGCCGGCCGACGACGCGCCCAAGGGCGACACGCCGGAGAATCTCCGCCGCGTGCTCGCGGAATACGACCGCCAGGTGGGGCGGCTGCTGGCGGGCTTGAGCGAACTGGGCGTCGCCGACCGGACGCTGGTGGTGTTCACGAGCGACAACGGGCCGCTGCCGACGTTTCGCGGCGAACGCGCCGGCGGGTTGCGGGGCAGCAAACTGAGTCTCTACGAAGGCGGCGTGCGCGAGCCGTTGATCGTGCGCTGGCCCGGCCGCACGCCCGCAGGCCGCGTGGATGAGCGGACGGTCCTGAACGCGGTGGATTTGTTTCCGACCTTCTGCGCCGTGGCCGGCGCGCCGCTGCCCGGCGTCGCTCTCGACGGCGAAGACCTCAGCGCCGCGTGGCTCGGCAGGCCGGTGACGCGCGCGAAGCCGCTCTTCTGGGAATACGGCCGCAACGACAAATCCTTCCACTACGCCAAAGGCCGCGACCGCAGCCCCAACGTCGCCGTCCGTAACGGCCACTGGAAGCTGCTGGTCAACGCCGACGGCAGCGGCGCGGAACTTTACGATCTCGACGCCGACCCGAACGAAACGAAGAACCTCGCCGAAGCCCGGCCTGACATCGCGAAGCGATTGACCGGGCGGACGCTGGCCTGGAGGAAATCACTGCCATGATACTCACGCGCATGTTTCACCGTCTCGTGCTCATTGCTGCGGCGCTTGCTTTGCCACTCGCGGCCGCCGAGACATCCAAGCCCAACATCATCTTCATCCTTGCCGACGATCTGGGCCGCGGCGACCTCGGTTGCTACGGCCAGAAGAAAATCCGCACGCCGAACCTCGACCGCATGGCGGCGGAGGGCGCGCGGTTCACGCAAGCTTACAGCGGCACGTCCGTTTGCGCGCCGTCGCGCGGGTCGCTCATGACCGGCCGCCACATCGGCCACGCCATTATCCGCGCCAACCGCGAATACCAACCCGAAGGCCAGGAGCCACTGCCGGCGGGCACGTTCACGGTGGCGGCGCTCTGCCGCAGCGCGGGCTACAAGACCGCCGCGTTTGGCAAATGGGGCCTAGGCTTCGTGGACTCGACCGGCGCGCCGGACAAAATGGGTTTCGACCTTTTCTTCGGCTACAACTGCCAGCGTCAGGCGCACAACTACTATCCCGACCATCTCTGGCGCAACCGCGAGCGCGTGGAACTCGACGGCAAGACCTACTCGCACGATCTCATCGCCAAGGAGGCGCTCCAGTGGGTGCGCGCCAACGCCGGCTCGCCATTCTTCCTCTATCTGGCATTCACCATCCCCCACGCGCGCTACCAGGTGCCCGACCTTGGCCCCTACGCGAACGAATCCTGGCCGGAACCGATGAAAGCCTACGCTGCCATGATCACGCGCCTTGACGCCGACATCGGGCGGCTCCTCGCGTTGTTGAAGGAACTCGGCCTCGACGGAAAGACGCTTGTCATGTTCGCGAGCGACAACGGCCAGGACAACAAGAACTGCCTCGAACTCTTCCAGAGCAACGGCCCGCTGCGCGGCAGCAAGCGCACGATGTATGAAGGCGGCATCCGCGTGCCGGGCATCGCGCGCTGGCCCGGCCGGATCAAGCCCGGCACGGTGAACGCGACGCCGTGGGCGTTCTACGATTTCCTGCCGACGGTGGCGGAGCTTATCAGCCAGCCGCTGCCCGACGACGCGAAGACCGACGGCACATCCATCGCGCCGGCGTTGCTCAACGGCGAGACGATGAAGCGCGATTTCCTCTATTGGGAACTGCACGAGCCGCGGTTCATGCAGGCCGTGCGGCTCGGCGACTGGAAAGCCGCCCGCCACGGCCTCGGCGCGCCGATCGAGCTTTACGACCTCGCAAAGGACGTCGCTGAGGCGCGCGACATCGCCGCCGACCATCCCGACATCGTCCAGCGCGCCGACACGATCCTGAAGCGCGAGCACGTGGAGAGTTCCCTCTGGCCCGACAAACCCGCGGCCAAGCCTAGCAAGGGTAAAGGCAAACGCAAGAACGCCGGCACGGCGAAGAAGTAAGTCCGCGCGATAACGCCTTGTGTTTGCAGCAGGCCGGCAAGCTGCTACGCTGTCCGCAAGCCAACAAGAGAGCCGGTCGGGCTGCGTCTTGGAAACCGCGGTGAAAAACTGATGATGACCAGGAACAAATGGAACGTTGATCGGAACGCATGGATCGGCTGGATCGTGTTGTTTCTCATCGTGGCTGCGATCATCGTCCTTGGAAGCCACCGGACGGTAGTCCCTAATTACCGCCTGAGCGCGCTGGACTGGCTTGCTGGCCGACCGCTCTACGACGGCACCGGTGTGGGAGGATTTGTTTATTTTCCGCAGGCGGCCATTCTTTTCATGCCATTGGCGTGGTTGCCTCCGCTGCTGGGCGAGGTGATCTGGCGGCTCGTCAACATCGGCGCCTTGGCGCTGGGTCTTCATGCTTTTGCGCGTCTAGCGAGCGAGAGATCGCGGGAAAAGTTGTTTCCCCTGATGACCTTGGTGGCGATTCCCTTGACGTGGGATTGCGCGCGCAACGGCCAGGCCACGCTTGCGCTGACCGGCCTGATGCTTCTGGCAGTCGTTGATGTGGCGCGCGACCGCTGGTGGCGCGCGACCTTGTGGTTGTGTCTCGGCATCGCACTCAAACCGCTGATGCTCGTGCTGGCTCTGCTGATCGCGGCCATCGTCCGCCCCATGACCTGGCGCACGCTGGTGGGGATGGCCGTCCTCGCGCTCTCGCCCTTCCTGTTCCAACATCCCTCCTACGTTCTCCAGCAATATGTGGGGTGCTGGCAAAACACGACGGCGGCGGCACACGTGGGCGTCGCGGTGCAAGGTTGGACGTCGCCGTTTGTCTCGCTGCGTCTCGCGGGCATTGATGTGCCGGAGCGCGGCCAGATGGCGATCCGCATCGTGGCTGCGGTCGTCACCTGGATGCTCTCTGTTTTTGTCCGGCGGCGTTATGATGCGGCTCGTTCGGCGGTCTTCGTGTTCTCGATGGCAGCCGTCTATCTGATGCTGTTCAGCCCACGGACGGAAAACAACACCTATGCGATGCTCGGTCCGGCGTTCGCCGTGTTTGTTGCCTGGGCGTTCTTGATCGAGAAGCGATTTGCGGAGGGCATTGTCCTGACTGGCGTTGCTTTGGTCACGGCTGGCAGTCGCACGGTCGGCCATTTAATCGCGCCCGGCACGGAAGCCATCTGGTTGGCACCCATCCTCGCGGCTTTCTTCGCTGTCTATCTGATCGTCCGGATTTTCGAGCGTCCACCGAAGCCGGTTGAAGCAAGATGAGTCCGGTTCTCCACCGCTGTGTCGCTCGGCGAGGCGGAAGACAGTTGCCATCATTGGCGCAGTTGAGGCAAAGTTAGCGGCGCTGTGACTCCGATCAAGGAAACGATTCGCGCGATTCCGCCGCGCCGGCAACATCCGGGAAACGGCAGACTCTTCGCACTCCATAGCTAAACCATGACTTCACGCGAACGAGTTCTTGCCGCGCTGGCGCACAAGCCGACCGACCGTGTGCCGCGGTTGCTCTACGAGGAGGCCATCGGCTACACACCGCCTATTGAGCGGATGTTGCAAGGACGTTGTGCGCCGAAAACGCCGCGCGATTACTTCGGCATGGACATCACCAGCGTCACGTTCCAGCCGACGACGTTGCCGCGCGAACGGTTCGCCAATTGGTTTGGAGCAGAAAGCGGCGCGGCGCTCGCCAGCGGTCAGATGGATGAGTGGGGCGTCTGGTGGCGCGGCGGCGGCTTCTATCATTTCGCCCACATCGAGTCGCCGTTGCGCGGGGTGCAGGAGTTCGCGCGGCTCAAGGAGTTTCCATGGCCCGATCTCGACCAGCCGTATCGCTACGCCGGGCTGCGCGAGCGCGTCGAGGTATTGCACCGCCAGGGCTTCGCGGTGGCGGCGTTCGTAGGTTCCGTCTTCGAGCAGTCGTGGTATATCCGCGGCATGGAAGACCTGATGATGGACCTCGCGGCCGCGCCGGAGGTGGCACACTATTTCTTCGAGCGGACGGCGGCGCTCCAGCAACGCGCGGCGGCGGAATTCGCGCGGGCAGGTGTGGACATCATCATCACTGGCGACGACATCGCCGGGCAAAACGGACTGCTGATGAGCCTCGAAACGTGGCGGGAGTTCCTGAAACCGCGCCTGGCCGAGACGGTGCATGCGGTGAAGCGCGCGAACCCGGCGACGAAGGTCTTCTATCACTCCGACGGCAACGTCGAGCCGGCGGTCCCGGAGTTGATCGAAGCCGGCATTGACATTCTTAACCCCGTGCAGCCGGAGTGCATGGAGCCGGCGGCAATCAAACGCAAGTATGGCGACCGGCTTTCGTTCTGGGGCACGGTGAGCGTGCAGCGGACGATGCCGTTCGGCACACCGGACGAAGTGCGGGCGGAAGTGTGTGCGCGCATCCGCGACGTGGGCCGCGGCGGCGGGTTGATCCTCGCGCCGGCACACGTGCTCGGCCCGGAAACGCCGTGGGAGAACGTCGTCGCGTTCTTCGAAGCCGCCGACTCGACACCGATGCCGAAGCGATGACCTTTCGACAGGAGACAGAATCCATGACTACATCCAAACCTCTGAAACTCGCTTGCATAGGCTGCGGTGCTCGCGCGCAGACCTACACCGCGCTGGCCGCGAAACAGCCGGAGCGTTTCCAGATCGTCGCGGGCGCCGATCCAGTGCCAGGGCGCGTCGAGAAGATCCGCCAGATTTCGGGCCGCGCGGATTTCCGCGGCTTCGCCAGCGCGGAGGCTTTGCTGGCCGCAGGGAAGATCGCCGATGTCGTCATCATCGCCACGCAGGACAACGACCACTACGCGCCCTGCTGCCGCGCGCTGGAACTGGGCTACAACGTGTGGCTCGAAAAACCCATCGCCACGCGCGCCGCGCAGGTGCTCGATATCGAGCGGCGCGCGCGGAAAGCTGACCGTCGCGTGATGGTCTGCTTCGTCCTGCGGTTCTCGGTGTTCTATCGGAAGGTGAAGGAAATCATCAACTCCGGCGCGCTGGGCGACATCGTTTCCATCCAAGCCAGCGAAGGCGTCGAACCGTGGCACCAGGCACATTCGTTCGTGCGCGGTCACTGGTCGGTCGTGGCGAAAAGTTCGCCGATGATTCTGTCCAAGTGCTGCCACGACACCGACATCGTCCACTGGCTCGTGGGGCGGCGCTGCCGGCGAATCGCGAGCTTCGGCTCGCTGGAGTTCTTCCGCGCCGAGCGCGCACCAGCGGGAGCGCCCGCGCGTTGCACCGACGGCTGCCCGGTGGGCGAGACGTGTCCTTACAACGCGCTGCGCTATATCAAGGAGAAGCGCGCGTTCTGGCTGGAGTCGGTGTTTGATCGCGCAGGCACGGCGACGGACGAGGAGATCACGGCGTGGTTGCGCACCAGCCCGTGGGGCCGTTGCGTGTATCGCTGCGACAACGACGCGGTGGACCGCCAGGTGCTGGCGATGGAGTTCGAGGACGGCGTGACCGGCACGTTCACGATGACCGCGTTCGAGAACGGCCGGCACTTGGAAATCTACGGCACGCGCGGCGTGCTCAAAGGCGGCGAGACGTATCGGAAGCATTTTGGCTCGAACCTCGTGCTGCTGCCGCACGAAGGCGAGCCGGTCCGCTACTCGGTCAAGGCCGCGGACGGCGGTTACGAATCGCACGCGGGCGGCGATCCGGGTCTCGTCAACGCTGTTTACGACGAGATGACCAAGCCACCGGGCGCGCCGCTGGAGGCTGGCCTCGACTCGACGGTGCACAGTCACATGATTACCTTCGCCGCGGAAGAAGCGCGGCTGACGGGACGCACGGTGAGCATCGAGGAATTTCAGCGCGCATTGGCGAAAGAAGCCTGAGCCGTAACCATGCCGTTGAAACACGATCTCCGCGCGGTCGCCGCGTGCTTTCAGGTCGGCGGCGAGTTTCAGGAAGCCGCTCCCCACGGCAGCGGCCACATCAATGACACCTACGCGGTGACGTTCAGCCAGAACGGCAGCCGAGTGCGCTACATCCTCCAGCGCATCAACCACAGCATCTTCAAGAACCCGCCAGCCCTGATGGAGAACATCGAGCGCGTCACGGCGCACGTGCGGCGGAAGCTGGAGGCGCGGGGGGCAGACCAGATCAACCGCCGCGTGCTCACACTTGTGCCAGCGCGCGATGGTCGGTCATGGCACGTTGACACCGACGGCAACTGCTGGCGGTGCTACCTCTTTGTGGAGCGAGCGGCCACCTACGACCGGATCGAGACACCCGCCCAAGCCCGCGAAGGCGCGAAGGCTTTCGGCTTGTTCCAGAAACAACTCGCCGATCTGCCGCCGCCGCGCTTGCACGAAACGATTCCGAACTTCCATCACAGCCGCCAGCGGTTCAACGCGTTGCGTGCAGCGGTCGAGGAAGATCCGCGCAACCGCGTGGCCGCAGTGAAACAGGAGATCGAGTTCTGCTTGCGCCGCGAGCCGATGGTGGACGTGCTGCTTGATTTGCAGGCGCGCGGCGTGGTGCCGGAGCGCGTCACGCACAACGACACCAAGCTGAACAACGTGATGCTTGACGACGCCACCAACGAGGGCGTTTGCGTCATTGACCTCGACACGGTAATGCCGGGCCTGGCGCTCTACGATTTCGGAGACATGTGCCGCACTGGTTGCAGCCCGACGGCCGAGGACGAGCGTGACCTCACCAAGGTCGAGGCGCGCATGGACATCTTCGAGGCGCTCGTGCGCGGCTACCTTGCCACCGCCCACGAGTTCCTCAACACGGTCGAGAAGGACCATCTGGTATTCTCCGCGCGGCTCATCACGTTCGAGATCGGCATCCGGTTCCTGACCGACCATCTTCTAGGCGACCGCTATTTCAAAATCCATCGCGACAGCCACAACGCCGACCGCGCCCGCGTCCAGTTCAAGATGGTCGAGTCGTTCGAGCGACACGAGGCGGCAATGGACAAGGTGGTGAAGGAGGCCAATGACTGACCGCGATAAGACCGGCATCACATCACGAGAGATCGTCGCTCGCGCATTGAGCGGGCTGGAAACACCGCGCGTGCCGGCGGGACCGCTGGCGGTGCACATCTGCGCGAGGCTGGCGGGCGTTACGTTGCGGCGTTACACAAGCGACGCGCGCACGCTGGCCGAGTGCGTCATCCGCTACCACGAGCGGTTCCGGCCCGACGCCGTGTGGGTCTCGGCCGACACGTGGGTGAGCGCGCAGGCAATGGGTGCGACGGTCGGCTCGACAGGCGAGGACCAGCCCTTCGGCGGCATCGGCGAACCGCTGGTGCGCACAGTGGCTGACATCGAGCGTATTCCGCCGCCCAATCCAATGTCGCAGGGACGCTACCCGATGATGCTCGATGCATTGCAACGCGTCGTCGCGGCGCTGGGGCGGGATGTTTTCATCGTCGCGTGTTTTGATCAGTATCCATTCTCGCTGGCCGCCGCGCTGATGGGCATCAACGAGATCATGCTCAAGCTGGTGGACGATCCGCCGTTCGTGGAGGCGTTGATGGAACGGTGCATGGAATACGGTTTGGCTTACGGTCGCGCGCTCGCTAACGCCGGCGCGGACTCGCTCAGCGGCGGCGATTCGCCGGCAGGGCTGGTCGGGCCGCGGTTGTATCGCGAGGTGGCGTTGCCGTTTGAAAAGCGTCTCATCGCCGATCTGAAATCCGCCACCGGCAAACCGGTGTCGCTGCACATCTGCGGCGACGGCACACCCATTCTCGCGGACATGGCGTCGTCGGGCGCGGATGTGCTGGAGATAGATCACAAGGTGGATCTGTCGCTCGCGTGCAAAGTTGTGCCGCCGCAGACCGCGCTCTGGGGCAATCTCGATCCGGTGGCCGTGCTGGCGCAAGGCAATGCTGCGCAGGTCCGGCGCGCCGTGCGCGAGGCGTTGGAGACGGTGAAAGCTCACGGCCGGCGGCGATTCGTCCTCAGCTCCGGCTGCACACTGGCGGTAGAAACGCCACCGGAGAATCTGGAGGCGATGTTGCGCGTTTGCCGCGGTTGACACTGGCGACGGCTTTTCCTCACGCAGCGCGGATAGACCGACTGCTCGACGATGAAGCACGGCGGTCATCCCACCACTGGTGACGTCTCCTTCGCTCCGCACCGTCATCACGGCACACCAGCGCTGATGAAACATCGCGCGAGGGTTTTGGAAACTTGGGCCGTTAGATATGTCATCCGTTGCTGCGGACCGTTGTTGTCGGCAGCGACGATGCATCAATCATGCGTGCTCAAGTTCCATCACTTGTTTGGTTCGCTGGCGCCAGGTTCCCCTGCGGGCCGGCCCGGCGGCTGGCTGCCATCATGGCACTGGTCATCGCGGTGATTGCGTTGGCCGGCTGCTCGGGGATTCCGACCCAGAGCGAGCGCCAATCGCGAGCGGAACTTCAAACGGTGACACGCCTTTACCGACCCGGCGACCACCGGCCGGCCTTACCAGCACTCGGCGCCAACACGACGATGGCGACGCTGCTCACCTACGCCATGCTCAACCAGCCGCGCGTCGAGGCGGCTTACTACGACTACGCCGCCGCAGTGGAACAAACCACGGTGGAACGTTCGTTGCCCGACCCGCGGCTCACGCTGGAGTTGGACATCCAAAGCGCGGTGACGACCGTCATGCCCGGCTTGTGGGTGGACGTGCCGTGGATCAAAAAGCTCCGCCTCCGCGCCGACCGCGTTTCGGCCGAGAGCCAGGCCAAGTATCACGTCTTTGAGACGGCGGTGCTCCAGACCGCGTTCGAGGTCAAGCGGTCTTTCTATCAGCTCCATTTCCTCGACGAGCGCCTGCTCATCAATCGCGAGACGTTGGAACTCGTGGACGATATGGAGCAGACCGCTCGCGCGCAAAACGAAGTGGCCAAGGTCACCATGCAGGACGTGCTGCGCGCGCAGATGGACCAGGACTGGCTGAAGACCGACATTGCCAACCTCGAAGACCTGCGGAATCCCCTGCTGGCCCAGCTCAAAGCCGCGTTGGGCATGAACGCCGCCCAACCCAACCCGCCGGTGCCGGCACGACTGGAATCCACGCCACTGGACCTGGATGGCGACAAACTTCTGGCCGTCGCGATGGAGCGCAACCCGCGCCTCAAGGCGGTTGAGGCGGAAGTGCGTCAGGCCGAGGTGAGCATCCAGTTGGCCCACCAAAGCAAGCGGCCCGATTTCAACATGGGCGTCGAACTGGACGCCAAGGCGGTGCCGCTCATGACGCGCCCGACGCTGGGCGTCACGCTGCCCATCTGGCGCGACAAGATCGCCGCCGAGATCGCCGCCGCGCAGGCCGGCAAAAGCGCCGCCGCCGCGCGGCTCTCGACGGAGCAGATTCAACTGACGGCGGACTTCGCGACGAAGTCGTTCGCGTATCGCGAAGCCACGCGCAACGTGAAGCTGCTAACAGATTCCCTGCTGCCCAAGGCCAAGCTCTCGTTGGACGTGGCGCGCGCCGGCTACAGCGCCGGCCGGGTGGACTTCATCAACCTGCTGGATGCCAAGCGCACGTGGCTGGAATTCCGGTTGGCCCGCGTGGACGCGCGGTTGCAGCGCGAACTGGCCCTCGCCGAGCTTTCGCTCCTGATCGTGGGCCTCCCGCCCGCAGGCGCGCCGATTCCGGCGAGCGCTCCGTCGGCGAAAGAATCCCATGAAAAATAGATTCCACTCCGTTATCGGCCTGCTGATGGCGCTCTGCGTTTTGTCGGCCGGCCTGTTTGTCAGCGGTTGCGGACAGGCAGGCACCACGGCCGGCCAGCCGGCAGCACTCAGATTCCACTGCCCGATGCACCCGACCTACACCAGTGACCGGCAAGGCGACTGCCCCATCTGCAACATGAAACTCGTGCCGATCAAGGGCGCGCAGTCCGCGACCCCGACTGGCGAAACCGCTGCCGAAGCGCCTGCGGTGCCGGGCCGGACTACCATCGCCATCTCGCCGGAGAAACAGCAGACGATCGGCCTGCGCACCGCGGTGGTCGAAAAACACAAACTGGGCCAGACCATCCGCACCACTGCCGCATTCGAGCACGCCGAAACCAAGCTGGCCAAGATCGCGCCGCGTTTCGCCGGCTGGGTGCGCGACCTGAAGATAAACTTCACCGGGCAGGCCGTGGAGAAAGGCGACCCGCTGCTCACCGTTTACAGCCCCGAGTTGTTCGCCGCGGAGAACGAGTATCTGCTCGCCTATCGCCGCCTCGCGCAGCCGAAGTCCAGCGTCACCGACCTCGGGTTCGCATCGCCGCAACGCTTGGTCGAGTCCGCCCGCCGCCGCCTCACGCTCTGGCAAATCGGCGATGAGGAAATCAGCGCGCTGGAAAAGAGCGGCGTGCCCAAGGATGAGTTGCTGATCCGCTCGCCCGTATCGGGCCACGTCATCTCCAAGACGGCGGTCGAAGGCAAGGCTTTCACAGCGGGTGAAACGCTCTTTGAAATCGGCGCGCTCACGCCGCTCTGGTTGCGAACCTCAGTCACCGAGTCCGACATGCCGCTCATCCAACTGGGCCAGAAGGCGCGCGTCATCCTGCCCTACCTCGGTAACAAGACCTATGAGAGCAAGATCACATTCCTCTACCCGCATCTCGAAGCGCAAACCCGCCGCGCCGAGGTCCGCCTCGAAGTGGACAACCCCAACCACGAACTCCGCCCGCAAATGTGGGCCAACGTCGAGATTGAAGCCGGCTTCGGCGAAGTGCTCGCCGCGCCCGCCAGCGCCGTGATTGACACCGGTGAGCGCTACGTCGCGTTCGTGCTCCGTGACGACGGCCATCTGGAGCCGCGCGAGGTGAAGATCGGCACGAAGACCGACGACTGGTGGGAGGTAAAAGGCGGCCTCAAGGAAGGCGAGAAGGTCGTCACACGCGCGCTCTTCCTCGTGGATTCAGAAAGCCAACTCAAGGCTGCCATCGCCGGCATGAGCGGCAGTCATCAGCACGACGCCGTCACCTCCAAACAACCTGCGGAGGCGGTGTCGGGTGTGCTCGCGCAATACACAAAGATCCAAACCGCGCTGGCCGCTGACAGCCTCGTGGGCGTTGCCGAGGCCGCGCAGAGTATCGCCAAGATTCTCGCCGACGAACCAATGAAGATGCCCGCGCTCGCGTCACAGGCCGGAGCGGTGGCCGATGCCAAAGACATCGCTGCTGTTCGCGAGCGGTTCAAACCGCTCAGCGCCTCGCTGATTCAGTTCCTGAAGCAGGAAAAAGTGAAGACGGGTAAATACTCCGAGGTTTACTGTGACATGGCCAAGGCCTCGTGGCTACAGACGAACCGGGTCGTGAAGAACCCGTATTATGGCAGAGAGATGCTGGAATGCGGCGAGATCACGAAGAGTTACTGAGAACCGCACGATGGATTCGCCCGCCCAACCAATCGTCCACGCGCCTCCTCACAAGGATTCGTTCATCGAGCGCATCATTGAGTGGAGCGCGCGCAACAAGTTCATGGTGTTTCTGTTCGTCGGCGCGCTCATGACTGGCGGCGTCTGGTGCCTCCGCAACACCCCGCTCGACGCCATTCCCGATCTGTCGGACACGCAGGTCATCATTTACAGCCAGTGGGATGGCCGCAGCCCGAACCTCGTCGAGGACCAGATCACCTATCCCATCGTCACCAAGCTCATCGCCGCGCCCAAGGTTCGCGTCGCGCGCGGTTATTCGTTCTTCGGCTACTCGTTCGTCTATGTCGTGTTTGAGGACGGCACCGATATCTATTGGGCGCGCTCGCGCGTGCTGGAATACATGCAGGGCCTCTCCGGCCAGCTCCCGCCCGGCGTGACGCCGACGCTCGGCCCCGACGCGACCGGCGTGGGCTGGGGCTTCCAATACGCGCTCGTGGACCGCTCCGGCAAGAACGACCTCGCCGACCTGCGCTCGTTCCAGACGTGGCACTTGCGCTACTGGCTCCAGAGCGTCGAAGGCGTTGCCGAGGTCGCGACCTTCGGCGGCTTCGAGAAGCAATATCAAGTCGAACTCGACCCGAACAAACTCTTCGCCTACAACCTGCCGCTCACCCGCGTCGTCAGCGCCATTCGCAACTCCAACAACGACGTTGGCGGCCGCGAACTGGAGCGGTTCGGCACCACCTACCTCGTGCGCGGCATGGGCTACATCAAGTCCCTCGACGACCTGCGCCTTGTGGTCGTCGGCGCCGACGCGCGCGGCACACCGGTCCTGCTCAAGGACATTGCCAGCAACATCGCCTTCGGCCCGGAAATGCGGCGCGGCGCGGGCGACTTCAACGGCGAAGGCGAGACCGTCGGCGGCATCGTCGTCGTGCGCTACGGGCAAAACGTGTTGCAGGTCATTGACCGCCTGAAGGAAAAACTCGCCGAGATTAAACCGTCGCTGCCGCCGGGCGTGGAGATCGTCACCACCTACGACCGCTCCGATCTCATCCGGCGCAGCATCGGCACGCTCAAGCACACCATCATCGAGGAGAGCATCATCGTCGCCGTCATCGTCATCGTGTTCCTGCTCGACTTCGGCGGCGCGGCGCGGGCCATCGTCATGCTGCCGATCGCCGTCGCGCTGGCGTTCATCCCAATGTATTTCATGGGCCTCACAGCGAACATCATGTCGCTGGCCGGCATCGCCATCTCCATCGGCGTGCTCTGCGACGAAGCCGTCGTGATGGTCGAGAACGTTCACAAGAAACTCGAACACGCCCCGCCCGGCCTGAACCGCGCCCAGCGCCAGGAGATCATCATCGCCGCCTGCAAACAGCTCGGCAAACCGCTCTTCTTCGCGCTGCTCATCATCACCGTCAGCTTCCTGCCGGTGTTCACGCTGGAGGCGCAGGAAGGCCGCCTCTTCAAACCGCTCGCGTTCACCAAGACCTTCACGATGGCCTGGGCCGCGTTTCTCTCCATCACCATCGGCCCCGCGCTCATCGTGCTCATGACCGGTGCGAAGGTGATCCCGGAACACCGCCATCCGATCAGCCGGTTCCTGCACTGGCTCTACTATCCGTGGGTCAGCGCGCTCATGCGGCGGCGGATTCTCTCCATTGCCATAGCAGTCGCGGCGGTTGCGTCAGCCGTTCCGATCTACCAGAAACTCGGCTCCGAGTTCATGCCGCCGCTGAACGAGGGCACCATTCTCTACATGCCGACCTCGCTGCCGACGATGTCCATCACCGAAGCGACGCGGCTGATGCAAATCCAAGACCGCATCCTCAAGCAGTTCCCCGAAGTCGTCACCGTCCACGGCAAAGCCGGCAAGAGTGAAACCGCCACCGATCCCGCGCCGATGGAAATGTTCGAAACGGTCGTGCAGTTGAAGCCGGAGAAGGAGTGGCGTTACGTCGCCAACCCGCGCTGGTGGTCGGGCCGCGCGCCGGACTGGCTGGCGGATACGCTCCGCAGGTTCTGGCCCGACCAGCGCCCGATCACTTGGGACGAACTCGTCGCCGAGATGGACGAAGCCCTCGCGTTGCCCGGCCAAGTCAACGCCTGGACCATGCCGATCAAGGCGCGCATTGACATGCTCTCCACTGGCATCCGCACGCCCGTCGGCATCAAGATTCTCGGCTCCGACCTGAAGGAAATCTCGCGCATCGGCGAGCAGCTCGAAGCCGTGCTGCGTGAGGTCAAGGGCACGCGCAGCGCCTACGCCGAGCGCACCGTTGGCGGCTACTACCTCGACATCACCCCGAACCGCCGCGAGATCGCCCGCTACGGCCTCAACGTCGAGGACGTGCTGAACGTCGTCGAGACCGCCATCGGCGGCATGGCCATCGGCCGCACCGTCGAAGGCCGCGAGCGTTATACCATCAACGTCCGTTACTCGCGCGAACTCCGCGACGACCCAGAGAAGCTCAAGCGCGTGCTCGTGCCGGTGGAAATCGGGATGTCGGCGTCTGCGTCGGCCGGCTCTTCTGAAATGGGTTCGGCTAACAGCGGCGGCGGAAAGACAGTTGCCCAGATTCCCCTCGGCCAGCTCGCCGAAATCAAGACCACCGTCGGCCCGCCGCTCATCAAGAACGAAAATGGCGCGCTCACCGGCTGGGTTTACGTGGACGTCACCGGTCGCGACCTCGGCGGCTACGTCGCCGACGCCAAGCGCGTCGTCGCCGAGCGCATCGAGAAGGCCGGCCTGCTTCCCGCCGGCTACCGGCTCGAATGGACCGGCCAATACGAATACATGCTCCGCGTCCGCGAGCGGCTCAAGGTCGTCGTCCCGCTCACGCTCGTCATCATCTTCACGCTGCTTTACATGAACTTCAAGAGCGTGCCCGAGACGTTGATCATCCTCCTCTCGATTCCGTTCGCGATGACCGGCAGCATCTGGCTGCTCTGGTTGCTCGGCTACAACCTCAGCATCGCCGTCTGGGTCGGCATCATCGCCCTCGCCGGCCTTGCCGCCCAAACCGGCACGATCATGATTATCTACCTCGACGAAGCCTTCCACGCCTGGCAGCGCGCCGGCCGCATGAAGACCCAGCACGACCTCTTCGAAGCCATCACCTACGGTGCCGTCCAGCGCGTCCGCCCGAAGCTGATGACCGTCTCGATGGTCACGCTCGGCCTCGTCCCCGCGCTCTGGGCACACGGCGCCGGCGCGGAAGCCATCCAACGCATCGCCGCGCCGATGATCGGCGGCCTCATCACCAGCACTATCCTCACCCTCGAAATCGTCCCGGCCATCTACTCCCTATGGCGCAGCCGTCAGGTCGAATGGGTCAAAGGCCCCCGTCCGCCGAAGAAGAGCTGGCAGGAACTCAGCGCCCAGTTCGTCGAGTGGGAAAAGCGCGAGCACGAGATGAAGCCCGCGTCCTGACGCCGCCCGCCTCGTTCGCCTGAATTCGATTCCGTTCCGCGCACAATTCGCGTGCATTCGTGGCATCAGCGGCGGTAAGAATCTGCCGATGATCACGTTCCGTCAGCTTCTCACCATCTCCCTCGCGTTTCTCATCCTCGCTGTGACCGGTGGCCACTCGGCCCGCTCCGCGTCGCCGCAGAAACCCTCCAAACCGAAACGCACCGCCGTGCCGACGCCGCCGGTTGACGCCGCGCGCGTCACGGCCGTCGCGGCGATGTTGCCGGAACATCCGGAGGGCGTCGGCCGGCCGATCGGCGAACGCGCAGCATGGGACGCGCTCGCGAAGTTGAAGGCATATCGCGACGTCGTCCGTCGCGCGGAGAAGTTGCGGACGCAACCGTTGCCGGAACAGCCGGACGATCTCTATTTGGACTTCTCGCGCACGGGCAACCGCACACGCTGGCAAAACGTCGCGTTCGAGCGCCGCAGCCGCCTGACGTGGCTGACGTTGGCGGAGTGTCTGGAGAACAACGGCCGGTTCCTGCCGAAGATCGAGGAACTGATCGCCGCGTTCTGCGCCGAGAAAACGTGGGTGATGCCGGCGCACGACCGGCGGCTCACCAACTTCAACGGCACGTTCATTGACGTGGACCTCGCCTCGTCGGCACTGGCGTGGAACCTTGGCACAGCCGACCGGTTGCTTGGCGACAAGCTTGGCGCGGCGACGAGGCAGCGCATCCGCGAGAGTGTGGAGCGGTTCGTGCTTGCGCCGTGCCGTGCGGCGTATCGCGGCGAGCGCAGGCTCGACGGCTGGATGAAGACGACCAGCAACTGGAACGCGGTCTGTCTGGCGGACGTCACTGGCGCGGCGCTGGCGCTCGTCGAGTCACGCGAAGAACGGGCGTTGTTCGTTGTGGGGGCGGAGCATTTCTCGAAGAACTTCCTCGCCGGGTTCACGCCCGACGGCTACTGCTCGGAAGGCCTCGGCTACTGGGACTACGGCTTCGGCCACTACGTGTTGCTTGCCGAGACGGTCCGGCAGGCTACCGCCGGCAAGCTCGATCTCTTCGCGCTGCCGGAAGTGAAAGCGCCGGCGATGTTCGGCGCGAACATCCAGATCATCAACGGTGTCTCTCCGGCGTTCGCCGACTGCTCCGTCAACGCCCGGCCGTCGCCGGGGATCATGTGGTTTGCCAATCGCCGCTTCGCCGTCGGCCTGCGCGACTACGACCGGCTGGACGCACGCCACACACTTGGCAGTTTGTTTGAGGCGATGCTCTACGGCTTTCCGAACTCCGCGTCCGAAGCGAAGCTGCGCTCGGACGGACGTAGCTTCGAGGTCGGCCTGCGGTCGTGGTTCAAGGACGCGGGCATCCTCATTGCACGACCCGCGCCCGGCTCGCCGTGCCGGATGGGCGTGGCGCTCAAGGGCGGTCACAACGCCGAGCATCATAATCACAACGACGTCGGCAGTTACGTCGTGGTCGTCGGCAAGAAACCCGTGCTGCTCGATCCCGGCGCGGAGACCTACACGGCGCGCACGTTTAGCAAAGATCGCTACGTCAGCACGTTGCTGAACTCCTTCGGCCATCCCGTGCCGTTGGTCGCCGGCAAACTCCAGCGCGAAGGCCGCAGCTCGCAAGCGAAGGTGTTGCGGACGGAGTTCACCGACCGCGCCGACACGCTCGCGCTCGATATCGCCTCACCGTATCCGTGCCCGGAACTGAAGCGGCTGGAGCGGACGTTCATCTATTCGCGTGACGGCGCCGGCTCGCTGACGGTGACGGACACGGTGGAATTCTCCAGCCCGCAGACGTTCGGCACGGCGCTGATCACGCTTGGCAAGTGGGAGCGAGACGACGACGGCAGCCTCCTCGTGAGTGACGGCGGCGAGACGGTGCGCGTCGAGATCAACGTGAAGGGCGGCGAGTTCGCCGTGCAGGCCGAGGAGATCATCGAGGACGCACCGGTGAAGCCGACGCGCATCGGCATCAATCTCTCGCAAGCCATGACAGCGGCAACCGTCACGCTGAAAATCACGCCAACCGGAAAACCAAAGCCATGAAAGTTCCTTCGACGTTGATCTGTTTGCTTCTGGCGGCGAGCGCTGTCGCCAGCGAGTGGAATCCGCGCGAAAAGTTCATCCGCTCGCTCGTGGAAGATGTGCCGAGGATGCTCAAGAGCCAGAACCGGGAGACAGGCCGGTTTGGCGACGAGCCGTGGATTTGCACGGACCAGAATCTTGTCTTCCCGCTCGCTGCGGCGTGGGCCATCAAGGACAAGTCCAACCCCTACTACCACAACGCCGAGGTGCTGGAGGCAGTGATGAAGGGTGGCGACGCGCTCGTCGCCGACCAAGACAAGAACGGCATGTGGACGTTCCGCAAGAAGGACCACTCGACGTGGGGCCAGATCCTCATGCCGTGGACTTACAGCCGGTGGATCCGCGCATTCGCGCTCATCAAGGACGCGATGCCCGCCAAGCAACGGCAGCATTGGGAAAAGGGTCTGTTGCTCGGCTTCACCAACATTTCAAAAAGCTGCCTAGGCCACGTCCACAACATCCCCAGTCATCACGCGATGGCGCTCTATTGCGCCGGCCAGTGTTTTGATCGCGACGATTGGAAGCAGCAGGCAAAGCAATTCATGACTAAGGTCGTCGCGGCACAGACGCCCGGCGGCTGGTGGGTCGAGCACAGCGGACCGGTGGTCGCCTACAACTTTGTCTATGGCGAGGCGCTCGGCCTTTACTACGCGATGTCGCGGGACGCGGGCGTGCTGGAGGCGTTGCGGCGCGCGGCGGTTTTCCACGGGACATTTGTTTATCCCAACGGCAGCATTGTCGAGACGGTGGACGAGCGCAACCCCTACGAGACCGGCGCCGCGCACGGCAAGGTTGGTTTCACCTTCACGCCGGTGGAACGCAACGTGGGCCTCAGCTTCACGCCGGAGGGGCGCGGCTTCCTGCAACGCCAGTTCCAACTCCGAAACTGGTCTGTCGCGGCCGATGAAGCTGCCGCTCATCTGCTCTACGGCGAAACCGGCCCCGCCGCGCTGCTCGCCGCCGACAGCGACGAGCGACTCACCGTCGTCGGTAACAACGAGGCGCTCGTGTTGCGCCGCAAGCCGTGGTTCATCTGTCTCTCGGCGTTCGTCTGCGAACAGTCCATGAGCCGGTGGATCCAGGACCGGCAGAACTTCGTCAGCATCTATCACGACCGAGCCGGACTGATTGTCGGGGGCGGCAACACGAAGATGCAGCCGTTCTGGAGCAACTTCACCGTTGGCGATACGTCGTTGCTCCAGCATAAGCCCGGCGATGAGAACCCCAAGTTCAAACCGAAGGCCGGCTTGGTTCACATCCCGTCCGCAGCCAAGCTGCGCGCCGACAAGAACGCGCCAGGCCTCGACCTGACCTACGACGGCGAAGATTGCCGGATCACCGTTCAACCGAAAGATGACAAGACGCTGACGATCGTTTGCGAGGCGAGCCGCAAGTCCGACAAGGCAGTCGAGGGCCACATCGTCTTCCTGCCGCGCATTGGAGCCAGTGTCATCTCCGCCTCCGGCAAGACGGCCAAGCTCGGCGACGACGCCTTCGAGTGGAGCACCGCCGACATCGGCGCGTGGTTTGAGCACGGCGGCGTGCGCGTCAGCGTTCCTCCCGTCGCGCGGCTGGCTTGGCCGAAGAAGCGCCACAGTCCCTACACCAAGGACGGCCACAGCGAATTGCGCGATGCGCGATTGGTGCTCTGCCTGCCGTTCGCCGTTGGCACGCCGAAGCACGAAGTCACGCTGGAGATCACGAAGTGAAGACATGCCTGCTGGCACTGTTGCTGACGGTCACGGCCTGTTTTGGCCAGACCGTCCAGCATCGCGGTGTCGTGGCAACAGTTCACCCGTTGGCGACCGACGCGGCGGTCAGCGCGTTCAAGCGCGGCGGCAACGCCATTGACGCCGCCGTGGCCGCGGCGCTGACCCTTGGCGTTGTGGACGGCCACAACTCCGGCATCGGCGGCAGTTGTTTCATGCTCATCCGGCTGGCGAACGGACGCTTCGTGGCGATGGACGGCCGCGAGATGGCGGCGGCAGCGGCCACGCGCGACATGTTCGTGCGCGACGGCAAGGCGGACACGAAACTGAGCCAGACCGGGCCATTGGCGGTCGCCACGCCCGGCGCGCTCGCCGTCCATGCCGAAGCAATCAAGCGATACGGCCGCTTGCGGTTGAAAGACCACCTGCTCTCCGCGGCGGAGGTCGCCGAGCGCGGCTACACGCTTGACGGCAAGTCCGCAGGACGACTCAAGAGCCTCGCGCCGGTCTTCGCGCTATTCGACGGTTCGCGCGCCGTGTTCCTGAAACCCAGCGGCGAATCGTGGGCGGAGGGCGAGACGTTCAAGCAGCCGGACCTTGCGCGGACCTATCGCGCCATCGCCCGGCACGGCACGGGCTGGTTCTATGGCGGCGCGTTTGCGCGGACGGTGGGCGATTGGATGAAGAAGAATGGCGGCATCCTGACGGCGGCCGATTTCCGGAACTACCGCCTCAAGTTCCGTGAGCCGATCACGACGACGTATCGCGGATTCACGGTGGTCACGTTCCCGCCGCCTAGTTCCGGCGGCGTGCATGTGGCGCAGATGCTCAACATCCTCCAGTCGTTTGATCTCAAACCGCTCGGCCACAACTCACCGGACATGATTCATCTCGTCATCGAGGCGATGAAGCTCGCGTTCGCCGACCGTGCTCACTGGCTGGGCGACCCGGATTTCGTGAAGGTGCCGCGTGGCCTGGTCAGCCCGGCCTACGCGAAGATGTTGGCTGAGCGCATCCGCCTCGACCGCGCGTCGGCCGTAGCCGGCCACGACACGCCGGAGCGTGCCGCGGAGGACGTCTTCGGCAAACACACGACGCATCTCTCGATCGCCGACGCGGACGGGAACTGGGTCGCTTGCACTGCGACGATCAACACCACCTTCGGCTCGAAGGTCGTCGTGCCCGGCACCGGCGTCGTGCTGAACAACCAGATGGATGATTTTTCCGTCCAGCCCGGCGTGCCCAATTCGGCCAAGCTCATCGGCGCTGAAGCCAACGCCATCGCTCCCGGCAAGCGGCCGCTCTCCAGCATGAGTCCGACCATCGTGCTCAAGGACGGCCAGCCCATTCTCGCCATTGGCGCGGCAGGCGGACCGACAATCATCAGCCAGACGTTGCTCGGCCTGATCGGCGTGTTGGATTTCGGCTTGGACGTGGAGGCGGCGCTGGCAAGCGTGCGTTTCCATCACCAATGGAGTCCCGACGAGGTCAGGATCGAGCGAACGCTTCCCGCCGCCGCGCGCGCTGAGTTGCGCCGGCGCGGCCACGCGCTGACGGAAGTGGGTTCGCTTGGCGTCAGCCAGGCCGTCGCCCGCGATCCCGCGACGGGCCGGTTCAGCGGTGCGCACGATCCGCGCGTGCCCGGCAAAGCCGCTGTTTGGTGAACGTTTTGGAGACCATGAAATGAGAACACATTTGCTGACACTGCTGCTCGCCGCTTCGGCTTGCTTTGGCGAGACCCTCCAACACCGTGGCATCTGGCTGCACCCGGAGCAATACAAGACGCCGCAACTCGCAGACGAGTGGATCGGCAAGATCGCCGCGGCGCGCCTCAACGCAATCTACCCGCTGATCTGGCATCGCGGCGGGACGGCGTGGTTCAAGAGCAAGCTCTCACCAATGGCTGCCGATGTGCCGGAGGGCTTCGACCCGCTCGGCAATCTGGTGAAGCTCGCCCACGCGCGCGGCATTGCGGTGCATGCGTGGTTCGTCAACGGCAGCTACGGCGGCCCGACGACAAACGGCGTGTTCGTGCGACATCCCGACTGGCAATTGCAGGGCGACCGTGGCGGCGAGGCGTGGTATGACCTCGGCAAGCCGGCCGTGCGCAACTTCCAGCGCGATCTGATGCTGGAGTGCCTGAAGAACTACGACGTGGACGGCCTGCACTTCGATTACATCCGCTACTCCGGCCAGGTCATCTGCTACTGCGACCATTGCCAGCACGAGTTCGCGCAGAAATACGGTTTCCGTCCGCTGAGCCGTTCCGAGGAGCGGTTCCCTGCGCTGCTCGACATCGGCGCGAACTCGCTCGGCAAGCCGACGACCGCCAAGGTGCTCGCGACGTTCGACCACGGAGTGCCGGCCATCACCGTCAACCGCCTCGACGCGGGCGAAGCGGTGTTGGTGAATTGGCAGGCGGCGGGTCACTCCTGCCTGGCGCTGGAGAACTTCGTGAAGGAAACGATGAAACGCTTCGGCGCGACGGCGAAGAACACGTATCAACTCAACACGACGCAGACGGCGGCCAAGTATCGACTGACCGAGCAGGAGAAGGCGCGTGTCTGGCTGAAGGGGCTTGGGTTTCTGACGAAGCTGATTGACGAGGGCGCGCTGACGAAGGTGCCGAAGGGCGCGACCGTCGTGCTCGCCGGCCAATACCTGATGAGCGAGGAAACGGCGAAATGGCTGGAGAGCTTCGTGCGCGCCGGCGGCCACTGCCTGTTTGTGGACGGGCCGGTGCTCTCGATCAAACACGCGGCGTTGCAGCGTGTGACTGGTCTGCGCGTGTCGGCGGGATTTTTCCACGACTGGAAAGTCATCTCGCCCGCGCCCGATCAGGATGTGTTGAAGCCGGGGCCGCCGGTGAACGCGGCGAAGGAGCGCCAGCGGGTGGAGAAATGGGTGGAGTATCGCGCGTGGACCGTGACGGAACTGGTGCGCGCGGTTTACAAGGGTGCGAAGAAGCTCAAGCCGCGCGCGTGGGTGAATGCGGCGGTGTTTTACAAGAAGGAGGCGGCCGACAAGGTCTGCCAAGACTGGTATGGCTGGCTGCGCGAAGGTTGCATGGACTACGTGCTGCCGATGGCCTACACCGAGAAGAACGAAGACTTGGCGAAGGCGTTCGCGGAGTGGCGCGCATTCGATCTACAGATGGAGCGGATCATTCCCGGCCTCAGCATCTACTCGCGCCGGGAAGGCAAGGCCGTTCCGCGCGACCTCCCCCTCGTGCGCTCGCAACTAAAGATGTGCCATTCCAACGCGACGCACGGCAACCTGTTCTTCTCGCTCGCCTATCTGAATGACGAGTTGATCAAGCTGCTTTCGTCCGGCCCGTATGCCGCGCCGGCGAAGCCGTGGTATCCGAAGCGCCGGTAGTAATTACTCAGCTGGCGGCGAGCCTGCCGTTCTCCATGCGAAGCGCACGATGAGAAACCTGCGCGGCCTTCGGATCGTGGGTCACCAACAGCACCGCACCGCCTTCCTTCGCAAAACCGGCGAGGCAATCGAGCACCAGCCGGCCATTCTCTTCGTCGAGGTTGCCCGTTGGCTCGTCGGCCAGCAGTAGCTTCGGCCGGTTCAACAGCGCTCGGGCAAGCGCCACGCGCTGGCGTTCGCCGGTGCTCAATTCCGAAGGCACGTGGCCCGCGCGGTTGGCGAGACCAAAGCGTTTGATCAACTCGTGCGCCCGCTCCTTCGCGTCGGCGGCCGGCAAAGCCAGCGCGGCGGTCAGGACGTTGTCGAGCACGTTGAGGTAGTGGACGAGATGGAATTGCTGGAAGACAAAGCCGATGTGCGCGGCGCGGAACCCGGCGCGCTGTTCGGATGACAGCTTGTAGGGTTCCTCGCCTGCGATGACGACGGCGCCGCTGTCCGGCTGCATCAGGACGCCGGCGGCCATCAGCAACGTCGTCTTGCCGCTGCCGCTCGGCCCCTGCACCGCCACAAACTCACCTGCGCCAATCCGCAGTGAGACGCCCTCCACCGCCCGCACCACGCCGTCGGGACGGCGGAAATGTTTCTGGACGTCGCGAAGTTCGAGGATGGTGTCCATGCTCACTCCTGCCTCAGGATGTCCGCAGGGTCCTGTTGCGCGGCCAACAGCGCCGGAACCCAGCTCGCCAGCGCGGCCAGCAGCGGCGCGCCAACGAGCACCGCCGCCAGCAACGGCGCGTTGAACTCCGCGCCCGCTATCGCCGCCTGCCCAGACGCGTAGCCCAGACACGTGCCCACAACGCCCATCACCATCGCCCGGCCCAGGAACAGCCAGAGAATCTGCCGCGCCCGCACGCCGAGCGCGCGCAGCACGCCGATTTCTCCACGCCGCTCGCGCACGTTCGCCAGCGCGAGGAATCCGATCCAGACCGCGCAGCCGAGCACGACGAGCGGCACGAGCACCGCCGCGAACGCTTCGCGTTCGCTTCGCAGCCGAGCGCGGCCCTGTTTCTCGCGCTCGATGGTTGCGACCGCCTCGGCCGACGCGCGATTCCGCGTCTCGGCCCGCGCGATGGCCTGCGAGGCAAATTCGATGACCTGCGTGTCGGGCAGGATTTTCTCGATCTCGGCGCGGATGAGCGGCAGCCGCGCGTCGGCGCACGTGCAATCCAGCGCAAGGATGCCGTTGATCTGCCCCGCTTTGCCAAGCATTGCCTGCGCTTCGGCGAGGTTGATCCACGCGGTGATGTCGTCCTTGGTGCCGCGTTCGTCGTTGAGCTTCGCGACGGTGAACTCGTGTCCCATCAGCCGTGTCTTGTCGCCGACCTTGAGCTTCAGGCTTTGATGCAGTTCGGAGCCGAGAACGATCTTGCCGGCCTGCACCGGCTCCAGCATCGGTTTCTGGCCCGCGCCGCGCATATAGACCTCGCCACGCACACCCATCAGCAGGATCGTGCGGCCCGTCTCTGGCCACTTCACCTTCTGCTGGAGGCTGGGCAGGATGTGGTTGATGGTGGCGACGCGGCTCTTGGCCAGACGCGTGGCGTATTCCTCCGGCATGTATTTCGAGGCGTAGTCGTCGGCGTAGAGGTCGCTGAGCTTCTGGTCCTTCGGCAGGATCAGGACGTTGAAGCCGAGCTTGAGCGTGATGCGGCGGTAGTCGTCCGCAAGCAGTTCCATCTTCTCCTGCGTCTCGGCTTGTTTGGCGGCGATGATCTGCTCGGTGCGCCGGTCGTGGTTGCGCAGGCTGGCCAGCGCGCCGACGAGACAACCCACGGCCGCAAGCACCGACAGCACGCCGAGCGCGAAGCTCAGCTTGCGGAACAGAATCTCGCGGATGATGAGCCGGCCGATGTTCATGGGCGTCAGCGGTTTCGTTTCTTCAGCACGAGCGCAGCGGTCAGCGCGCCGATGACCACCACGACGATCAACAAAACAAGAGCGACGTTCCGAATCAAGGGCGAAGCCGGCGGCCCGGCGGGCGCGGCGGCGAGCGCGGCCTTCGCCACCTGTCCCGTCTGGCCCGCCGCGGCCAGCGCCGACAGGCTGATCAACGCCGGCAACGGCGGATCCTTCACCGCCTGGCCCGTCAACGCCGCGTCCCAGTCGGTTGCCACCAACAGGTCCACGCCGGGATTCATGGACTTCACCTCGCACGAGCACGCGCCGCAAATGAACGCGATCACGTTCTCGATCAACTCGGCCGTCACCTGCGCGCCAGCAAACCCGTCAAGCGCGCGCCCGCGGCCAAACACCGGGAAGACAAGCGGTCCCTTTTCCTTGGCAACTTCTTCGCGCAGCCCACACAGCATCCGCACGAACATCTGCTCCGCCGGGTCGTTACGCGAGACGCGCAGGACCGAGAATGCGATGCGCAGTGGAACGTCGGCGCTCATGCTCGGGTCATCGGGCGCGGCTGGCGGCAACTCAATCTCCTTCTCAACCCTCTTAGTCTCCACGGCGAGCAGGTCGGCCACCTTCTTGTCCTGAGCAGCATCGCCGCTTTCGAGCAGAAGCCAGACCGCCGACTCGCCCTTTTGCAGCCGCTCTGCAAGCTGGCGGCGGGCGGGCGAGTCCACGAGGCTTCGCGCATTCTCGACGGTCAACGGTCCTGACCACAGCGGGCGATCCGTTTGGGCGCTGGCGGGGTATTGGACCAGCACCGTCGGCAACGCAGCGTCCTTGACGAGGTTCCACGCGTCCTTGTGATGCGCCGGCAGTTCCTTCGCCGCGTCCACCGCTGCGACGACGAGATTGGCCGAGCTTTCGCTCGCAGCGACGAGGGCTTGGACGACTTCCTTTTGTGCGGCGGCCAGTTCGCCCCGATGAAACACCGTGACGCGGTAGGCATCCGCCGGCCAGCGTTCCAGCGCGTAGCGGAACACGGGCACGTTACAAGCGGCCACGTCATGGGTGGCGGCCCAACCCAGTGCCGCAAGCAGCGCGGCAGAAAGCAATCGAGAAATCCGTTTCACAACACGTTTCTTTATAACACCACCGCGGACGTTCCGCAGCATTACCGTTGCGGGTGATACAACTCCACCTCCCAGATACGCGAGATGTTGGTCTGGGTGGCAGTGACGAGGAGGCGGAAACGCGCGCTGATGACGGGCGCGAACTTCGCGTGCCAGTCCACGCGCTGGTTGCCCTGCGCGGCTGCGCCGGGCACGTCGCGCCATTCTGAGCCGTCGTGGAACTGGAACGCGAACGTCTCAATCGGCGCGATGACGGTGCCGCTGCCGTTGCGGAAGCCGCTGACCACACGCGCGGCGCTCACCGTCTGCGGCGCATCCCACGCAAACTCAATCCAGTGCGGCACCTTCGCCTCGCTTTGCCAGCGTTGAGCGTTGTCCGCCACGTCGAAGCGGCCGTCGTTGATCAAGAACGGTGGATACTGCGCGGCGTCGCGGCTGCCGGAGACCGTGACGCGGGCCGAGCGGGCGAGGTTTTTCCCAGCGCTTTTGAGCCACGGCGGTGGCGGCAGACTGTTCGCGGCCGAGGCGCGTGTTGTTCTTGGCTCGCCTTGATTGACATAGGACGATTCCGCGCCGGATTTCCTGCCGACGCCACGGCGCATGACTTCCTGAAGCTCGGTGAAGTATTTCTCATAGACCGAGCGCGGGTCGGTATCGTGCCTGCGGCAAACGCTGGCCGCCATGCCGACGATCTCGCCCATGCAGCCACCGGTGCGCATTACGCGGACTGCGCCGAGCGCCTCGTGCGTCACGCTCACGTCGCGGCCCGCCATGAAGAGGTTCGGCACGTTGCGCGAGTAGAGGCAGCGGTAGGGAATCCAGAACGGCATCGGGTAATTGCCGAAGCTCGCCTCAGAGATGAACGCGTCGCCCTCGAAACCCTTCTCGTAGGCCTTGTGGGGCAGGTGCAGGTCAATCTTCCATCCCGTCGGCGCGCACGCGTCGGGGAACTTCTTCGCGCCGACGATGTCCTCTTTCGTCAGCACGATGTCGCCCATCAGGCGGCGCGACTCGCGTTTGCCCAAGATATAGGCCGACCAGTTGAGTTTGTGGTTGGGAAGAACCTTTTCACGTTCTTGAGCGCGTCCCACGCGCCATACATCGCGCGGAAGTTCCAGTCGCGCACGTATTCCATCTCCTGGATCGGGTCGCGGTCGAACCCACTCTCCCAATACCAGCCGCCGAGCTTTAGCGGATCGGGTTTGGTTTTGCTGCGGCCGGGGAACGGCTTGTCGCTGAGGTCCAGCGCCCACGGACAACGCGGGAACGGCACCGCCCCGCCGGTTTCGACGACTGCTGTGTTGATGGCGTTGGTGTCCTTGCACTCGCAGACATTCCAGAGATTGCACGGTCCCATGCGGCCTTTCGGCTGCACGTCGGAGTCCGCGCCCGCGAGCGCGCCAACGCAGCCGTCACCCGTGCAATCAGCAAACCATCGCGCGGCGAAGCGTCGCTGGCGGCCGCTGAGCACGTCGGTGGCAATCACCGCAGCGATGCGGCCCGCGTCCGTCTCGACCGACTGCGCGCGGTGGTTCAGAAAAAGTCGGATGTTCTTCTCGCCGCGGACCACGGCCAGTTTCTTCGCGTCCTCGTAAAGCTCCGCCTTGTTGTCGGGACCGTAGTGCGCGTGTTTGGCCTGCTCCAGTTCGGCCACGACATCGCCGACGCGCGGCCACGGCTCCTTGTTGCGCGCGCCCTGGAGCCAGACGCGGACCTCGGAGCTGTTGTTGCCGCCGAGCACGGGCCGATCCTGAATGAGCGCGACCTTCAAGCCAAGCCGAGCCGCCGCCACCGCCGCGCACGTCCCAGCGATGCCGCCTCCGGTCACGACGAAATCAAACCGGCCCGCGTTCTCCGGCTTCTCCGGAAAACCGAGCGCCCGCCGCCGAACCCGCGCCATCTCTGGATCGCGGTTCGGCGGTCTGAACTGCGCGTCGGTAGAAAAACAGATCGCGTCGCAACGGCCCTCGAAGCCCGTGAGATCGTGCAGCGCGAGTTTCACGGTGCGCTGCTTGATCTCCACCTGCCCGCCGTCCTGCCAATGCCACTCTGCGCCCTCCGTTCCGAACGTCGTCGCAAGCGGCCTGCCGTTGACGATCAACAGGAACCGTCCCGGCGCGCCGGGCGCCTTCCACGTCGCCACCCAGTCGCGGGTGCGCACCCAAACGCGATAGGTTCCTGTCGCGGGAAATTTCACCGTTGTTGTTGCGTCGCTCACCGGCACGCCCAGCCCGTGCGCCAGCAGGAACGGCGACCCCATGATATCCATGAATTGCGGGTCCACGACCCAGCCACCTTTTTTCTCGAAGCTTTCCGCCTCGACCAGCACCACCGGCACGGCAGCCGCCGCAGAGCCGAGCAAAATGCCGGCGAGGGCCAGCGCAAGAAGGAAGATGGAATGTCGTGTCTTCATAAGCCTCGGATCAGTTCTTGCCGGTGAGCTTGCGGATGTAGGCGGCTTCTTCCATGCGATACGGTTTGCCGTCGGGACGGAAGATGTCGTGGAACCAGAGCGGCGGCTCGCCGGCGTAAGCTTTCTTCCAACTGTCCCACGGATAGATCGTCTGCGTCTTGCCGGAGACGAGGCCCCAGTTGTAAGCAGCGACGCCCTGCTCCTTCATAAAGCCGAGGTGCGGCTCGAAGAAGCTGTCGTTGCCGCGCGACATGTATTCGGTGCAGAGGATCGGCCGGCTATAACGGCGCAGGTTCTCCACGCACTGCTTGAGTTCGTCGAGCTTGCCGTAGTTGTGGAAGCTGATGACGTCGGAGTTCTCGATCTGGATGACCTCCATCGGCCGCAGTTTGCCCGCGTCGGCCCAATGACCCTGCCAGACGCCGCTGGTGAGCGGTTGCGTCGGCTTCGCTTCGCGCGCCCACGCGAACGCCTTCGTCAGCAACGGCCGCACGAGGCCGGCTTTGTCCTTCGGCTCCTGCGCGCCGTAGGAATTGTCATTGGTATTGTTCGGCTCGTTCCACACGTCCCACACCTGCACGCGCCGGTCGTCACGAAAGCGGCTGACGACGCCGACGACGTAATCGCGCAGCACGTTGTGGCGCGCCGGGGCCTTGAGCACGTCGGCGCCGGGCGTCTGCACCCAGCCGGAGTTGTGCAGGCCGGGCTTCGGCTCGCGCTGTTTGCCGAGCTTCGGAAAGGGGTCCCAGCAGGAGTCGAAGAGCACGAACATCACACCGATGCCGTGTTTGTCGGCAACGGCGAGAAACTTGTCGAGCCGGTCGAGAAAACCTTTCGGGTCTTGCTCCCACAGCAGGTGATGCAGGAACACGCGCACGGAGTTGAACCCGAGCGACGCGGCCCAGCCCAGCTCGCGGTCGTTGGTGGCAAGGTCGAACGTGTCGGCTTGGAACATCTCCAGTTGGTTGATGGCGGTGCTGGGCGCGTAGTTGCAGCCGAGCAGCCAGCCGCGCTTGTCGAGCCAGACGTTGGCCTTCGCGGCGGGCCAGCGTCCGGGCGCGCCTGCGGCCGCTTTCTTGGCCCTCGGCTTCTTGCCTTCAGAATACGGCACGACGTGGGCACGCTTGGCCCACGCTTCCCATTTCACCGCCATCTCTTTGACGCGGTCGGGCTGAGCAGCGGCGAGGTCGTGCATCTCGGTGCGGTCGGCCTCCATGTCATAGAGTTCCCACGGGCCGTCGGCGCCTTTCGCTACGAGCTTCCATTTGCCGTCGCGGATGGCACGGTTGCGCTCGTGTTCCCAGAAGAGCGGCTGCTGACGCGTGATAGGCTTCCCCTCGAACACAGGTCGCAGGCTGACGCCTTCCAGCGGCGTGGACCCGGCGCGACCTGCGAGGTCTGCGCATGTTGCCGCGATGTCAATCAAGTGTCCCGGCGTGTGGACGAGCTGGTTGCGCTGCGACTCGGCGATGCCTGCGGGCCAGTGGGCGATGAGTGGCGTAGAGATGCCGCCTTCGTGAACCCAGTGCTTGTATTCGCGGAACGGCGTGTTCGAGACGTTGGCCCAGCCGCGGCCGTAAGCGATGTAGGTGTCCTCCGGGCCGGGCATGACGCCGGGGCCGGTGCGCACGGGCCGGCCGTCGCGCGTCTGCATCGGCGGCACGATTTGCGGCTGGAGATCGTCGGGGCCGAACGGCTTGTAGTTCGTGGTCTTGATCTGCCCGGCATTCGACTGGCGCCCCGTTCCTTCAGCGCAACCGCCGTTGTCCTGGAGGAAGAAGATGAGGGTGTTGTCGAACTGCCCCTGCCGCTTCAGCTCCGCGACGATGCGGCCGATGCCCTGGTCCATGCGGTCCACCATCGCCGCATAGACCTCCATGCAACGCGTCTCCCACGCCTTGTCCTTCACCGCCGCCCAATCCTCAGCCTGCGGCGTCATCTGCCAGTTCGCGTTTACCAAACCGAGTTGCTTCGTCCGCGCAAACCGCGCCGCCCGTGCCGGCTCGTAGCCGCCATCGTAACGGTCGCGATACTTCGCGATGTCCTCCGGCAATGCGTGCATCGGCCAGTGCGCCGCGGTGTAGGCGACGTAGAAGAAGAACGGCTGGCTCGCGCGCCGGGCCGCGTGCTCCTGAAGGAACTTCACCGCGTTGTCGCTGATCGCGTCGGTGTAATAAAACTTCTTCGGCCGGTATTCGGTGTCGTTTTCCGGCGTGATGAACTTGTTGCCGCGGCAGAGCGTGGTCGGGTCGTAAAAATTCCCGCCGCCGGTGATGGTGCCGTAAAACCGGTCGAAACCGCGCTGGAGCGGCCAGTTGTAGTTCGGGTCGCCGGGCTTGCGCTCGTGCTGCGTGACGTGCCACTTGCCGCACATGTAGGTGGCGTAGCCGGCGGGCTTGAGTTGCTCGGCGATGGTCGGCGTGTCGCGGCACAGGTCGCCCTGGTAGCCCGGCAGCGTGCTGCGGGTGCTCGTCATGTGGCCCATGCCCGCCTGGTGCGGGTAGAGGCCGGTGATCAGCGACGCGCGCGTCGGGCAGCAGCGCGCGGTGTTGTAGAATTGCGTGAACCGCAGCCCGCCCGCCGCGAGCGCGTCGAGTGTCGGCGTGCGGATTTCGCCGCCGTAGCAACCGAGGTCCGAGAAGCCCATGTCGTCGGAGAGGATGACGAGAATGTTTGGCCGGCCCGCTGCGGCGGAAACAGGATTGGCGGCGAAACAGAGTAGACCACAAACAGTGAGAAGCGTCAGGAAGCGTGTTTTCATGTATTTTGCTCCGGCTCAACGCGCAAAGAATGACAGATTCCATTTCTCGCGCCACTCGATAATCGGCCGGCCATCCTTGAACTGAAGCGGCAGCCAGAGGTGGCGCGAATCGGCGAGGTTCGTCTTGTCCCAGCGGTCAGCCATGAAGATGAAGGCATCTTTCCGGCCGGCGACGGGAAACACAAACGTGCTCTGGCCGCGGAACGTGATCGCCGCCTCCGGGCCCCGGCACGGGTTGCCGAGTTCGGTCCACGGCCCCCAGATCGAATCAGCGACGGCCGAGCGCGCGGCGTTCGGCGCCCAAGCGGTGCAACCCGATGCAACGAACCAATATTTGCCGGCGTGTTTGAAGATGACCTGCGCCTCCATGTGGCACCCATCGAAGACGCGGGCGAACTTGCCGCTGTGCTTGAGATAGTCGTCGGTCAGCAGCGAGATGTAGGTGGTCTTGTTATTCTCGGACGAATAGACGCGGTAGGCCTTGCCGTCGTCATCCTGAAACAGCGTCTGGTCGCGACTGTCCTGGCCTTCAGGCTGCACGCTCTCGATGTAGCGGAACGGCCCCGTCGGCGAGTTCGCCACCGCCACGCCGGCGCGCGCGGCCTTGTAGTTCTCGCTGTCCGTATGCATCCACATCACGAACTTCTTCGTGTGCGCGTTGAACACGACCTTCGGCCGTTCGCAGACCTTCGACGGATGCAGGTCGTGCGCCGGATCGTCCGGCACGGCGCGCAACACGAGGCCCTCGTCCTTCCAACGGAGCAAATCCCGCGACGAGTAGCAGCGCACGCCGGTAATATCCACGCGGTAGCCTTCCCACGCCTTCGTGGATTCCGGCAACCATGTGCGCCCCTCCTTGTTCTCGCCATACCAGTAGTAGACGCCCTTGTGAAACAACATGCCGCCGCCGTGGGCGTTGATCGCCTTGCCGCCCGTGTCGAGCCAGACCTCGCCCGGTCGAAACGCCGGCGCGTCCGCCGCGCGGCCGGGCGCAGTCAGAGTCAGCGAAAAGAGCAGCAGAAGCGGTTTTAATACGATGGCTTTCATGGTCTGTCGTGGTTGGCCTGCATGATACGCCGGCGGGCGCTCGCGGCAACGACTGTTTGCGGTGGAATCCGCCTGCCCCGGTTTATTCTGCGCGGCGAGAATCGTTGCGGTTGCGGCCCGCGCGTGCTAATCATCCAACCATGTCCACCGCGACCGCCAGTGACGCCAGCGGCCTGCAAGCGCGCGAATTGACGCGCGACTACCCGACGCGCGCCGAACCGCTGCGCATCTTGCGCGGTGTCAACCTCTCACTCGCCCGCGGTGACGCGCTCGCCGTCACCGGACCGTCCGGTTCCGGCAAGAGCACACTGCTGCATATCTTCGGCGCGCTCGACCGGCCGACTGCCGGCGAGGTGTTCATCAACGGCCGCAATCCCTTCGCGTTGACGGAACCGGAGCTGGCCGCGTTTCGCAACCGCGAGATTGGCTTCGTTTTCCAGGAGCACTACCTGCTGCCGCAATGTTCCGTGTTGGAGAACGTCCTCGTGCCGACTATCGTCGCGTCCGACGCAGGCACCAATTTCGCGGAACGCGCTCGGATGCTGCTCGACCGCGTCGGCCTCGCCAACCGGCTCGACCATCGCCCGGCGGAGCTTTCCGGCGGCGAGCGCCAGCGTGTCGCCATCGCCCGCGCGCTCATCAACCGGCCGACGTTGCTGCTCTGCGACGAGCCGACCGGCAACCTCGACCGCGTCACCGCCCGCGCCGTGGCCGACGTGATTCTCGAAATGGCGAAAGCCGAGAATGCGACGCTGATCGTGGTGACGCACAGCGCCGAGCTGGCCGCGCGGCTGCCGCGGAGGATGGAGCTTGTGGAGGGGAAGCTCGATGCGGCGGAGTAACGGAGTGCTGGAGTGTTGGAGTCATGAGATGACACAAATTGCTGCCCAACACTCCAATACTCCAGCACTCCATTGTCTCATGTCGCCATGAACCTCCGCACGCTCCTCCTCCGCAGCCTCCGCCACCACTGGCGCAGCCTGCTTGCCGTCAGCCTCGGCGCGGCCGTCGGCACGGCGGTGCTCGCCGGTTCGCTCATCGTCGGCGACTCCATGCGCGCCAGCCTGCGCGACCTGACATTGGAACGGCTTGGCCGCGTGGATTACGCGCTCGTGGCGTCGCGGCTCTTCCGGGAACAACTTGCCGCCGACCTCGACGCCGCGCCAGCGATCATGCTCCGCGGCAGCGCGATGACCGACAACGCGCGCGCCGGGCGGGTCAACGTGCTCGGCGTGGACGATCGCTTTTGGAAACTCGCCAGTAGTCCGCCCGTGATGCTTCCGCGCAATGACGAGGTGTTGTTGAACGACACGCTCGCCCGCGAATTGAACGCCAAGGCCGGCGACCGCGTGCTGTTGCGGTTCGAGAAACCGTCCGCGGTGCCGCGCGATTCGGTGATGGGCCGGCGCAACGAAGTGGTGGCCACGGTGCCGTTGACGGTGGCGGCGGTGATTCCGTCGCGCGGCGTCGGCCGGTTCGGCTTGCAAGCGAACCAACAGCTTCCACGCAACGCCTTCGTGCCGCTGGCCACGCTCCAGCGCGCGCTCAAGCTCCCCGGCCGCGCCAATGTGATTCTTCTTCAAGCACGCTGGAAACTTAAACCACACATTGATCTCGAACCGGTTCTCAAACGTCATCTCACAATGGACGACCTAGATTTGCACACGCGCATCAATCCGGCACATGGCTGCATCACACTCGAAAGCAGACGCATGTTTTTCGATCCTGCCGTCGTTGAGCCTACGATTCACGCTGCCAGCAGTATGAACCTCAATGCTGAGCCAATAATGACTTACCTCGCCAATACAATTGCTATCGGCACTCGCGAGATTCCCTATTCGACCGTCACAGCCGGCTTCCGTCAGATTCAACGCCCAGCATACGATGAAATCGTGCTCAACGATTGGGCCGCCACTGACCTGACTGCGAAGCTCGGTGATGCTGTCCGGCTGGACTATTACACCGTCGGCGCAAACAGTGAACTTCTGTTGACCAACCACACTTTCAAGCTCGTCGGTATCGTCCCTCTTTCAGGCGTGGCAGCCGACCCGACGCTCACGCCGGAGTATCCCGGCATATCGGATTCAAAAACGATGGCGGACTGGGACCCGCCGTTTCCCGTGGACCTCAAGCGCGTGCGGGCGAGGGATGAAGATTACTGGGACGAGCATCGTGCAACACCGAAGGCGTTCGTGTCGCTCACCACAGGCCAACATCTCTGGTCCAACCGCTTCGGCAGCGTGACTGCTATTCGCATCGCGCCCATGAATGCCAGCGTCCCCCCAACCGCAGCCGAACTGCAAAAGACAGCGGATCTATTTGCGGAGAAGCTGCCTGGCTATCTTTGGCCCAGTGAACTCGGCCTAGTCTTCCAGCCGGTGAAAGAGCAGGGCCTGCGAGCGTCCGGCGGCGCGACGGACTTTGGCCAGTTGTTCTTCGGCTTCAGCTTCTTCCTCATCATTTCGGCGGCGATGCTCGTGGCGCTGCTGTTCCGGCTCGGCGTGGAGCGGCGCGCGAAGGAGATCGGTATCCTGCTGGCGACCGGCTTTCCGGTGCGCGTCGTGCGGCGGCTCTTGTTGCTGGAAGGCGCGGCCATCGCCGTCGCGGGCGGCGCGCTGGGGCTGCTCGGCGCGGTGGCTTATGGCGCGCTGATGATCGCCGGGTTACGCACGTGGTGGCTGCCGGCGGTCGGCACGCCGTTCCTGAAACTTGCGCTGACCGGCGGCTCGCTCGCGGCAGGCTGCGCGGGCGGCGTGGTCGTGGCGCTGGCATCGGTCTGGCGGACAGCGCGCTCGCTGCGACGGCGCGAGCCAGTGATGCTGCTTGCGGGAAGATTTACCGGTGCGGAAACGCCCGCGGCCGGCGCGCGCTCCGTGCGATCTCGCTGGTTCGTGGCGGCTGCGGCGTTGCTGGCGGCGGTGGCGTCGCTCGCGGCGTCGGCGTCCGGCGGAACGGAGCAGGCGGCGATGGGATTCTTCGGCGGCGGCGCGGCGCTGTTGGTGGCGGCGCTGGCGTTCGTGGATGGCTGGCTCCGCCGCACGCCGAAGTCGCTTGTAGCAACTGCCTCTGCGCGCCGCGTGGCATGGCTCGGCGTCCGCAACGGCGCGCGGCATCCGGGGCGCAGTGTGTTGACGGCGGGGCTGGTGGCGTCGGCGACGTTTCTCATCATGGCGGTAACGGCATTCCATCACGCGCCCGGCGGCGGCACGCCGGAAAGAGCTTCCGGCGACGGCGGCTTCCTGCTCGCGGCGGAGTCGGACGTGCCGCTGCATCACGACTTGAACACGCTGAAAGGCCGCGAGGCGCTCGGCGTCACGTCCGGCGCGGCGGCGAAGCTCGGCGGCGTGGGCGTGACGCCGTTCCGGCTGCGGCCGGGCGACGACACGAGCTGCCTGAATCTCTACGCGCCGGAGAAGCCGCGCATCCTCGGCGCGACGGACGCAATGATCGGGCGCGGCGGGTTCCGGTTCGCGGCGACGCTGGCCGAGAACGCCGACGAGCGCGCGAATCCCTGGCTGCTGCTGCGGCGCGATTTCGGCCCCGGCGTGGTGCCGGTTTTCGGCGACGCCAACACGGTGCAGTGGATTCTGCACAGCGGCCTCGGCAAGGACCTCGTCATCACCGACGAACACGGCGCGACAGTGCGGCTCCGCTTTGTTGGCCTGCTGAGCGGCAGCATTTTCCAGAGCGAGTTGGTGATGGCGGAATCATGGTTCCTGAAACTGTTTCCAAGCCAGAGCGGCTACGGTTTCTTCCTGATCGAAGCGCCGGTCGAGCGCGGCCGGCAGGTGGCGCAAACGCTGGCGGAAGCGTTAAGCGATTACGGCTTCAACGTCACGCCGACGGCGGAGCGGCTGGCGTCGTTCGCAGTGGTCGAGAACACCTACCTCGCGACGTTCCAGATGCTCGGCGGGCTGGGACTGGTGCTCGGCACGCTGGGGCTGGGCGCGATCCTGCTGCGCAACGTGCTGGAGCGGCGCGGCGAGCTGGCGCTGCTGCGCGCGCTCGGCTTCCCGCAACGGGCGCTGGCCGTGCTGGTGCTGGCCGAAAACGGTTTCCTGTTGTTCACCGGCTTGCTTTGCGGTGTGACGTGCGCGTTGCTGGCGGTGGCGCCGCATCTGGCGAAGAGCGATGGCGATATGCCGTGGGGACAGCTCGCCGCGATGCTGGTGCTGGTCGTGTTGGCCGGGCTGGGTTCGAGCGCACTGGCCGTCCGCGCCGCGTGGCGCGTGCCGATGCTCAGCGCGTTGCGCGAGGAATGAGCCGGAAACTGCCCCGAAACAGACATGCGGCTCTGTTGATGCGGGTCAACGCGGGGAATGTCGGTCTATGCGAGAGTTCTCCCAAGATTGGAGAACAAAAACATGAAACCGACAGACATACTGAGCAGTGAACATCGGGTGATCGAGCAAGTGATGGATTGCCTTGAACGCATCATCGCGGAAGCCAACGCCAACGGCCGGCTCGACGCGGCGTCCGCCCGGGACGCGGTCAGCTTCTTCCGCACTTTCGCCGACCAATGCCATCATGGGAAGGAAGAGACCCACCTGTTCCCGGCGATGGAGGCCAAAGGCTTTCCGCGCGACGGCGGTCCGACGGGCGTGATGATGGCCGAGCACGAGTCGGGACGCGCGTGCGTTCGCGCGATGAACGAGGCGATTGACGCGGCGGCGGCCGGCGACAGCGCGGCGTTGCGGCGGTTCGCGGAGGCGGGCGCGGGCTACATCGGTCTGCTGCGGCAGCACATCGAGAAGGAAGACCATTGCCTGTTCTCGATGGCCGACCAAGCCCTCACCGACGAGGACCAAGCGGAGTTATTGGCGAAGTTCGAGAAGGTCGAGGCGGAAGAGATGGGCCACGGCACGCATGAGAAGTTCCTGGCGATCGCCGGGGCGCTGGCGGAGAAATATGGTGTGACGCAGAAGGCCGCCGCCTGTGCCGGACACGGTGTGGCTTGCTGCCATCACTGAGCCGTAATCATTCAGTTGCCGCGGCCTCTCACCCTGGCCCTTTCCCCCATCGGATGGGGAGAGGGTGGCCGAAGGCCGGGTGAGGAGGTTCCTCGCTCATTTCTTTCTTGGTGCGTGTGCCAAGTTGCGCCCGGACCGCACCGGCCGCCGCCTGTCTTGTTGCCCTGCGGCGGGGTTTCGTGCAATGATGAACGCCAGTCGGCAAACGTCATGCGCGCCTTTTCTTCAATCACACTCGCGGCGCTCGCGGTGGTTTTCATCGCCGCGTCCGGCGCAGCGGCGGAAAGGATCGCGCCCAGGACGCTTCAGTTTCTCCAGGACACGACGCTTAGCGGCCATATCCAGTCGGCCTACCAGCACACGTTCGTCACGCGCGACTCTCCGGGTCAGGCCGGCGCGCGGCAACTCAACAACACCGGCGACGGTTTCTCCCTCAACCAGGCCAAGCTGACGCTCGAACATCCCCTCGACGAGGGCGAGGCAGCGGCGGGCTATCGCGTGGATTTCCTCGCCGGCCAGGACGCGGAACGGATTCATTCGTTCGGGCTGTTTTCGTCGAATGCAAACGAGCTGACGCGGCGGCAAGGCACCGGCTCCAACGGAGCGGTGGATCTCGAGCAGGCCTACGTCACGTTCCGGCTGCCGGTCGGCAGCGGGCTGGACGTGAAGTTCGGCAAGTTCGTGTCGCTGGCCGGCGCAGAGACGATTGACGCGCCGGGCAACTGGTTTTTCAGCCGCAGCTACATCTTTGGTTTCGGCGAACCGTTCACGCACACAGGCGCGTTGCTCAGCTACCAGTGGAACGACTGGCTCGACACGCAGGCGGGCGTTGTCAACGGGTGGGACGCGGTGCAGGACAACAACAGCGGCAAGACGGTGGTTGGTCGCGCAGGCGTGACGCTGTTCGACGGGAAGCTGAAAAACGCGGTAACAGTGATCGGCGGGCCGGAGCAGCAGGGGAACAATTCGAATTATCGCTGGATGGTGGACGACGTGCTGACGTGGCAGCCGCCGATGGAGAACCTGTTGCTGACGCTGAACGGTCTCTATGGCAGCGAGGACGGTTCGGTGGACAGCGCGGGCGTTTTCCACGCGGGCAACGTCTCGTGGTGGGGCGCGTTGGCGTCAGCGCGCTACCAATGGACGCCGTTCGTGACGATGGGGTTGCGTTACGAATTCTTCAGCGACACCGATGGTGCGCGGACGGACGGCGCGGGCGGCATTGGGCCGCAGCCGCTCAGTCCGATGGCACATGGTGTGGATTATCAGGCAGTGACCTGGTCGGTGTGGCTGGAGCGGCTGATGCCCAATCTGACGCCGCGCGTGGAGGTGCGCTGGGATCGGGCGAACGAGCCGGTGTTCCAAGCGCAACCTACCGGCGGCGACGGCACACGCACGCAGGTGAGTGTGTCGTTGGACATGGTTTACGTTTTCTGAAGCGGAGTGAGAGCGTGAGACGAACTTTGACCGCATTGCTCAAAAGGGGGCAGCAACATGGTTAGTTTGTCACGTTTTCGCGGCTAAAAACGGCGAATTCATGTGTAATTCGCGTGGCACAAGCGTTGCTATTCCATCAAGCACATGAACATAGAGAAAACTCTGACCATGAGAAAAACGTGCGCAGTGATCGGTCTTATCGGCTCGAATCTGTTGGGCGGCACTCCGTCGGCGATGGCCGCGGAGAAGATCGCTCCGAAGACCCTTCAATTTCTGGAAGCAACGACTATCAGCGGTTATGTGCAGTCCTCCTACCAAAAGTCGTGGGGCGCCAACGGCACCGCTGGCGATCCCGGCTCGACGCCAGCTCGCACGTTTAACCTCAACCGAAACGGTTTTGATGTGGATCAAGCGAAGCTGACCCTTGAGAAACCAATCGGCGACGGCGAAGCGGGAGCGGGCTATCGCGTGGATTTGCTCTATGGCATGAATGCATCCAGAATCGCCGGCAACAACAACAGCTTCTTCCTAGAGCAAGCTTATGTGCAGTTCCGGCTCCCGGTTGGCACCGGTGTGGATGTGAAGATGGGCCGGTTTGTGACGCTGCTGGGCAACGAGGTGATTGACGCCCCGGCCAACTGGAACTACAGCCGCAGCTTCATCTTCAGCAGCGAACCATATACACACACCGGCGCGCTGTTGAGCTACAAGTGGAACGACATCGTGGACACGCAATTTGGCGTCGTCAACGGCTACTCGGACACAGCCGGCGTCAACGGCCCGGCGGACAATAACTCCGGCAAATCCATCACGGGCCGGTTGGGCGTGACCTTGCTCGGCGGGCAACTGGTCCTGTCCACCATCGGCATCGCGGGCGCGGAGCATACCGGCAATAACAACGGCACGCGCTGGGTTGCCAACGAGGTCATCACCTACAACCCGAAGTGGAATGAGAAGTGGACGTTCGCCCTGGAGGGCATCTACGGCCGTGACACACGGATGGATATGGCCACGGGCGTCGCGGGCACTCCCGAAGCCATGTGGTGGGGTGTGGCCGGCTACACGAAGTATCAATGGCTGCCTCACTTCTCGACCGCGTTGCGCGCCGAGAGCCTCAGCTACAACGGCAGCGCCCTGAGCATCTTTGGCTGGGGCGGCACGGCACCGCTCGCCACCGCTGCCGACTACAGCGGCAAGGGCCACGTGGAAGACGTGACGCTGAGTTGCTCCTTTGACAATATCTGGAAGAACCTGACCCCGCGGTTGGAAGTGCGTTACGACCGCGTCAATCCTTCCATGTTCGGCAACGGGACAGACGGGTTTAATCACAACGGTATTTTCACGGCGTCGATGGACATCATCTACGCGTTCTAAACTGGATGTGGGACGCGCAGATAGCGGTGATGTAAGTTGTGCCGTGAGTGGCTCCGGGTTGAGCGCGGTTCGATTCCGCGTTCAACCCGAAATGTGCTTGTAAGAAAGATGGCAAGCCGGGCAGAGTCGCCGGCTTGACAGCGCGAGGATAGACTCAATTGTAAGATCGTAAGGAAGAAGAAAACAAGAAAGGCAAGCAATGACACCGAAAGACGTATTGGATTTGATCAAGAAGAAGGACGTGAAGATCGTGGACTTCAAGTTCAGCGACCTCCACGGCACGTGGCAGCACTTCTCCATGCCGATCAGCGAGTTCAGCGAGGAGATGTTCGATGAGGAATGGGTCGGCTTCGACGGCAGTTCCATCCGCGGTTGGAAAGGCATCGAGTCGAGTGACATGTTGCTCAAGCCTGAGCCGAACAGCGCGATGATTGACCCCTTCTGCGCCGTGCCGACGCTGAGCCTGCTCTGCACCGCTCACGACACCGCCACCAAGGAAGTCTATAGCCGCGACCCGCGTGGCGTCGCCGAAAAGGCCGAGGCATATTTGAAGAGCACCGGCATTGCTGATCAGGCGTTCTTCGGCCCCGAGGCGGAATTCTTCATCTTCGACGACGTCCGCTACGACTCGAAGAGCAACGGCACCTTCTACAGCGTGGATTCCAACGAAGGCATCTGGAACACCGGCCGCGAGGAAATGCCCAACACCGGCTACAAGATCCGCCACAAGGAAGGCTACTTCCCCGTCTCGCCCGCCGACACCCAGCAGGACATCCGCACCGAGATGATCATGCTGATGGAAGAGTGCGGCGTGCGCATCGAGCGTCAGCATCATGAGGTGGCCACGGCGGGCCAGGCGGAGATTGACATCCGCTTCGACACGCTGGTCAACACCGGCGACAAGATGCAGATCTACAAATACGTGGTGAAGAACGTCGCGCACAAGCACGGCAAGACCGCCACGTTCATGCCCAAGCCGCTTTTCGGAGACAACGGCTCCGGCATGCACTGCCACCAGTCACTGTGGAAAAAGGGCAAGCCGCTGTTCCCCGGCAAGGGCTATGCCGGCCTCAGCGATATGGCCATTTACTACATCGGCGGCCTCCTCAAGCACGCCAAGGCCCTCTGCGCCATCCTCAGCCCGACCACCAACAGTTACAAGCGGTTGGTGCCCGGCTACGAGGCGCCGGTGAACCTGGCCTACAGCGCCCGCAACCGCAGCGCGGCCGTCCGCATCCCGACCTACTCGGAGAACCCGAAGGCCAAGCGCATCGAGTATCGTCCGCCCGATCCCGCGGCGAACATCTACCTCGCTTGCGCCGCGATGCTCATGGCGGGCCTCGACGGCATCCAGAACCGCATTGACCCCGGCGAACCGCTCGACAAGAACATCTACGAGCTGCCGCCGGAGGAACTGGCAAAGGTGCCGACTGTGCCGGACAACCTGCTCGGCGCACTCCGCGAGCTGGAAGCCGATCACGAGTTCCTGCTCAAGGGTGACGTGTTCACCAAGGACCTCATCGAGACCTACATCGAGCTCAAGCGCAAGGAATACGACGCGGTCCGGTTGCGCCCGCATCCGTATGAGTTCCACCTTTATTACGACGTATAAGTCAGTCGCTCCCTAGTAACGAGAGGCCGGCCCGGTTCATCCGCGGCCGGCCTTTTCGTTTTCAGCGCTTGCAATGGCGCGCGCGTCTTGGGATGTTCGCGTCGTGAAACGTGAAGACGGAAGACAGCGAAAAACTCTTCCGTCTTTTTTCTTGCGATGCACACCCGATACGACTACGCTCCGCGCTCGTTCGCGGCAAACGAAACGGGTGAAGCAAGCGTTGTGAATAAGCTGTGAATAACTTGTCCGGTTCACGTTCGGCTGTCCGGCAGTGAGTTGTGATGTTTTTTGCCAGTGAGTTGGTTTGGCCCTGTTGATAGGACTGATACCAGCGACCGAAAGCGGTTCAAGGAGGTAAAAACGGGTGTTTTTACAGGGTTTTGTGGTTTTGGGTCCGGAGGTGCCGTATTGGCTCGCGCCGATGGCGCAGCCAAACGGGCTGTGAATAACTTTGAACTTTTGAAACTTTAGCGTGATTTTACCGAGGATTTTTCGATGAACTTCGATGCAGTGCCGCTGTGGCAACGCGCCACGGATTTGCTGCGGTCCCGTGTCAGTCCGCAACTGTTTAATCTCTGGTTTGCGCCGCTCAAGGTGCATTCGCTGTCAACAGATGCGCTGACGCTGGCCACGCCGAATGATTTCTACGTGGACTGGCTTCAGGAGAACTACGCGCCCCTGCTGCGCGACGTGCTCGCTGCTGTCACCGGCCAAACGCTGGCGGTGAAGTTCGTGCCGCTGCCCGCCGACACCGCCGCCCCGGCCGAACCCACGCCGCCGCCGGCTCCCGTGGCAGCACAGCAACCTGTGCGCGGCCCTTCCGCGCCGACATTCAATCGCCGCTACACGTTCGACACCTTCGTGGTCGGCCCCAACAACGAGATGGCGCACGCCGCTGCGAAATCCGTGGCGGAGTCGCCGGGCCGCGCCTACAACCCGTTGTTCATATACGGCGCGACAGGCCTCGGCAAAACGCACCTGCTCCAGGCGGTCGGCCATTACGTTTTGAGCCGCCGTAACCGGATGCGCGTCGTGTATGTCACCTGCGAGTATTTCCTGAATCACTTCATCGAGTCGCTTGGCTCGAAGCAGATGCACAACTTCCGCAAGCACTACCGCAACGCGGACATCCTGCTGATTGACGACATCCACTCACTGGCCGGCAAGCAAGGCACTCAGGAGGAGTTCTTCCACACGTTCAACTCGCTCTTCGACGCGCACAAACAGATCGTCCTCTCCTGCGACCGGCCCGCGACGGAAATCGCTGGTCTGGAGGAACGGCTCATCTCCCGTTTCGAGTGGGGTCAGACGGTGGACCTGCAGCCGCCCGACCTCGAAACGCGCATCGCCATTCTCCGCAAGAAACAGCATCTGCTCGGCTTCCATTTGCCGGACGAGGTGTTGTCTTTCCTGGCCGAGAAGATCCGCACCAACATCCGCCGTCTCGAAGGTGCGCTCATTCGCGTCGCTTCCTACGGTTCGTTGCCCGGCCGCGAACTGGACATCGCGGCGGTAGAAAAACTTCTCAACGACGTGCTCACCGAGGAAGCGCGCCACGCCCTGACCGTCGAGGGCATCCAGAAGTGCGTCGCAACACACTTCGACATCCGGCTCGCGGACATGACCAGCAAACGCCGGCCAACCTCCATCGCTTTCCCGCGCATGGTGGCGATGTATCTGTCGCGGCAACTGACCAACCATTCGCTCGCGCAGATCGGCGAAGCGTTTGGCGGGCGCGATCACGGCACGGTCATCAACGCGTGCAAGCAAATCACCAAGGCGATCCATTCCGACGCCGCCTTGCGCCAAACCGTCGGGTTCCTTCAGCAACAACTGAAGCGTTAATAACCTGCCCAATAACGTGTGCCGAACCTGCCAATAGCATGTGTGAAACTTCGAACCGGACAGATACTGTGAACAACCACCAAGTTTCCAACCGAAGCCGGCGACGTTATTCACCGCGTCGCGTCGTCGCAAGTGCCGTTACCTGCCCTTGACAGCGCATTTTGTTTCCAGTATTCACACCCTCTACTACGACGACTTTTCTTAAGGTTTATATATGAAAATAACAGTCAGCAAAGACCAAATGTTGGAAGCGCTCCAACAAGTGCAAACGGTCGTCAGCACTCGCACCACATTGCCGATCCTTTCCAATGTCTTGCTTCGCGCCACGGGCGACACGTTGGAATTGACCACGACCGATCTGGATGTAGGTATCCAACGCAAAATCAGCGCTGATATTGCCAAGCCCGGCGCAACCAGTTTGCCAGCCCGGCGGTTGTTTGGCATTTTTAGGGAACTGCCCGCAGGAGAAGCCGAAATCGAGGTGGATGACAAGAACACCGCTTCGATTCGTTGCGGATCGTCGTTCTTTAAGATCATGGGTTTGCCGGCAGAAGAATTCCCGCCGTTGCCCAAGTTCGACGGAGGCAAACATTTCAAGATCGCTCAATCCAGCCTGCGCGACATGTTCCGCAAGACCTCGTATGCGATTTCCAATGACGAGACCCGATACGTGCTCAATGGCGCATTCATGCAGTTCAAAGCCGACAAACTTACAATGGTGGCCACGGACGGTCGGCGTTTGGCGCTGGCGGAACAAGATTTGGAGTTCCCGAAGGCGAACGAGGTCGAGGGCATCCTTCCAACGAAGGCGGTCAACGAACTCATGCACCTGTTGGGAGACAAAGGCGAAGTCCATACGATAGTGACAGAAAATCAGATGGCGTTCGAGATGCAGGTGGCAGTAGCGTCGATAACGACCGGAGCGCAATCAGAGAAGGGCAAGGAAGAAAAGCCAAAGAGTGACAGCCCGAACCTGATGATCGTGTCAAAGCTGATCGAGGGCAACTATCCCAACTATCGGCAGGTGATTCCCAGTGAGTGCAAGGAGCGCGTGACGCTCGAGCGCGAGAGCCTTCTGACGGCGCTGCGACGCGCTTCCCTGCTCTGCACAGAGAAGTCCAACTCGGTAAAGCTCCAGTTCGCCAAAAACAACCTCACAGTCATAGCCAAGAGTCCCGACGTGGGCGAAGCGCGCGAGACGGTGACCATCAACTACAAGGGCAAGGAAATAGCAGTTGCGTTCAACCCCGAATACATGATGGATCCGCTGCGCAACCTCGACAGCGACGAAGTCCACTTGGAGCTGATAGACGAGCTATCGCCTGGCGTCATCAAGGTAAACGCCCCGTTCCTCTACGTGCTCATGCCGATGCGGATGAGCTGAGGGGTATCTCAGACTAACCGGCCAGCAGTTCGTGTCGGATGATGCTCAGGGCATAGAGAGCGGCGGTTTCTGCCCGCAGCACCAGAGGCCCTAGGGACAACGGCAAACAACCAGCCGACTTGGCGAGATTGATTTCAGCAGGGGTGAAATCGCCTTCGGGACCGATCAGAACCAACACCGACGAGGCAGTGGTCGCGCGGGGAGAATCAACGAGGATTTTCTTCAGCGGACGCGAGTCGGGTTGGAGAGAGGCGATCAATTTAAGGTCGAACCCGCTCGCTTGCTCCGCCAAGTCAGAAAGAAACACGCGCGCTTTCTTTGGCGGATGCAGCTCCGGCAACCAGTTGTTACCGCTCTGTTTGCAAGCTTCAAGGCAGATGCCATTCCAGCGCTCGAGCTTCTTGATGTCTTGCTCGTCGAGTTGGACAATGGTGCGCTCTGAGATAAGAGGGACGATGGCCGCGACTCCCAGCTCGGTCGCCTTCTGGAGGATCAAATCCATGTTCTTCTTCGGCACCGCTTGCGCGAGCGTGATGCGACAGGGCAGTGGGGCGGCGTTGCTCTGCGCAAGCAACTTGAGATTGACTGAATCGCTGGAGATTTCACGGACGGCGCATTGCGCCTCGTGGCCGCGGCCGTCGAAGACGTTGACCGTGTCTCCCGACTTCAAACGCAAGACGTGAACCGCGTGATGCGCCTCGGCGGCGGAGAGGACGGGTTGCTGCAAGTTCGGCAGATAAAATCGGTGCATGGGCCGATTGTGAAGCAAGCGTTGCGGCAATTCCAGCCGGGAGTTTGCTGCAGCGGTTATGCCCGTGCGTAATCCGGCTTGTTATAGGCGAGCATCACGTCGCTGTCGTTCAGCGCGAACTGGAGCGAGCGCCGCTCTGGATCTTCCATCGGCTTGAAGTTGTAGCAAACCTCCAGGTTTTGCCGGAGGTGGGCGTAGCTGGACATGCCGCTGGAGGCGGAGTGAATCGGCAGCGACAACGCATAGCGCAGCAACGTGTCAGCGGACGCCTTGCCTTTGCCATCGCCGACGAGCACACCGAGCGTCCCGGTTGTGCTCTTGTTGTTATACTTGGTCGTGCCACCCATGATCTTCATCGCAACGAGGCCGAGGTTCTGCTGGCGGCAGATGGGCAGCACCAGTTCCTCGTATTCGCGGCGTTCCTTGGTAGGGTTGAACGTCGTCAGGATGGTGTCGAACTCGTAGGTTTCGATGGCCTTCTTCAAACACGCCGCGCCCATGTGGGTCGTGACGCCGATGAACCGGATGACCTTCTGGTCTCTCAGTTTCCGCAGCAGCGTATAGACGCCGTCGGGCTTGCCCAGCCGCGCGAGGTCTTCCTTCGGGTCTATGCGGTGAATCTGCAGGCAATCGAGGTAGTCGGTTTGCAGCAGCTTCAGGCTGGTCTCGATGTCGCGCATGGCCTTGTCGGCGTCGCGCTCCATCGTTTTCGTGTTGAGGTAAACCTGCTTGCGCCGCTTGCCGATGGCCTTGCCATAACGCCGCTCACCGTTGCGCGGGTCGTCCTTGTGCCCGTAGAGCGGCGCGGCGTCGAGATAGTTGATGCCGGCGTCCATGCAGTCCTGGATGAACTTCACGGCCAGTTCGTCGCTCGGAAAATCCGTGATGCTGCTGTAGCCGCCCGCCGCGAGGATGCCGACCGCGACACCGGTCTTGCCGAGCACGCGCGTCGGCATTTTGCCCGCGGGCGGCTTGAACTCCGCCGCCTCCGCTTTCAACCGCGCCAACGTCGCGCCCGCGACGCCCGCCGCGCTGAGTTTGAAAAATCCGCGTCGTGAAATCGAAGTGCTCATAATTGTGGTCGGAACTAAGCACACCAACCGCCGCGTGTCCAATGGCCCCGACGGCAGGGATGCAAACGGACTGGACGGCTGCTGGCGCTTGTCGCACCATGCCGAAAACGAAATGAACTACCGCCTGATTTCCCTCCTCCACATCGCTTGCGCGCTGCTGATCGCCGCGCTCACGTCATCCATTGCGGCCGAGACCGCTGCGGATGTATTGAAGACGTTGCGGCGCGACCATCCGCGGCTGCTGGTGCTCGACACGGACATGACGCGCGTCAAACAGGCCATCGAGAACGATCCGGTCGCGCGCAAGTGGCACGAACTGCTGCTGCGCGACGCGGAAAAGATGCTGAAGGAGAAGCCGATTGAGCGCGTCCTGATCGGCCCGCGCCTGCTCGACAAGAGCCGCACCGCGCTGCATCGCATCAGCACGCTCGCCGGACTTTACCGGCTCAATGGCGACAGGCGTTTCGCCGAACGGGTGCGCAAGGAAATGCTTGCCGCCGCGGCGTTCGCGGACTGGAATCCGAAGCACTTCCTCGATGTCGCCGAGATGACCAACGCGCTGGCCATCGGCTACGACTGGCTTTTTGGATACCTGTCAGCGGAGGACCGCGCCACGATCCGCGCCGCCATCGTCGAGAAAGGGCTGAAGCAGTCGCTGCCGATTTACGAAAAACAACGCTGGTGGTCGAAGTGCGAGCACAACTGGAACCAGGTCTGCAACGGCGGCATGACCGTTGGTGCGCTCGCCATCGCCGACGAAGAGCCGGCGCTGGCCGCACAGATCATCGCCGACGGACGCGCCTCCATCGTTCTGGCCATGAAGACGTTTGCGCCCGATGGCGGCTGGCCGGAGGGGCCGGGCTATTGGAACTACGCGACCAGCTACAACGGCTTCTACCTCGCCGCGCTGAAGACGGCGCTCGGCACGGATTTTGGTTTGAAGAAAACGCCGGGCTTTGCCGAAACCGGTTTCTTTCGCATCCATTTCACGGGGCCGGCGGGCCGCACATTCAACTACGCTGACGCGGGCGAGAAGGCCGGCACGGCGGCGCAAATGCTTTGGTTCGCCCGCGAATTCAATCAGCCGGTTTACGCCGGCCATGAACGTGCAATGGCGGAGAGCCATCCCAACATTTTCCACCTGCTTTGGTTCGACGGCCGCGGACGCGCGCCGCAGGATGATGATCTGCCGCGCGCCGCCATCTTTCGCGGCGTGGACGTCGCCTTCCTGCGCAGCGCGTGGGGCGACCCCAACGCGATCTTCATCGGGTTCAAGGGCGGTGACAACAAAGCCAACCATAGCCATCTCGATCTCGGCTCGTTCGTGCTCGACGCGCTCGGCGTGCGCTGGGCGTTCGACCTCGGCGGCGACGACTACAACCTCCCCGGCTACTTCGGCAAGCAGCGCTGGAGCTACTATCGCCTCCGCACCGAGAGCCACAACACGCTCACACTCGACGGCGAGAACCAGGACCCGCGCGGCGCGGCGCCTCTCGTTGCGTTTGGCTCGACACCGCAGCGGTCGTTTGCCGTTGCCGACATGACCGCCGCCTACAAATCAAAAACGACGCGCGCCCACCGCGGCATCGCGTTGCTCGACCGCAAGCAGGTGTTGGTGCAGGACGAGCTCGAAGCCACACAGCCGGTCGAGGTTGTCTGGAACTTCCTGACGAAGGCGAAGATCGAAGCCAACGGCGATCGCGCCACGCTGACGCGAGGCCGGGCGAAGCTCGAAGCGCGCATCCTGTCACCAGCGGGAGCGAAGTTCGAAGTCATCTCCGCGAATCCACCGCCACCGCAGCGCCAGCAGCCCGATGTTCACAACCTCACCGTGCGTCTGCCTGCGAAGACAACGCAAACGCGCATCGCGGTGCTGCTTTCGCCTGCTGGCGCTGCCGAAACCACGCCAAAGCTGGAGCCGCTGGAAACATGGATTGCCGCCGGCAAATTGTCGTCGCGTGACGTCATCGTGGGGCAAGACCGTTAACGGCACGTCGCTACTGCCGTTGATGTCGCAGGAACCACTCGTAAAGCTTGGGGTTGCTGTAGGTTTCCGTCCATGAGTCGTGCTGTGCTTCGGGATAAACCGTCAGTTCCACCTCGCGGCAACCCGCCTTCTTCACCGCCTCCATCATCCGCTCCGATTCCGAGAACTTGACCACCGAGTCCTTGCCGCCGTGAAACGCCCACACACCCAACGTAGCCAGCGCCTCGGCTTTCTTCGGATCCATCAGCCGCGCAGAAATCCAGTCGCCGCCGCCGCAGATCGGCGCGATCGCCGCGAACCGCTCCGGATACGTCACGCCTAGGCTCCATGTGCCGAAGCCGCCCATGCTCAGCCCGGTCAGGTAAACGCGAGCCTTGTCCACGCGGTATTTTCGCGTCACGTCGTCGAGCAACGCCATGAGTGTGTCGTTGTCCCAACGCTGCCCCACCGGACACTGCGGCGAGAGCACGATGAACGGAAAGTCGCTTTTCTCGCGCACGAGCTTCGGCGGCCCGTGGACACCGACTTTCCAGACATTGGTGCCGCGCTCGCCCGCGCCGTGCAGGAAGAAGATCAGCGGATACTTTTTCTTTGCGCTCGCCCGCGCGCCGTAATCCTTCGGAAGGAACAGCAGGTAATTGGCGCTGACGGTGCGTGTGATCTGTTTCTTGAACGACTTGGCTCTCTGCACCGAATCAGGCCCAGGCTCGGTCGTGGCAGCGCTGGCGTTGGTAAACCCGATTAACAACACGAGAAGGAGAATGATCTTGTTCATAAGAATCGCTACGTATCGCGTGCGGGGATTATGCAGATTGAGCGCGGACCGACAACAAGTTTGCGCGACGGTCATCCCCGCCGCGGAAACGCTGCCGCAGCCGAAGAACACGAGCAGAAACGTGCCGAAGAACTCTCCCGTCCACCACTTCGGAAGCTTGTTCAAGCGACGGCTTGCTTGTCTCGATGGGTTGGGTTCGGCCGGCCGGGGCGGAAATGTTCCAGATGATCTAGCTTCCCCTGCAGCGTTGGGAACCTCGCAGCCACCATTGGCACCGATTCCTTGACCGTTGCGGCGAGCAAGTCCGGCGACGCCTCGGCGCGCAGATTGAGGATCAACTCGCCACCCTTGACCGGCTCGCCCAGTTTCAGCGACAGCTCCGGCACGAAATCGTTCCGCACTAGGTTCGCTACCGCCACGTGGCCGCCGTCGGCGCTGAAGGTCATCTTGAGGTGTGCGATCTCCGCCTGTTGCGCCTGCAACCGCTTCTGAATCTCGCCCGCGAGCTGTTGCAGCAGGTTGTCCGCGTCGAACAGCCGCTCGGTTGTGAGTTGCACGGTGCAGTTGAGCCAGCCCATCAGCGCCTCGCCGTCGGCGTAGATGTCGTAGTCCACCTCCATCGTCGTTCGCGCGGTCTGCGTCTCGCTCGCAAGCTTCGCGAACCACGCATCGAGGTTCGCTCCGTTGCGCGCGGAGACCGCCATGATCTCCTTCTGCGGGAACTTTGCGGCCAGCGCCTTGCGTAGCGCCTCCAGCCGCGTTGCGTCGAGGATGTCGCTCTTGTTGATGACAATGAAGTCGGCTTCCTCAAGCTGCTTGGCGTAGATGTAGGCGACCTTCTCGGAGAAACCGCTGCCCTTTTCAACGCCGAGCACGCGCGCAGCGCGGACCGGGTCCACCATCACGCTGACGGGCGCGACGACGAAATCATTGCCGTAGAGCCGCCTCAACGGATAGGTAACGGTGGCCACGAGGTCGGTGCAACTACCCACCGGTTCGGCGATGAACACATCCGGCCGCGTCTTGACCGAGAGTTTCTGCGACGCTTCGACCAGCGAGTTGAACCGGCAACAGAAGCAGCCGCCGAGGATTTCTGCTGTGTCGAAGCCCTGCGCGCGCAACGTCAATGTGTCCACCAACTCGCGACCTTGGTCATTGGTGATAAGGCCAACGCGCAGGCCGCGGTCGGTAAGCTGCCGCGCAAGCCGGCCGACGGCGGTGGTCTTGCCGGCGCCGAGGAAACCGCCGATCATGATGTAACGGGCTTTGCTTTTGCCGGCGAGGGGCGCGGCGGATTGGGATGGCGATGCTGTCATAAGTTGTCAGGCTTTCATCCGGTTCGAGATTCAGCGAGCTGATCTTCCGTCGGTGCGACACTTCTACCACCGATTCGAGGAGCGGGCAACGGGACCGTTCAGTTTCACAGGCGCACAATTCGAGGCTTGTCTTCACCAAATCGTCGGCCTACGGTGCGCGCTGTCATTGGATCATACTACGCAATCACCATGAAACCGCTAAATGCCATCTCTCGACGAAACTTCATTCAGACCACCGCCGGCCTCGCGCTGGCCGCAGGATTGCCCGGTGCGAGCAGCCTCTGTCACGGCGCGGAGAAACGCCGCCGCCTCGCGGTCGCCTGTCGCGATGTTCTGCTCAAGACCACCGGTAAGCCCAACTGCTGGGCTGCCATGAAAGAACTGGGGGTTTCCTGTTTGGAGGTGGACATCACCCCGGATCTGCTCTGCCCCAGCCTTTTCCATCCCGACAAGAAATACAGTCTCGCCGCCGCCGACGGCATCAAGATGCTCGCTGACGATCTCGCCGCCAACCGCGCCACAATCACGGCGTTTTGTATGCACAACAAGTTCGATGAGAAACTGGACGAGGAAATCGCTTGGATGCAGAAGCTCGTGCCGGCGGCGCAGCAGCTCAAGGTCAAGGTCATCCGTATTGATGTCGTGCCGCGCAAGACGCCGATAGACCAGTTCTTGCCGGTCGCTATCAAAGCCTGCAAAGCCATCTGCGAAATCGCCGACGGCAAGCCGGTCCGATACGGCATTGAAAATCACGGCCGATTCACCAACGACCCGGATGTTCTGGAGAAACTGTTCGCCGGCGTCGGCTCGTCACAGCTCGGCCTTACGCTCGATTCGCTGAACCTCTACTGGTTCGGCCATCCGCTGGAATCGCTCTACGGCATCATCGAGAAGTTTGCGCCGCGCGTGGTCCACACGCATTGCAAGAGCGTCCGCTACCCGGAGGACCAGCGCAACGTCCGCCGCACCATCGGCTGGGAATACGCCAAATACTCCGCGCCGATCTACGACGGCGACATTGACTACAAGCGCGTCGTGGCGATCCTGCGCAAGGTGAACTACCAGGCTGACCTTTGCTTGGAGAACGAGTGCCTGAAACACTTCCCGCCGGAGCAACATGCGGCCGTGATCAAAAAAGAGATCGCGATGTTGAAGAGTCTCGCCTGACGCGCAAGGCGCCAAAAATTCAAAGTGAGAAAACAGCACATGCACTATCCGAGCCACCGCTCTATCGAACTCGCCCAAACTCTGTCTTCGTGCCGCTTGCGTCGCCGCACTCACCGCCGGCCCTGTGCCGTCCTGTTGCTCGCCGTTTTGCTCGGCGTTTCATTCAGTGGCAGCGCCCGCGCGCAATTGGGATCTTCCGGAGGCGCAGAAACCTTCGCGGTCTCTGCAGGCGGAATGCTCTTCGCTGGCAACATCGTTTCCAACGGTTTGCCGTTCACCATCGGCGACGGCACCAACGCGGCCACTTTGAACCTCCCGTCGGGAACCAACACGTTTGCCAACGGGCTGATGGTTGCCGCCCATTCCTTCCTGACCAACTCCGCGACGCTGAACACGCCCACGCTGACGATCAGCGGCTCCAGCCTGTTCAACATGAATGGCGGCCTGATGGTGGTGAACGTCGTGACCAATGGCGGCACCTTCATTCAGAACGGCGGCATCTTCGACCCGGCGTTTTACGACAACACCGGCACGTTCACGCTCCTGAGCGGCACCAACCAGGACACGGTGTTCCTCAACCGAGCCAGCGGCACCGTCAACCACAGCGGCGGCGAGCACGATGTCAGCGTCGCCACCAACTTCGGCGCGTGGAACATCTCCGGCACGGCCGTGGCCAACCTGACAAACTTCATCAACAACGGCGGGACGCTGTCGGTCAGCGGCGGCGGCGTCCTCAACGGCGCCGTGACGGTGGGCGACACGGGTTCCTTCAGCCAGCTCACCATCACCAACGGCGGCATGGTCCTCGGCTCAGGCAACGGCATTCTCGGCAATTCAGCCACCTCCAGCAACAATTTGGCCCTCGTCACCGGCGCCGGCTCGCTCTGGAGCAACAGCGGCAATCTGGTTGTCGGCTTCAATGGCGCCAGCAATACCCTGACGATCGCCAACGGCGGCCAAGTCGTCACCGCCTCCAGTATCATCGGCAACAACGCAAGCGCCAGCACCAACAGCGTGTTGGTGACCGGCGCCGGCTCGGTCTGGAACAACAGCAGCGATCTGTATGTCGGCTTGAATGGCTCCGGCAACAGTCTCACCATCACCAACGGCGGCCAGGTATTCAGCGTCGGCGGCATCATCGGTAATGGCGCTTCCGCCACCTACAACGATGTGAAGGTGACCGGCGCCGGCTCGGTCTGGAACAACAGCAGTGATTTGTATGTCGGCAACTATGGCACCAGCAACAACCTGGTCATCGCCAACGGCGGCAAAGTCCTCAACGGCTACGGCTATGTCGGCTACGACGGCAGCGCCGGCGTCGGCGGCAACTCGGTGCTGGTGACGGGCAGCGGCTCGCTCTGGAGCAACGCTTACGATGTGATCGTAGGCGACGCGGCCGGCTACGGCCCCGCAGTCTCCAGCGGCAACAGCCTGACGGTGACCAACAGCGGCATGGTGCTGGCCGGTGGCGATCTCTATGTGGGTTACTATGGTTCCAGCAACAACCTGGTCATCGCCAACGGTGGCAAAGTCCTCAACGGCTACGGCTATGTCGGCTACGACGGCAGCCTCGGCGGCGGCGGCAACTCGGTGTTGGTCACCGGCAGCGGCTCGCTCTGGAGCAACGCCAACGATGTGATTCTGGGCGACTATCCAGGCTACGGCCCCGCGGTCTCCAGCGGCAACAGCCTGACGGTGACCAACGGCGGCGTGGTGCTGGCCGGCGGCAATCTCTATGTGGGCTACTACGGTTCCAGTAACACCATGATTATTGCCAGCGGCGGCGTGGTGATGGACAACATCGGCTACGTCGGATTGAACGGCAACCTCGGCGGCGGCGGCAACTCCGTGTTGGTCACGGGCAGCGGTTCGCTCTGGAGCAACGCTGCCGATGTGGTTGTGGGTGCCTACAATGGCAACGGCCCGCCCAACTCCGACCGCAACAGCTTGACCGTGACCAACGGCGGCTTCGTGCTGGCCGGTGGTGATCTCTATGTGGGCATGTATGGTTCCAGCAACACCCTGACCATCGCCAACGGCAGCCGGGTCTTCAACGGCAACGGTTACATCGGCTACGACGGCAGCTTCGGTGGCGGCAACAACTCGGCGCTGGTCACCGGCAGCGGTTCGCTCTGGAGCAACGCTTACGATGTGGTGGTGGGTGACTTCGACGGTTTTGGCCCGCCCAACTCCAGCGGCAACAGCCTGACGGTGACCAACGGCGGCGTGGTGCTGGCTGGCGGCAACCTCTATGTGGGCAAGTTCGGTTCCAGCAACACCATGATCATTGCCAGCGGCGGCCAGGTCTTCAATAATGGCACCGGCTATATCGGTCTCGACGGCACTCGCGGCGGCGGTGGCAACTCGGTGCTGGTCACCGGCAGCGGTTCGCTCTGGAGCAACGCTTACGATGTGATTCTGGGCGACATCAACAACGCGAGCGGGAATAGCCTGATGGTGACCAACGGCGGTGTGGTGCTGGCCGGCGGCAACCTCACGGTGGGCTTTTACGGCTCCAGCAACAGCCTGACCATCGCCAACGGCGGCACGGTGATGGCTGCCAGCGCCGTCATCGGCGACAATCCATCCACCGGCAACTTCATCACCGTCTCCGGCGGTTTCCTCTACGCCACCAACGGCGCCGGCACCGGCGCGTTGGACGTGCGCAACGGCACGCTCAACATGAATGGCGGCACGGTCACAGCGGATCTTTTCTACGCCACCAACGGGGCCAACAGCGCCGTCAATCTCAATGGCGGCACGTTGAGCGTCGGTGCGGCCGCCGTCTCCAACAACGTGCCGTTCCTCATCGGCGACGGCGTCTTGGCGGCGGCGCTGTCGTTGCGGAGCGGTGCCAGCGCCTTCGCTAACGATCTGGTGGTCCGCAACAACGCCACGCTGACGATCTTCAACACCGTGAACGTCGCCGGCAACTTCACCCAGAACCTCGGCGGCACACTGGTGGTGGAGTTTGGCGGCTCGACCCCGGGCCAGTATGGCTACCTGGACATCGCCGGCACGGCCAGCCTCACGGGCATGGTGCAGGCGGTCGCCTTCAACGGCTTCACGCCCACCAACGGCATGCAACTCACCTTCCTGCACGCGGCCGGCGGCTGGACCAACGGATTCTCCAGTTTCACCAATCTGACGACGCAGACGGCGTTGACGGCGAGTTTGATCTATCCGGATGCCAACGACGCGGCGGTGAAGTGGAACATTACGTTTACGCCGTATGCGCTAACGCCGAACCAATCGGCGGTGGCCAACGTCTTGAACATGGAGTTGAACAACCCGAATATGGCCCCGCTGGTCACCTACTTGAGCGGGCTGCCGACGGGGCAGTTGCCGGTGGCTTTCGATTCGCTCTCGCCGCAGGCGTTGACGGCCATGTCGCAGATGGGCGCGGGCATAGCCAACACCCAGATCGGCAATCTGATCGCCCACTTGGGCACGATGCTCGGCGGCGGCGGCGGTTTCAACGGCGGTTTCAGTCTGTTTGATCCGAGCGGCGTCATGGATTGGGTCAACCAGCAGCCGCGCTTTGCCTCCATGCTGCCGATGGAGCAGGAACTGGCCATGACCAAGGAGACGCTCACCTCGGGCATCATGCGCCGGTCTTCGGACAATCCCTGGGGCGTGTGGGCGGAGGGCGCGGGACAGTTCGTGGGCGTGGATGCGAACCAGAACGCCAGCGGTTACCACGTGACTTCGGCGGGCCTGACGGTGGGCATAGATCGCCAGATGCTCGACGCTACGACCTACCCGCACGACCAGCTCGTGGTCGGCGCGGCGCTGGGCTACGCCAACAGCAGTTCCTACCTGGCCAATGACGGGCGTGTAGACGTCAACGGCGTGCAAGGCAACCTATACGGGCTGTGGTTCAAGGATGGCTGGCACGCGGAAGCCATGGGTGGCGGCGGCGCCAACGTTTACGACACCAAGCGGCAGGTGCTGGGAATAGACGCCAACGGCAACACCCAGGGCCGCGACCTCCAGGGCATGTTGGGCGGCGGCTACGACTGGAGGGTGGGCCAATGGACGTTCGGCCCGCGCGCGAGCGCGCAATATACGACGGTGGACATTGATGGCTTCACTGAAAGCGGCTCAATGGCGCCGCTGACGATCGGCTCGCAAAGCATGGACTCGCTGCTGACGCAAGTGGGCATGCATGTGTCGCGCCCGTTCGCCGTGGAAAAGACCTTGTGGATACCGGACCTGAGCTTGGGCTGGCAGCACGAGTCCATGGACAGTGTCACGGCGGTGAACGCGCAATTTGCGAACGGATCGGGGAATGTCTTCTCGTCCCAAGGCGTGCCGCTGGGCCGTGACTCGGCGGTGGTGGGTTTGGGACTGACGGTGCAGTGGTCGAAAGACCTGGCCACCTACGTCACCTACGGCACCGAACTGATGCGCAACAACTACTCCGTGCAGAACGTCAGCGCCGGCGTCCGCTTCAAGTTCTGACAACTTTGACGCCGGGAATGTTCCTCTGAACTTTGCTTTTTCCGTCGCATCCGGGAAGCGATTAAAATCCGTCGCTACGGTAGTTCACCGCGCCCGTATACGGGTCGGTCGCCGGGATCGACCGTGTCGTGTCAATCTGGGCGAAGGCATTCCCGGTGCCATCGGCATTGTGATACTTGGGCGGTATCAGTCCCCCATAAAGCGTCGGGAACGGGTAGAAAGCGTAGCCGCTCACAGCAGCTTGCCTCACTTGGATTCCAGTTTTGGAGACGTTGATCACCATGAAATCCGCGGCCCAGACGATATTGCCGGGATACACGTTCGTCGGCGGGAAGTGCGCGTTGACACTGCTCTTGGCGGAGTCAACGGTGTCGTCCTCTGCCTGGAAATGGGTGGCGACCGTCAATCGTGGATAAGGACTGATCTGGCTGAGGAGGTAGCCAAAAGCCCCCTGCGGCGTGTGGGAACTGTTTTGGACCGCCGTGGCGTTGTTCAGCGCGGCATTCCAGATATTGGGAGAGACCTGACTGGGGTCGGTGATGCCCAGATTCTTCATGGCCCACACACTGGCCGGCATGACCATCTCGTGGATAAGCACGTCCACGCCTTTGCCCAGATTGCTCGCCTGCGCCATCATGTCATAATTGGGCTTGGTGTCGCCCGAGAAGATCATCGAGAGGCCGTTCCATTCCAGTTTGTAGCTCACCGAGCCTCTTCGGCAATGAATGGCCGGGAAGTAGGTGATTTTCACGCCGGTGGAGGCGTTGTTGTAGGCAATATTCGGCGCTGTCGAGATCGGCGCCGGGAGCTCGATGGGGACGACGGCATAGCCATCACGGGGATCATCGTTCCCGACGGGGATGGGATTGACGGGAAGCCCCCAGCTTTGGCGGGTGGGAGGCCTGTAGCCGGAGTAGCGTGTGTTTTCAAAACTGAAACTCTCCGTATGCCAGCGCATGGCTTCCCTGAAGTTCGCACAGAAGGCTTTGGTTCCGTCATTGTAATACACCGGTGGAGGCATGGGGTTGATCACGCCCGAAGGCCCCGGTCCCCAGATGTAGAAGGGCGACTTGCGATCGGTGGAAGGCCCGAAACAATAAAGATGGCACAGATCGCTGATGTGGTCCCCGTGCAGATGGGTCAGGAAGACTTTGTTCATTCTGGCGTTGGGAATCTTCGCGGCATTGTATTTGGCGACGACACCAGAACCGCAGTCAAAGACGAACTGGTCCAAAGGCAGGCCGTTGCTGCCCTGTCCCACCTCGACAAAGATGCTGTTGCACTCCTGGGTCAGGCGCGGGATGCAGGAAGTCCCAAAAAACCAGATCCGCATCTGATCCGCGGCCAGAGTCTCGGGCGGGGTGAAGGCAGGCAAGTTCGAGAAATCGGTGAATTGCTGCGTCGGATCCGAGCCTCCTGACTGCCCGTAAATTTTGCCGGTCATTCCTCCCAGGGCCAGCCCTCCCAAGGCCAGTCCGGAAAGTTTGAATGAGTCTCGCCGTGAGATTCCTGATTTGTTTTTTCTCGGTTTTTTGTTCATGGCTTTCTTCCTGTGTTATCGTGGGTTCAAGGATGCGGGTCTTGATTCTTGCGGCTGGACGAGGCCCCGCAACAATCCACCAGGGCAGAATCCAACCGCGCCGGACGTTGGGGTGCAGGATGGAGGAGGCAAGATTTCTTGGAGAAATTTGTCGGCATTCCACCTAACGCTGTTGAAGCGGGTTTCATCGCCATCCACTCTTCACTGAGCTTTATAATAGAAAAACGCAATCGAGCACAAGCCTATTTCAACTGGGGTTTCCCCGAAAACGGGCGCGTCTCAATCCTGGGCATGACCTCGTGTGGAGCAAGGCGTATAACCGTGTCCTTGGGATTCAATCCCCTTCAGGCGTCGTGCGCCAAAAGTAGTATCGCTGCGCCGGGATTTTTATCTTGGCCGACGTGCGGCTCCGCCTTACGCTGTCCCGCCATTGTTCGCTTTGGAAAAAGGTCACCTGATGCAAACATCAAACAGGAGCACCGGACTCATGCACGCTTCCACTCTGCCTACGCAGCCGTCCCTCAGCCGTCGCCAGTTCTTGAAGACTGCCGTCGTCGCCGCCGGCGCGGTCGCGGCGCCCACTATTATCCCCGCCCGCGCGCTCGGCCGTGACGGCTGGGTCGCGCCGAGCGAGCGCGTCATCATGGGTGGCCTTGGCCTGCGCAACCGCGGCGGCCACGATCTCAAGTGGGCGTTGCGCGAGAACGACGTGCAGTTCGTCGCCATCTGCGATCTCAACCGCGAATCCCGTGAGCGGGTCAAGAAGACCGTGGACACCCAATATGGCAACACCGACTGCAAGATGTATCCAGAGATGCGCGAGTTTCTGGCCACGCGCACGGACATTGACGCGCTGCTCATCGCCACCGGCGACCGCTGGCACGCGATGGCGGCCACCGTGGCCATGCGCGCCGGCAAGGACGTGTATTCCGAGAAGCCGTCGTCCATGACCGTCGCCGAGGGCCGCATGGTTGTCGAGGCCCAGAAACGCTATGCCCGTGTCTATCAAACCGGCACGCAGCGGCTCAGCGAGCCAAACCACGTTTTCTGCATTGAAATGGCCCGCACAGGTGGGCTGGGCAAGATTCACACCGCCTACGCTCACATCGCGCCGTGGGATGCCGCGGCGATGCGCACCGACTGGCTGCCCGCCGAGCCGGAGCCGCCGAAAGAGGAGTTGGACTGGGACGCATGGCTCGGCCCATGTCCGTGGCGGCCCTACAACTCCGCCTACGTCCGCGGCGGCTGGCGTGGACACTACGATTACCATACGAGCTGCATCGGCGAATGGGGCGCGCACACGTTTGCCCAGGCGCAAGCCGGCATCGGCGCGCTGGGCACCTCGGCGGTGGAATACGAATACGTCAACAACGAGAGCGGCGACGGCATGGTCACGCACTTCGCCAACGGCGTGAAGATGATCCTCGCGCGTGACCTCAACAAGCGATACTGGCACGGCTCCTGTGGCGAGCGGTTCGACGGCACCGAGGGTTGGGCCGCCGCGGCCGACGGCTACTCGCGGCCGGACGTCTCCTCGCCGGCGTTGCTGTCGCACATGAAGCGTGTCATCGGCGAATACGCCGCCCGCACCGGTCGCTCGCTTGATCACATGCGGAACTTCCTGGACTGTGTGAAGTCGCGCGATCTTACCGTCGCCAATGCCGAAGTCATGCACCGCTCGATGACCACCGTCCACTGCGCCAACATCTGCATGTGGCTCAAGCGCAACATGAAGTTTGATCCGGCGAAGGAAAAGTTCATCGGCGACGAAGAAGCAAACCGGCTGCTTTCACGCGCGATGCGCGCGCCGTGGCACTCATAAAACCAACAAAGGCAAAGGAGACAATCGTGAGAATCCTCAGAACTTCCATCGGTTTACTGGCCGCGGCGGCGTTTTGCGCGCCGGCGGTTGAGAGCTTTGGCGCCGACGCGCCCGAGCCGAAAAACGTCACGCCCGGCGGCGTCAAGTTCGCGATGCACCGTATCGGCAGTTTTCGCAGCGAAGCCTGCGCGGTCGCCGACTTCAACTGCGACGGCAAGCCGGACGTCTTCGCGGGCGAGTTCCTTTACCTCGCCCCCGACTTCAAGCCGGTAAAGGTCCGCACCATCAAAGGCAGCGTGGACGAGCAGGGCAAGGGCTATCGCAACGACTTCGCCAACCTGGCGCTCGACGTGGATGGCGACGGCAAATGCGACGTGATCAGCGTGGACTGGTTCGACAAGCACGCGATCTGGCTCAAGAACATCGGCATATCCGGCCAGGAGTGGCCGCAGACGGTCATTGAGCAGAACGGCAACTTTGAGACGGCCGAACTCGGCGACGTGCTCGGCAACGGCAAGGCCAACTGCGTTCTGCCGGCCGTCAAGCGCACCGTCTGGTATGAGCACGGCAAGGGCGGTTTCGCCGTCCATGTCGTCTCGGAGAAGCCGATGAACTTCGGCAACGGCGCCGGCGACATCAACGGCGACGGCCGGCCCGACCTCATCCGCCCCGACGCGTGGTTCGAAGCGCCCGCCGATCCGCGCAAAGGCCAGTGGATCGAGCACCCGCTCATCCTCGGCAGCAAGGACGGCGTGAAGTCTGAGCACACCGCGCAGATTCTGGTCTTCGACGTGAACAGCGACGGCCGCAACGACATCATCTGCAGCTCCGCGCACCGCTACGGCATCTTCTGGTATGAGCAAGTCCGCGAAGGCGGCGAGATCAAGTTCAAGCAGCACCTGATTGACGACACGTGGACGCAGGCTCACAGCCTCGCGCTCGGCGACCTCGACGGCGATGGCGTGCCGGAGCTGGTGGCAGGCAAGCGGTTCATGGCGCACAACGGCCACGATCCGGAGGAAGACGCGCCGCTGGGACTTTATTATTACAAGCTGCACCGCGGCCCCAACCACACCGCCACGTGGACCAAACACGTCATCTCCTTCAACCAAGGCGTTGGGTCCGGCATGAACATCTCCCTCGTGGACATGGACGGCGACGGCGACCTCGATGTCGTTGTCACCGGCAAATGGGGCGGCCCGGTTTGGTTTGAAAACAAAACGAAGTGAAGAACATGAAAATGAATCGTCGTGATTTCCTGAAGACCAGTTTCGCCACTGCGGCGGCCAGCGCGCTGCCCAACGTCATCCCGGCCTCCGCGCTGGGACTCGACGGCACCGTAGCGCCGAGTGAGCGCGTCGTGCTTGGCGCCATCGGCATCGGTGGTCGCGGGACCTACGTGCTCGGTTGCTTCCTGGAGGAAGCCGACGTGCAGTTCGTGGCTATCGCCGAGGTCAAGGCCGCGCGACGCCAGGCCGTCAAGGAGCGCGCCGACGCCAAATACGGCAACACCAACTGCGCCACGTATCGTGATCTGCGCGAACTGCTCGCCCGCCCCGACATTGACGCCGTGCTTATCGCCACCGGACCAAACTGGCACGCGATGGCTTCGGTCACGGCCGCCAAGGCGGGCAAGGACGTTTACTGCGAGAAACCGTGCGCGAAGACCATCATGGACAGTCTCTCGTTGGCCGAGGCGTTTCATCGCACCGGCCGCGTGTTCCAGGCCGGCACGCAGCGGCGCAGCCTGCCCAATTTCCAATTTGCCGTCGAACTCGCCCGCAGCGGCAAGCTCGGTAAACTCACGACGCTCCACGCGCATCCGATGGGGTTGAAAGCCGTCACCAGCGGCTGGCCCGAACCTGATCCGGAGCCGTCCAAGGAGGAAGACGACTGGGACCTTTACCTCGGCCCGGCGGCGTGGCGGCCATTCAACAAGGCACTGTTCTCTCGCGCTGGCAGCTTCGAGAAGGGCGGCGGCTTCGTCGGCGGCCCCGGCGGCGGCGGATGTCTGGAGTGGGGTTCGCATTGCGTGGACCAATGCCAGTGGGCCAACGATGCCGACAAGACGGTGCCGGTGGAATACTGGCCGCAGGATGGGCAGTTGCACGCGCGCTACGCCAACGGTGTCAAGCTCGTCATGCGCAACGAAGGCTGGCTTCCCAACATCGGCTCCTGCCCGGTGCGCTTCGAAGGCGAGACCGGATGGGTCGAGACTGGCGACAACGGCGACCTCTACACCAGCTCGCCGGAACTGCTCGCCGGCAAGCGCGCCAAGATCGGCGGCTACCCGGCGAACTTCCACGTTCGTAACTTTCTCGACTGCGTCAAATCGCGCGCCCTGACGCGGGCCAACGCCGACGCGGCCTGCAATACGCACATCGCCTGCAACGCTGGCAACATCGCGCTCTTCCTGGACCGCAAGCTCGCCTACGACCCGAAGAAGAACGAGTTCATCGGCGACGAGGAAGCCAACCGGCTCCGCGGCGAAGCCCTCCGCGAACCGTGGCGCTTCTAACGGTCATTACGGACGAATCAAAATTACGCATTACGAAAACATGAAACCGAACTTCCTCTTCCGCAGCGCCGCTTTGGTCGCAGCCCTCGCGTTCGCCGGCCAGCTTCAAGCCGCCGGTCCCGACGCCGCAAAGTCCGCCGAGAAGCAGCGCGAACTCATCGCCATCCTCAAGTCCGGCGCGCCGCCGGCGGAAAAGGCGGTCGCATGCAAATTGCTCGCCATCTACGGCACCAGCGAGGCCGTCTCAGTGCTCGCGCCGTTCCTTGCCGACGAGCATCTCGCGTCGTGGGCGCGCATCGGCCTCCAGGCCATTCCCGATTCCGCCGCCGATGACGCGTTGCGCGAGGCACTCGGCAAGCTGCGCGGCAAGCTCCTCATCGGTGTCATCAACACCCTCGGCGTCCGCCGCGACGCAAACTCCGTCGGGGCGCTTTCCGGGAAGCTCAAGGATTCCGACGCCGACGTGGCCTCGGCTGCCGCTGCGGCGCTGGGTCGCATCGGTGGCGGGACGGCCGCCAAGACGCTGCAACCTCTGCTCGCCGACGCACCCGCCGCAGTCCGGCCAGCCATTGCCGAAGGCTGCATTCTTTGCGCGGAACAATCCCTCGCCGAGGGAAAGGCTGAAGCCGCGGCGAAGCTGTTTGACGCGGTTCGTAGCGCGAACATCTCGAAGCAGAAGACCGCCGAGGCGACGCGGGGCGCGATCCTCGCCCGCGGTGCCGCCGGCGTGCCGATGTTGGTCGAGCAACTGCGCTCCAAGGACAAGGAGTGTTTCAGCATCGCCATGCGCACGGCGCGCGATCTACCCGGCCGCGCAGTCACGCAGGCGTTGCTGGCCGAGATGGATCGTGTGACGCCGGAGCGGCAGTCGTATCTGCTGCTGGCGCTCGCCGACCGCGGCGATGCCGAAACGCTCGACGTGGCGCTCAAGGCGGCCAAGAGCGCGCCGGAGCCGCAGCAGCTCATCGCGATCAGCGTGCTCGACCGCCTGAGCAACCCCAAATCCGCGCCGGCTCTGCTTTCCATTGCTGCCGGCGGCGACTCGAAGGTCGCAATGTCCGCCAGGTTGGCGGTGGCCAAGATGCCGGGTGCGGAGGTTGAAAAAGCCATCGTCGCGATGCTCAAGCAACCGGAGGAGAAAGCCCGTCGCGCCGCGATCGAGTTGATCGCCCAACGCCGCATCATGAGCGCGATTCCGGAGCTGCTGAAGGTCGCCGAGGATTCCAACGCCGCCGTTTCCGGCGCGAGCTTCAAGGCGCTTGGCGAACTGGCCGGCATTGACGAAGTGCCGATGCTGCTCGGCGCGTTGATGAAGGCGAAGGACACCGAGCCGGCCGAGAACGCGTTGTCGGCCGTCTGCGCGCGGTTGAACCGGCCCGTCAGCGGCAACGTCGTCATCCTGAAGGCCGTCTATGGTGCGTTGCCCGAAGGCCCGTCGGCCGATGTCACCGCCAAGCTCGCCGAGCTTGTGAAGACTTCCCCCACCGTGCAGGCATCCAATAAACATTTTGGCGACACCGCCGGCGGCAAGGTCAAACGGCTGCGCGTCGAATACACCGTCAACGGCGTGCCGGGTGTCAAGACGGCCCGCGAGAACGACACCATCGCGTTCACCGCCACTGCCGTGCCGCCCGCGCTCGTGGAAGCGCTCTGCGCGCCGATGGCGCAGGCGCCGGCGCCCGCGAAGATCGCGTTGCTGCGCGTGCTGCGCTCGGCCGGCGGCCCGAAGGCGCTCGCCGCCGTCCGCGCCTTCTCTTCCGATGCCAACGCCGAGATCAAGGAAACCGCCCAGCGCACGCTTTGCGATTGGGAGACGGCGGATGCGTTGCCCGACGTGATGCAGATCGCGAAGACCGCCACGGACAAGAAGTTCAAAGTCCTCGCGCTTCGCGGCCAGCTACGGCTGATTCCGATCCAGGACGCTTCCATCGAAGAGAAGTTCGCCTCGCTCAAGGAAGCGATGGCGTTGATCGAGCGCGACGAGGAACGCCGCCTCGCGCTGGCGGCTCTCGGCGAGATTCCCACCGCCGAATCGCTGGCGCTGGTGACGCCGTATCTGGCTGCCGGCAACCTCAAGGGCGAAGCGAGCATTGCCGCCGTCGCCATCGCCTCGAAGATTGTCGGCAGGCACCCCGCGCAAGTCGCCGCCGCCATGCAGCAGGTGACAACGTCTGACAATAAGCTTGCCCAACAAGCCAAGCGGTTGCTGGCGCAGGCAAGGAAAGCCGCGCCGAAGAAAAAGAAGTAACCCCATGAAGAACCTCGCCACTTTTGCGGCCGTTTGTCTCGTCGCCCTCGCCGCGCGGGCGGGCGAGCAGCAACTTTTCAACGGCAAGGACCTCGATGGCTGGGACGCCGCGCCTGGTTGGTGGCACGTCGAGGACGGCGCGCTCACCGCGGAGAGCACGCCGGAGAAGCCGTGCAAGAAGTGCAACTACCTCATCTGGAAAGGCGGCGAGCCGGCGGACTTTGAACTGACGGCGGATTTCCGGCTGAGCGCGAAAGCCAACTCTGGCATCCAGATTCGCTCCGCGCGCAGGGGCGAATGGGACACGATGGGCTATCAAGCCGACATGACTGGCAACGGCGGGCTGGTGGGCTTCATCTATCATCACAAGGGCGGCCTCGTCGTCGCGCGCGGCGAGAAGACCGTCTTCGCCGCCGACGGCAAAAAGGAGACGGAGAAGATTGGCGACGCCGCGGAACTGCTCAAGGTTTTCAAGAAGGAAGGCTGGAACACCTGCCGCATCGTCTGCCGCGGACCGGAGATTGCATATTACGTGAACGGCGTGTTGATGAGCCGCGTGACGGACCATCGCCCCGCCATCGCCGTTCCGAGCGGCGTCATCGGCCTCCAGATGCATCCCGGCCCGCCGATGAAGGTTCAGTTCAAGAACATTGTGTTGAAGACGTTGAAGTAGAAAAGACGAGCCATGAAGATCAACCGTCGCGATTTTCTGAAACAGACGCTGCTAGCGTCTGCTTCGGTTGCTGCGCCGAACCTCATTCCCGCCTCCGCGCTCGGCCGCGATGGCGCGGTGGCGCCGAGTGAGCGGATCGTGATGGGCGGCATCGGCATCGGCGGGCGCGGCGGTTATGACTTGAGCGTCCTGTTGCAGGAGCCGGAGGTGCAGTTCGTCGCCGTCTGCGAGGTGAAGAAGGCGCGGCGCGACGCGGTCAAGCAGTTGGTGGATCAAACCTACAACAACCAGGATTGCGCGACGTTCCGCGACATGCGCGAGTTCATCACACAACGCCGCGACCTCGACGCAATGCTGATCGCGACCGGCGACCGCTGGCACACGCCGGCTTCGATTTTGGCGATGCAGGCGGGCCTCGATGTCTTTTGCGAGAAGCCGTCCGCAATGAGCGTTGTCGAAGGCCAGGCGCTCGTCGCGACAGCGCGCCGCTACGGCCGGATTTTCCAGAGCGGCATCCAGCGGCTCAGCGAAGCCAACTTCGTCTTCGCCGACCAGCTCGCGCGCACCGGCCGGCTTGGCAAGGTGCACACCGTTTATGCGCACCTGCTGCCGTTCCAGATGAAGACCGACTGGCTGCCGGCCGAACCGGAGCCGGACCCGAACGAACTTGACTGGAACCTCTGGCTCGGCCCCGCGCCGTGGCGGCCATACAACCGCGGCTATCTCGGCGGCTGCGGCGCGTGGCTTAACTATTACGATTTTGGCACCGGCGTCGCGGGCTGGGGCAGCCACACGATTTGCCAGTGCCAGTCCGGTGTTGACGCGCTCGACACTTCGCCCGTCGCCTACGAGTATCCGGGCCGCGAGGATTTCGACTTCTTCACCTGCCGTTTCGCCAACGGCATCAAGCTGGTGCTCAACACGGAAGGCTGGTCGAAACCCGGCGTGCGCGGCATGTGGCATGGCTCGTGTGGCGTGCGCTACGAGGGCACGGAAGGCTGGGTGTCCGTCGCCGACGGTTATCAGCGGCCCGAAGTTTCGTCGCCGGCGCTGTTGAGGGAGTTCGACAAGTTGGTGCGCGGTTATCAGGAGCAATCCGGCCGGCCGCTGCACCACATCCGCGATTTTCTGCGTGGCGTGCGGACGCGTCGCCCGTGCGTCGCCAACGAAATGGTGATGCACCGCGCGATGAGCACCAATCACGTCACGAACATCTGCATGTTGCTTAAACGAAACATGCGGTGGGACCCGGTGAAAGAGGAATTCGTCGGCGACGCCGAAGCCAACCGGATGCGGACTCGCGCAACGCGCGAGCCGTGGCACGTCTAGAGGTTGCAAGTCGCGAGTTTCAAGCTGCAGGATAGGAAAGCGCAGTTCAAAACACGGTGCTGAAAAACTGAAGAAGAGGAATACAGCGTGAACGGAATTGAGAAAACGCAGACGAGCCGGGGCGAACCGAAAGGTCCAGCCCGCTTGGTTTCGCGTCGCCAGTTTCTGAAGGCGGCTGCGTTGCTGGCTGCGCCGAACGTGATTCCCGCCTCCGCGCTCGGCCGCGACGGCGCGGTGGCGCCGAGCGAGCGGATCGTGATGGGCGGCATCGGCATCGGCGGACGCGGAACTCACGATCTGGGTTGGATGATCGGCGAGCCGGACGTGCAGTTCCTCGCCATCTGCGACACCCGCAAAAGCCGGCGCGAGGCGGCGAAGAACACCATTGACAAGAGATACGGCAACACCGATTGCGCTCTCTACAGCGACATCCGCCAGTTCCTCGCCGAGCGGACGGATATAGACGCGCTGCTCATCGCCACCGGCGACCGCTGGCACGCGCTGGCGGCGACGTGGGCCATGCGCGCGGGCAAGGATGTCTATTGCGAGAAGCCGTCCTGTCTCACGATGGCGCAGGGACAGACGATCATCGAGACCGCCCGCCGATACGGCCGCGTCTTTCAAACCGGCGCGCAGCGGCTCAGCGAGCCGAACCACGTCTTTTGCATCGAGATGGCGCGCACCGGCCGGCTCGGCAAGGTCCATACCGTTTACGCCGACTGCCGCTGGCGCGGCGGGGCGCGTCATGACTGGCTGCCGGAGGAGCCGTTGCCGCCCAAGGAGGAACTGGACTGGGATGCGTGGCTCGGCCCGTGCCCGTGGCGGCCCTACAACATCGGCTACGTGAATCATCAGTGGTATAACTTCTACGACTTTGCCACCGATGTCGCGATGTGGGGCGCGCACACGGTCGCGCAGGCTCTGGCGCCGTTCGATCTGGCGGAGACAACCTCCATCGAGTTCGAGTATGGCGGGCCGGATGCGACGATGATGACGCGCCTTTCCAACGGCGTGAAGCTGGTGTTGTTCCGGTGCGCCGGGTCGGTCTGGGAGAAGTGTCCGTATTGGCACGGCTCCTGTGGCGAGCGGTTCGACGGCCCCGAAGGCTGGTGCGGCGCCGCCGATGGTTATGAAACGCCCGATGTCTCATCGCCGGCGCTGTTGCGCGAATACAAGAAGGTGATGGCGGACTACGCGGGCCGGACGCGCCGGCCGATGAACCACGTCCGCGATTTCTTCGATTGCGTCCGGTCGCGCCGGCCCACGGTGGCGAATCCCGAAGTGATGTTCCGTGCCATGAGCGTTTGCCTCGCGGCCGACATCTGCGACGTGGTGAAGCGCAACCTGAAGTTCGACCTGGTCAAGAGCGAGTTTGTCGGCGACGCCGAGGCCAACCGGCTCCGGTCCCGCCCGATGCGCGCGCCGTGGACTGTGTGATTTTTCCGCTGACGAAAGAAGCGAAGCTGTTCCGAATCTGAAATGGAGAGAATGAAAATGAAGAACATGAAATGGATGATGGTCACCGTGGCTGCCGCCGGGTTGATGGCGCTGCCCTCGCAAGCGCAGTGGAACATTCCCGCCGATCCCGCGGCCAAGAAGGAATACGTCGCCAAGCTGCTCGCGACGGCGCAGAAAGCCGACGCGCCGCAGATCGAGCGGTTCGCCGCCTGCCGCGAACTGTCCGTCCTCGGTGACAAGAGTGCCGTGCCGGTCCTCGCCGCGCTCCTGACCGACGAAAAGATGTCGCACATGGCGCGCTACGGCTTGGAGCCGATCCCCGGCCCCGCCACCGACGCTGCGTTTCGCGACGCGCTCGGCAAGGTCAAAGGCCGCCTGCTCGCAGGCGTGATTGATTCCATCGGCGTCCGCCGCGACGCCAAGGCCGTCGAGCCACTCGCCAAGCTGCTTTGCGACAGCGACGCCATGATCGTCTGTGCTGCCGCGGTTTCGCTCGGCCGCATCGGCAACCTCGCCGCCGCCGCTGCGTTGGAGAAAGCTCTCGCCAACGCTTCCGGCGCGAACCTCAACGTCATCGCCGATGGCTGCATCCGCGCCGCCGATGCGCTGCTGGCCTCCGGCAAGCGCGACAAGGCGACCGCGCTCTACGACTGCGTCCGCGCCGGCAAAGCACCGCGCCACGTCCGCATGGCCGCCATGCGTGGCGCGATCCTCGCCCGCGGCCCCGCCGGTGTCGCGTTGCTCATGGAGCAGGTCAAGGGCGACGACAACGCCATGTTCGCCGTCGCGATGCGCCTCGCGCACGAGATGCGCGATGCGAAGCTGACGCAAGCCCTCGTCGCCGAAGTTGGCAAGCTCGCTCCGGAGAAACAAATCGTCGTCCTCCAGGCTCTCGGCGACCGCAAGGATACCGCCGCCGTTCCCGCCGCGCTCGCCGCCGCGAAATCCGGCCCGTCAGCCGTCCGCGTCGCCGCCATCCGCGCGGTAACGCAGATCGGCTGCCCCTCGTGCCTCGCGACGCTTGTCGCGATGGCTTCCGACGCTGACGCTGATGTCGCCGCTGCCGCGCAAGCCAGCCTCGCTGGTTTCCCCGGCAAGGAAGCCGACGCGACCATCACAAACCTCATGAGCGCGCCCGACGTGAAGACGCGCTGCACGGCGATTGACCTGGTCGGCCAGCGCCGCGTGACCAGCGCGATGCCGGCGTTGATGAAGGCCGCCGAAGACAGCGACAAGCAGGTTTCCGTCGCCAGCTTCAAGGTCCTCGGCGACATGGCCGGCGCGAAGGAGATTCCGGCGATGATCGCGCTGCTCACCAAGACGCAGTCGGCTTCTGCCGAGAACGCGCTTTCTGCAGTCTGCGCGCGGCAAGCCGAGCCAGCGGCGGGCAGCGTCGTCATCAAGAAGGCCGTCTATGGCGCGTTGCCCGACGGCCCGTCGGCGGAGGTGACGAAGAAAGCCGCTGAGTTGGTGAAGGGCGGTGTGATGACTCTCGAAGCGAGCAACGGCAACTTCGGCGACACCGCTCCGAAGAAACCGAAGAAACTATGCGTGGACTACACCGTCAACGGCGTCGCCGCCAGCAAGACCGTCGCCGAAGGCGAGACGATCACGTTCACGACCGTGACGACATCGCCGGCGTGCGTGGACGCGCTCTGCGGCGCGATGGCGCAAGCGCCGGTGCCCGCGAAGCAGGCGTTGCTGCGCATCCTTCGCTCCGCCGCCGGCCCGAAGGCCCTCGCCGCCGTCCACGCCGCGATGGCCGACGCCAACGCGGAAATCAAGGACACCGCCACGCGCGTCCTGTGCGATTGGACCACCGCCGAGGCCGCCGACGAGCAACTCGCGCTGGCGAAGACCTCGCCGAACAAGACCTACAAGGTGCTGGCCCTGCGCGGCTACATCCGCGCCATTGGCGACGCCAACCTCGACGCCGCCAAGCGCCAGGCGATGTGCAAGGAAGCGACCGCGCTGATCCAAGGCGACGCCGAGAAGCGGTTGTTGCTCAGCGCGCTCGGCAACGCCGGCGATGCCGATTCGCTCACGATGGTGATGTCGCATCTCGAAAACCCGGCGATCAAAGACGAAGCCTGTCTCGCCGCCGTCTCCATTTCCGAACGCTTGGTCGCCTCCAGCCCAACCGTTGTCGCCGATGCGATGCGGAAGGTTGTGAAAGCGACCAAGAACGACGGCATCCTTCGCCGCGCCCGCAAAGCCCTCGGCCAGACGCGCCCCAAGCCGGCGGCGAAGTAGCCGCAAGCGGACGGCGGTTGGAAACGTGAGGTTTTGTTCACTGGGAGTGGCGGCTTTCCAGCCGCCACACGGTCCGGCACATTGACAAACGGTGCGGCGGCTGGAAAGCCGCCGCTCCCAGCTAAGCGGGCCGAGTTCCCTCTTGCGTTACCGCCACCTTCCGCCGCATCTTTCGCGCAATGTCGGAAACCACATCAAACGATTCGCCGGCTGCCAAGCCGACGCGTGCTCCGGTTTCGCCGCTGCGTGCGGCGTTGTGGCTCGCCGCGGTGCTGGTTGGCGCAAAGGCGGTGTTGCTGGGGGCGCCGCGGTCGCTGCATTGGGTGTTGGACCTTGCTGCGGTGTCGTTTCAGGACATGCTGTTCGCGGCGGCGGCCGGAGTGGTCGCGGAGATCGCGGTGTGCGCGACGGCGCGGTGGCCTGCGCTCGCTCGCGCGGTTCGCGGGATGGCTCTTGGCTTTCTCACATTCTGCGCCTTCTACACCGTGCTGGCTGTCGGCGTGTTCCAGTATTTTTCCCGACCGTTGAGCTACGACCTGCTGATTCTGGTTCGCAATGCTGCCACGATCCAGTCGTCCGTCAGCGAACGGCTCACGGCACCGATTATCACGGCGTTTGTCTGCGTGCCGGCGGGTTTTCTCGCGCTCGCGTTGTGGACTGGCCGCCGGCGGGGCGCGCCGGTGTTGGCGCTGATGGCGGCGGGCATCTGGGTCGCGGCGGGTTGGTGGAAATACGCGCCGCAGCCGGACGATTGGGAATACGGCCAGTTGGCGCTCAGTCCGCACATGGAGTTGATCCGCTCGACGGTGGTGGGACTGAGCGGCGCGCGGCAGGTGGCTTTTCCAAAAGGTTTTCCGTCAGAGGACACGGCGGAGTTCCAGCCGTTGAAGGCACGCGGCGGCGTGGCAGCGGCGAGCAGTTTTGCACCGCCCGCTGGAGAGGTCCGGCCGCGCAACGTGATTGTGGTGGTGCTCGAATCGGTGGGCGCGAAGTATATGAATCTCTACGGCAGCCGTTACGAGACCACACCGAGCCTGATCGCAGAATCGGCGCACGCGATGGTGTTCGATAACTTCTACTCGCACCTCGGCTACACATTCTGCTCGTTCATGGCGATCAACTTCTCGATCCATCCGGGGCTGCCGTGGTGTTACGCGCCAACGACCGAGCGGCCGCCGCCGCCGTCGCTGGCGTCGGTGCTGCGCGCGCGCGGCAGGCGCACGGCTTATTTGCAGAGTGGCGACTTGGATTGGAACGGCGGCGAGACGTGGATCAAGGGTTTTGGTTTTGACGAAGCACATGACTACCGTGAGTTCGGCTGTCCGGTGCTGCCGTCCGGCGGCGCCGAGGACCGTTTCCTGATTGACCGGCTGCTCCGGTGGATTGACGCGAAGCGCGACCAGCCGTTTCTAGCCGTGTGCTGGACGGAGCAAACGCACGATCCCTACACGCCGAGTCCGGGCGTGAAGCTGGTGGATTTCCTGCCCCGCAAGCCGGGCGACGCGCGGAGCGCGGACCTGTGGCGCTACCTGAACGCCCTGCGCGAGACGGACCGGCAACTGGGGCGGTTGTTCGTGGCGTTACGCGAGCGCGGCTTGGCGGACGACACGCTGGTGGTGGTGACGGGCGACCACGGCGAGGCGTTCCGCGAGCCGCACAAGCAACGCGGGCACGGTTTCACGGTTTACCAGGAGGACGTGCACGTGCCGCTGATGCTGTGGAACCCGCGGCTGTTTCCGGCGGGCCGGCGCGTGGCGACCATCGGCTCGCACATGGACCTCAACCCGACAGTCGCCGACCTGCTTGACTTCGAGCCTTCGGGCGAGTGGCAGGGGCGTAGTCTCTTCGATCCTGCGCGTCCGCCGCGCGCGTATTTCGTCTCCAGCGTCGGTGACTACCAGTTCGGCATTCGCGACGGCCAGTGGAAATACATCCTCAACACGACGCACGGGCGGGAAATGCTTTTTGATCTGGCGCACGATCCCGACGAGCAGCGCAACCTTGCGGCGGCGGAGCCGGGGCGTTGCCGGAGGCTGCGGCAACGGATCGCGGCCTGGGTGTCGTTCGAAGAAGAATTCCTGCGCGGCCGCGGTAACTGAAAGCGTCCACGAATTCCTTCGTCAGCGTCCTGCTGGTGCCAATTGCACCGCGTCCACCACGACGTAGCCGTCGGTGTTGGCGTTGGAGATGACGATGGTGGTTGCGTTGCCGGCGTCGAGGTCGAAACGGCCGAGCGAGTGGAACAAGCCGCCGATCTCTGGCGCGCGACGCTGGTTCACGAGCACCGTTTTCTCGCCGCGCGAGGTGCGGATGATCACGGGCGTGTTGGTCGCGCGGTTGTTGAACGCCGGATAAGCGAGCCGCACTTCGTAAGCGCCGGCTTTCGGCAGGTTCGGACGGAAGAGGACGGTCTTCTCGCCTTTGCCGGTGTTGCCGTCGGTCAGGTAGCCGTCGCCGACAAACGGCGTTGAGTGGGTCGAACGGCCCCATTCGCCGGTAGCTTCGGCGTCGGCGTCATCGAACAGGATGCCGCCGAACTTTTTCACGGCTTCTTCCAGCGCCATGCCGAGCGAGGACTTCTTGGCGGACGTGATTTCCTCCTCCGGCACATCGCTCGTTTCCCACGGCAGGCGCGCGCCCACGTCGGGGAGCCTCTGATTCTTCGCGGCGCGGCGGGCGATCTCCACGATGCGCTCCGGCTCGTCATAGACGCGAATCTCGCAGATGCCGGTGGCTTCGGAGAGGATCACGCGCAGCTTGGAGGCGGTGACCCGCTCCAAGCCGAGCACGTGGCGGCGCAACGGTTTGTCGCCGACCTTCGCAAGTTCCTTCCAACCGCCGTCCACCCACGCTTCGACGGCGAATTGTTTTGGCGTGTGCCGTTTCGTGAAGAACGTGACGTGGACGACGTTGAACTTCCGCGGTTCCGGCCAGGCCAGTTCAACCCAGTGCGGCGGCGCGGCGTTCCGGTTGGCCATCCACGCATTGCCGTTCTTGCCGACGACGCGGGCGATGCCGTTGATGACGTTCGTGGCGGGCATCGGTTCGCCTTTCGGGCCGGTGCCCTCGCTGGAGGCGGTGACGCGCGCGGCGCGGGCGAGGTCGGCGGGGTCGTGGTTCGGCAGATCAATGATGTAAGCGCCATCCTTGAGCAACTGCTGCTGGAGTTTATCGAGGTAGCTTCGATAAATCTCTCGCGGCGTCGCGCCGCGCTCGATGCACATCCCGGCGGCAGTGCCCGCGGCCTGGCCCATGACGGCGCAGGTCATTTGCACGCGCGTGGTGCCCATGCCGATGTGCGTGGCGGAGATGTTGCGACCGGCCATGAGCAGGTTGACGATATTCGTCGAGTAAAGGCTGCGATACGCGACCGAGTGGAGCCGGCCCATGTGGGGATGACGCGACGGCTTGCCTTGGTAGAAAAACCCTTCCGAATAATGATCGTCGAGTCCCCACGCGCCGTAAGCCACGCGGTCCGAGAACAGAGTCTGCTCCGCCATGTCGTTCTCGGTGAAGATGGAGTCGCCAATCAGCCGCCAGCTTTCGCGCACGCCGGCGACAGTGCCGACCCAGACGAGTTTGTGGTCGGCGGCCTCGTCCTTGAGCTTCGGGCAGCCGTTCTTCACATGGTCCCAGATGCCGTAGATGAGTTTGAACAGGTCGTCGCGGATTTCCTCCTTGTCGCGGTAGGTGTCGCGCGTGCCGCCGAGTTCGAGCATCCACTGCCAGCCCATCTCCGCGGTTAGGTGCGGCGGGTGACGGCGCTCCGGGAAATCGTCACATGAGTTGAACTTCGTGGCCCACGGCGGTATCACGAACGGTTGCTTCGCGCCGGTGGGCTGGCTGAAGTATTTCAGCGAGTTGCCCATCGTGGTCTCGTCGCCCTTCTCCGGCGCGAGCGATTCGTTGTGCATCGAACGCGGCTCGCGGCCCCGGCGGCAGACGGCGCCCGCGTCCTTGCCGACGATGCCGTCGCCGGTGCAATCCACGAAGATGCGACCGGTGAAACGGAGGCGCTCGCCCGTCTTCACGTCGAGGGCGAACACGGCGGCGATGGTGTTTGTCGCATCGGGCCGCGTCTGGACGCCGGTGACGTGTGTATTCAGGCGCAGCGTCAGGTTCGGCTCGGCCGTGCAGAGACGTTGGAGTCGGCCGGAATAATAGCGTGTCTCGACGGCGCGCTGGTTGCCAATGGTGCGCACCTCCTCAATCAAACCGGTCTCGCGCGGGTCGCGCGCATCCCATCGTCCACCGGGCCAAACGCCGACGGGCGGCACGAGGATCTCGGTGCTGCCGTTGCCACCGAGCACCGGGCGGTTCTGAATCAACGCCGTGCGCGCGCCCATCCGCGCCGACGACACCGCCGCCATGCAACCCGCCAACCCGCCGCCGACCACGACCACGTCGTAGTCGCCGGCGTTCCTGACCTCGCGGCTTACACCGCCAAACTTTTCGCGCAAGCCGGCGATGACGTCCTTGCCGTCGGGCGGCGTCCAGTCGAGGTCCGTCGTCATCACGATCACATCACAGCGCCCGTAGTAACCGGTGAGATCGTGCAAGCGCACTTCGACGCGGCCGGACAACTCGTGCGTGCCACCGTCTTCCCAGCACCAACCGGTCTTGTCGCTCGCGCCGAACTCGCGCCCCACCTGTTTGTCGTTCAACAGGATGTTGAACCGGCCCGGATGATGTTTTGGCTCCCAGTCGCGCGTGCGCGCCCAGAGCCGCCACCGCCCCGCACGCGACAGGACGACGCTCGTCACGGCATCCTTCACCGGCGTGCCGATGCCATCCGCGAGCAGATACGGCGAACCCATCTGGTCCACGAACTGTGAGTCGTTGACCCAACCGCCAAGCTCCTCGAAGCGCTCGGTTTCGAGCCACGCAATGTCAGCCGCCGCGATTCGCAAGCTGCCGATGGCAGTCACAACCAATGCCACAAGCCAGCGTTTACCGGAGTAGATTCTGCCGAAGGATTTCATGAAGCGTCTCTTTCCGTGTCGTCGGTGGCGCGACTTTAGCACGGAAGCTCGTGATTCGTAACTGGTGATTCGTGGTCGGCATACGACCCGCCGCGATTCGCGAATCACGAATTACGAATTCTCCCTCACCATCCCATCAGCCGTGCTACCGCCGTCTTTAACAATGTCTCCAGCACCGCCGCCTCGCCGTGCGTCAGCGGAATGCCGACCTTCTTCACCTGCTTGGTCGCCGCGTCTTGATGGGACATGTGGATGAAATACGGCGCGCGGTCCGGCGAGTCTTGCGATGCCAGCTCGAACGCGCTGTTGAACTTCTCCGTCTTGTGAAACAGCTTCGCGTCCAGTGCCCGCCGCTCCAGCACGGCCAGCACCGCGCCGAGATCATGCAGCCCCCACTTCATAGTAATCTTCTTCTCCCAGTCGAACTGCTTTTCGCCCGACTGGTTGGCACCGTCCACGAACACCGCACCCTTCTCGCGGTTCAGCTCGAACCGCACCACGCCGCCGCTGCCACGGGCGTTGGGCTTGTAGATGGCGTATTCCGGCAGGCGATCCTTGCTGCGGGCTTTGTCAGTCGTTGATTCAGTCATATTGCACCTCCGCCGGCATTTTGGGCGGTGGCGGTGGAGCCGTCAAGCCCGCCGCCGCTGGCGAAATCGCGCTCGACACTGCGACGCACTGCGGACAACATCCGGCCAGTCACGCTACTACCATGACGGACGCTTTACCTATCATCCTTCTTCTCGCCGGCTTGAGCGTCGGCGGTCTGATCGGGTTCATCATCGCCGCACGCAAAGGCCGCGAGGCGCAGGCGCGCGCGGACGCGGCCGGGCGCATTGAGGCCGAACTGCGCGGACAGATTCAGCAGCGCGACACCGAGTTGGTCGCCACACGCGAGAGACTCTCCGCCGAGCAACAGATGCGCGTTGCCGCCGAGACGAAGGAGATAAACGCCGCCAAGCGGCTGGCGGAGCAGCAACAGCAACAGGCGCAGGCGCTCGGTGATCTGAAACTCGCCCAAGAGAAAGCACTGGTGGATTTGCGCGAAGCTTTCACCGCGCTATCAGTCAGGGCGCTGAAGGAAACGCAGCCGGAATTCCTGCGGCTCGCCAACGAAACGTTCGCGAAGCTGGCGGAGACGGCCAAGGGCGACCTGAAGGCGCGGCAAGAGGCCATCTCTGGCATCGTCGCGCCGCTGAAGGAGCAGCTCGACGCCTACCAGAAGCGGCTCCAAGCCAGCGAGCAGAAGCAGACCGAGACACTCGGCGCGGTCACTCAGCATCTCAAGGCGCTTCAAGACCAAAGCCAATCGCTCGCTGGCGAGACCAACAAGCTCAGGCTCGTCCTCAGCTCCAGTCAGGCGCGCGGGCGTTGGGGCGAGGAAACGCTGCGGCGCGTCGTCGAGGCGGCCGGGATGAGCGCGCATTGCGATTTCGTCGAGCAGACTGCGGCGGGCGATCTTCGTCCCGACATGCTGGTGAAGCTGCCGGGCGACCGAGTGATCATCGTGGACTCGAAGGTGCCGGACCTCGATTTTCTCACCGCGCTTGGTGTTGCCGACGAGACGACGCGGCGCGAGAAGCTGACGGCGCACGCAGCGAAGCTGAAAGCGACCATCCAGGCACTGGCCAAACGCGAATACCCGAAGCAGTTTCCCGCCGCGCTCGACAAGGTGGTGCTGTTCGTGCCGGCCGAGTCGCTGCTCAGCGCGGCGCTGGAAGGCGATCCGAACCTGATTGTGGACGCGGCGGCGCTCGGCGTCTTGCTCGCGACACCGTCGTCGCTGATCGCGCTGCTCTACGCCGTGGCCATGAGCTGGCAACAGGACGCGCAGACGCGGAACGCGCGCGACATCGCAGACGCCGGCATGGAGCTTTTCGATCGCGTCGCCAAGTTCGTCGAGCATTTCGCTGCGGTGCACGATGGTTTGGAGAAAACCGCCGCCGCCTACAACAAGGCCGTGGCGTCGTTCGAGTCGCGCGTGCGGCCCAGCGGCGACCGCCTTATCAAGCTGGCCGGCATTTCACCCGACGCGGCGTTGCCGGAAGCCAAACCGGTGGAGACGGTGCTGCGGACGTTGCCGGAAGGAAAGTAGCGCCGGCATCCTGCCGGCGTTGTTCATCTGCGCACCGCTGCTGAGATGCAACCCGAACTGGACTGGTTCGCCATGACTTGAACGGACAGCTTGTTCTGCCGCCAGGGGGAAAGAGCGGCGGAGGGCCGCCGCACTCCAAGACGCTGCCGCGTTGGTGTTGCCCCTTTCAAATACGCGTGAGCGTCTTGGACTGCGCCAGCCCTCTGGCGCTTTCTCCTAGGTCAAAGCCGACAACCGTCGCGGCTTGTGAGCAAACGAGCTGATGGCAATGCAGAGAATCGCCGGCAAGGATGCCGGCGCTACGGATCACCGGAAACACTTCCACAACTCCTCGGCGAACAGGCGCTGGCCGCGGTCGTCGGGGTGGTTGATGGTGTTGTGCAGCAACGTCAGGTAGGGCAGGCCTTCCTTCCAGAGATGTTCCCAGCGCGCAGCGGCGTCGGCGAGCGCGATGTTGTGCTTGGTGGCAAACTCACGCAACGCGAGCACGTAGGGCCGGCGCTCCACTTCGTTCATGCTCTTGAAGCCCATCATCCGCCACATCGTGAAATGCGGCGTGATAAGGATCAACTCCGCGCCGATACCCTGCACGCGGCTGAGGATGTCACTGTAAACTTCTTCCACCACAGCCGGTGTCATCCCGGCGTCGTTGACGAACTCCAGCGTCACGAGGTCCGGCTTCGCGTCGGCGATGCGCTGCCACGTCACGCCCGTTTCCTGCCACGGCTTGCCGCGATAGGGAAACTTGTCGGGGAAGAGCCATTGCCGGCTGTGCGAGCCGCCTGCGCTGATGTTCTGCATTTCGATCTTCGCCTGCGGAAACCGCTCGCGCAGCCCGGCCGCGAACACATCCGGGTAGCGGAACTCCGGTTTCGATGCGTTGCCGCCGGCGGTGACCGAATCGCCCCAGCAGACGATCTTCACCGGCTTGCCGGCCTTGAGTTTCGCCAGCGTCTTTGGGATGCGGCCCGCTGTGGTGCGCGTGACGGCTTGCGCGGCGGTTTCGAGGATCGGATAAATCTGGCAGGTCTTCGGTTCGGTGTCGCTGTAGTTGACGAAAACGTGGGCAATGGCGACGCAGCCCGCGTCGGCGTCTGGCGGCATAGGTGCGCTGATGTGCGGCTCGCCGGCCTTGAGCGCCGCCTTGCCGTCGGCGGAAACCTGGATGGTGTCCATCCGCAGCAACGAGTAGCGGTAATTCGCAAACACGACATCCTTGATGGTCATGCAGCTATTCGTCCCGATGCCGACGTGGCCCCACGCGGTGTCGGCGAGGTAATCGTCGCCTACCTTGAGCCGATCTCCACCTTTGGTGCGCCGGAGTTCCAGCGAGGCGGGCACGAGCGAACCGCAGGCGTTCACGTCGCGCGCGCTGAGCGCCCGCAGCCGCGTTCCTTTCGCCCAGCCGGTGGGTTTGTCGGCGGAAAGTTTCACCGGCTCGTCGGTGATCGCGTGAACCGGTGCCGGCGCAACCGCGAGCGTAGCGGCTTGTGCGACTTTCATCGCGCGGCCGCCCACGCGGTATTCGCCAGCCGGCACCGACACCGCAGCGCCTTGAGCCGTGATTTCCGCGCCGCGAAGGAGCGCGGTCGGAGCGACGATTGCAGTGAGAACGAACAATAGAATGCGATGTTTCATGTCAAACTTCATTCCAATGGTTTAGATGCTGAAGAAATCACGGATGTTGCGCAACAGAGCAGTGGCGTAGTGCTCGCGGGTTTCGGCAGCCTCGGCCGCATGCTGCTGCTGTTTGAAAAAGCCGTCGGTGGCAAGCTGGCGGTCGGCCATCAGCCGGCTCAACGCCTCGGCGACGGCTGGGTTCTCCTGCAATACCGGGCCAAGCGCGTCCTTGCCGATTTCCAGCAGGCGCAGGTCGCTTTCGGCCACGACGGTCGCGTTGCGCGGCGCGCCGGTCAGCAGCGACATCTCGCCAAATGTGTCACCTGTTTTCAACGTGCCGGCAACCACCTCGCCGCCACTCTCACGGATGATTTTCACCGAGGCTTGGCCACTGACGATCAGGAACAGCGAGTCGCCCGCGTCGCCTTTGCTGATGACGGTCTCGCCGTGGCCGAAGCGCACCAGCCGGCCGCGGCCGGCCAGCGCCACGATCTGGTCATGGTCGAGCGGTTTGAGCAATTCCACCGCCCGCAGCGCGTGCTCGGCATCGGCCCGGCGTCGTTGGTCAACGCTGTCTGCCTCGGCGGGCTGGTGCATGAATACGTCGCGGATCGGGAACGGGATGCTCATGCGCGCCCGGCGCAGCGCATACCAGATATTGGTCATCACGTCGCTGAGGACGTCGTCGGAGGCCGCACGGTTGTCCACCCAGAACTTGATCTCGTAGTTGATGGCGGAGTCGGCGAACTGCTTCAGCCGGACGCGCGGCTCCTTTGGGAGGACTCCAGAAGTGTGCCGCACGGCTTGGCGCAGGACGCTCTTCACGTCGTTGGGCGCGGCGCCGTATTCGACGCCCACGGAGCACTTCAGCGCATGCACGCGGTTCGGGTAGTGGAAATTAGTGATGTTCTGCTTGGTGATGTTGCCGTTGGGAATGATGAGATAGTTGTCGTCCCGGGTGCGCAGGCGCGTGGCGCGCCAGTTGATCTCGATGACCTCGCCGTCCGTCTCGCCCACCCAGATCCAGTCGCCGATGTCGAACGGCTTCTCCAGGTTCAGCGCGATGCCGGCCACCACATCGCCCAGGAGGTTTTGGAGCGCGAAGCCCAGCACAACGGCCACGATGCCCGAAGCGGTGATGATCGTGCCGAGTTGTTGGCCATAGACGAACTTCATCACGCAGAGGACGGCGGTCAGCAGCAGCAACACCTTCGCGAGGTCGCGCAGCAGTTTGGGCACCTTGACCCGGCGTTTTTCCTCCAGCGCAAACTGCCAGACGAACCTCGCCAGCACGTTGTTGATCTGCAATGCCAGAAACACCGCCCACGCGCTGACGAGAGCATCGCGCACCGACACCATCCACGGCAAGTTCACATCGGTTCCGCCACGAGCTTGATGGACGAACCATGCCACCAGCGTCGCCGTGAGCACGGCGAAGATGTTGAAGGAGAAACCCAGCGGAACGCGCAGACGCTTCTTCACTGGATGCGCCGCTGCCAGCAGCACAGAATAAGTCAGCACAGCGACGCCGACATTGATCGCCTCGTTCTCGATATGTCTCCAAAATTCGTTCATGCGGGGATGAAACCAGAGAACTTTTTATAGAGTGCGACGAGTTTGTCCACATAATACTCAACATTCTCGTCGCGCCGCTGCGGGTCCCAGTCGCTCACCGGCTTGCACGCCTCGTAAGCCGTCACCTTCGCGGTGTCGCCGACGATGTAGAACGACAACTGGTCGCCCGGCTGATACGGCTTGCCGCTGCGCACGGCCAGTTCGTAGGCGGCGGAGCGGTTGCGGCCGCCCTTGCCGGAGCCGGCGGCGATTTTCTTTTTGTAAACGTCTAGCGAGTCGCTGAGCGTCTCGGTTTTCATCAACATCTCGATTGGCCAGCGCCGTTGCTCGATGGCGCTACGGTAATCCTCCAGCTTGTCGAGAATGTCCTTGCGCCGCCGGCCCTCCAGCAACAGCCGCAGCAGGTCTTCCAGAAACTCGCGCTGGAACCGCTCCAGCCCGCGCGATTTCAACGCCGCGCCCTTGATGGTGACGTGGCTGTCATCGTCCAGCAGCGCGTAGTTTTTCATCTTGTAGCTGAACATCGCCCGGTAGCGCGCGTCGAACTCCACCTCGATGCCCTTCGGCAGCGTCGCGGTCAGTTCGTCGTCGAGCAGCGTCATCCCGCGCTCTGGCTCGGCGGCCACGTCCTTCGGCGGCTGGAAGTAGATGCCGTCGGTGTCTATCTCGATGATGTGCGCGCCGCGCTGGCGCAGCCATGCAATCATCGCCTGCAAAATCTCCCGCCCCTTTGCCGTCACCGCCGACGCCGCGTCGAAGTCGCCGAAGTGCGCCTGCGCGAAGCCGAGGTAGCCGTAGAAGCTGTTGATGACGATCTTGAACGTCTGCTGGAGCGCGTTAAAGTGGTTGCGGGTAGCCTCGTCCTTCGCCTCGCGCAACAGCGCCTTGGCACGGAAGCGGAAGTCGCGGAGTTCCGAGAGCAGCGACCGGAAGATGGCCAGCTCGTCTTTCTTCGGCACAATATTGAACGCGAGCATCACGCTCGGATAGAGCGAGGCGACGTCGCAGTGCCAGACGTTCTCCGCCACGCCCTCGTGGAAGATGTCGGTGTAGCCGCCCTCGAACTGCCGCGCCGGCTCCGGCCGTGGCAGCGCGCGGCGCTGGTGGAGATATTCGCGGACGAACAGCGCGTCAATCTTCGTCGCGTTGCCGCGCACGACCACATCCTGGTAGGCGTAGGGAAACATCTGCGCCTGCACGAAGTAGCTGGGCGACAGCAACGCCGCCAGCGCCCGCGTCTCCCGCACGTCGTCGAGCGCGTAGCGCGCCAGCTTCTCCATCCCCGCCGCGCCGGCGTCGGCGAGCGCAGGAATTTCTTTTGGATTGAGATAGGTGCGGTCCTTCGGCGCGAGACCGAAATGCCGAGCCACGTCCTTGAGGCCGAAGCTCTCAAGTTCCCGCGTGCTCACGTCGTAGAATTGCACCAGCAGGAACGTGTCCACGATGTGCCGGCCGTAGATTTCAAACTTCGGGTAGTTGATCGTCCGCTCCGCGATCTGGACGCGCGACGGATACGAACTGAGCGCGGAGTCGTCGCGGCCGAGCGCGAGCTTCACCTTGTGGCGCTTGGCACGCGCTGCAAGGTAGGGGAGGTCGAACTTAAAGAGGTTGTGGCCCTCGATCACATCGGGGTCGCGCTCGCGAACGGTCTCGACGAGTTGCTGGAGCATCTTCTTCTCGTCGCCGGCGAGCGTCGCTTCCCATCCGGTGCTGTCGGAGAGCGAGATGAGGAGGACGCGGTCCCCGGCGCGCTCGGCGCTTGAGAACTCGTAGCCCTTGCCGGTGTAGGTCTCGATGTCGAGTTGCAGCCGGCGGAGTTGGTCGAGGCGCATGCCCTTGAACGAAGTCTGGCCCGTCCGCATCAGGTGCTGCGCCACCGGGTCGTTGAGGAAATAGAGCGGCGCTTCTGGGCTGGCGGCGGTCGCGCCGGTTTCGTCGAGCAGATATTTGCGCGCCGACTGGAAGTCCGACCACGACCGGAACGTCGCGAGCGCGCGGAACTCGCCGGCACCAGTGAGCGGTTCTGTCTCCGCCTTGCCGGACCACGTGTTCAGGAACGCCGCGTCAGTGAGCCACAGGAATGGCTGGAACGGTTGCGCCACGCTCTTGAGCCGGCCGTCCTCGCGCATGAAGACGCGCATCGCGCTATCATCGCCCGGCACCAGTTCGACCGCGACGATGCCTTCAGTTTGGTCGCGGCCGAACAGCTCCTCATTCCCTGCAAACGGCAGCGTCGCGTCGCTCAAGGTTTCGCCTCCGGTTTGGCCACCAGCGCGCGGAACTCCTTCATCATCGCCGCGTCTTCAGGTGAGAGTGTGTCGAGCAGCTTCAGCATCTTGGCGGGATCGTCGGTGGCTGTTTCGCTCACCTGCACCGGCACATTCACTACCTCGCCGAACCGCTGGTCCACCGTGGACGTGATGAACGGCAGGAACAGCAATGCGCACAGCCGTTGCATCCAGCTATCCACTTTCACGAAGCCGTGCAGTTCGCACTCAACGACACCGGGCTGTTTCTCGCGGTAGCGGAACAGGATCACGGCGCTGCCCGACACCCGCTCGCCTCGCTTGTCCACGCCTTGCGCGAAGAAGAGCCGCTCACCTGGCGTGTCCAGCAGCGGCCAGAGATAGCCGGCAGCGCCCTTGCGGTCGTCGGCGAAATAGGAGCCATCCGGTTGCCGCTCGCTGCGATACTTGACGATCTTCAGCGCCTGCGCCGCGACGGAACATTGGTCGAGGTGGTTGATGAGATACTCAAACACGTCGTATCGCGCGCGGACCGTCGGCTTCGGCAGGCGGACATTCCGATAAAACGTGTGGCCCGGCAGGACCTGCCGCACGCGCGCTTGCGCCGCCGCATCAAGCTTATCGAAAGGGACCAACGACTCGGGCTTCTCAGCCGCGAGCGCGAGGCCGGCCCCAACGGTCAGCACCACAGCCAGTAGGAGGCGGATGCAAATCAGTCGCTTTCCCATGCCGGTCAAGACACCACAGCGGCCGAAGCGCGGCAAGAAGATTTCTCAAGGCTTTTCGTCTCTGTTGCGAACGGGTTGGAGCTTGGCCTTCATGCTGCCCGATATCTGGCGCAGATTGATGTTTGGTTCAACGCCGGTAACACTACCGCGCATTGCCGTTCGCCAGTGCGATGCGGATTGCCTGGCCGCCTTGCGCCGACATGGTAATCTTGAGCACGGCGCTGGTGTCCACGGGCTGCCGCTCGATTTTCACGTGCGTCCGCGTCGGCATGGACGGATCGTCGCTGTAGATGTGAGCGACGTATTTCTTGCCGCGTTCGAGGAAACCCAACGGCACATCGAGCGTGCGAGCTTCGCCGCTGTTCATGCCACCGATGAACCACTCCGCGCCGCTGCGCCGCGCGATGACGGCGAACTTGCCGATGCAGCCATGAATCACGCGCGTGTCGTCCCAGACAGTCGGAACGTGGTTGTAGAACTCCAGTTCCGGCTCGTCGCTGATTTGCGTCTCGGCGTTGCCGGCACCGCCAACTTTCTGTGGCGCGCTGGGCGGACGGTCATACCAGTAGAGGAACTGCCACGGGCTGTAGAGGCAGACGGCTTTTGCGAGTTGGTAGGCATGCGTGGCGTTCTTGTCCACACGCTTGTCGTAGTAGCAGACCGTATTGTCCGCCGCGCCACAGAGAAGGCGCGAGAAGAGAATGGTGAGCGTGTTGCTGTTGGCCGGGCTGGTTTCGTCGCCGGCAATGCCCTCCTGCGTCATGAGGTTCGGATAGCTGCGGCTGTAGCCGGTGGGACGATACTCGTCATGGACATCCACCATCAGTTGATGCGCCGCCGCCTTGCGCACGGCGTCGTGCAGCCAGGACGTCCACTGTTGGGTGCCGACGTTCACGAAGCCATACTTGACGCCGGCCACGCCCCATTTCCGGTAGAGCGGCAGAATCTGGTCGAGTTGTTTCTCCAACGCGCGGCGGTTGACGTAGAGGATGATGCCGATGCCGCGCTTCTTGCCGTAATCAATCACCGCCTGCAAATCGAGCGGGCCTTTGGAGCGTTTCGGGTCCACGTTGACTGCGCTGGCGTCGGCTTTGTCGTCGTATTCGTGGCCATACCAGCCGGCGTCGAACTCGACGTATTGCAGGCCTCGCTTGGCGGCGAAGTCCACGCACGCTTTGCCGCCGGTGGTGGTGAGCGTCACCTCGCGAATCACCTTGCCCGGCTTGATCCACGACGTGTCGGCGACTGCGCACGGATCGTTGAGATTGAGGAGGAGGAAGTTGTTTTCCAGCAGCCGACCGGGCGAATCGGCGGCCATCACAAAGCGCCAGGGCGTCGTCATCGGCAGCGCTGCCTCCACACCGCCGGTGAGGTCGCTCACGAGACTGTTCGCCACGCCCTTTAGCGGCGCGAACTTCATACGCGCGTAATCCACCAGCTTCGCCTCGCCGATGGCGGCATAACAGTCGGTCGCGATCTGCACCACCGTCGGCCGTTCGCAGCCGGGCTTGAGCTGACTGAGCGTGACCTTCGCGTAGTTGCCCTGCGCAGAGTAAACAGCCCACGTCGTGTGGTCGGCCGTGAAACGGAACTCGGTGTTCTCTTTGGCGATGTTGACACGCTCCATCGCCGGCTGCTTTGGCAACGTGTAGCAGAACGCCGCGCCTTCGTTGTAAGCGCGGAATGTCAGGTTCAGTAGCCGTCGCGGCGCTTCGGTTTCCTGCAACTCGACGACGAACTGGTTGTAGTGGTCGCGATAACTGCTGCGCTCGCCATAGACCGGCTTCCACGTTTCGTCATGGCTTGCGCGGGCAGATCTAATGACATTGAATCCGCTGTCGAGCGGTGTCCCATCCTTCAGTGCAAGACCGAGACGTGATTCGGCGAGAATCGGCTTGCCTCGATAGGAGACGCTGTAGAAAAGGCGTCCCTTCTCGCCGCCATCATCACGCACCGCAAACGTGACGGCGACATTGCCGTCGGGAGATTTGAGTTCGGCTGCCGCGCCAGCCAGCGCGAGCAAACAAAAGACCGCACCAACCAGGAGAAGGCACAGGGTTCTTGTCATGTTGTCTTTCTTGCTCACAGCACCATAATCACGTCTTTGTGGCCGCGCAGCGCCATGAAGATGCGATTGCGATGCTCCTCGTCGCGGACGGCCACTGTCAAAGCGACCGAGCAATACTTGCCGGCGGGGCTGCGGTTGGAGTCGGCCACGGTGTGCTCGGCTTCCGCGACCGCCGAGGCGATGACCACGCGAATCCGTCCGGCGTCAACGCCGATGATTTTATAATCCCAGCGGCAGGGATAGGTGACCAGTGGTTTGTGGTGGCCGGCACTCATGGCACGTCTATTTCTTCGCAACGAGATGCTTTGCGACGATCTCGGCAACGGCTTTGCCTTGGAGCACACTGCCTTCACCTTTCCAGTGAAACTGATCGCCGCGCGCCAGATCCAACCTCGATACCATCAGTGTGTAGAGATCGTTGACCGGAACGTTTTCCTCCTTCATCACTGCTGCAGCCATCCGGTTGTGCTCGACGATGGTGGCGTTGATCTCTGGATCGAGCATGGTCGGCTCGCCTTTCACCGTCACCGGCGTGCTGCTGGCCCAGATGAGCGCGGCGCGGGGTGCGTTGTCGCGGATTGTGTGGACAAGCTTGCGCGTGAGCGGAGTGAACTGGCCGTCCGGGATGCGTCCTTTCGGCCAGCCGTGCAAGCCCATGTTGAAATGGACGACGGCGTATGGTCCCTCGGCGAGCACACCTTTGAGTTGTTCGTGGAGGCCGCTGGAAGCTTGATGGAGCGGGTTGACCCACGCGTCCACGTTCGCCTTGCCTTCGAGCGCCTTGGCGACCGTCGCGCGATAGCCGTTGAGGATCGAGTCGCCGATGAGCAGCACGCGCGGCAGTTTCGGGTCTTTGATTTCCGCCTTCTGCACGCCCCAGCCTTTCGGGCCGCCGGAGTGAAGTCGTTTGTCTTTCTCCTGCGCTGAGCCAACGGCCAAGGCCGCAAAAACCAACAGCGATGTCGCCAACCAAAGTTTTTGTTTCATCGGATTTTTTCTGAACCGTAGCGCAGACATCCTTGCCCGCGACGGTTCGTGCTGTCAGCAAACACCGCAGGCAAGGGTGCCTGCGCTCTCACTGCAACCGGCAGACGCCTTTGCCCTTCACGATCTCGCCAACGAACAGCGCGCCTTTGCCGCAGGCGCGGCGGACGGCGTCGGCCTTGCCAGCGGCGACGACGAAGACCATGCCGATGCCCATATTGAAAACTTCGTGCATTTCCTCGTCGCTGACGTTGCCGCCGCTTTGGAGGATGGAGAAGATCGGCGGCACGGGCCACGAGCCGCGGCGGATGATGGCGTCCGCGTTCTTCGGCAGGATGCGCGGGATGTTGCCGGTGAAGCCGCCACCGGTGATGTGGGCGCAGCCTTTGAGCGCGTCGGCCAGCGGCGATTTCTTGTCGCGCAGTTTCAGGATGAGCGGGCCGTAGTTGCGATGAACCTTGAGCAGTTCGTCGGCGAGCGTGCCGCCGAGTTCCTCTAACCGGTCGTTCGGATCGTAACCCAGCTCGCCGAACAACACTTTCCGCGCGAGCGTGTAGCCATTGGTGTGCAAGCCGTTGCTGGGCAGGCCGATGATGGCGTCGCCGGGACGGATGCGGCTGCCGTCGAGGATGCGATCGCGCTCGATGACGCCAACGATGGTGCCGGCGAGGTCGTATTCGCCGGGCGCATACATGTCGGGCAACTGCGCCGTCTCGCCGCCGATGAGCGCGCACTTCGCCTCGGCGCAGGCTTTCGCGAGGCCGGCGATGATCGCGTAAAACACGGGCGGCTCCAGCTTGCCCATGCCGATGTAGTCGAGAAAATAGATCGGCTTGGAGCCGAGCACAGCGATGTCGTTGACGCAGTGGTTGACGAGGTCCTGGCCGACGGTGTCGTGACGGCCGGTCATGATGGCGATCTTGAGCTTGGTCCCGACGCCGTCGGCGCTGCTGACGAGCACGGGCCGGCGGTATTGTTTCGTGTCCAACTCGAACAGGCCGCCGAAGCCGCCGATCTTGCCGAGGCAGCCGGGCTGGCGCGTGCGGGCGACGAGTTGGGGGAGCTTGGATTTGAGAGCGTCGCCGAGCGCGATGTTGACGCCGGCGGCGGCGTAAGCGGAGGTGTTCTTCATAGCAGCCGTCTCTGCAGGTCTTCGCCGATGAGGTCGCCGACTTTGGCGGGCCGCGCATGGCGTTTTTCCAACACGAGCTTGTCCATTTCGGGATCGCTCTTCACGGGATAGTTACCGGTGTAGCACGCGGTGCAAAATTCGTTGGCGGGCAGGCAGGTGGAGGCGATCATGCCATCGAGCGACAGGTAGCCAAGGCTGTCGGCGCCGAGGAACCGCTTGATCTCCTCAACGGAGTAGTTGGCCGCCATGAGTTTCTTGCGCTGCGGAAAATCAATGCCGTAGAAGCACGGCCACTTGTGCGGCGGACAGGAGACGCGCATGTGGACCTCCTTCGCGCCGGCTTCGCGGAGGCTGACGACGCGCGCGCGGCTGGTGGTGCCACGCACGATCGAGTCGTCCACAACCACGACGCGCTTGCCTCGAACGACGTCCTTCATCAGGTTGAGCTTCACGCGCACGGAAAAGTCGCGGATGAGCTGGCTCGGCTGGAGGAACGAGCGGCCGATGTAGTGGTTGCGGACGAACGCCAGCTCCAGCGGGATGCCGCTTTGCTGGCTGTAGCCAAGTGCGGCGGAGTTGCCGCTGTCGGGCACCGGCACCACGATGTCGGCGTCCACGGGATGCTCGCGGGCCATCTGCTGGCCGAGCCGCACACGGACGCGGTGGACGGTCTGGCCGCTGATGGTCGAGTCGGGCCGCGCGAAGTAAACGAACTCGAAGATGCACAACGAGTGGCACGGCGGCGGGTCGAACGGTTTGACGCTGCGCACGCCGTTGGCGTCAATGATGACGATCTCGCCCGGCTCGATGTCGCGGACGAACTCGGCCTGAATCTGGTCGAGCGCGCAGGTCTCGCTGGAGAGAATCCACGCGTCGCCGCCGGTCGGCCCCGGCGATTTCATCTTGCCGAGGCAGAGTGGCCGGAAGCCGAGCGGATCGCGCACGCCGATCAACTCCGTCTCCGTCATGATGACGAGCGAGAACGCGCCCTGCAACCGCCGCAACGATTCGCAGAGGTTGGTATGCGCGTCGTTCTTCATGCCGTGCGCCATCAGATGCAGGATGACTTCGCTGTCGGTGCTTGTCTGAAAAATAGAACCCTGGTTCTCCATCTCGTCGCGCAACAGGTCGGCGTTGACGAGATTGCCGTTGTGGGCCACGGCGATCTGGCCGCGGCCGGTGCGTGCAATCAGCGGCTGGACGTTGGCCAGCGAGGAGGAGCCGGTGGTGGAATAACGCACGTGGCCGACCGACATGCTGCCCTTGAGCGTTCGCAGGATGTGGTCCTTGAAAACCTGGAACACCAGCCCCATGTCCCGGTGCTCGATCATCCGCTCGCCGTCGTGGCTCACGATGCCGGCGGATTCCTGGCCGCGATGTTGCAGCGCGTAGAGGCCGAAGTAGGTCAGCTCCGCCGCGCTGGGATGGTTATACACGCCGAACACGCCGCACGCGTCGCGCGGCCGTCCCTCGCCGTCGTCGGCCGGCAGCGGGTCCAACTCGTCTTCAGCGAGTCTCGAAAGAATCTGGTCGTCAGGTTTCATTAGGGAGACGCGCCCATCATAGCCAGCGTTGCAGCGAAGTCAAACGGTGACTGAACGGCGAACTGAACGACAAAAAAATTCGCGTAGCATTTGCTCTATGTTAAGGAACCGCTGATTAATGATGAAAGAGTTCAGAAGCCTTCGGTGTGGGCGATTTCAGGGACAAGTTTTGGGCAGTGGCTGAAGAGTGGGAAGTAAGGGGCGCCAAGCGGAACGCAGGAAGCTGTGGATTTGAGGTGGTTCCAGCGAGTTTCCGGCGCTCTGGCTGCTCGCTCACCCGCCAGCGATGATCAACAGCGAGCGTCAGGCGATGAAGAGATTGGCCAGGGCGAAGAGGCTATGAAGCTGGGCGGTGTTCTTGGCCAGTCCACGGTAGCGCGTCTTGCGGTGCCGGAAGAGGTTCTTGAGGATGTGAAACGGGTGTTTCACCCGCGCCCGCACCTGCGCTTTGCGCCGCTCGATCTGCACGGTCAGTTTCTTGACCCAACCTTCCGCCATCGCTTTGACTTGGCTGCGCTTGGCGGCCACGTGCTACGCCACGTCCGGGCTGCGCGTGGCGATCTCCTCTCGTTTCTCGACGCCCAGATAACCCGCGTCGGCATAGGCTTCCTTCTCCTGTCCATGAAGCAACGCATAGGTTTGTGCGATGTCGGCCATGTTTGCCGCCGTGCCGGTCACGCTGTGCACCAGTCCTGACTGCGCGTCCACGCCAATGTGGGCCTTCATCCCGAAATACCATTGATGGCCCTTCTTGGTCTGGTGCGTCTCCGGGTCGCGCTGCTTGCGCGCGTTCTTGGTCGAGGAAGGCGCCGCGATGATCGTCGCATCCACAATCGTGCCTTCTCTCATGAGCAACTTCCGCTCGCTCAGCAGCGCGCCCACCTTCACGAAGATCTGCCGGGTCAAATCATGCGCTTCCAGCAAGTGGCGGAACTTCAGCAACGTGGTGGCATCCGGCACCGCCTCCACGCTCAGATCAACCCCGGCAAAGGTGCGCAGGGCCTGGCTGTCATGGAGCGCGTCTTCGAGCGCTTCATCGGCTAAGGCATACCATTGCTGGAGAAAGTAGATGCGCAGCATGCGCTCGATGCCGATCGGCGGTCGCCCGCGCTTTCCTTTCGGATAATGCGGCTCGATCACCGCGCAGAGTCTCGCCCATGGCACCGCCCGTTCCATCTCCCCAAGGAATCGCTCCCGACGCGTCACCTTCTTCTTCCCAGCATATTCCGACTGCGCAAACTCATCGGCTGCTTCATGCCCGCCACTTTAGCAAAGCCCCTTCTTGTTGACTTCCCATTTCTACAACCGAAACCAATTAAATCAGTGATTCCTTAACCGGAACTACGTCGGCCACTAACCAACATACATATTCGCAGCCTACGTAATTAAAGTCAGTTGCAATAACTGTCGGAGTACCATCTTCTAACTTTATCGTGTATGTTCCATGTGGAACATCTCAGTCAGTGAACGTGGCGCATCAGACAACTCGAATTATTCTATTTTAAAATCACCGAATGAATCGCTGAATAACCAACACTTATGAAGCTCTGAAGAATCAGCCACTGAGCATAGAGCAGAATGTTGGGTGAAGTTTTATCGGCAAACGGCGATTTGGAACTGGAAAACAAGGGTTTTCAGGTGCTCCATTGCCGGTCCGATGGCTCTGGCGCATTGTTTTAGTTTCTCAGCCGGTGCTGTTTTCAAGATGACAGCCCCCGTTTAGGTCAGCGCCAGGAGTTTATTGCGCGCCATGTAGACGTTGGCCAATCCAAACAAGTTCCATAACTGCGCCGTGTTCTTGGCCAGTCCTCGATACCGCACTTTCCGATAGCCCCACTGACACTTGATCACTCTAAATGGGTGCTCTACCTTCGCCCGCCCGCTGGCCCAGTGCCGGTTGCGCTATTGCTGTTTACCCAACAAGGTCTGCCTCCGTTTGGCTCTGTCCACGATGCCACAGCAGATGCCGCGCAACCGCGCTTCCCGCTTGCCCGCGTCGTTGGCATACCCTTTATCGCCGAGGAGACCCCCGTGCAAGACCGCCTCCATCACCTGGCTGTCATGCACCGAGGCGGTCGTCGTGGCTATGCTGTGCACTAATCCGCTGGCCACATCCACCCCCACGCTAGCTTTCATCCAGAAATGCCATTGGTTGCCTTCGCGCGTGCTGCTCATCTGCTCGTCACGTTTCCGCTCCGCGTTCTTGGTGCTGCTGGGCGTGGCGATCAGCGTCGCGTCCACAAATCGTGTCGGTTTTCATCGTCAGCCATTTCTGAGCCAGATGCGCGCCGATTTCGGCAAATATCGCCTCGGTCAACAGGTGCTTCTCCCGCCCATGCCGGAAGTTCAAGATCGTCATCTCGTCCGTCACGTTATCGCCAACGATGTCCAGCAAAAGAAACCGTTGGAAACTGTTCCGGTCGTAGATCGCCTATTCGGCGTCTGGATCGCTCAGGTTGAACCATTGCTGTAGGCAATAAATCCGCAGCATCAACTCCAGCGGGAAGGGCTTGCGACCCAACCGCCCACCGACGTAGTGTGGCTCGATCAGGTCCGCAAGCCGTTTCCAAGGCACGACCGCATTCATCTCCTTCAAGAACCGATCGCTCTTGATCACTTTCTTCTTCCACCTGATCGCCAAAAAGTTCAGTTGCTTGTTCATAGAGGGTGTTCCGAAAGTATTTTGTGAATGTGGTGAATTACCAACAAAGTCCGCGGTCTTGTTCTGCGGCTAATCTTCCTCGGCCAATCCCAGTTCCATTTGGCGCGGGGTCAGCCACGCGAGATCATGCGCGTCCGTCGGCACATCCAGCCAAGCCATCGTTCGCAGCAGCACCGCGCTGTCGGCCAAGAGGTTCATCTGCCACGTCAGCCGCAGACTGTTGAAGAACATCTGGCTCAAGCCCAACCGGTTTTTCTAGAACAGGACATTCCCCGGTTTTTGAAAAACCGGGTTGCGAGAGCGCGAATATCGTCGGAAAACCGGAGATAGAATATCCCCGGTTTTCTAAACGAGTTGCCCACTTCTGCTTGTAGTCAAACACCTTAGGAATCGGCGAAATTCAGCGTTTTCTAGGAAAAACCGGGGATAGTCCTGTTCTAGAACGCTTGCGCCGGCTCGATTCACGGACGCGCCTGCCGTAACAAGCGTTGGGCCACACGACTGCCCAGTGGCAACAGTCCCAAGAGCGTCTCGTGCGCTGCCGCTGGATACCCAAAGTGTCGTGGACAGCCCGCCACCGCCCAGCAGTGTCGGCAGAGGGTCGGCGACTCCGGCGTGTGAAACCATTGCGTCTGACTTTCCGGCACATACTCCCACCACACCAGCGACTGCCCTTGCGGACAGGCCATCTGCGTCTCGGATGTGTAAGGCGACACCAGCTTCATGTCGCTGCGCAACTGGGTTCCCACCGCCGTCTGCCAATATTCACGAGCGGCTTGTTTGCTTGGCTCCCCAGATACCCCATGTCGGCCACCACGATGCCGGGCCACCAACCCAGATGCCGCTCGCACCAGCGCAAACCGGGCACGAGCAATCCGCCCTCAGTCACATGGGCCGGCGTCACCCAACTGACCAACGGCAGCAGGGTGACGAAGGCGTGAGCTGTGGGCAGCCACAATCGCAACGTGTGCTTCTTGTAGCCGACATACCAGCGGCTCTGTCCGCTCTTGATCGTGCGTCCACCCAAGGCGGCGCGGCGGGCGGAGTAAGTGCCGATACTTTTTTTGAAACCAACGCGAGCGGCGGGCAGATCGGTGGCGTCCATCAACGCGACCGCGTGCGGTTGGCCACCCTGCCGACGGAGCAACCGCCTCAGTAACTGTTGGGTTCCTCCGGCAACTCAGGCCAAAAGACGAAGGATAGCGAAACCGTTCGCCAGGGGAACAAGGTGCTGACACAATGGGCCGCATGAAGACCTACAAGGCATCCCAAACTCCTGGTTTCTT
>Ga0172379_10000346_pt1 | contig 120000 bp, 89 predicted proteins | sample GrowelOW334metaG_FD_119756 | JGI IMG/M metagenome (GOLD analysis project Ga0172379, IMG submission 119756) | Groundwater microbial communities from an aquifer near a municipal landfill in Southern Ontario, Canada - Groundwater well OW334 metaG | ecosystem: Environmental > Aquatic > Deep... | reverse complement strand
TCTCGCGCTCCATTGAGCGAGACGAGACCGATTGCTGAAAGAATACCGATGATTGCGATTACGACGAGCAATTCAATGAGCGTAAATCCTTTCTTTTGATTGGTCATGTCGTCACCCCCTTTCTTTGGCGTTACCGCCGAAATGTAAAGGCTCGCGCGCGGCCTTCAAAATTGCGTCAGTAACTTAATATTTAATATTTTTGGCAAACGAAAGCTGTGGATAACTTTCCACAACTTTCCCTTTCCAATAACATTATACCATATTCCAACATTTTGTGATACCTAAATTGCAGATGAAAGGCTATACAGCGGCATCATGATCGCAACAACGAGAATAGAAACCGCCGCTCCCATCACAAGAAGAATGAGCGGCTCAATGAGACTCACAAGATTCGCAACAAGATTCTCCAGTTCACGCGCGTAGAACGCGGCAAGTCTGTCCAAGATCATGTCCAGCTTCCCGGTTTGCTCACCAACGGCAAGCATCTGAGAAAGCATGATAGGAATGTCCTTACTTCGCGAAAAAACAGTTGAAATGGAGTTTCCTCCCTCGATCTCCTTGATCGTTTCCATTGTGAGATCGCGATACACGCTATTCCCCACAACGTCCGCAACAATAGAAAGTGACTGCGTAATAGGAATGCCAGACGATACAAGAGTAGAGAGCGACCGCGCGAACCGCACGAGATACATATGCTGAAAAATGGCTCCAAAAACAGGGGCATGCATCTTCACGCGATCCAACACGCGCTTCCCCTCTGGGCGCTGCATGGCAAAGCGATACCCAAGCCAGCCGCCAACCGCCAGAATAACCAGCACCCACCAGAAATTCTGCAAAAAAGTGCTTGTACCGATCAAAAGCTTGGTAAGCGGCGGGAGTTCTTGTCCGCTTTCTTCCAGAATGCTGGAGAGCCGAGGAATCACAAAAATCATCATCAAGATGCCCACGATAACCAACGTGATCAGAATAAAGATCGGGTATGTCATTGCGCCCTTGATCTTTGAGTTCAGGTCGTAGTCTTTTTCTTCCTGATCCGCGAGATAGTTCAGCGTTTCATCGAGCTTGCCGGTTGTCTCGCCGGCACGAACCATGTGGATAAAAAAGTCCGTAAACAGGTTTGGGTATCGCGCGAGTGTCGCAGAAAGCTTTGCGCCGCCATCCACTTCATCAGCGATCTCTGAAATGATAATCTTGAAGTTCACATTCTCTGTCTGCTTTGTCAAAATGCGCAATGCTTGCACAATCGGCACCGTTGCAGAAATCATCACAGCCAGCTGCCGCGCAAAGAGCGCAATGTCGCGACGAGGCACCTTATTCAGAAAACCGAGCGATGACTGAAACAAGCGCATCTTTCTGCGCTCAGAAAGCGAAAGCACCACAAGGTCACGCTCCTTGAGCACGTCCTGCGCCACTGCCTCAGAAGGCGCTTCAACCACGCCGGTGATTGATGCACCGGAAAGGTCTTTTGCCTTGTAATCAAAAACGGCCATAAAAACGATGATCGTTAGAGCTGCATTGCGCGCAAACTGCTCTTGTTACTTGTGTGCATCATGGCATCCTCCTGCAAAACAGTGCCCGCGCGTACGAGCTCACCAAGCGCAACATCCATGGGAATGCTCCCTGCTTCACGCGATGTTTGCAAGAGATTGGGGAGCTGCACCAAAGCGCCATCGCGAATAACCGCACGGAGTGAATCTGTTGGAATCATAACCTCCACCGCGGCAACGCGACCGCCACCCACTTTTGAGAGTAATCGTTGGCTGAGGATCCCCTGCAGGGTTCCGGCGAGTTCTGTACGCACCTTTTCATGCTCGTCCTGCGGAAAGGCATTGATAATTTTTTCAATCGTGCGCAATACAGAATCGGTATTCATTGTTGAAAGCACGAGATGGCTTGATTCTGCCGCCGTGAGCGCTGCATCAATTTCTTCACGCGTTTCCATCTCTGAAACAACGATCACATCCACATCCTCGCGTGCGGCCGTGTGGATTGCCTGCTCAACAGAAACAGCGTCCACGCCGATCTCACGCTGCTCAATGATGCTCTTTGTATTCATGTATAAATACTCGATCGGCTTCTCAATGGTGACAATGTGTTCTGCGCGCGTTTTGTTGATCTCCTGAACCAATGCCGCCATTGTTGCTGTTCGCCCGGACCCAAACGGGCCCGTGATAAGAACCAATCCCTTCTCCAGTTTTGCGAATGCCTTGAGCTGTGATGGAAGGCCGAGTTCATCAATAGTCCGAATCTTCTTGCCAATAGAACGAAAACTGATGGAAAGCGCGCCGCGTTGAAAATACGCATCTACCTTGAAGCGCGTATTGTTTGGCATGGTATATGCAATGGTGATGTCGCGCTGCTCCATGAGGCGCTGCTGCTGCTCCTCTGTGAGAACGGCCTTCTTTACCTCTTCGGTAAAATCTGGCGTAACAATTTCTTCCTGATCCAGTGAAACAAGTTTTCCATCCACGCGGAGAATCGGCGGGTTGCCAACGGTCAAGTGGACATCCGACGCGCCGTATTCTGCGGCAGCGCCAACAATACGTTCAATGGTGATGCCTGAATCGGTGCTCATGATTTCTTGCCTTTGAGTGTAGCGATAATTTTTGTGACCACCTCATCAGGGAGAAAATGCGCCTTGATAAGATAATCTGTTGCGCCAAGCTTCAGACCCTTCTCAACGTCCTCTTTCTGCCCAAGATTCGTCAAAAGCAGAATAGGCACGTCCTTTGTTTCCTTGTTTTCTCGCAGCTTTTTGAGAACATCAAAACCGCTCATTTTTGGAAGAATGATGTCCAAAAGAATGATGTCCGGTTTCATCTCCTGCGCCATCTTGAGTCCCTTTGCGCCATCTGTCGCAAGCTCAACGGAAAGACCTTCCAGTGTGAGCTTTGTCACATACATGCCAGCAAGGAACGAATCATCCTCCACAAGTAAAATACGACTTGCTTTTCTTTGTCCTTTGTTGGATGTATTTTTTGACATACGAATAATAGTTAAGATCGTGTTGCGTTCAGCACCTCTTCAATGGTTGTTGAGCCGTGCAGTACCTTCACCATGCCATCTTGCTTAATGGTAAGCATTTTTTGGCGCTTGAATTCTGCTTGAATCAAACCAATGAGATCCTGCTTTGCGTCAACGATAATACGCTTCAACTCGTCACTCATTTCGAGTACTTCAGCAATTGCGACGCGTCCTTTGTAGCCCGTGTTCTCGCAGCGCGGACAACCACGTCCATACATGAACTTGAGTTCACCGGCAAGTGATCTGGGAATTTCCTTCGGGTCAACATTCTTCAGCTCATCTCGCACTGCCTTCTCAAGCCCTTCCGCAATAGTGCGCTCCTCCGTGCAATGCTGGCAGACACGCCGCACGAGTCGCTGGGCCATCACAAGATTGAGTGAGGAGGTGATAAGGAATGGTTCAATATCCATATCAATGAGACGTGGCACGGCTCCAAAAGCATCATTGGTGTGCAGAGTAGAAAGCATGATGTGACCGGTGAGCGCAGCATGAACTGCCAGTTCAGCGGTTTCATTATCGCGGATTTCCCCAACCATGATGATGTCCGGGTCCTGACGCAAAATGGAGCGCAAACCCGCAGCAAAGGTAAGACCGACTTCCGGATTCACCTGTGACTGGTTAATGCCATGCATGTAATATTCCACCGGATCTTCCAGCGTAATGATGTTTACTTCGTCTTTATTCAACCGCGACATGAGCGCATACAGCGTTGTGGACTTACCGGAACCAGTCGGGCCGGTGATCAGGAACATGCCGTGTGACTTCAGTGAGTTGGCCTCCATCTTCTCAAGATTCTTCCCTTCAAAACCGAGATCAGAAAGCATTGTCATGCGGTTTGACGTGTCCAAAATACGCATCACGACTTTTTCATTGTTCATGAGCGGTAAGGTGGACACGCGATAGTCGATATCCTTACCATCAATATTCATGCGAAAACGTCCATCCTGCGGAACGCGCGTTTCATCGATCTTGAGCCTGGAAAGCACCTTGATGCGAGCAACGAGTGAGTTGTGCACATTCGGCGGGAGAACAATGGAAGTATGCAACATGCCATCAACGCGAAAACGTACCCGCGTTTCTTCTTCGAGCGGCTCAATATGAACGTCTGATGCGCCGCCTTCCACCGCGTGCCGCATGATAACAGAAACCATCTTTGATACCGGCGCCTGACGCACCACTTCTTCAAAACTCTTGTCATCGGACGCAACGAGCGCCTCCTGACGTTCTGTTGCTTCCTCCTCTGCGCCCTTCAATGCTTCTTCTACCTCAGCAGAAAGCGACTCATACTGACGAAGAATATACCCCAACGACGCCTTTGTCGTGATGTGGTACTTCACGGTCAACCGATTCTTCCGTGCGATAAATTCGATCGCCTCAAGAGCCTTAAAATCAGAAGGATTGAGCATGGCGAGTGACACTTCATTCGCTTCACGGGCAAAAGTCACCATGTGGTACGTATTGGCGATGTTCTGCGGAATCAAATTGAGTATTTCTGCGCGAACAATACGCCCAAAAAGATCAGCATAGGGTACGTTGTACAGCTGCCCCTTTGCCCTTACAACTTCATCCTCGCGCATACCAGGGAGCTCAGCTAAATGTTGCTCAACAGAACTGCCGTCCTGCTGTGCTTTTTGCTCTGCTTCTGCGAGCTGCTCTTTGGTGATTAATCCCTGACTGATTAAAATATCACCGATGCTCGTTGAAACGCTTGTGATAGCTTGAGGCGCTGGCATGGATTAAAACGTAGGCTGAAAAGGATTATCCTTACCAAGATTGCCAATGGTGATCTCCTGCGGCGCGCGAAAAACCAGATCCTGAAAGCGCGGATCATCAAAGATCGTATCCGAGAAGGTTGAGATAATGGGAAGGTTCTGGCTCGCGTTCACAAGTATCGCTGATGGATCAATGATGGTTTCATCCGGTTTATTTTGGATGTACAGATACACTCCCCCGGCGATCAGCACCACGCCCAGGGCGGCGGCCAGGATGATCGTTCGTCGTGTATTGCTACGTTGCGCAAGTGCCATAAGTCGCTATTCTGCGAAGTAATAAATATTGACTGTGAAGGAAATTTGTCCCTCCGCAGTTGCGGTTTCCTCAGTGATATCCTTCCCGCCAACGGATATCCCCACCGAACGAATATCCATAAGACGTTGATGCTGCTCAATTGTTGTGAGTAATTTCTTGATACCCTTGTAATCCTGCGCGCCAGTCAATGAAAGTGATATTTGAATAACGCGAAGCTTCTCATTGCGAGATACCACCTCGGCATTCTTCTGTGCCCTTGTGATGAGTTCTCGTACAACAGCGCTTTGTCCTGTGTTCGACTGCTGTACAGCGGCAGTCGAAGCCTTCTGCGCGCCTTGATCAAGAATATCGATACTGTTCAACGCGTATCCAGCGGCATTAAAAAGCGATTCCATTTCAAGAAACAGCGGCGCAACATCAAATTCAGTAGGAAGCACTTGCTCCAGCTGCGCAATCTTTGTATCACTGATCAGCCGAAATTCATCAAGAGAGCGACGTAAGTTTCCAAGATACTCTTCCGCTTGCACTGTTTGTTCTCGTTCGCGCTCTAATGTAATAAGACCGAGTTTACTCAGCTCCTGCCACTTTGGAATGATAAGCACCATAAAGCCAAAAATGAGCAGGACCGCAACAATCCCAAGCATAGCCCAGCGAAATTGCTTGTTCAAAAATGAAGTCACTGCATTAAGACGAAGGGAAAGCTTCATAGCGTTGCAGGTCGATTATCAGAATCAACAGTATTGCTATTTGTATTGGATGATTGCGGTATGGAGATGACGGATGGCTTTGTCAGATATTCCTCGGCAGTATATGTATTGACATTGGGTAACAATGTAAGCTCCGCGGTGAATGTTGTCGCGATAGCTCCACTGCTGTCTTGAGTTTGCTGAGCACCGTTAATTTTGACAGAGCTAATAAACTCCTGACTCTGAATCGCCTGTCGGAAGGCGAGAAGCTGGCGAACAACAGATGTATAGTCACGACCTATTCCGGACAGCGTGAAGGTTCCTGGTTCTGAAAGGAGGAGGGATCCGCTGAAATACACATCATCAATGGTGTACTTTTCTAATAACGCAAAAAACTTCGTCCAATACACGTGCTGATTCAGCAGTGCTTCAGCGAGATCGAGCTTCTCCCGAAAAGCAATACTTGCAAGCTGCTCGGATTCAAGCGCTTCAATATCGCGCTGAATGGCAATGCGAGTATCTGTTGCTTCGCGGGTGCGATTTGCAATCACATTCTCATAAATAATAAGACCCCCATACGCCAGAGCAATAAAGACGACTGTTGCACCCAGAACAAGGCTGAGCAAAATACCACGACCGCGAAAATCAATCTTCGTTGAAAACTCTTCCGGCAAAAGGTTCATGCCATCGATCCTTCTCTCCTCCTTTTTCTTTTCTTCCTTCTTTTCTGGAAGTTTTTTGAGCTTTGGCGCCTTTGGCGTATTCGGCACTTCCTGCTTCTGCTCCTTGGCTTTTGCGCGCTCTTTTGCAGGCACGTCCACAGTGCCAAAAATGTCCTCAACGTTTTCGTCGTGTTTGGTTGTGTTGAATTCAGGCGGTGTCAATGACTCCGGCATTGCATCGTCACTGCGTTTACCAGGAGGAGTGCGTCGTAGCAATGACTTCATCCAGACGCGAAGGCCTCCCGGCGCTTTGCGTTCATCCTTGCGCTGTTTTTCCTTCTCAGGATCAGTGTATTCAAAATTCTTGCGCTTTGCGTTCTTGCGCTTCTCGCTACTGCTCCCTTCAGGCGTGAGATTGATATCTGGCATTGTTTTTTTAGAGTATCTCTCGCATTCCTAATCCTGCTGCCACGGCAAAGCGTGGACCGATTTCTGCGAGCAAAGGCTGAAGATCTTTTGGATACACCACGCGGGCCCAAGGATCCCCAATAAATGCGCGCATGTTCATTTCTGTCTCAAGGTGATGAATAAGATTGGGAAGAAAAGCAGAACCGCCGGCAAGAATGATTTTTTCCGGCACAATGTGTTCCTGGCTTTGAAAAAGATTCAACACGTAATGCATTTCATTCACAATGGAAGAAAAAGTGAATTCGATCGTTTTGGGAACCTGTGTTGCTGGCCCGCTGGAGGTGGCAAGGCCAAAATCCCGCTTAAACTGCTCCGCTCGACGATGCTCAACATGAAGACTTGTAGTGATGGCTTGTGTGATTGTTTCGCCACCGACATCAATACTCTTGTTCATCATGGGAATGCCATCAACGATAATACTGATCGTTGTTGTCACTGCACCAATATCAACCAATAAAATGGGTGAAGGGTCGCTGCCAATCAATGAACGTGTGAGTGAAAATGCTTCCGTCTCAAGGCTTTTCATTTGCAGGTCGGCGCCTTTGAAAATCTGAATATACCTTTCAACGAGCCCTTTGGGTGCGGCGGTAATAAGTACGCGAAGATTTTTGCCTGTCTGACCCTCTTTACCCAACTCTTTGTGCTCTTCTTTGATTTCACCCTCGCTCTGACTGGACGCCTTAAAGAGGGATTCTGGTGCTCCAGCTGCGGATGGAATGCCGGGTCTTGGTATTGTATCTGGCATACCTGCCATTGCCGGCTCCAGCGCTGCCTTGGCAGCCGCAGCATGCTGCTCTTCCGTCTTCAATACCCGCCAGTCCAGAACCATCTCCTCGAGCGGCATTGGAACGAATTTCTTTGCTTCCCAGCGTACAGCAGAAAAAAGATCTTTCTTGCTCATTTCCGGTAAGGAAATGATGGATGAAAACACGGAAAAATTCGGCAGCGCAGCAACTGCTTGGGTTGAGGAAATGTGCGCCTTCTTGAGTATCGCCTTCAGTGACTGCGTGACATATTCACGTGATTCCGGCGTATCAGACTTTAAAACCTCAATTGGCTGGTCGGCAAATCCATATGTTACGAGCCGTGGACGTCCGCGATCATCAGTGAATTCCGTTACCTTTATGGACGAAGTACCGATATCAACGCCGACATAGCTCTTTTTACCCCCAAACAGACTCATTGTATGTGACGTGCAAAGTTTGTTCTAATAGACAAGATTATAACACAAAGTGTGACTCCGGAGCAAGGGAATAACTAGTTCGTAGGGACGGACTGACGCAGTAGAGGAAGTGCCTTTTGGAGTGTGGTGAATCCTGGCGGCGGATTTGCCACAACACGTCCATCATAAATGACCTTTTCTGCTGAATCTGGATCAGAAAGCAAACCGCCATAGACGCGCTTGAAGCTGAATTCTCTGGCAATCATAAGACCGCGATGCACATACTGGGCGCTTGTTCCGCCATCAATACGAATGGTACCTGCGCGTCGTCCGGCAAGTGGGTCTTGTCCTACGACGCCTAAGGCTGGATTCCCAAGTGCATACAATGTCGCATCGATTTCATTGACGCTATTCTTTATTTGCACATCCCCCAGAACAATGATGCCAAGGGATGCGAGTTGCGTCAGAGAATCTACCTGCACATTTTTATAAAGAATATCCCCAATGAAGATCAGATCTCCAAGAACCACAAGCGTGCCATCCCCTGATTCATCATCTGCGGTACCATTTAAAATGAGCCCATCGCTCAGTTCCAATGTGCTGTTTCCACACGGTTCTCCGCAGTAATAATACACCTTATTGTCGAGCAAAAGACCTCCCCCCCCAAGCTGCGCATCAAAGATTGTGCGGGTTGGCCCATTATTAAGATTAACAAGTTCACTGGCATACCTTCCCTTACCAATGCCAAACGCGTCTGGTATAAAATCACCGTCATTGTCATTCAGTAAACCAGCAAGATCTGTCGCGCCAAAGACCGTCTCCAGGCTTTTATCGCTATCAGAGGTGATGAGATTATCTCCTAGATCTGCATCAACTTCAAACGGCACCTCAAATGGGTTTGCTGCTGATGCGGAGCAAACATTTTCCAGAGTCCCCACGGCAGTGATGCGATATGTTGCATTGCATTTTACGGGCGTCACATTGGATGCGTCGCCAACATTGTCAGCAGAAAAAATATTCCCCTGCAGTGTTTGAAACCACGGCTGGTTACCATACCGCACGCGTGACATATCTACCCATCCTACGTCATTGCTCCATGCGAAACCATGAAACTTTCCGGAAGAAGTATCCAATCCCGTGCCATAGCGATAGCAGGTCGCGCTGGTTGTGTCGCAGGTAAATCCAATATTCGTACATTCGGTTCCCGGGCAATCACTATTTGAAAAACATGCAGAAGCGCCGACAACTCCGTCACACCACCCGTTTGGTAGACACGCTTCCCCTGCTCCGCACGTTGCATCTGTTGTGCATGTGCCACTAAGGTCGTTTGAGCACCTTCCCGTACATTCACCGGGGTTTGCAGGCGTTGTGCGGCTGCAAAGACCAGGAAATGGATTTCCGACGGTTGGATCCGGCAAAAAGCACAGTCGGCAATGATATCCAAGTGCGCTTTCCTGACAATTCACGCACTCATAGAGGTCCCCTGTAAAACCTGATACTTCAGAACCAAGAAACTTCACCCAACCACCTGGCGTCACATTCGTTTCATTAATGGTACTTGCAAGGGAAAGAAGACGACCCCATCCACTCATAATGCCGGTATCAAAGTCTACTGCTGCAGTATATGTTTGGCTTGTGCCAGCGGTGCTGTAAAGATCGCCAAGACATGGTCCGGTACTGCCATTATCACATGGCGGCCGGCCAGTGGAAAGTAATGGATCCGTGTTCCGCTCAAATGAAAGCCAACCAACGCTTGCGCAGCCAAACGGATGTCCCGTGATTGGCGAACATTCGATATCGCAATCAGCAAAGCTCGGTGCCACGCTACATACCTGTGACGCTGCAGGGCACGTTCCCGCGCCAAGAGACTGACAAAATGCATTCGCATCTGCAGGAGCGCCAGGGTCCCCCGGATCAGGAACATAATGAGAGCAAATATACCGATCGTCGCCAGTACAAACAGAATCCTTTGCTATCGGTGCGCCATCAAGCTGGCGCACCTGATTCACGTCTGTGGTGCCAAACCACGCCGCACCATCCAAGGGATGCAGATTACCAGGCAATGCGCTCCCGAGGTTCACACCATAGCTCAGCTGATGTTCATTGCACTGATTGGAATCCGCGCAAGAAAAACTGATCCAACCCAATGCATCCTTTGACGTGCCGGTGGTTGTTGCACCAACCCATCCCCATCCCTGCACCAACCCCGGAATAATATCAAAAAGCCCGCCATGATCACCGCCTGCGGCTCCCTTCACCGGAGAAGCAACATCAATAGCGCGCAGCGCGACGGTACCACTCACCTCTTCCTTGAGGGTCATCGTGCCCGGCAATTCTGCATTCCCAGAAAAAATACTCCCATCGGGACTAGACGCAAAAAGCATATAACGCGGCGCCGTTGCTTGTGTGGCTTCTTGAACCGGCTCTATGGAAAAATCAGCACACCATGTCTTCACTCCGTATTCGGCGTAACAAACAACCGTCATGTAATTTTGTGCCTCGCCGGTCTTTGCCAGGATATATTGAAATTCACGCCAACCGCCTGTTCCTGGGTCTTCTGTTGTGAGCGTGTCAGACTCAACCTTTGGATCGATGGTTTCTATTGACCAGTTAAAACCGCAATCCCCCCATGCAGGATCCTCACAACGCGTATAAATACCGCCCCAGGCTCTTCCTGGCTTCCGTGGGTCACGATCGTTCGCGTTAAAAAAAGCATCCGGTGCCTTTGCAACACGCACCTTGCCTTTCACGAGATATGCCGGACCCTTTGGCCCCCGCATGTGCGGTAAAGGCTGTTCAGAAGCCGCTTGCTGACCCAACCCGCCATCGATCAAGCTACTATTACCGACCCGCATTGCTGGATTAAATGGATCATACGTTGCAGATCCATCTTTTTTCCATTGCAGAGTGACGCTGCGCCCAACAATAAGTTCATTATCCCGGGCAAACTCGAACACAAAAGGATAATACCCCTCCGATTCACGAACGCCTGCGCCATCACCAAGGGTCATGGAATCAAGAATCTCTCCCCCTGCTCCATCAAACGTAAACTGGCCAAAGCCAGGCGCTGTTGCTGTCCACTTATCAGCTATGGCATTTGCATCATCAAAATCGCCATTTGAGTCTGCTATTTTATTTCCAATAAACAGCCGTGCATGGGTATCCCCTGGATGAGTAAGTGAAAGCTGAAAGTCATATGTGTCAGAAGGATGGCCTTTAAAAAAACCGGTGATACGAAACGCATTGCTCCCAGGCACGGTTCCGAGTAACGCGTCTGCGTCGAGAGATCCAATAAAAGGATGTGCGAGTTCATTCTGTGTTGTGGTCACGCGCGTCGTAAAGGTATTGTCTGTCCAAAACTGCACCGCGGCTGACTCATTGGCATTTTCTATGAGTTCCTGCGCGAGCTGCAGTACCTTGCCAGAAGGCCCCTCTGGAGCTGAGGGATTATCAACGACATCAGTGGCATGAATAGTGGTATCGTACAAAGTGGCGATAGAATCTGAAGAATGCCACCCTTCTGGCAGGTGCGCATTATTCTCATGAGTTCCCGTGAAGTTACTATTGGCAAGAATATTGCCGCCACGATATTGAATAACCGCACCCACATCACTTATGGGTTTGCTTGTTGAAAAGCGCGTATGCGCAAGGCCGTCCGAAAGACCACTCGCGGCATCACCATAAATACCAAGATGGACCACTCCTGTATCCGCATTGCCATCCGTTGCTGTTGTTGCATAGACATGCCAATATGGTCCTTTTGCGTCCGCGGCCGGGCCTGGCTCAAGCACTGCTGACAAGCTTTCTATGGTGCGCACTCCGCCCGCATCATTGAATTGAACGCCAGACGTGCTCACTTCTTTGAATCCTGTCGTGCCCGCGTCCATGCTGAATTTAAATAGGCTTGCCTTTGATTCTGTGGCTCTATCCGCGGCAATAAAGTACGAGCTATGTCCAGCGTAGGTCATTGCCGTGAAATTCCCCACAATTGGCGTTGCAAGTGAAGAAAAAAGTGTTGGATAGTATGGATTGGACAATTGATCACGCATGACCCACATGACATCGTGCGATGAACTGTCAACACAACGCTGCCCAACAAGAAACGTACCCCGTATGCCGGTTATACCGCCATAATCTTGTGTGTCGCCAATAATAAACAACCCATCATCCTGAAGAGTGCCTGCACACGCGCCGCCTTCATAGCGGTGAATGATCGCCTGATCACCAAAGGCAGCATCAACGAGATCTGTCCCGTCTGCTACCCAACTTTTACAATTTAACTCGATAATGGGATTACAACGATCATGTGCGCCGGCAACCCCACCAATTTCCTGATACGTCTGGATACTGAAGATGTTGTTTACGCCGTGTATAATGGTATTGAAATCAGGTGTGGGGTAGCCGCTGCTCACGGTATAATCTCCAACGGCAATGACTTCTGGTTTTGTTCCGTCATAGCGCGCATCAACACCTCGCAAAATACCAAGATGCTCGTCAGAATAAAGATGCGACCAAGAAACGCCATTATAGTAAAGAATGATGGCTCCCGCGGTCTGTGTGCCATCAAGCTGCCCTACCGCATAACCTACATATGGTGTGTTCTCTGGCGTGTTATCCGGGCTCTTCTCCAGCATGACAATGTCATGAATAACAGCATTCTCATAGCCCTCAAGAACCGGCGTTTGTATCCACGCCGCCCAAACGGGAGAACCATAAAGGACGCCAAGCAAGACTCCTGATAGAAGAACCAGGAGCGTCATCACATACGGAAAGCTCTTGTGCTGCAGTATTTGCGGCATGGCTTATTGGCTGAAGCGCTTCTGCGAATACCCTTTGCGTACTGCAACAATTTTATACGTAAAATCCGTGTCATGCGACGCGAGAACGGTGAAGCCGTCAGTTGTTTGCTCTGTGACGGCAAGAACAGCATCACTGCTCGCGGGGCTTGTGAAAACGTAATACGTCTCAAGATCAACCGTCTCGGCATACAGTGCGTCAATCGCAATCTCAGTTCTGCCGTCCTGTGTTGTACCTGTGCCATAATCAACAAAACGCGCATCCGGCGCCTCAAGCGTTGAAAGCGTTGCCGGGCCTGCGCTCGTATCAACAACAGCATTGAGGTTCTCTTTAACGAGATTACCCTCAATGCGCAGACCACCCAAAAATGACGCGGCTGTCGTGGAGCTGCCTGTTGCAAGCGCCGCAAGGGTGATCTGTGCTGCGTTGTTGTTCTGCAATGTCACGCCCGTGGCGTCCCACAAACGCGTATCAATCACCAATCCCTGTGCCGGCTGGCCACTGACGCCGCGGAAGTATGAACCATATGATGCATCAACGATCGATTCATTCGGAAGAAAATAGAGATTGCCTGTTCCGGCGATCACACTCCCGCCTGCACCAAGCGCAAGCGTGTCAGGGCTGGCGCCATTACCCGTTATCTGGATGCCGCCGTTATAGATATTTCCAAGGGTAGTACCGAGAATTGGAGGTGTTCCTGAGCCGGGCGCAGAGCTCACTCTTCCCACATAGACCGCCAGCGATCCCGCAAAAAGCGTGACAAATGCCAGCACGAACAATACCGAGGTACGGAATGGTTTTTCTCCGCTTGATGCGCTGCGGAGTTTATGATGCTGATAATTACTTAAAGCGTGCATCGTTGTATCCTTTACGTATGCCGACTACTTCATAATAAAAACGCGTGCCGGATTCGCCCTTCACTGTGAACCCTTTGTTTGTGCGATCCGCAACCGCAAGCGTATGTGTTTCATCTATCGCGGTGAGCGTCACATGATAATTCGCATCCTCGATCGTTTCTGCAAACGTCGGGTCAAGTGGGATGAACACTTCTTCATCCTGCACCTTCCCTTCACCGTAGTCCGCAAACCGCGCGTCGGGCGCCTCAATAGCATAGAGCTTTGTTTCTCCCTGCGAGGTATCCACAATAGAAGATTTTGTGCCGGGGTATAACGGGTCATCAAGCACCTCAAGGTCGCCCGTCACATACACATCCCCGATGAACTTTGCTGCAAGCCCTGTGCCAAGTTGCTGCAGCTGCAGCGCGGGTGAAGATGAACTCGAAAGTTGCAGCGCAGGGAAGCTTGCGTTGCCCGCATTGATGGCAAGCCGTTGCGCGGCAGTACCTGCAAGCCCCTCAAGATACGCGCCACCGGAATCCCCGCCATTCCCAGCAAAAAAGATACCACTGGTTGCGAGAATATCACGGCCTGCGTTCCCAAGCTGCATCACATCATATGATGGTGCGCCGCCGACAATCCAAATGATGCCGTCATACACGGACAAGCGCTTGGTATCCGGAAATGATTTTGCGGGTGGCGTTGGCGGCGGAAGAGGTGGCGTCGGTACGCTAGGTGGTGTCGGGAGTGGAACGCCTTCGATGCCTGTTCCATATTGGTAGTATGTACCAGAACGGTCACTCTCCCACACTAACGTTGCGCCGCCAAGGTTGTCTGGCGTTACCAATAATGCATCGCCACTCGGCGTTACGGAATTGGCATCCCCCCACACGGAAGCTGGGATGGTGATATTCTGTGCTCCAACAAGAAAATTGCCGTCAAAATCAATCTTTGCATAAAACCCGTTCCCGCCAATACCGGTCGAATAGGCGACATGAAGACCGCCTGCATCTGCGCGAAGTCCATTTGAAAAACTCCCGCTAATATCAATGCTCTTTGTCCATATGATATTCCCATTACTCGTATCTCGCTTCCAGACGTTCATGCCAGCTTGCGGTGCACTAATATACACATATTGCCCGGCGTCATCAACAACAACGTCTGTGGCCGGGGTGGCTGTCCAGCTTGTGGCAAAAGAACTTGTCACTTTTGTCACTATTCCCGACTGTTTAATAAGGTACCCGCCGTCGGCAGTTCCATACACGTCTTCAATAGACCCAATCGGGCTGGGAAGACTCATACTACCGTCTTGCAGAAGCGTGCCGTTCAATGGATCATACACCCGAATGCGAAGAATATCGGTCGCAAGGTCATCAACACAGGCAAAAATAAAATTTCCCTGCGCCGTCAGACCCGTTTGTGCGTTTGCGTCATCACAATTACTAGGCGTTATCGGTCCCCATATTGTTTCACCATTGTTCGCAGCCAGTCTTCGCAATCGCCACCAACTTGGATCAGTCGCTTCGGCGTTTGCAAAAAGCACATCGTTATTGTCCAAAAGCTGAAGTTGTAACTCTCTTTGGCTGCCAAAAATTCCTACTTCCGCGGTCTTCGGGAAGCCTTTGTCCCACAATGCATTACCATTTGTATCATAATGGTTCACGCGCATGCCGTTTGATCCATACACACAACTTGCATCAAAATCATCACAAAGACCGGAAGAATAAAAGCCGCCTGCGTTGTCCGGAAGCAAGTCATCATACCAATTGAAGTCGGCATTCCAGCTGGCAGTCCACAGAATATTGCCGTTAGTCCGATCAAGCTTTGAGATTGACCATTTACGGTATGGAGTATATGAAATTTTTGTGAGCGCATTGCCGTCCGTAGCCGTCTCTAAACGGACACGAGCAACGTCACCGGTAAACGGGGGGTTGATCTTTTTATCCACCCACAGATAATCCCCTGCCACAGAAAGCGCTGGCTCAACCGGAAGAAATGAAAAAATGCCGAGCAGTAATACGGCAGTAAAACCTACGCTAATAATGGTAAGCCGGCGTTTCATTTAAAATCTCCTCCCGTCAAATCCCTTACGCGTACCAACGATCTCATAGATAAAGGCAGCGTCGCGTGCGCCACTGACAATGAATCCTTGCGTTGTCTGCTCACTCACCGCGAGTGGGGTTGGGTCACCGAGTGCAGTGATGAATACGTGATATTCACCCTCGATCGTTTCCATGAAACGCGGATCAAGCTGCACCTGTGCTGTGCCATTGTGCAACATACCTTCGCCGTAATCCGTGAACTTCACTGTGGGTGATTCCAACGCATGCAAATAGACTTCTCCTTGCGAGGTGCGGACCTTTGCAGTTTTACTCTTTGTTACTTCAAGATTCCCGCCATCAACAATCACATCGCCATCAAAATAACCGGCATAGCTTCCGCTCGCAAGCTGCTCAGCAACGAGCACCGGGTTCGTTGCAGAATCACCAACTGCTTCAAGAGCGGAAAATCCTGCAGTACCACTGTCAAGATACAACCCCGCATTGATCGTGCCCGCTTGCCCGCGGAAGAACGACGTTGGAGTGCTCCTCCCTGGTGCAATATAGATTTCATTGGTGGAGAATATGCCTCTTCCGTCAGAACCAAGAGAAAGCGCTTCATAACTTGAACCGCCATCCGGAGAATCCACAATACGCAACGCTCCTTCATACACCGTCACGCGCTTCACGATCTCCGCGCCTGCGGAAACGCCAAAAACCAATCCGCCAAGAATGAGGAGAAAAAGCAGGGAGCGTTTATGCGAAGTAACGTTTAACAACATATCAGTTCACGATCAATCAAGAAACCCTTTTACCTCTACCGGTGGAAGATGGCCGCCACCGTCGCCGCTGCCACACCCTGTGGTGCATACTCCATTACAACACACGGAATATGTAGAATTCGGCACAGGCGGATTGGTGCATTGGTTGTTGCTTGTACATGCATCATAGGGCACATAGACCTCTTTGGTTGGCGTGGTTGCCGTGCTTTCATTGCCGGCATTGTCATATGCCGTAACGCGATACTGATACTGGCGTCCTGAAATAATACTACTATCGTACCAGTACAATACCGAAGTCTGTACGATGAGCGTCCAACCAACGCCGGGGGGCGGAGCGGGGTCAGGATTGCATTCTTCAAGCCAGTCATTATCCGGATGCGGATCTAACGTACAGTCATAGCGATACAAGCGGTACCCCGCAAGTCCTGAACCACCTGTGTCTCCTGCGCTTTTTTGCCAAGAAACACTAAGACGTGTTGTCCCGAGATTCTGGATAGAGACCGTTCCGGGGACCCCCGGCGACGTGGTGTCTGGCGCAATAGATGCTGTTACCTTTGCTGAGCGGTCTGATTCATTATTGTCATTATCAACCGCGCTCACGGCATAATCATAATCAGTATCAGGAGTCAAAAGCCCGACATCTTTGTAGGTGAGGGTTGGCTGCGCGACCGCTACAATGAACTTCCATTCTGTGTCCGGCTCGCTCGTCAGTTTGCGGTAGACGTTGTACTCCTTTATATCTGCGTCAGGTACGGCACTCCATTGCAGGTCCACGTTATCATAATATGCTGTTCCCACAACCGATACCCCCGCGGGAACGCTCGGTGGGGTGGTGTCTGCTGGTTGCGCGGGCGTCGTCACAATCAACGTGGCGCTATATGACGCGCTTGGATTCAAGGCCGTATCCACGGCTTTCACGCGATAGGTATATTGTTTACTTGGAATGACTGCGGTATCAGTATAGCTTGTCCCAATGATATTTCCGCCGACCGCCACAAAGCCCGTGCCATCATTGCGCTCAAGAATATAGTGCAAAATCGCAACATTATCCGATGCCGCGTCCCATGCTATTGGAATGCTATCCCATGCAACACTGCCGTTTATCCGAAGATTCTGCACTGTTGAGGGCGGTGATAGATCCGTTGGCAATGTGCGAAAGCTACACGAAGGATTTGGGGAGCAATTACTCGACGCAACAGCGCCGGATTCAGAAACGGAAATAATGCGGTAAAAATATGTTGTATCCGGCTGCAGATTATTCATCGTGAGCGGTCCGTGGGTACCTGCAAAGTTCGTGTCAACCACGTCATCCGAATAGAATGTTGATGGCCCAAAATCCACCGAACCCGTTGTTGGCTCTGTGGTGATCCAGCTGATGGTCGCAGAATTCACGAATTTCTGAACGGAAATATTGGTCACCGCAAAGCAGTCTATGGGACACGAACTGACCGTTTCGGCTGGTAATGACGTTGGCTGACACACGCCATCGCCACAGGTGATATCAAAAGGCGTGTTTGCTGGCGCGGTTCCGAGCACGATACTGGAGAATGTTCCGCTGCCGGAAATATTCAAACTTCCGTCATCCAATGTAGGCGTACCCACCTTTTGCAGACGCACGAACTGACCGCTTAAGCTGAATGGCCATTCCGTGACGCATTGTGATTCGTTACCTGGGTCGTTCAAACAGATCTTTGATTGCTGTGTGGCTCCCGCATCATCAACATAGGGTGAGATCAGTAAATCGCCGGCAACGCGCACGCGTCCATCAAAGTATCCGGCATACGCAGCATCAAACTCGCTATACCCATACACGCCAACGGCCAGCTCGTCATTCGACGTTGACTGCCCAACCACGCCATAACGTTTGTATGGACCGCTTCCAGCAGACGCAACAGTGCCAAAAAGCCCGGCAGTCCAATCGGTTGTCGGCTCCGAACCTTCAGCATAAATCGCATATTGTTGTCCTGATTTCGCGCTCACTTTTGTAAAACCTCCCTGCGTGCTGCCAGCAGAGGTTGGACCATCTTGCAATAAAATGTAATTTTCAAAAAAAAGATCCGTCTTACACACGCCATTGAGACATATGGAATTTCCTGTTTCTGAACTATTCCCTATCTCAAGGCGTACGGGATTTGGTCCATCTAACCTCAAATTTCCCTGCTTTGTCTGCGTCGTAGACGAAGTATTGAGCGGCGGCGCCACTTCGCTCCCGCCTGGCGGAAGGTCTGTTGGCTCGGTAAAAGCTTGCGCATGCACCTGCTGCACACCAAATATGATGAAAAGCATGAGTGCGGCAATGGTAAGGTAACCCCTTTTCATAGACATAGTCGTTATAAACAATCAGAGCATTGGTTAGGACCTGTGGCTGCTTCTATTCCATTACACGCTAAGTCGCCACAAGTAAAAGAAAATGGAATGTCGCCAATTGGGCCAATGATCGCGGAATGCAGCTGCCCATTCCCGCGAAGACTCACTGAGCCTGTTTGCGGCACAGAAGGCACGTCTGTGGCTTGCAGCTCAATGAACGCAAAACCAGACCCTTCCGGGTCCCATGCGGAGATGCAATGGCCGCTATCTTCACCATTCAAACAGAGCTGCTTTTGATAAATATCATCACCAAGCATAAGATCACCCTTCAAGCCTGTCTGCCCGTCAAATTTGGCAGCATACGCACTACTCGGGACGTTGGCAGGGTCAAACCAAATATCAGTCCCATAAATGGCATAGGCAGTGTCCAAATTCACCCGTGCTTCTGCGCGGATACCATAGCGTTGCAATGATGGTGATGCGGCATTCTGCGGGCCTGCCTGTGCAACCAGTGCGGCAACCCATGGAAATCCGCCACCTGAACCATTTCCATTGAGTCCCATGGCATAACTCTGGTCTGCCTGCGCTCGGAGTCGCGCAAAACCGGTATAAAGCGGGCTTGTGTTTGACAATACCTCAAGTGGAATGCCATCAGAAGGAACGCCCAATTGGACGATCTCCTCATTATTCAGTTGGAGCACATTCACATCTGAATCCGCAGGACAATCGGAAGGGTAAGCAGGATTTGTGGGGTCGCCTCCCAAACAAAGGGTAACCGGACCTGTTCCATCCAAAATAAGCGATCCTTCCTTGGTTTGGGCTGTGTCGCTCGTATCAATAAAGGGTTGTGTGGAACCTGACGGCGCCGGCAGCGTCGGAGTGGTGAAGGGAGGATTCTGTGCACTCGTCAAATCAGCGTGCTGAAAAAGCACGAAGACAAGCAAGAGTAAAGTGGGAAGGAGGAAAAAAATTTGACGTTTTTTCATAACGAGACCGTTTTGACAGTCAGCGTTTATAGGCATATAATACCATAAAGTAGAGTTCACTGTCTATTATGACGGAACAAGGGCAGACAACGAAAGGAAAACCAACGACATTCGACGTACGTCGACATGGGCTCATTATCCTCCTCGTTCTCGTGCTTTTGGCTTTTGTCATCATTTTGTTCATCCAAAAATCACGGGAGGTGGATACGACCGTTGAAAGTTTTGACCCAAAGGCCGTTGCCACGGACATTCAGATCGATGACGCACTTGAGAAAATCTACACCCGCAGCGGTGAGATCGTTGAGCTTGAAGACGATTATATGGTTATTTCATCCCAGGCAGTCAGAAATGGCACTGTCTATGAGCAGCGCTTCATGATCCTCGTGACAGATACGACAGAATATCAAGAACGGCATCTTGCATTCGGTGAGACAGAACTCACCACAGCAGGCATGACCGCTTCGGAATTAACGCTGGGAGACACCATTAATGCAACTTCCAGCGAAAACATTGTTAATCAAGACGTCTTTACCGCAACGCGCATTGAGCGTTACAGTATTGAGGAAGAATCTTAAACGTATCGTATATGAGTAATATTCTCTGGTATATTCTCGGTCTCATCGTCCTTGCGGCTTTCTGGCTCATTGGTGTCTACAATGGACTCATTCAGCTCCGCAATCGCGTTGATGAAGCATGGTCAGACATTGATGTGCAATTGAAGCGTCGCTATGACCTTATCCCCAACCTGGTAGAAACGGTCAAAGGATACGCAAAGCACGAGGAAGGCGTCTTCACAAAAGTGACGGAAGCCCGCGCGAACGCGATGCAGCCGCATGGCCAGAAGGATCAGGCACAGGCAGAAAACATGCTTGAAGGTGCATTGAAGAGCCTCTTTGCGGTTGCTGAAAGCTACCCTGACCTCAAAGCAAACACGAACTTTGCGAAGTTGCAGGATGAGCTCACTGACACTGAAAACAAAGTGCAGGCATCACGTCGCTTCTACAATGGCAATGTACGTGACTTCAACACGAAGATTCAGGTCTTTCCGAATACGCTGGTGGCAAGCATGCTCGGATTCAAAAAGTACGAATTCTTTGAAGTTGCCGACGCCGCAGAACGCGAGAACGTCAAGGTCTCGTTCGATAAATAGTCCATGGCGACAACGTACGATTACATTGCCGCCAATAAACGACGGTCATTCTTCTTGATCGTCGGCTTCACGCTGTTCATCGCTGCGATCGGTTGGATCTTTGCCGAACCGCTTGGGTTTGGCTATGGCCTCCTGACGATGGCGGTGCTCTTTGCACTGGTGATGAATCTTGTTGGCTACTTCAAGGGTGATAAAATTGCGCTGCGGGTTTCTGGCGCACAAGGGCCATTGCAAAAAGGGCAAAATGATTATGTCTATCGCATGGTCGAAAATCTTTGCATTACATCCGGCATGCCAATGCCAAAGATATACATCATCCCTGACCAGGCAATGAACGCCTTTGCAACGGGACGCTCGCCAAAAAATGCATCTATCGCGCTCACGACTGGCATCATTGAGAATCTTGAAAACGAAGAACTCGAAGGCGTGATCGCGCACGAACTTTCTCATATAAAAAATTTCGACATTCGCTTTATGACGCTTGTTGTTGTGCTTGTTGGCGTCATTACCCTTCTCTCGCAATTCTTCTTCCGCATCTCCTTCTTTGGCGGCGGACGAAAAAACGGAAACGGAAATGGCCAGCTTGGAGCGATCTTTGGGATCGTTGGCGTCGTTCTGATCATCTTCGCGCCGATCATTGCGGAAATCATCAAGCTTGCTATCTCCCGCAAACGAGAATATCTTGCGGATGCGTCCGGTGCGCTGCTCACGCGGTTCCCGGAAGGCCTTGCAAGCGCGCTAGAAAAATTGAAGAACCAACAGAACGGGAAGCTCCTCCATGCCAATGGCGCAACAGCGCATCTCTTTCTTAGTAACCCGTTTGGCCCGAACGCAAGCGGCACCAAAAAACTCTTCTCCACGCACCCTCCCATTGAAGACCGCATTCGGCTGCTGCGCGAGATGGGAAACATGCACGAAAGCCATTGACAAAGGGGCTTGATCTCCGTATTGTGTACGCACAATGCGTCCGAACATTCTCAATAAATTCAGCGCACATCTCAAACGGACGCTCGATGCCTCCTCACGGTTCGCGCTTGAACTCGGTTGCTCGTCTATTGAACCTCTCTATCTCCTCTACGGCCTTGCGGAAAGCAAGGGCGGCGTTGCGTATGAGATCCTTCGCAGGAGCGGGCTCAAAACTGACCATTTAAAGACATTCATTGAACTGCGCCACAAGAAACCTGCGATCAAACAGGATCAGCTTTCTGTTGACGATCTTACCTTCTCCCCTGCTGCCAAAAAGGCATTGGAGCGATCCGTACTCACGGCGAACCAATTCAAGCATAAATATGTCGGTACGGAACATTTGATGAATGCGCTGTTTGAGCTTTCTGATCCAGAGATAAAAGAATTCTTCACCGAAGCAAACTTCCGTCTTTCTGAGGCAAACCGTCAATTGTTGATGGTACTCAAATCCACCTCAAAGTTTCCTGAACTTACGAACTTCTTTGATACACCCGCTGAATCTGCTGGCGGCGGTGCATTACCGATGGGCACGGAACCGGATTTTGTAGGGCGTGAACAACAGACACAAGCGTTGGAATATTTTGCGCAAGACCTCACCACAAAAGAAGCGCAAAAAAACATTGACCCTGTGATTGGGCGCGGCAAGGAAATCGAACGACTCGTGCATATCCTTTCGCGCCGCACAAAAAATAATCCCGTACTTATTGGTGACCCTGGCGTGGGCAAAACAGCGATCGTCGAAGGACTGGCAAAAAAGATCATGGAGGGCGATGTCCCTGACGAACTTGCGAACAAGCGCATTCTTGCGCTGGACCTTGCGCTCATGGTCGCCGGAACCATCTATCGCGGGGAATTCGAGAGCCGCCTCAAGCAGGTGCTCGATGAAATAAAGGCTGACCCAAATATCGTGCTCTTCATTGATGAAATCCACACCATCGTCGGCACCGGTTCTGCATCCGGTTCCATGGACGCCGCGAATATTTTGAAGCCAGCGCTGGCAAAAGGCCACGTGCGTTGCATCGGCGCCACAACGCTGGACGAATACAGAAAAAATATCGAATCCGATGCGGCGCTCGAGCGGCGATTCCAGCCGATCATCATTGATGAGCCGACAACGATCGAGGCGATCGCCATTCTTCAGGGCATCAAACACAATTATGAAAAATATCATCGCGTGCATATCACAGATGAAGCCATAGAATCCGCGGTAAAGCTTTCACAGCGGTATGTGCAGGACAAGTTCCTTCCTGATAAAGCCATCGATCTTATTGACGAAGCGGCATCAAAAAGAAAGGTGGAACACCAACCCAAGGGTCTGCAGCGTGAAATCCGTGCGCTTGAAGAAGAGGTCACTGTCCTTGAAGAACAAAAGATGCATGCCGTGCATGAGGGGCAATTTGAAAAAGCACTTGCCTATAAGGAACGCGGCGCGGGACTTGGCAGTAAACTCGAGGGCATGAAAGAGCGCCAGGAAAAAGAACACGCCGCTTCAAGCGGAACCATTACGGAGAAGGATATTGCCACTATCATCTCCCGCATGACAGGCGTGCCGGTTGAGGATCTCCTTAAAGAAGAGAAGAATCGTTTGCTCAATATCGAAAAGCTCCTCAAAAATCGTATTGTGGGTCAGGATCCGGCCATCAAGGCTATTGCCAACGCTATTCGCCGCTCGCGCGTTGGATTGGCGCACCCAAAAAAACCTATCGCATCCTTCATCTTCCTCGGACCTTCTGGTGTGGGTAAAACAGAAACGGCAAAGGCGCTCGCCGAGCTTGTGTTTGAAGACCCCAATGCGCTTATCCGCATCGATATGTCTGAATTCCAGGAAAGCTTTACTGTTTCAAAGCTTATCGGCGCTCCTGCCGGATACGTTGGCTACAAGGATGGAAACAAACTCACGGAGGCTGTGCGCCGCAAGCCATATTCCGTCGTACTGCTTGATGAAATTGAAAAAGCCCATCCGGACATCTTTAATGTCTTTCTCCAGGTATTGGACAATGGCGTGCTGACTGATGGCTCTGGTAAAGAAGTAAACTTCTCAAACACCATCATCATCATGACGTCAAATATCGGAATGAAGTCGCTCAATGAGGCGCAGGCGCTTGGCTTTGACACAGAAACAGGAAATGAAGAACAGGCAGCAGAAAAGCACTATGAAAAAATTGAAACTGAGGTGCTCGCGCAGCTGAAGCAGGAATTTCTCCCGGAATTCCTGAACCGCGTGGATCATACAATCGTGTATCGTCCGCTCGATAAAAAAACACTCACAAAAATCGTTGACCTGCAGATCAAAGAACTCTCCGCTCGGCTCGCTGAGCAGGCGCTGAAGATCCAAATTGATGCAAAGGCAAAACACTACATCATTCAGGAAAGCTTTTCTCCAGATCAGGGCGCGCGCGCGATCCGTAAGGTTATTCAAGACAAGATAGAGAACCCGCTTGCGGAGCAAATGCTTACTGGAGCGATTCCTCCCGGAACAACGGTCAAGGTAACAACAAAGGGCGACGGCCTTGAGGTGAAAAAAGCAGGTTAGAGAGTTAGAGAAGTTAGCAAGGTTAATCATCATTAAACGGTGGCATACATATATGTCCATTGTTTCTTATCGCAAACTCATTGTGTGGCAACGCTCGATTGAGCTTGTTGTTGCAATATATGAACTCACAAAACGTTTCCCCATGAATGAGCAATTCGGGCTTACTGCGCATATCAGAAAAACGTCAATCTCAATACCTTCAAATATTGCTGAGGGAAAGTATCGTTGGACGGCAAAAGAGTACGGAAGATTCCTAAGAATTGCCTATGCGTCTGGCGCAGAGCTTGAAACACAGATCATCATCTCGAAACGAACGATGTCCTTGCCGCACGACGCATACCAAAAAGTGGATCAACTACTTGATGAGGTAATGAGGATGCTCAATAGTATGCTTACAAGGCTCTATGTCGGCTAGGTTCTCTAAGCTCCCTAACCTACTAACATCACTCCTCTTCCCAGAGCGGTGTGTTGCATGTCATAAGACCGGCGCACTGGTGTGTGCCATATGTGCCGCAACACTGCATCCCCTTATCCGCCACGCCCCCGGAATACCAGCAACATGGAGCTGTGTTTCTTATCACAACCCGATCATTAAGCGCTTGTTTCGCGAGTGGAAGTACCGCGGAAACCGTCATGCGGAGGAGATATTGATCCCTCTTTTTCTGGAGGGGTGCAAACAGATGAACCTTTCACATCATGACGTGCTTGTTCCTGTGCCAACGCAGCGTAGCCATAATAACCAGCGCGGCTTTGCGCCACCGCAGACGTTAGCCTTTCTCCTGCAGCAGCACTACGGATGCCCAACGCAAGATATACTGCATTACGCCCGACCCGTGAAGCGCCAAGCGAGCCTGGGACTTGCAAAACGCAAGGAAAACATGCACAATGCGTTGGTTGTCCGTAAGGGCACCACCATCGTTCCTCGGTCTGCTATACTGATTGATGACGTGGTAACGAGCGGAGCAACACTTGCTGCCGCAGCGCATGCACTTACACAGCATGGCGCTCGCGATATCCGCGCGATCACGCTCGCGTGGAATCCGTAACCTTTATCTCATTCGTTGCATGTATTGTAAGGAAAAAAATTGAAAGGAGGTGGGTATATGACAACAAACACACTACAAGATCAAGACGGCGACAAGTTGGTTGAAAAGGGACGCGAGCAAGTAGAGAGCGGCGGCATACAAATTCAAGAGGGCGCAGAAGAAATAAGCGAAGAGGGTAAAGAGGCAGAAGAACTGGGAGACAAATAAATACGCTCCGATGCCAAAGGCGGGAAAGGCGATGGTCTTGTCACCGCACCAGAGTGGAGGGGTGGCTGAAGGTAGCGGTTGTGCAACTCCTCTGATGGAGGGTTGGCTGAGTGGTCGAAGGCGGCGGTCTTGAAAACCGTTAGGGGCGCAAGCCTCTCGTAGGTTCGAATCCTACACCCTCCGCCAGAGGAGTTTTCCGCGACGGATCTTGATAACATGAATACGGAGAGGTGGCTGAATCCTGCCTGCCGGCAGGCAGGGGTTGAAAGCAGCACCCTGCTAAGGTGTTTCCACCAGAGGCGGACGTGGGTTCTGCACCAAAGGCGCACCCAAAAAGCAAAAAAGAACTTTTTATATTGTAAGAATGAGTCCTGGGCGGAGAGGTGGCTGAGTGGTTGAAAGCAGCACCCTGCTAAGGTGTTGACCCCGCAAGGGGTCCGTGGGTTCGAATCCCACCCTCTCCGCCCAGGACTTATCGCGGAAAACATGGGCACCCGCCTCTGGCGGGGAATCCCACCCTCTCCGCCATTATACTTTTGCGAAACCGTAAAAGTTTTAAAGGAGAGGCAGTAAGAAGGAAGCCTATGACAAAAACACAGATCGCTACAGGCGTTATACATAGCGTGCCATCGGATTTACGAAAAGCCCTTGTGTCAGACCCCAGCGCGCGTGCACAATGGAACAGTTTGACGCCACTTGCCCGAAATGAATGGATATGTTGGGTTACCTTCGTCAAGAAAGCTGAGACAAGAAAGGAGCACATCGAAAGGACAGTCAGTGAACTCAAGGAAGGAATGCGCCGGCCATGCTGTTGGATCGGCTGTATTCATCGCACGGATAAGTCAATAAGCCCTTCGGTACAACATGTACTTGGTAGAAACTCAAGATCCAAATAGTCATGTGTCCCGCCAGGCTTTCGCCTCAAAAGGGGCTACGGCCTGTCAACTCAAAAAAATAAGGTGGCATCATCATTAGCCATCTTGATATGTATGATGTCTACATCCTCCAAAACGAGGCTGCTACATTCACCTACGTTGGTCTCACCCGAGATATACAGAGAAGGTGGGCAACGTTTACCAAGTCTCGGAAAATGGTACAATAACGGGCAGTTCATAGCTGAATCATTAGTGACTTCATAACAAAATGGGTAATGAAAAAAAACTAAAAGTTGCGATTACTTCAATGCCACCTTTTGTCTTCGATTCAAAAGGAAAATATTCTGGGTTTGAAATAGAATTATGGGAAATGGTAGCAAAAGAGATGGGTGTACATTTTGAGTATGCACAATATCCTTTTCAAGAACTCATCCCTGCCGTAAAAGAGAAGAAAGTAGACGTTGCTTTTGCCTCAATAACAATCAATGAGCAACGAGAAGAAGTTGTTGATTTTTCTTATCCCACGTTCAACTCTGGCTTACGAATTTTATTGTCAAAAAATAGGAAAAATATAGATCTGAGTAATACTATTAAAAACTTTTTTGCTCAAGGTTATAAACAATTCATAAAACCTTTATACATTCTGCTGATCATTATTTTTGCACTCGGGAATGCTTTGTATTTTGTCGAAAGAAGTAATGGATCACTATCCCCATTGTATTTTTATGGAACATTGCAAGCAACTTGGATATTTTTATGTTCAATGTTAGGACTTGATGGAGGATTTTTTGTTTATACAGTAACGTCATGGACGGGAAGATTCATTGTATCCTCTGGGCAAATTATCAGTCTTGCTTTCCTTGGCCTTTTTATTGGGGAACTCACGGCCTTCATTACAGCCAAAAAAATTAGACTTAACATAGATGGGGTCAATGACTTGCGAGGGAAAACAATTGCAACAATAAAACAAACCACTAGTGAAGTTCTGTTGAAAAATGCAGGGAGCATTATTGTACCAGTGACTAAAATTGAAGAAGCGTACGAAAAATTAAAAAAGAACAAGGTTGAAGCAGTTGTTTTTGATGCTCCAATTTTGGAGTTTTATGCATTAAATGATGGTGCTGAATGGGCGGAAGTTGTCGGTGAATTATTTGATAAACAAGATTACGGTTTTGTGCTACAAGAAAAGAGTGCATTACGAAAAAAGGTCAATCTTGCTATTTTAACACTGCATGAAGATGGATCTTACGATGTATTGCACAAAAAATGGTTTGGCGAGATTTAATAATCTTTGTATCTACTTGTCAGCACTGGGCATCTAGGTTCGAGCAGATCTAGCAGAAATTCCCGAGGTGGATGGGTACCTAACCCATGTGTCCCGCCAGAAGAACGTTCTATCGGATGACCCGAGTGTCTTAAATCTTCCTAAAAAAATTCCATGAAGATATACTTTGCTGCTTCAATTCGAGGAGGACGAGATAATGCAGATCTTTATCTAAAAATAATCGACCATCTGAAAAAGTATGGCGAGGTTTCCACAGAACATATCGGGGACAAAAACCTCAAGATGCTAGGCGAGGATGGTCTTACTGATGATTACATTCATAATCGTGATCTTCAATGGGTTCTGCAATCTGATGTCGTAATTGCAGAAGTCTCAACCGCTTCACTTGGGGTAGGTTATGAAATTGGAAGAGCAGTAGAAAATCATAAAAGAGTTTTGTGTCTCTATCGTCCTCAGGATGGGAAAATGCTTTCTGCGATGATAGCCGGTTCTCCAAATATCACGAATATGAAATACCAAAGCGTCGATGATGCAAAAAAAATCATTGATGACTTCTTTCAGTAAAACCCGTGTGCCCGCCAGTTCACAGAGATGCCAAGACCACATCCTTCAAAACCGAAAACACAATGCGAGTTCCAATACGAAAACCTGGTAAATATACACACTCCAAGTCTGATCCTCGTCTGACGACCACAAAGCTCACAGAACTGCAAGAGAAGCTGCAGAAGCTAAAAAAGATCCAACCCCGTGCAGCAGAAGAAGTCAAAAGCTTAAGCGAGGGTGGTGATTTTTCTGATAATGCCGGATATGCAATGGCAAAGGGGCGCCTGAGGGGAATAAACCAAAGAATACTTGAGCTCGAAGATCAGATCAGATATGCCGAAGTCATTTCGCCGCCAAAAGATGCGTTGCACATACAACTTGGCCATCGCGTCACCATTGAAATTGCCGGGAAGCAAGAAACGTACCATATGCTCGGTTCAACAGAAGCGAACCCGGCTCAAGGGATCATTTCTCACAACTCACCCATCGGTTCTGCGCTCATGGGGCACCGGGTAGGTGACGACGTCACCTTTCAGTCAGCAACTAAACGTATTGCGTGCAGGATAGTAAAAATTGAATAACTAGAGAAAACCACCAAAACTCCTCCTTAGAGAAGGCAACTGTAACTCAGACATTGAGCCGAAGTTTTTGTTTATCAGACCCCTGCCCCATGCGCCCCCAGCTGTTGCTGAGCTTTTGTCATACCTCTTGACAGCCAACTACTCTGTGCTACTATGTAGTGGTAGTCAGTATTACTATGTAGATAACAGGAGAATTGCGTGGAAAACATCACAGAAATGCTCAAAGGCGCGCTTGAAGGCTGCGTGCTTGAGATCATCGGTCGTGGCAGGACCTATGGCTATGAAATAACCGGGCAATTGCGCACGCACGGTTTCACGGACATGGTAGAAGGCACGGTATATGCCATTCTGGTGCGGCTCGAAAAGAACAACTTCGTGCGTATAGAAAAAGAGCCGTCTGAAATGGGGCCACCCCGCAAATTCTATACGCTGACCAAAACCGGCCGTGAGGAACTGCGCCGCTTTTGGGCAAGATGGGACTTTGTGTCACTCAAAATTAATGAAGTAAGGAGAAGCAAATGAATAACTTTTTGGAAAAGATCATTGGAGGTATTGAAGCGAAAAAGGAGTGGAGAGCCACGGAGGCGCGCGCAAAGGCATTACCGCGCGAATACCGCATCGTATACGAGGAAATGAAGCACTATTTCTTCAACAATACAGGGCTTTATACGATCGACGTATTCAAAAATATCGTGGACCTATTTGAAGAAAGCGCAGCGAACGGCAAACCGGTGTTGGAGATCACCGGCAACGATGTAGCCGCATTCTGCGATGAACTCGTGCGAGGCGAAAAGACCTATGTAGAAAATGGGCGCGAAAAACTGAACCAAAACATCGAAAAAAAACTCGGAAAATAAATGGTTGGGGGCAGAATTTTATCGTCCTCTCCAAAAAACCTCACGCATAGTTTCTGGTGTTTTGCTGCTCTGCGGCATATGATAACACCAGAAACCATCGGCTACGCGCGGACGTTAAATGACATACCACTCGAATACCCCTTCACTTTGCAAATAAAAAAGTTCATAACATTTACCAATGAATAGAACGAGTATGGGACAAAATTTTCATTTCAAAAAAACACTCCTTATCACGATGATCATTTCTCTCAGTATCAGTGCGCTGATCGGAATTTTCGTTTTCCTGCTTGGAGATTTTGGTGACACTGAATTTAGCTTGCTCATGACTACCTTAACTATAGGAGGGTACAGTTTAACCGGTCTCTGCTGTTCTGTTCTGTATGAAAGAAGAAAATTCATCCCACTCGCATTATCTGGAATGGCGATCTCCATTATCGGTTTTCTGTATACCGTACTGGTAATCTGGGAAGTCTTTGATCTATATGGTGATTCTACGTGGAAAGCTTTAATCATATTCATCATTCTTGCTGCAAGCACTGCACATTCCTGTTTACTCTTACTCATCAAGTCTGAAAAATCATTCGTCCGTATCGCTTTATCGGCAACAGTAATTTTCACTTCAATTGTCGCGATAATGTTTATAATACTTGTGCTTAATGAAGCTCATGATATGGGTGAATTTTATTTTAGATTGCTAGGAGTATTCGCGATCTTAGATGTTCTCGGAACGATAGTTACTCCAATTCTGAATAAAGTCTATTCGATACAACGTTAAATTTTGCTCTTCATGATTGTAAGCGGGGGTGTTCTGCGTCCTGCGCAAGGGAACGCTGTGCTTTCGCTCCACTGCGTTATACTCACTTTCATATAACAAGGAATAGACGGTATGGGCTCGGCTATCTCCCACTAAGATTTTTGCTCCGCAATCCATCAGATATCCTGCTCCGCTAAACGAAATAAAAATTTCTACTTTTAACAACAAAAAATCATTATGATAAAAATCAGACTACAAAAAATAAGTGATGCAGAAAGATTCTATGAAATTTTAGGCAATCCTCATTTTACTTACTTTAATGTGCAACCAAAATCTATCAAAGATGAAAGAAAATGGTTAGCAGAAAACCCAAAACGCAGAAAAAATAATACTGAATGGAATTACACAATAATGAATGATGATGAAATTATTGGCGCTATCGGAGTAAAGATTAATTTGCATAGAAATCACATCGGTGAAATTGGATACTTTTTAGATGAAAAGTTTTGGGGTAAAGGAATTGCAACGCAAGCAGTAAAATTAGTAGAAAATATTTGTTTTAAAAAATTGAAATTAACAAGACTCGAAATTGTAGTGCAACCAAAAAATGAAGGTAGCAAAAAAGTAGCAATAAAAAATAAATATCTTAAAGAAGGATTGCTTAAAAAGGTACTTAAATATAAAGATGGTTCAATGAAAGATTGTTTTTTGTATGCAAAAGTACTATAAGTCCCGAGAATTTTTTACATCACCCAACACGGCCAGCCCAAAACGTTCAACTAAAATAATCTATGAATAGACCACAAGTCAAAGTCGCCTGCGGAGCTCTGATTGTACGGGGAAAGACATTTGTGGCGGTTCAGCAGGCAAAAGAATATATCAAAGGAAAGTGGGATATCCCTATAGGAAAGTTGGAATACAACGAGGATATTTTGAACTGCGTTAGGCGAGAAGTAAAGGAGGAAACGGGTCTTCGAATAAAATTGACAGGGGTACTTGGTCTCTATCAGCAAAAGAGCGCAATTGGTAATAATATTGTTAAAATTATTTTTACCGCGACCACGAAATCGACTAAATTTATATATCCTCAGCACGAGATCATGAATGTGCAATGGATCAGCTTCAGTGAGTGCTTATCACTACCCAAAGCCCAGCTTCGAAGCCCGGACATGAAACACATGGTTCAAGATTACCGGAAACGCGGCGACTTTGACTTGAGCATTGTCCATTCGTTAGGTTTTACGAAACGAACGTAACGCACTTCGCACAACTTAAAAATGACAAAATAGACAGACAATATGCTTTTTAATTCAATAAGCTTTGCGATATTTTTGCCAATTATTTTTATACTTTACTGGTTTGCGACAAAAAGAAATTTAAGACTCCAAAACATTTTATTGCTCGTTTCAAGCTATTTTTTTTATGCTTGCTGGGACTGGCGGTTTATGTTTTTACTTATTTTCTCGACCTTACTGGACTACTATACAGGTATTAAAATACATGAAGCTACAAGGCGGAGAAAGAAATTATGTTGGTTATGGCTAAGTATTGGAATCAATTTAGGTTTTCTTGGAGTTTTTAAATACTACAACTTTTTTGCTGATTCATTTGCTGATGGACTATCTCTATTAGGATTGAAGGCAAATTTAGGTTCTTTACAAGTGATATTGCCTGTTGGTATTTCTTTTTATACTTTTCATGGCTTATCCTATGTTCTTGACCTCTATAAAAACCGAATAAAACCTGAAAGAAACTTTATCAACTATTCTGTTTTTGTTAGCTTTTTCCCTTTGCTCGTAGCTGGACCAATAGAAAGAGCAACGCATCTTTTGCCTCAAATTCTCAAAAAAAGGGAGTTCGATTATTCAAAAGCGGTTGATGGGTTGCGACAAATATTGTGGGGCTTATTTAAAAAAATTGTCATAGCTGACAACTGTGCAGAATATGCAAATACAATTTTCAATAATTCTACTGACTATTCTGGAAGTACGCTTGTTTTGGGTGCATTGTTTTTTACTTTTCAAATCTATTGTGACTTTTCAGGTTACTCTGATATTGCATTGGGAACAGCCCGACTATTTGGCATAGACCTTTTAAGAAACTTTGCTTTTCCGTATTTCTCAAGAGACATTGCCGAATTTTGGAGACGTTGGCACATTTCACTATCCTCTTGGTTTAAAGATTATCTCTACATTCCATTAGGAGGAAGTAAGGGTGGTATGTGGATGAAGATTCGTAATACTTTTATCATTTTTTTAGTAAGTGGTTTTTGGCACGGTGCTAATTGGACCTTTATTGTTTGGGGGTTTCTCAATGCTTTATATATAATGCCTTCAATTATTTTCAATACACATAGAAACAATCTTGATATTGTGGCAAGAGGTAAATATTTACCAACAATACGAGAATTTTTTGCTATTGGAATTACTTTTGGCTTAACTGTATTTGCTTGGATTTTCTTTCGTGCCGCAAATGTTACACATGCTTTTAGTTATATCTCTGAAATATTTTCAAGTTCATTGTTAACAATGCCCGATTTTCCAGGGATTGGGAAAGTAATGCCAATAGTTTTTCTGACAAGTGTATTTTTGATCGTTGAATGGCTTGGGAGAGAACAACAATATGCAATCGCACATTTAGGAACAAAATGGTACAAACCTTTTAGATGGACGATGTATTACATTATCATTTTGGCCATTTATATTTTTGCAGGTTCAGAACAACAATTCATTTATTTTCAGTTTTAATGTCATGAAGAAATTTATAAATACATTAACGCTTTTCTCACTCTCTGCGTTAATTATAATAGTACTTTGTGAGATATTTATACCTGTTACAGTATTTTTTTATAGACCCTGGGAGGCCATATCATTTTCAAAAATCCCCGCCAATGCTCCTTTTTACACTAACGCAACCCTTACTATGAATTCTGTTGGCGATTTATGCCATCACACTGAAAATTCCATTATAAAAAATGAATCCTGGAAAACTGATGAGTTAGGATTTAGAAATGATAATTATATAAAGAGTGCGGATATATTAATCATTGGCGATTCATATATTGCAGGTAGTGGTTTAACTCAAACAAATACAATTAGTAATCAAGTAATGAAAATGGATGACAATTTGAAGGTTTATAATATGGCACCGAGTTCATTTTCACAATTTGACAAACTAGTAAAGCTAGGAAGAATACATAAACCAAAACAAATAATTTTTTCAATAGCTGAAAGAAATATTCCTAGTGAAATCAAATATTATATTCCTCATTCCAAAAAGGAAACCATTCAAAACATACTAAATTACAATGGTCTTAACGCTTATATTGATAAAATTATTAAGGTATATCCGCTTAAATGGATCAAGGCCAGGGCCAAAAATGCCAAAGGAATAGGAACCGAAGGTATCAATGATTCCAAAATGTATTTTTTCCAAGGATCCAATCAAAAACATGAAGAAGAGGATTTAATAAATACCGTCAATACGTTAATTTCATATAAGGAGTATTGTGATTCTCTTGGAATAGAATTCCTGTTTTTACCTATGCCTGACAAAGAAACAGTTTATTACGAACTTGTTCCTTTTAGCGAACAACCAAATTATTTATTTCAATTAGATTCGTTATTAAAGAGCAATGGCGTATCGACGATAAACACACTAAGAATTTATAACGACTATAGAAGAGAAAATGATAATTTGTTATACCATCTTGACGACACTCACTGGAATTCAAATGCTACGGAATTGATTTCAAAGGAAATTGTTAGATTAGTTAATCAAAATGAATAAAGCACATGGCGGTAACAAAGGTTAGATGAAATAATTTTTTGGATTCAATTTTTACCGACAAAAAGAAGAGGTTGAACAGGCCAAATGGTTCACAAAAGAGGAATTGCTCAAGGAGCTGAATAATGCCTCCGAACCCTGGAGCGCGCCATGCCATTTTTGAAATTGACAAAACACATAAAATCACTTATAACAATGGTTGAGGTTAGCAAGAAATACACAGCCATCATGAAAGAAAAAAAGAGGAAGCAGCCCGGAGTGCTTGTGGCGCGTTTTGCCCTGGTCCTTCTGATAATCTTGGGCAGTTTTTGGGTATCTGCGGGCGTTCATGCCACGTCTGGCATCAATAAGGAAATATCATATGCCGGCGTCCTCAAGTCAGCTGCTGGGATCATTGTTGCTGATGGAAGCTACGATATGGTCTTCAATATATATGATACTGACGAAACGGTGCTATGGACCGGGCAGTATACCGCTTTGAACGGCAATCCAGTGCGAGTAAAAGGAGGGAATTTCGAGGTATTGCTTGGTTCAGGGACCGGAAATGACATCGCGGTCGATTTCACTCAGGATGAGTATTATCTCGGACTCACGATCGGGACAGACAGTGAAATGACCCCGCGCCAGAAATTCGGTTCCGCTCCGTACGCCTTTAATGCTGATGCAGTTGACGGCACAAGTATCTATAAGGTCATTGGAGACCCGAATGGCGTCCAAAGCGGAACTGTGGGTGATATTGCGTTGGACATGACAAATACTACGCTCTATATCAAGATTTCCGGCATCAAGACGACCAGTGGATGGGCCGCGCTATCAGGAACAACAGCGGCAGAAACCGGCGATATCACCTCTCCGACCGATGGCGTGACCATTACCGGCGGGACCGGTGCTGTATTCGGTGACGGAGTTACCATTTCCATTGCCAATGCCGACGGCACGCAGACCGGACTGCTTTCTTCCACTGACCATGCTATTTTCAGCGCAAAAGAGGATGCACTCACCTTCTCCGGACCGCTCTCCCGCGATGCAGATGTTGTTTCGCTGGTCATGGCCGATGCGTCAAATGATGGATACTTGGATGCGGGCGATTGGAGCTCCTTCAACGCCAAGGAAAACGCATTGACCTTCTCCGGACCAGTCTCCCGAGTTGGCGATACGATATCAATTACCCAAGCTGACGGATCCACGGATGGATATCTGAGTTTTGGCGACTGGACAGCCTTCAGTACTAAAGAAGATGCACTCACCTTCTCCGGGCCGCTCTCCCGTACTGACGATACGATCTCTCTGCACATCGCTGATGTGTCAAATGACGGATACCTGGGTGCAAGCGATTGGGCTGCCTTCAGTGCAAAGGAAAACGCACTCACCTTCTCCGGGCCGATATCTCGAATTGCCGATACAATTTCAGTGGATCAGGCTGACGGATCCACGGATGGGTATCTGGCGTTTGGCGACTGGACGAGCTTCAGTGCTAAAGAAGATGCACTCACCTTCTCCGGGCCGCTCTCCCGCGATGCAGATGTTGTTTCGCTGGTCATGGCCGATGCGTCAAATGACGGATATTTGGATGCGAGCGATTGGAGCGCCTTCAATAGCAAAGTTTCCTCGCAATGGACGACCGATGGTCCGGCCATTACGTATGACGGGTATGTCGGTATTGGCGCAGCAGAGCCAAGCGCGCAATTGCATTTAGGCGCCGGGACGGCAACTGCCGGTACTGCCTCATTGAAAATAGACGTGGGGGTCCTTCTGGATGCCGCTGAAATAGGGGCGATCGAATTCGATGGGGCGAGCCTGTACTACACGGACAGCGACGGGGAACGGCATACGCTGGCAAAGGATGAGGTGCTTTTCAACACGCCGATTTATTCTTCAACCATCACCTACCAGCACGCTAGGGATCCGGAAGAGTTGGATGGTACCGCCAGCTACACCCATGCTTCCTTCGCCACATACGGGATGTATGAGCAAATGACCGCAGATACCACGGTATCCGCCATAAAAGCGAACGTATGGTGCAATAACGCCTCACGCGACATCACCTTCAAAGTCTTTGTGCGAGACACGACCGCAGTCTTCAACCCGGATTCCGTTACCCCGACATATTCAGGAACCATCAGCGCCGCGTCCATGCCGCACAGTTCAACATCAGGCGGCTCCCTCTTTACAATGACCGATTCCATCACGGCTCTGGAGGGGCAATACCTCTTTGTGCTGTGGGAGTCAACTGTTGGCGGAGAAGTGACGATCGCGCACTTCTCGACCGTATCATCAAGTCCGAGCCGGCACGGATTCATAGCCGGAGCGACAAACACGAACTTCTTCGTCACATCACCACCGACCTATTACGCGGCGACGTTCAGGGTCTATGGGGATACGGACATAACAAGAACGACCGTCACGGTTGCTGGCGTCGAACAATTTTCAAATACGGGATTTGAAACAGCAGGCGCGGGCGGCAGTGATATCTGGGCGAACTGGGCTGAAACAATCATGAGTGGTGGGACCATTGCCGATGAAACAACCTCCGTGCATGCCGGCTCTCATGCGGCGAAGTTGACATCGTCCGGCATCAATTGGTTCTCTCCTCAATTGACCTACAACTCTTTCGCAGTGACTCCTGGCCAACTGTATCAACTTTCCTTTTGGACCAGGGGCGACGGAACACATGCCGGCAAATACTCGCTTCTTGATGCGACGCACAGCACATATATCAATAGTTCCAGCGGCGGTCTCACCACCGGAGTCACGGGAACGACCTATACGCAGGTCACGACGACATTTGAAGCTCCTGCCGATTGTACTGCAGTAACGTTCATTTTCGTTCCGGACAATACTGCTGCGAGTTACGTAGCCTACTTTGACGATATCTCCTTGAAGCTATTGACCGATGTTGAGGAGCTCGTGCCGCTCAGTATCGAGACGATCTTCAACAACTTGCCCAGCACGGCAATAACCTTCAGCGATCCCGATGACGTCATGACGTCCACGAATGTCCGCGACGCCATTATCGAAGCTTATAATCACAACCCGGCAGCAGAAATCGTCGCTCCTCAGATCGTGCTCCCAGACACAATTTATGCGGTTGTCGGTGACAAATTACAGTTGTATGTCCGTGGGATGATCGAAGCGCAAAATCCGTATAATCTTCCGTACGTGATCACGTGCGCTGTTGGTTCATCATACCCAAGGTATTTTGAATACACCCCTGTTGAAGCGAATGTGGGGACGACGGACTTCACGGTGACAGTGTACAATTATGATTACAGCATACTCGCAACCAAAACGGTCGACCTCGTAACGGTGAATCCAACCGGCGAGCCGGTGGCGAACAAGAATATCCTCGTTGTCGGAGACTCGGTGACGGCCACCGGAACGTGGCCGACGGAATTGTACCGAAGGCTCACGCAAAGCGGCGGATCGCCAGCCGGACTCGGCTACGGCAACATCAGTTTCATTGGCGAAAAAGCGATGTCTGCATACCCAACACAAGCCTACACCGGAAACGGCGGTTGGACATTTGCCAATTATAATGGAACGTCCGGTATTACAAATGGCCACGTGCTCACCGGAACCTTTGATAAGGACAAGACCGATGTCACTTCAGCATGGCTCGATACCAACGGCCACTATTGGTATATCGTATCTGTCACGGGAGGACTCAAGATCTACGGCTCCTATACGCTGCCAGCCTCTGGAACGCTGACGCATGTCTCCGGCGCTACGCATACCGCAGATATCGTCTACACAAGCGCGACAACCGAACCCCAAAGCCCATTCTGGGATTCCGGCGCTGATGAGATGTCATTCTCGTCCTGGGTCACACGGCATGGCTATTCCGGCATCGATGCCGCATACATCATACTCGGCTGGAACAGCAACAGCGTTCCAAACGCAACGGACTTCACGACCTACATGACAGATGTCACTGCATTCCTCGATAAGCTGCACGCTGAATACCCGAGCGCCATAGCAAGGATCATAGGGATTCATCTTCCATCTGTGGACGGCGGCCTAGGCACGAACTATGGAGCGAACGGAGGATATTCAAATTATTACGGAATGATCCGGGCGGCCAACGCGATGAATGATGCCTACCAAGACCTGGCAAATTCGGCTACATACAGTTCTTGGGTGAAGTTCACATCACTTGCACCGGAATTTGACTCCGAGAATAATTATCCGCAGACCGACGTTGCGGTGAACACGCGCAGTGCAACGACGGAAAAGCGAGAAACGAACGGCCTGCACCCGCTCACGGAAGGATACTACCAAATGGCTGATGTCGTGTACCGCGAGTTCGTCAACACCTTTGTTTCTGATTAATCACGTATGAAAATGAAAAGAATTGAGCAATTTGCAAAGAACATGAAAGCGACAAATCCGTCAGTACTCGCACAGCCATCACCAAAAAAACCGAACAAAAGAAAAAGGACGTATGCGATCCTGCTCGGTATACTGATCATAGGCCTGATCGCAGTATCCGGCTATTACTACTGGCAATTCAAGCAGGCAAACGAGGATACGACTGAGGCAAGCCAGAAAGAAACACAGAACCTCGTCGCTGAGGTGTCAAAGATATTCGCATTACCCGAGGGCATCGACCCGACCGTGGCGACGGTGAGCAACAAGGATCAATTGCAGGATCAGGATTTTTTCAAGAACGCGGAGAACGGGGATAAAATCCTCATCTATGCCAGCTCAAAGATGGCCATTCTCTACAGGCCGAGCGCAAAAAAAATAATCAAAGTTGCGCCGCTTGTCTTGGATCAAACTGAAACAAATTCGTCGCCTTTGACAAATACATCAGGTTTGCAAGGCACGACGAACACCGATCAATCCGCCCCCTAGACACCGATGTTTTGTAATCACGTAGAGAGCAGTATGGATGGCGATAGTGGACATATGGCAAAGCATCTATGACGTTCAAACGAATCATGGTCGCATGCGCGTTGTTGGGAATTGCACTCCCGTTCGCAAGCCTTGCTGCCACAATGAGCAGCCAGAACTACGTTGTTGACTTCAGCCGCATCGGCGCGGACCAGCTTTTTGCTGTCAGTGATGGCACATCGGAGCATTATTCGGTCATTCCCGCTGACAATACCATTGCCGATCAGAATACCAATACACCTCCAGCGAACACGAATAGCGCAAAGCCACGCAAAGACCAGCGTGATGTCTTTGAACAAGCCCAAACCGAGGTGGGCGGGAGCATTCAGGATGAGAACGTCAATGGTTCTGCGCCGCCGCCATCATCAGACACGTCCCCTGCGACCGATAGCGCAAAAACATCATCCTCCTGGCGGGAAGAATGGGCTCGAATTGCCGTCATTCTTTCGTTCGCATGGCTGCTGACCGTGGTTGTCATCGCGCTAAAGAAAAAAAAGCTCGTCGGCCCGTGGCGGGAATATAATATACGATGATGCTGAGAGCATCAGCCTGCATGAACAATATATTCTCATAACATAAGAAAATCATATGAACGACCAAACGATCAAGTCAACCGGCTGTTGCGACCCTTTTGATCCTGCACCGTGGCAGGAAAAAGAAATCACATGGAACAACAAGATCTTTGTGAAGGACCATGTCACAAGCTTTTTGCACATCCCGCTCAATATGGGGAACAAAATAACATCAAACATGGCCCTGATCGAAAAGGCGAATGCAAAAGCGCCGTACCAATTGATGCTCACGGATGAAAAATCCATGTGGGGCTCGGATATCTATATTGACGTTTCCAAGGATGTGCCGGGCGCGCAAATGGCGACGCTATCCGGAACATTCCTCACAAAGGTCTTTGAAGGGCCATATAAGAATGCCGGAAAGTGGGCGCAGGAAATGAAGGAATACGTTGAGAAAAAGGGGGAAAAGATGACGAAGCTGTACTTCTCATACACCACGTGCCCCAAATGCGCCAAGGCGTATGGCAAGAACTACGTGGTGCTGTTCGCACAGATTAGTCAATAAAATTTCTCAGATGAAAAAAATACTACTATTCAATGCGCTGTTTTTATTGGTTCTCGCGATTTTGATTGGCATCATCTATCGAAGCACAGACTCATCAGAACCAGAACTTATTACGCTCAGTATTTATGCGAGAGGTGATGCTACCGAGCCACCGCCGATTGCAGATGAATGCTTGCAGAGAATGGGAGATTATATAGAAAAATCAATGGAGTTGGCGCGTGAAGTTGAGGGCGGCCAATCAGTTACCAGCTGTGCTTTGGTTGAAAGTCGCGTTGGCCACAGTGAACGTGATTGCGGCGGCGAACTTACAGCAGGTGGTTGCTCAATCTGCAAAATCCACTGATATGCGCCTTAATGCTTCGCATGAGCAGATATCGTAGAAAGAATTTCCTGTCACATCGGTGCTAAGATAACCCCGGATTCTTTATCTTTGCGGCGCGGCATCGTAGCCGAGTTTTTTGATGGCGGCAATGATGGTTTCCATGGAAACCTTTCCCGGATCATACTGCACTGTTGTTCGCGCTTTTGCATAATCCGTTTCTGCCTTGGCAACCCCTGGAAGGTCTTCCAGATCGCCGTCGATGGCCATACTGCATGAAACGCAATGCATGCCGGTTATGGCGAGCGTTGCCGTATCTCCGCGTGCTGGTCGTTCTTTTGAACCGAACATATTAAATGACCTCCATAACGCCGGTGTACATCCCCATGGAGCAGGAGTACGTATACTTCCCCGTCTTCTCCGGCGTGAAGGTGACGCTCTCCTGATCGACCGGGTCAAGAAAGACGTTAATATTGAATGCGCGGAAAGTGAATGCAACAGCGCATGAATACACGCCTTTACTCTCCAGATCCAATTGCACGGGGATCCCCTGTTTCACGGTGAATCGCGAAGGGCTGTACCCGCCGGAAAGCACATCGATATGCACCCGCTGAACGCCATTTTCGTTGACGACCGAGTCCTGTTCCTTTTCTGACGAATCCTGCTTCTGCATCGCCGCAAATGCCTTGCTGAAGGTTATCGGCGAATCGAGCACATTAAGGATGCCGTTGATGCTATAAAGCGCGAGGCCAATGAGCAAAATTGCCGCAGCTTTCTGGAATAACCCATGCACCATTTCTGAGAGCTTCGACGTCAGAACGCCGAGAATGGTGAATAGCGGCGACGTGCCGAGGACGAAGAAAAACATGATGAGCGCTCCGGCCACTGGGCTCCCGCTGGTCACGGCGACCACTTCCATCGCCTGCGTCACTCCGCAAGGGATGAAGATCGTGAGGAAACCAAGGAACGCCGGCGCAAAAAGCGAGCTTCTCTTTGAAGACTTCCGTATATAGCGCTGCAAGAACCTCGGCGGCTGAAAGGCGAGAAAACGGAATACGGGGCTCACGTTAAGGAGATTCATCGCGGTTGCAAACATGAACAATGCCGCTGCGAGCTGGAAGGCAAGCCTGATATTGAGGCCAATGGTGAGCTTTGTCCCCAGCCAGCCGAGGAAGAAGCCGAATATCGTATGTATAATGAGTTTAGCGACCAAAAACATCACGACCGGCAAGATATCCATCGCGTCAAAGGAACGCGGGGCATGCGCGGAATCTTTGGAATCCAAAGCGCGGTCATGTTCTTTCTGGTTTGCAATGACGCCGGCGAGCAACCCGCCCTGCACGGCAAGACATGCGAGTCCGCCTGTTGTAAGACCTGTAAAAAAGAAGATCCAATAATTCATGTTAAAGCGTGAATCTTTTAAGTCGAAGCGCATTCAGCACCACAGAGATGCTTGAGAGCGCCATGGCAGCGCTCGCGAACACCGGGCTGATGGATATCCCCCAGAGCGGCACGAGCGCGCCCATGGCGACGGGAATGAGGAGGATATTGTACCCGAACGCCCAGCCGAGGTTCTGCCAGATGTTGCGCATAGTCGCGCGGGAGAGCGCAACGAGCGACGGCACGAGGCGGAGGTTGTTCTGGAGCAGGACCACGCCGGCCGTGCCGATCGCCACATCGGTTCCTGCACCCATCGCGATCCCGAGGTCCGCGGCGGCAAGCGCCGGAGCGTCATTGATGCCATCGCCCACCATCGCCACAGCGCCCTTTCCGCTGAGTTCCTTGACGCGCTGTTCCTTCTCCTGCGGGAGGACGCGGGCGATCACATCCGTAATCCCGAGTTCCTTTTGCACGGACCTGGCGGCGTCATCCGTATCTCCAGTGAGCATCACCGAACGAATGCCGCGCTTCGTGAGCATTGCGATGACGTCTTTGGCTTCTGCACGAATAGTGTCCGCTATCGCAAAAAGAGCGATCGCGCGTTTCCCCTCGCTCACATAGACGCGCGAGCCGCGGATATCTCCTCCTGTCCACTCTGCGGGGATCGTCGCTCCGTGTTCCTCAAGGAACGCTGCCGTGCCGATGAAGAGCTCACCGGCAGCATCCTGCACGCGGATCCCTTTGCCCGGTATGTCCTGAATGTCCGTTGAACCCTCATACGATTCTATCCTTTTGGATGCGATGAATGCCGCAATGGCCTTGGCAAGCGGATGGGCCGAGCGTTCTTCTGCCGCCCGGACGCGCGCAAGGATCGCCTTTTGTTCGCCGTCTGCGATGCCTTCTGCGACGCGCATGACCTGCACGCTCGGCTTGCCGTCTGTGAGTGTGCCGGTCTTATCGAACACGACCGTGCGGATATGCCTGCCGCGCTCAAGGGCATCCGCATTCTTGATGAGGATCCCGAGTTCCGAGCCTCTGCCGATGCCGACCATGATGGACGTCGGCGTTGCAAGCCCCAGCGCGCACGGACACGCGATGATGAGAACAGTGATCATGCTCACGATCGCATGAGGAAATGCCGGTTCCGACCCGAACGCGAGCCACAAACCGAATGTGACGAGCGAAAGCGCGATGACTGCCGGCACGAAGTACGCGGAGATCGCGTCAGCAAGATTCTGGATGGGCGGGCGCGACCCCTGGGCCTCTTCCACAAGCCTGACGATCTGGGCAAGCATCGTCTCTTTCCCCACGCGTTCCGCGCGCATATCGAACGCTCCGCTCGTATTGATGGTCGCCCCGATCACCATATCGCCCTCGTTCTTCTCAACCGGCAGGCTTTCTCCTGTCACCATGCTTTCATCCACGGCTGACGTTCCAGAGAGCACCACGCCGTCCACTGGCACCTTCTCTCCAGGCTTCACGAGCATGCGGTCGCCTCTTGTCACTTCCGTCACCGGAAGATCCGTGAATGCCCCATTGCGGAACACGTGAGCGGTCTTCGCTTCCAGATTGAGGAGGCGCTTGATCGCCGTTGCCGCCTGCCCTTTTGCGCGGAGTTCAAGGAATTTGCCAAGCAGAACGAGCGTGATGATGGCAGCTGCAGTCTCAAAATACATGAGATCCTCGATGCCGTATCGCTCAAATGTGCTGCGAAAGACAACAAAAGCGACGGATGCGCCGTACGCGACCGTGGTGCCGAGCGCGATGAGCGTATCCATGTTCGCCGTCTTCGATTTAAGCGCAGACCACGCGCTGAGAAAGAATTGCGATCCAGCCCAGAACTGCACGGGAGTGGCAAAGAGCAGCATGAACCACGGGTTCGTAAGAAAAGATGGCGCTTGCGGAAGCATCGCGCCAAAAATCAACAATAAAGAAAGCGGGATCGCCACAGCGAGCTTCACGCGCAGGCGCTTGAGCTCCGCGTTCCGTTCCTGCTCGGAAAGATCACCATGATCGTGCACGCCGATGTGGGCTTTGTACCCCATCTTCTGCACCGCCATGCCGATGCCCTTCTCGTGCGCATGATGCGGGTCAAAGACCACCGTTGCCTGCGCATTGCCATAATTCACCGCAGCGTCGGAAACGCCCGGCATTTTCTTGAGCTTCCGGGAGATATTCGCCGCGCAGCTTGCGCAGTGCATTCCGGAAACGTGAAATGAGATCGTTCGTTGTTCAGACATAACGTTGCACATTTCTGCGGAATTGTGTTTTGCATCCCGCCGCGCAGAAATAATATCGCACGCCCTTATAGGCAAACGCGGCACCGGCTGTCTTTGGTGAGACGCGCATCCCGCATACGGGATCCTTCACGATAGGCGTCAGGTCCTTCATGCGTCGGGTAAATTCGTCCGATTTTTTCCCCTGAGAACGTTCAATAAGAACATCCCGCATGGCTTCGCTTGCTTTGGTAAAATTCTTGTGTGCGAGCCGATAGGTGATATGTTTACCGTTCCGCTCTTGCGTCACTGCTCCTGCATCGCGAAGGATCTTCAGATGCTGGCTTAAGTTCGCCTGCGGCAAGCCCAGCATTTCCTGCATGCCCCCAACTGTCACAGAACCTTCTTTGAGTAAATGGATGATCTCTAATCTCCGCGGATGCGCTAAAGCCTTGAGAAGCTGCGCGTGAAGGTGAAAGAATTCTTCATACATATTCGATATTGCGAATATATACTACTTTGCGTAGTAGGTCTAGAGGAGTTATCCACAAAGCATACGGAAAAACTTCTGTGGTGCTATTTGCACAGATCAATTGACGGGAATCTTTCCCTTTCCGTCAGATGAAAAAGTGAACCGGGGCAGCATAGCAGCCGCCCCGGGTACGATCATCGAAGGGAATGTCGCTTCAGCGACCGTGGTTGTGCCGGTCGGTACCAGCATACCGAACGTTGAAGTTCCCTCGCTCCCGCGGAGGCTTGCGCTGCACGGTATGCGCGTGACCAGAGATGGGTGCGCCATCCAGCATCAGAACCCCATGATCCCACGCAAGACGAGACTCGGGAACGCCGAGCTGTCTTGCGACTGCCCTCTTCTCAATCTTCTTGGACATCGCCACTCCTTCTTCGCAAAAGGAACCACAAGGGGAAATAAACCCCCTCTTTGCTACTGCATACACAGCATAAAAGACGCTGCGCGCCTTGTCAAAGCTATCCTACCACTCTCAATCTTCCCATGCTATACTAAAAATATGGCAGAACAAACCAGCAAACTTGGAGAAAAACTCTTGGGATGGGAATTTCCGGAATATCCTGACCGCGAACGCAGCGTTGGCAGCTGGCTCGCTTTAGGCGTGGTAGGCGTTGTACTCTTTATTATCGCCCTCGCAACAAGCAATTTTCTCTTTGCAGTGATACTTATTTTGGTAGGCATCATCTACTTCATGCAGGCGCGTAATCATCCCAGGTTAGTGAAATTTGGAGTGCATGAAGATGGCATCACCCTCGGAGATGATGAATACCGCTTTGAGGAAATTGATCGTTTCTGGATCGTCTACAAACCCGGAAAGATACAAAATATATTCTTTCACTTCAAAAGTAATCTGCGTCCATATCTTTCCATCCCACTGGAAGATACCAACCCACTCCGCATCCGGGATATGCTGAGGCGCTACCTCTTTGAGGATCTTGAAAGAGAAGAAGAGCCCGTCACTGAAGAAATAGCCCGAGAACTCAAGATCTAGCGAACAAAAGATTCACTTCCCTATTTCATTACCCGGCCTCTTAGACGCCGAGCTTGATTTGTATTGTGTACGATCCCTTCCGGCTCTGCATGAGTGAACATGAAAGACGCTCGGAGTATTATTTCACTCTATCTTGCGCAAAATGGTTCTTCACGTTGTTGATTACCTCATCGAGTGAAATATTCGTTTTGACATAATAATCCAGAACACCGAGCTCAGCGGCTTTTCGTTGCATTGACTTGTCATCCATATTCGAAAGCACAAAAACTGCAACATCCTTGCCCCACGTATCATTGCGAAGTTGGCGGAGGATCTCAAGACCGTGCAATTTTGGCATAATGAGATCCAATAAAATGAGATCTGGATGTTTTTCCAGTGCAATACGAACCGCTGCATCCCCTTCTGACGCTGTGAGAAGAGAATATCCTTCCTTTTCAAAAAGGTTTTGCAATGCTTCTCGAATCGGAGCTTCGTCTTCTACAATAAGAATTGTTTTTGGCATATCTATTTTCTATAGTGTAAAGTACTTTTTGTTCGTATCTTCATGATGCTGCGTGCGTGACGTTGGTTATCCTTTCCAATGCCTCTCCCGAATCTGCTTTTTAAGCTCTCCCACCTGCTTCTCGTGCAATTCGATGAAATGATTATACTCGCCGGCAATACGTTCGAACGTCTTATTGGCATGCATATGAATCCTTCGCCTCCCGAGATCGCGGTCTTCAGTTGATTCCGCTTTCTCAACTCGTGTGAGCTGTTCATACAGACCTGCAAGGGGATGCAAGATCTGTTTGTGCAGCATGACGAACAGCACTATGATGGCCAAAAAGAACAACACGCCGGTCACGGCAAGGATGGAAAAAATATCGTTCTGTACGGAAAGGATGGTTCGCTTTGGTACTTCTGCGCTGTATGCGATCTCTGCGAACCCGCGCGCTCCGGAACCGTCCTGCAGGTCGATCGGGATGCGCGCGACATACAGGCTGCCGAGCCCCCTATCCCATTCCGGTAGCTGCTCTTGATCGGTCATCAGATGCAATGTCGCTTCATGCTGTGAGAGAGCGCGCTGCTGCTCTTCTGTGAGCGCAGGATGCGCGCCTGTGAGCCGCGCGAGATCCGAGGCGGCGATATATCCATCGCTGTACACAATATTAACGCGCCGCACGTTATCAGCGGCGAATGTTTCAAGAAAATTCTGCATTTCTTCCTCCCCCTGTGTATTCTGCATATCGAAGGCCGCGCTCGTCAGGTGCTCGTCGATCTCATGCTGTACAAAATTCTCAATAAATGGCAGGTTGGAGTTGATGATGCGCTGTTCTAAATGCATATTGGTCTGGATGCCAAGATAACTCATGACGGAAGCAGCCACAAAATAACTTACAAGCATGAAGAGTTGGAGGCTGCCGCCGACATCGATGCGGCGGAAGCCATATGCTCCTGTTGCAAAGAAAAGGAATGCCATTGTCGCAAAAAACCCCCGCAAAATGAGGAGGATCGGGAAAGATATGAAAAGCATCAGGGCAACGGCAATGAGTGCAGCAAGGGAACAAAGGATCCCTATGTTCAAATACCTGATTGCGCTGCGATACTCCTTTGCAACTGCATCATGCTGAAGGTGACGGATCGCAGTAGCTACCATGAAGACACCCAAAATAATGGCAAGCGGACCGGCCCAGGTATCCACAAGATATGAGGAAAGATTTATTTTCTGGAGTTCATGAACGGTATCGAAGACCCATATCGCCACAGACCCATAGACACCGAGCAGAATGCCGATCGCCATACGCTGAAAATATCCTTGCACCGGAGCGCGAAAACGATGCTGCGCAAGGATCGTATAAAAAAAGGCGATGACGCCGCTTGCGAGAACGGTCACACCGAGAAAGTGTATGAGGGCGATCTGATTAGGGAACATAATGGAGTGTCCTGCTTATTTCCTTGCCTGCTCGTCGATGTGAAAGAATTTCACCAGATCCTGATTGATGACATGGCTTGCGCGTTTCCCCGCCAGCGCATCCTTCACTCTGTCAACAACCTGTTGCGGCGTGTAATCAGCTTTTACGATGACATCATATGCGCCAAACCACAATGCCTTCTGCACGGTCACATCATCCCCAAAATTCGTGATAACGAGTATAGGAACAGCTGCTGTTATTTTTTCATCTTTAAGAGCCTTAATGGCGGCATGACCGTCCACTTTTGGCATAAGAATATCCATAAGAACCAAGTCCGGCTTCTCATGCTTCACTTCCTGAACGACATTGCCCGCGTCCTCATGCGCGTATACGCCATATCCTGAACTCTTCAGCTTTATCTCATACATCTCACGAATCGTTTTATCGTCCTCGTAAATAGAGATATTCTTTCGATCAATGTCATTATTCATATCGCAATGCATCAAGTGGATTAATCTTCGCCGCACGGCGTGCAGGATACAGCCCAGTGATGAAGCCAACGACCAAGATGACGCCGATGATCATGAGCAAGAACGACAGCGGGATGGCAAACAGATCGACCTCTTGCCCGCCCAAGCGTCGCGCAAGGTTATTGATCAGGAGATTCACGAGCTGCCCGCCGCCAACGCCAATAGCAAGCCCCAGCCCTCCGCCCAGAAATGCGATCAATATGGATTCAGCCATGAACAGCGTGTACACATCCCTGCTGGTCGTGCCAAGGGATTTCATGACACCGACTTCGCGCGTGCGCTCCAGCAAAGAGACCGTAAGCGTGTTGAATGCGCCAAGAGATGCAACGAACATCGCGATCAAGCCAAACCCGGCCATGACGAATTGAAAGACGACGAATATCTGATCGATCTGGCCGACGGTATCTGCAACGGAGTCCACCTGGAATCCCTGCGCTTCAATGGCCACGCGAACTGCTGATAAATTTTCTCTGGCGTCAACCTTCACACGGGCAAGATTGATCTTGCTGATGCCGTTATCCTGAAAGATCGCGAGCGGCGCATAGGCGATGGACAAATCGTCGCTCACGATGCCGGAAATGGTCACGGGAAAATCCTTGTTTTCAAATTCCACTTCCTGCGCGGCAACTTCGCCCTGCGTCGGTTCTGTCTGCTGGACCGGAACCAAGATGCGCACATTTACCTGTTCGCCAACGAGGTCTCCGGAATTGGTGACGCCCAGGAGTTGCGCGGTCGTGTTGCTGATAACGATGGATTCCGTATCGCCCACCCCGAACGCCTCTCCAAAGATCGGCGTAACGCCCTCCAGGCTGATGTATTGCGGATCGATGCCATACAGGCCTGCATCGGTGACGGATTCGCCGCGTATGATCTGCCCGGATTGCGATACCGTGGGGCTCACGCCGACGACGTGCTCCATAGAACGGAATGACGTGAGGATCTGGTCATCGATCGCGAGCAGCGTGGAGGCGCCGGTCGTCACATCCAGAACGGTGATGGCATTCACGTCCGTCACCTGCGACACGATAATATTCTGCAGTCCGAAGCCGAGCGAGACAAGAAACACAATTGCGCCGATACCGATGGACATACCGCCGACGGTCAGAAACGAACGCAACTTATGCGATCGGAGATTGTTCCATGAAAGATATGATATATAACTGAATTTCATGCCGTCGTTTTTACCTTATTTTTCGTTTCAGGTTCCGTACTTGCCGTTTTGAATTGCCCGGTACCGGAAAGAATCACTCCGTCCCGCATATAGATGGTCTGGGATGCATAGCTCACATATTCCATGTTATGCGTGACCATAATGATGGTGATGCCCTTTTCCTCGTTCAAACGTTTGAACAGATTCATCGCATTTTCCGCGGACTCCGTATCAAGGTTGCCGGTGGGCTCGTCTGCAACGATGATGCTCGGGTCGGTGATGAGCGCGCGAGCAATCTCCACCTTCTGCTGCTGCCCTCCGGAAAGCTCGGTCGGTTCGAAGTATGCGCGGTGTTCCAATTTGAAACTTTTCAGGAGATCCAGGGCTTTCTGATTCCGTTTGGAGCGGGAAACCCCCTTGATGGCAAGCGGGAAGGCGACATTCTCCATCACATTGATGGAGCGTATCCAGTCCGGACGCTGATAGACGATGCCGATCTTTGCCAGCCGGAAACGCGCAATCTCATTCGGATTCATCTTCTCAAAATACGCATCCTCGATGCGCACCGAACCGCTGGTCGGCTTCTCAAGACCGAGCATGCTGTGGAGCAGCGTTGATTTTCCGGATCCAGACGGACCAAAAAGGATCACAAACTTCCCGCGGTCGATACTCACGCTGACATCTTTCAAGATGCGAATCGGTTCACCGCCGACGTGAAACTCTTTGATGAGATTCGTGATCTCTATGATCGGCTTTTCTGCCATAAAGATAGTCTACACTGCTTTCCATTCGGAAAACATGGTTAGTTGTTGAAAAGTGTACCCATGTTCCCCAGCCAGGAGAACGTTTCTTCAAGGTTGGCGATCACCAGTTGCAGGAATGATTGCCGCGACCTGCTGGTAAGGATGGAATAGCTGCTGGAATAAGTGGAGTTTCCCGCTTTATCCCGTGAAAAGACGCGGAAGTGATAGGTATTCGCCGGCTGCAGGCCCGAAACGACCATCAAATGATCCCGCACGCGTTCAACATTCTCATCCGTTTCCCCGCTGAAATCGTTTCCGGATAATCCTTCGCCGTATTCCACCTTCTGCGATGTGGGTTCGTTGGTGAGCCAGGAAACGATGATCTGAACCTTTGCCGCATCCCCAGAACCAATGGTATTGGATTCTGATTGCACGTTGGAAATGACCGGCGGAGTGGTGTCCTCCAATGTGCGAAATACCCCTTCATCGGATTCCGCCTTGTTGCCGAACTGGTCTTCGCCGCGGATGACGAATTTGTATTCTGTGGCATCTTCAAGGCCGTACAGTAGAACGCTGTGGTCCGTCACCAGCGCATTGTTCCCCTGCGTGCGGGATGGGATATTCTCATTGTAGTATTCCACTTCAGAAGTGGTTGCGACGTTCGTCGTCCAGCGCACTTCCGTCTCGCCCTCCGCCTTGTTCTCGGAGACATAGGTCAATACGCGCGGGAATGTCAGCGTCGTGAAGATATAGTCGTCAGAAGCGACCTGATTTTCTCCGGCATCCAGACCGCCCAATTGCACGTGATACACTGTTCCGTCGGAAAGGTTCGTCAGCTTGACGCTGTGGTTGAAGGAACGCGAACCTGACGTGTCATTCACGGTAAAGCCATAATCCGTTGTCGTGCCGTATCCCAGAGCCGTGGTTGTTTCTTTATTGGAAGTCCATGTTATCGTCGCATCATAGAGCTTGATATCGCTGATCTCAACGTCAGAGACCTTTGGCGCTTCCAGCGTCGTGAACGAATCGATGTCGGATATCTGCTCGTTCTCATCAATGTCTATGGACTTGATGCGATAGTAATACTTCGTCTCCGGCTTGAGTCCGGTCACGGCCACGCTATGCTCCTTCACCAGGTCTGCTGTTCCCTGTTCATCGCCAAGATCATCGGATGTCCCGAATTCAACATGTGAGGACGTGACGCGCTCCGTTTCCCATGTGATCGTTGCGACGAATGAATCCGGCGCTGCATCAGGCGCAACGGTGATCTCCGGTGGCGTGGTGAATCGCCCGGTCGGCACGATCTCTTCCGTATCTGATGGCTCGGAAACAGACCCAGCTGAATCAAGTGCCGCGATCTTATATGCGTACGTCGCGCCGCCTTCAAGATCCGCATCCAGATATGCCGTCGTCTTCACCGTCGCAAGGTCTTCAAAGTCGCCGTCATCCTTTGCGCGGTAGATCTCATATGTCACGGCATCTTCGCCCTCAACCAATGCGCCCGCAACACTGGAAATGTCCACTGCCGCCGGCGTCCACGTCAACGTCGTGTAATACTTCTTTGCGTCACGGTTCGATGAATCTTCGATGAACAGATCGGTCGGCGCGCTTGGCGGGGTCGTATGTGCTTCAAAACTGATAGTTGCATAACTGTCATAATCCACGTTTCCGGAATCATCAATAGCAATGAGATAGAGGGTGTTCTCCCCTTGTTGGGTTGCGGCGGCTATCGGCCCTACGCTTTCTGATGTGGTGAAACTGGTATTGCTTTCCGTGGGAATCGCATTGATCGAATAGAAATACCCGCCAATGACGATGCCTTCATCTGTTGGCGGATCCCATGCGAATGTGAAGTGATTCCTCGTATTGGTCTCCGGATCAACCGTCAAATTTGTCGGTGCTGACGGCGCACCAAGCGTCGTGAAGGTGAAATCTCCGGACTCGCCGGGGTTCCCATCCACGTCAAGCCATGTTGCATTCGCATGGTAGTCGGTATTCGGCGCAAGGCCAGAAATTGTGACAGTGTGTTCATTGACGAGATCGGACGTGCCGGTCTCGCTCCCGTATGCATCTGTTTCTCCATATTCAACAAATGATGAAGCCGGATGCTCGATGATCTGCCCCTGCTGGTCCGTATCATTCTGCGTATACCACTCGATTGTGGCAGTGGTCACCTTGGCAGTGATGGTCGGCTGGCCTGTCATTAATGGTGCAGAAGTGAATTTTCCTTCCGGCTTGATGGAAACAACGGCAGAATTACCCGATGGGGCGTTCCCGGGGCCGACAGCGCGGACGAAATAGCGGTACGTGATCGTATTATCAAGGCCGACATCCAGATATCCGGTCGTTGAGGTGCTTGCGATCGCCGCATAATTTGCCGGAGGATCTTCCGTCGGCGATGGAGCATCACAATCGCTGCTGTTCGCATCGCAACGGTAGATCACATACTCTTCAACGCCGGCGCCAACATCTTCGGGTTCGTTCCAGGTGATGGTCGCGGAGAACTTCTGTGTTGCGCGGTCAGAGGAGTCAACGGCGCGCATGTCCGTCGGGACATCCGGCGCGTTCGAGGTAAAGTCGAATTCTTCGGAAATATACGCGGTATAGTCGATGTTATTGATCGCATCCGCAGCAACGATGTACATGATATTCGTACCTTGTTGTGTTGCAGCGGAAAAACCCGGAAGCAGACGATTTGCTGTTTGCGTGCTCGTTGTCCATCCTCCGTCCGGACTCGGCGTTGCACTTCCGCCAAGGTTGGTTCCGCAGGTGCCGGCACTTGGCTCCACATTGATGGTGTAACAATACCGGACGATATCTCCAGCCTCGCAGGGCGTCTGGCCAAGACAGGTTTCCGGTAAACTCCAGGAGAAAGAAAATGCGTTCGTATCAACGGCTTCGGTCGGATTCGGCGCAAGTCCCTGTGGTGCCGTTGGCGGGGTGCCGGCGTAGTAATACGTTGCCGTGGCATATGAAGAATAATTCCCAGCGTTATCCTTTGCGCGAATAGACAACGTGTTCCCGCGCGTCTGGTATGACGTGACGCCTGAGAGCGTCCGCGGAGATGCGGCCTGGCAAGTATCCACTGCGCCATCCGCACCGGTCTTCCAGCAATATTCTGCAACGCCAGAGCCCGTATCCGCAGATGCGCTCCATGTGAACGCAAATGAATCCGTTGAGGAGTATCCTGCCGGGGACGCCGTGACGCCCGTGGGCGTCGTAGGGCCATCAGTATCCAGTTTGAATATGAAAACGCTCGCGGCAGTCGCGGTGACATTGTCGTTGAGGTCCTTGGACTTCACTTTGAGGTAGTACGTTCCTGATGTCGGCGTCGACGCTGCCTGCGTTGCAACGTTCCATGACACAAGGCCGGAACTATTCGCCGCGTAATAATTGGTGCCGCTTCTGTATGCAAGATTGGTCGCGTCGTCCGCATCATCAACCGGATCCAATGCGCTGTTGGTCCCAAAATACACATAGGACCCGTCAACGCCGATGCCTCCGCTATTCTCCGTGACCGTCCACTCAAAATACGGCGTTGCATCCCCTCCCCATGTATCCGTTGTGACCGTGGTGACCTTTGTTGCGTCGGTCCAGCCGTCTGCTTCGGACGGATTGGTGGGGGCGGTGGTATCCGCATAGTACGCCCATGTGATGTCTGCCAGCGTCGGGGTATAGACCTGATCCGATTTGAAGACCGCGCGGATCTGCCCGTAACGCGCAACCGTGGAGGCGACGCGGTAGGTATCCGTGCCGCTGATCTCCCTGTTCTCCGTGACGTCCGTCCAGCTTCCCCAATGGCTGTCGCTGGCATCTGCGGCGCATCCGGCATCGCTGCATGTGCGCGTCTGATAGGTGATGGAGGCATTTGAGACATCGGTGCTGTTGATGGTCAATCCGCCATAGCCATACAGGCCGGCACCAAAATCCGTGATCTCCGACGTCCATGTTCCGTAGGGTGCGAACGCCGTGGAGGCGGTCGGCACGACGTATGTTTCCAATGCAGAAGAATTATACCCGCGAAAGCCCATGACACGGCTGTTCGTCGTCATTACCAGGCCACCATAGTAGAACGGGCTCAATGTTGAACGCGTCGTCCATACGCCGTTCGCATCACCGTCCGGATCAAGCACATACATATCCGTGGTACTGTTGCCGCGCGGGATCAAAATGTTCCCCTGCCCGTCCGCAACGCAGGCATTCCCATAACGCAACGCTCCGGGCGCGACTTCGACCGTGGCTGCGGCGTCCCATGTCTGCGTGCCGATGTTGAACCGGTACACGGTTGTTGTATTGGCCGCACGGGTCAGATAGATATAATCCGTCCCGCCGACATCCACCTTCACTGCGCAAGACCCTTCTGATGGCGCCGCCCATATCGTAGAAACAACCGTCGTCCATGTATTGGTTGAAATGGTGTATTTATAATATGACGTGGTGCCGCCTTGCGCGGTGTATATAGCATCAGTCCCGTCATAGACCAGATCTGCACCTCCGGCAGTGCCCGGCTCTGCAGGGGTATTTGCCAACCGCGTCCAGGAATCGGTCGCGGCGCTGTACCGGAAGAAGTGCCCCACGCTGTCTCCCTGCGCTTCATACCCGACGAGCATGTACGTGCCGTCGTAGGTATTGTTCGCGTGATTCACATACTCCGCGCTCGCGCCGATGTTCAAGTTATGCGGGACGTCCGCCTTCTGCTGCCATGTCGCGAGCGCCGGATCATACGCCCACCAGTCCGTATAGGTTCCCCCGCGGGCGACATAGAGCAGGTCTGCCGAGGTGTCATATGCAACGGCGCCGTAGTAATACCCGTTCGACGTATAGTGATGCGGCAATGACGGCGTCCGCCATGCATTCTCCGTGATGTCATACGCGAACATCGCATACTCCGAATACCCCCGGAACGTCAGGAATTCGTTCTTTGTGGAGATGTATGCCAATCCCTGTTCAGAACCCTGATAAATGTTCGTCGGCGTATCCGCAAGGTGTTCCCACTGGTTGGTCGTGAGATCATACCGGACGAAGTTATTCGTCGGGACCGCACTTGCGGCGCTCCCACGCAACAGATAGACATACCCGTTGGCATAACGGATCGAAGCGCCATCCCCGATGCCAAAGGGCGTGTTCGGCATATATGACCAGGCATTCGCCTGGATGCGATACCGGTAGAAATCGGTGTCATAGTTCCCGCGAGTCGCAAAAAGACATCCGGTTGCATCAGAACAATATGCGCCGCTGGGAACATACGTGAGCGTTCCCCCAAGCCCGATGGTCTGGTCCACATCTGGAAGCTGGGTCCAGGTTCCGGTTGAGATCGTATATTTATAGAAGCGTGTGCTGGGCGCAGTGCTCCCAGAAAGATAATACAGCGTATCACTGCTATTATACGCGAACGATGCTCCATTGCCGGCTGCAAGCGGTAGCACGGATCCATCGGTAAGCTGCGTCCAGGTATTGGCATTCACGTCATACCTCCGGAATTCCGTTGTGGAGCCGCCGCGCGATGCAAAGACACACCCGCCGGCATCGGCACATCCGGCGCTTGTACCGGCAGGAACAAAGATCATGCTGGCGCCGGTGGTAACGTTGTTCCCGTAATTCGCGAGCGTCGTATAGGTCTTATTGGCGACAGAATATGCCCAGAACGTCTGCGTGGTGGTTCCGCGAAGGATATACACCGTGTCATTGCCGTTGAACACCATTGACGCTCCTGAACCGGTCGTCAAGTTGAGGTTCGTCGGCGCTTCATTGGCCCATGCGCCGTTCGCCATGGCGGAGAGCTGGACGTTCCCCGCGTTTGCGGATGTGCTCACATTGCTCACCGTACCCGCGGCAAACTCCGCCTGGGATGACCACTGCTTTGTTGCTGCTGGAGAGATGCCGGTATACGTATACGTGAACTTCGTCTCAGCGTCTGTCACGTTGCCTGCGGCATCCTTTGTTGCGACGCGCAAGGAGTATGTGCTGCCGGCCGCGAGCGGCGTTTGCACGGAATATGTCTCCGCGGTCTGGAAGTAGTCTTCGCTGCTCGCCGGATTATGGCTCGCATTGGTCGTCCATGAAACGTAATACCCGGTGACGCGTGAATCAGAATCCGTTGCGTCGGAAAATTCAAAATACGGATTCGTATAGTAATATGAATTGCCCGTGGTCAGCGTGGCGGCTTTTGCGCTGGTATCATACCCAACGATGCTCGGCTGTATCGGATCGGTTGAATCGCTCTCATACGTAATGGTGAAATCCGAGAGCGTCGGCGTGTTGGTATCATCCGATGTGAGCGTTGCCTTCACCTGCATGTACCGGTTGGCCGGCGAAGCAATGGCCCCGCCAACAACTGTTGCCCAATCCGACCAGCTCACGCTGTCATCCGACGTGCGCGTTACATATGCGACGCTCGTGCCTCCGGGGGTCGTGGTGGTTGCGGTCAGATCCGTAAATGAACTCACATAATCAAGATCGATCGGAGCGGAGATCCATGTTGCGGATGGAATGTATGCATGCGCTTCCGGTGTGAACATATGGAACCCGACGCTGTTCGTGCTTGGCGCGCCTCCGCGCAGGACCCATATCTTGCCGGCAGCGCTGTCATAGGCCAATCCGTGCGCATACCCAAAACGTTGCGGTAATTCGCTTGCACGGCTCCAAGAATTCTCTGAAACGTCATAGCGCCAAAAATCCTTTTCATATTGCCCTGGGATGACATAGATGTTCCCGGCGCCGTCGTACTCCAAAGACGATACATAGTACGCGGTGGTCGGAAGGTTGTTCATCACGCTCCAGCGCGATCCGGAACCCTGCGAGGGATCAAAGCGGTAGAAATTGCCGCGCCGATCGCCAGCAAGAGCATAGACATATGTGCCATCCCAGGAAAGCCCGCCGCCGTAACCCACTGCCGCTGCGGGGATGTTGTCATCTGCCGCGAGTGTCGTTCCGTTGTAATAATAGAAGCTGTTCGTCGCATTGCCGCGCAAAAGATAAAAGCGGTTCGCTGCCGTGCAAACGATGCCCGCACCCTGCTGAACCGCTCCGGGCGCAGTGATGGTGGTACCGTAACTGTTCCCGCTGATGCTGTACGGGTACACCATGGTCTGGTTGCCCGCGCGCGCCATATAGATGGTATTCGTGCCGTCAAAGCACATGGTGCCGTTCAGCCCGAACGCGGCAGGAACCACGGTGAGCGCCGCAGACCACGCGCGCGCGCCGATGTCATATCTGCGCAATCCCGTACCGCCTCCCTGGGCAACGAACAAACACCCGGAATCATCCGTACACCCTGCCGTGACGTTATCCGGAACATACACCACCAGATCGCCGGAATTGGTGCCGGTCGCGTTCTGCGCAACAACGGCATCCCACCGGCCATTCCCAACGTCATACCGCACCAGTTCCGGCACGCCCCCCAGCGTTCCATAGATGTATCCGTCAAGGTACACGAGCGATGCGCCTGTCGTCACGTTGCGCTGGGTGTTGGGCGTGGTGAGCGTTGCCGCATCCCATGTTCCCGGATTATCGATGTCATACTTCATGAATTCCGTTGAACCGCCGCGGAACGCGTAGAGATCATCATTTGCGGCATCAAACGCAAGCGCACTACCAGTTGTGACGTTCCCGAGCGCCGCCGGAACATCTGCGAAGCTCGAGTACCACTGGTTCATGCTGATGTCATATCGAAGGAACGTCCTGCTGTTGCCCAAAAACGCATAGATACACCCCGTTTCACAGTACACCGGATCAGTACCGAACGAGACATCGGAATAGACCAATGCGTGGCTGTTGGCCGTGGAAATAGGGTCCGGAACGGTTGGACCGTCTGCCCATGTGTTGGATGCGATGTCATAGATCCAGAACGGCGCCTGCGCATGGCCTTGCACGGCATACAGCTTTCCGTTGTTGCCGCTTTCAATGTCTGCGCCGCCTACTGCAGTACTACCCCAGACGCTCGGAGCGCTTGCCATCTTCGCCCACGCGTCTCCGGCAATATCATAACGCCAGAGCTCGCCTGCGGCATCCGTCGTCGTCAAACCATCATGCCCGTTCGTTGCATACAGATACCCGTCGTAATAGGTGAGCGCTCCTGCGTCATAGAAATCCGTCGGTGCATCTGCAAGCTGCTTCCATGTTCCCAGTTCCGGATTGTAGCGGAAGAGCTCCGGCTGGCGTCCGCCGATGATCATATAGAGATATGTTCCATCGGTCGTGAGGTCCGTACCAAGATCCGCGGGCTCCTGGCCGTATGCAAAATACCCTCGGGTGTCTTCTGGGAAGCTCGGCATTGTCAGATCCCATGAACCAACGCCTCCGGATGCGATGGAAAGATCCCCTGCGGCGTTGGTGGTATTCAGCTGATTCTTCCAGTACTCGCCAGCTTCCCATTCCGTTTGTGATGAGATGGTGACGCTGTCAGAAACGGCATATGTGGTGATGTATTGGAATGCAAAAAAACCACCCAACGAAAGGATGGCAATGATAATGAGTGCGGTGCGCAACGCGCGAACCCGCGACAAGAATGCTCCAGCTATCTGCTGTATTTGACCTGCCGGTGCGCGACGCCGCCGGTGCGCCAATGGCGTGCGCCGCATGCGTTGTGCAGGTATTGTGTGCTTTTTCCTCTTCCCCCTTGTTTTTTTCATTCCCGACAATACGATACATAGGGAGATAAAGGCAAAAAAGTCTCCCAAAAAATAAGGTTTTTCAAATTTTTTATCTGAAAAATCAAGATTATTGTAGCACAAATTTACGCTTTGGTCAAACACAAAAATGCGCGTATCCTTGCATAGAGATGGATTCTTCTCTATAGTGCCTTGGTGATATGCGCCCGTAGCTTCCGGCAAAGCCGGACCCGGCTCTGCCGGGCAGCTGGATAGAGCGCAGGCTTGCGGAGCCTGCTCATCACGCCCCTTTCTTTTAATCATTGGATTTGGAATGTAGCGCAGATAGCCACTTTTTGATGTCCTCGTAGCTCAGTTGGATAGAGCGCAGGCTTGCGGAGCCTGAGGTCGCAGGTTCGAATCCTGCCGGGGACACCAAAAGGTGGCCTATTGGGGGCGTGATGGCTCGCGCCTGCGGCGCGAGCGGTCGTATGTGCTCGTCGTAACGCGAGTACTCCGCCGAAGGCGGAGTGCAAATCCTGCCGGGCGCACCACATCGTTTTATGCTTCAGCCTTCGTCCCGCCGAGCGGGACTGCGGCTTTCGCATAAAGCCTCGTTATACCCCACAAACTGGGACACGGTCGCGCTTAACGGATTTCGCTCGCTACACTCACTCAATCCTACGCTCCCTGCGCACCCCGTTTGCGGGGACCCCTGGGCGAAGACTGCCATGTTACGTTTTGCATGACTGCGCTACAATAACCCGGTGACGCAAGCCCAAGCACTTATCGCCAACATTCCGCGCATCCACAAAGCTACCGTGGCTAAGTTTGCGGAAGCGGGTTTTTTGACTTTTGAGGATCTGCTTTGGCACTTCCCCTTTCGTTATGATGACTTTTCTGAAACGGTGCAGATAAACGACGTCACTCCTGAAACGACTGTTACGATACGCGGGACAGTAAAATCTATTGTAAACCGCACAACAAAAAACAGGCGCATGCGCATGACCGAGGCGATTCTCTCTGATGATTCAGGCAGCATCAGCGTCCTTTGGTTCAATCAGCCATACCTCACGCATGTCGTAAAGCAGGGTGATACCCTTCTCTGCTCTGGAAAGGCACACTACAGATTTGGAAAACTCTCTATGGCATCACCAGCGTGGGAGAAGGAAAAAGAGGATCAAGCGCATGTGGGACGCATTGTGCCGGTCTATGCAACAAAAAAGGATCTTACCGTTAAAACAATCCGTACCTTTATTCAAAAGGTATTGCCTGCTGCGGATATGTTGCCCGAGGTGCTCCCAGAAAACATCATGGCCAAGCAGCACTTCCCTAGCCGCGGTGAAGCCGTACGCGCAATCCACTTTCCAGAGAGCATGGAAGCACTCAAAAAAGCAAAAGCGCGCTTTACCTATGAGGAGCTCTTTTTCATTCAACTTGCGGTTGTCAAAGCAAAAAAACTACTTAAGACGTTGCCCGCGCATGCAATTGCGCACGATGACGATGCCATTAAAACATTCTTGCAGCAGTTCTCCTTTGATCTCACGAACGATCAACGCAAAGCTGCATGGAAGATCCTGCAAGACATGGAGCAGCCCCGCCCAATGAACCGCTTGCTGCAAGGTGATGTTGGCTCAGGCAAAACGCTTGTGGCTGAAATCGTGCTCTTTTCCTCTGCAAAAGCCGGATTCCAAGGTGCATTGCTTGCGCCGACGGAGATACTGGCCCGCCAGCATGCAGAGCGTTTTACCGAACACGTCAAAGAACACGGCCTCTCGCTTGGGCTTGTGACCGGAGGCACCGCAAGACTGAATGGCAGGGAGGTGCCTCGCACAGAGCTTGAACAAGCAGTGCGGGACGGCAACGTGAATATTCTTGTTGGGACGCACGCTTTGCTCAATGAGCGTATGCGTTTTAAAAAACTTGGGCTTATTGTCATTGATGAACAACATCGCTTTGGCGTGGAACAGCGCAAAATATTACGCGAGCAGGCGATGGAACGGCATGGGAGCGTCCCGCACTTCCTCTCAATGACCGCAACGCCGATTCCGCGTTCACTCGCGCTCACTATCTACGGCGACCTTGATCTCACGCTTATCAAAGAACTCCCGACCGGAGAAAAACGCATTACGACAAAAGCGCTTCCGGGGGAAGAACGAGAACACGCTTTTACAAAAATGAAGGAAATGGTTTCCCGTGGCAAACAATGCTTTGTTGTCTACCCTATTATTGACCCGTCTGACACGCTCGGCGTGCGGGCGGCAACCGAGGAGTTCAAAACACTCGCTGATATATTCCCTGAAAAAGAATTAAGCTTGCTGCATGGACGCATGAAACCGGATGAAAAACAGAACGTGTTGGATCGATTTGCGCGCGGAGAGAATCACATTCTTGTCACAACGTCGGTTATTGAAGTGGGCATTGATGTGCCGGATGCATCGTTCATGCTCATTGAAGGAGCGGAACGTTTTGGCCTTGCGCAGCTGCACCAATTGCGCGGGCGCATCGGGCGCGCAGGGCAGGAGGCATTCTGCTATCTTGCGACAGATCAAAAAAATCGCGGCGCGCTGGAACGTCTGCGACTCATGGAACATACTCTGGATGGATTCACCCTCGCTGAGAAGGATCTTGAACTGCGAGGGCCGGGCGAAATATTCGGGAAGAACCAATCCGGCTACAGTGGCGAGACGCTCGCGCATCTCACGAACAGCGACCTCATCGCCGCGGCGCAGCAGGATGCCGATGCGCTGCTTAAACAAGATCCTGAACTTGAACAGTATCCTGCGCTCAAGGCAGTGCTACAGCAGCGCACCATTCAAACGCATTTTGAGTAGGAAGAGACCAGGGTTCAACTTGACAAATATCCTCTTTCTCGTATAGTCCATGCAAACACAAAGCGCACCTTGAAAGCTACTTCGTGTTGCTTTGTTCCCAATCTTTGGGAGCATGCCCGAGAAGTGTTCTTCTCATGATGTTTAGGGTCTTGAACCGCCCAGCGGACATCATGGGAGTTGCCCTCCGAACATTTTCGGCGTGCTCCCCCTTTTCCCCTTCCACTCAAATGAGCAAGGGAGGGATTCCACGCAACGCAACAGCGTCATACCTCCAAAAAAAAGAAAGGGTAGTGAAGTATGGCGTGACAACCCTCAACACGCGAAAAGGTTCAAAGCAGATGGAAAAAAAGAAGTCTCTCAAGTCGGGTGACCAATGCCCGGGGCACGACACAGGCAGCGGACACCGCTGCTGTATCGGAACCCTGGGTTTCGGGTTCGCGGTGCCAGAACCGAAAGGTTCTGCGCGGCTGGTCTGCAGTCAGACCGGACTGGTACACGGAAGCGATCAACCGATGTCGCGGACGCTGCGCTGGGGTCTCACTGACCCGAGCGTGGCCAAACCGCGCATCATCTACCCCGCTTTCGGTCCTGGCGTAATGGCCGAGCACGAAGTCCTCCAACGGGAAGGTTTCCTCACCGGAACTGACATCCCGCAGGAAGGGTTGCGGCTCGAGCCGAAGCCGCGCCAGCTGCCGACGCGGACACTGGATCTTCCCGGCAACGAGAGCAAGAGGCTGGGCGCCGCCGATGCCGAGCTGGTACTGTCCGGAAGCGGAGCGCACCCTAGGGAATCCTCCCTGGGGTACACCGGCGCCCTCATGGGTCCGGGACATCCGCACCGGCGTCGCTACCACTCTGGTCGCGGCGACGAACGGTAGGGACTCCCAAACAGTGTGAGGAAGACGGGTCATCCTAGATTCAGCAACACGACGTAGCCGCCAAACCCCACACAACAGCACAAACAGCGAAAGAGGCGCCTGATACGTGCCTGAAACAGCGCTCCTTGCGAGCGCACAGGCCAATCTCACGGCACTCTCCCCTTACGGGGCGCTAGATACGATGGCGGGTAACACAAGGTTCAAACCCTTGGCCCGCCTCCTTCTTTTAATCCGGAATCCAATTTCTATTTCTGATCATATTGTGCGCTGCCACAATACTCGATACATACTGTCGTGTTGCTGCAAAACCATCATTATTCTTACACTCCCACCAAGTCTCTCCCTGACAATCACTGCTGTTACAATTTGCACCAGTGCCTCCATTATACGCAGCAATGGCATAACGATCAGCACCCACAATACAGCCACTCTTTTGATGATCGCACTGCACAACTTCACCAGACTCATATCGCGCCGTTTCTGGACATGTTTTTTTATACGCGTGTACAATAATCTCTGCGCCACGCGTGATATTCGCTTTGATGATTTTTAGCTTTGCTTCTTTAACGGCGTCAGAATCTGTCGGTTCAATTGCGGGTGTTCTGAGACCGTCACAACCAGAACCGCCCGTTGTGTTGTTTTTTGGATTCACCTGCATAAGACCACATCCGCCATTTGTACCATCTTCCAGAACGCTTGCTGCATCTGGATCCCCACATGACTCTACTATCATGATCGCCTTTAAAAGGCTTGGCATCACCCCTTTTGCATCACCAACCTCCTTAAAAATATCATCATACTCATAAATATCATCCTGAAAACCGACAAGTTCCCCTGTTGCGGGGTTCACCCCAACACCGCAAACACTCGCGTCCCTCAATGAATGAGCCGATGATTCAAATGAAAACAATACCGGCTTAATGGGATCAAGCTGCATGCCCGCAAGACGCGTCAGTGCTGGATTAATGAGATTGAGCAGCAAATATGAGAGCATCACCAGTACCACGCCTGAAAGCGCGGCATTCATGATATCTGTTGATTCCTGTACTTTGCTTGAGTTCCCTGCTGCCGTAATGCGCCGGAATCCAGAATAAACCAACATAGCCATTGCGAGCACTCCCGTGAGACCGACAAAAAACATATAAAACGCCGCGATATACTGCCCTAATGTCTCATTGCCAACCACAATGGGGCCAGTGAAGAGTCCCGGTATCTCAACGCTCGGAATAAAAATAAGCGGGGGCTTTTCTGCAACCTGAGTCGCAATGGACTTACCAATAACGAGCGCCCTCTCGTCCGCGCCAACCATCAGCTCGCACTTGCCTGTTATGCTGTCCGGGTACTGATGCGCATCCCAGCGGCCAGGAGGTGAGGCCTCATTAAGGCATTGATTATTATCAAAAAGAAAATATGCTGCCGTTGGCCCCACGCAACACCCCTCTGCAAAAACCGGCCTCGCAAAACTAAGGCCGACAAGTATGAAAAAAGAGATAAAAAGGAGAGAACGTTTCATAATATCATGAGGCCGACTTAAATTGTTGCACAATCAGTATGAGCAAGAAGAGTGCGCCGATCGCGATAAGAAGATAGCCAGTGAGTGAATCGCGCACTTATCGAAGATTAAGGGTATAAACTTTCCCGTCACTCTCGCTTTTGAAATACAGCACATCTTCAGCAGGAGAAACGAGAAGGTCAGAAGCAGTAACGGTTGCAAGGCCGCGGGAATCAACCGGCGTTGCGATTCTGTCCGCGCGCCCATTGATAAGATCAATTTTATAGATATCATCCGGGATACCTAATGCAAGTGCACGGTCAAAACCGGAGCTGCTTGGCAAGAAGTTCGGCACCGCACAATACACATTCGTACCGGTAAGCGAGAAAGTGCATTTGTCCGCCCATGTTTCAAGTGCAAGTGTCTGATGATTTGTGCCAAAATTATCCCCCGATGCATCCATAAAATAGATCTGCGGGACGTTGCGCGTCTCAGGGGCGTACACAGAATAGAGCATCTTCCGTCCATCGCTGCTCCAAATTCCTTCAAAACCGCGGCCGGGTACATTCACGGAAGGGAAATTCTCTCCCTCTTTGCCAAGAAAAATAACCTCTTCGGCATCAAAGGATGTCCCGCGGTGATACGTTGCCACGACTTGTTGCGTTGGCGACCAGTTGACGTCCACAAGACTTTCATTCTCACCAAGGCTTTCAAGGATCTCTGCGCCTGTTCCGTCTGGATTCGAGACCGTCAGCCACGTATCAGTGGTTTCTGATCCTACGAACTTTGAGGCGATCTGCGTGCCCTGTTGCGAGAAAGAAATATCATTCAACTCCTTTGGCAGCGTCGCCTTCTCTTGCGTGGCAAAGTTATAATAGAGTTTTGTGTCATCAGGGAATGTGAGCACCGCCCTATCGCCTGTTGGTGACCATGCTATCGACTCAACCTCGGGGAAGGTCTCTTCAGTGAGCAATGTTTGTGAACGTCCATCTTGCGTACGACGATAAAACTTATCTTCAGCGGTGTCGTAAAAAACAAGATCCTGATCGTTCGATCCAAAACTTGGAGCAATGACGGCATTTTCCGTAACGAGGTTGGTCTGTGTGAAACCGCCCTGAGCAATGCGATCTATGAGATCGGTGGTATTCACATTCGGTAAGGCAATATTCGCATTTGCGTTTCCATTGACATTGAAATTTGCCGCATTCACGTTCGGCAAGCCATTCACGTTTTCGTTTGCATTGTCATTTGTATTTGTGGATGGAGCGGTCCTAAAAAACAACCAATATATCGCAAATATGAAAAGCAAAACGGTGATGATGAATGCCGCCAAATAGAGAAGCGTCTGAAGCCGTGAACGATTCATATTTTAGAGCCCAAATTTAATATCTATTTGCATAAAGCAAATATCATCACACCAGTCTCGTGTGGCGTTCTTATCTTTTGCTTTGCTATTCGTAGAAAGTTTTCCGTCATACTCGTCAGTCAGGGTATTGTAATAATCACAAGGTACGGCAATTTCATTCTCATCGATTTTTTCTTCAATACCCCGACAATCAATCTGACCTTTATCGCGCTGACCGCAGCAAACCATGTCTGACGTTTGATTCGCCCGTGCAGCATCTGTGCATGTTAAGCGTGCCTTGATATAGGAAACAGCCATATGGTTATCCAACTGCGCCCACCATGGATCATTAATGCTCTTTGTTTCCTCTCTCGGACCACCATCATCCGGACGCCAACACTCTGTTTTTCTTCCTTTACCGGCATCGCACGTAACGCGCATCCAGTCTGCGTCATCACCACATTGATACCCAGAATCCGCAATACGGCTATCAACCAGGTCTTTTACGGGAAGAGGCGCATATGTTGACCATATTGGGCCAGGGCTGCAGTCATCTTCATACCCAATAAGAGGAATGGCATCTGTGAGGTTACGCGTGCGGCAGGAAAACACTTTCCCCCCTTCAGTCACGGGAGGTACGGTATTTTGAAAAATAAGGTCAACTGCCTGGCAATCCTTTGGTTTTGAGTACGTGCAGCCCTTGATCGGAGTCAGGCATTCATATTTCCCTACTTTTGGATTAGGCGCGCAGACTTCCTTTGGATCTTTGCATTCATTCCAGATACAAGGCTGTTTCACGCCAACCGCTGTTGCAATGTCTAAGGACACAATGTCCCCGCAGGTCGCCGTATCCCTGTCTTCCAATATCGCACGGCCGTTGCACAGTATCGTACTATCAAGAAAAAAATCGCTACCCGTGATGCCGGGAATAGGAAGACGCAATGAAAGAATCTGCGGGTTGATGAGTTGCAAGAACAAAAAAGAAAGCATCAAAAGAACCACGCCAGAAAGCGCACTGTTAATCACATCCTTTGCGGATTCGATTTTGCTGCTGTTTCCTGTTGCGGTTATCCACATGAATCCGCCCATCACAAGCATTGCGATCGCAAGCACGCCAGAAACGCTCACAAACCAGCGGTAAAAGTTCGCCATATAATCACCAAAATCCGCAACACATTTTTTTGTTGCATCATAGCTGCATGGCGACGTGCCGGGCAGATCCACGCTCAACTGAATCTCGTGTTCTTGTGCATGCACATCTCCTGCAGGCACAAGAAAAAGTACCGCCAAAAGCAGGAGAAGAAAAGTTAAGATGGCGCGCTTAGAAAATGGCATTTATTATTTTCCAGTTCTCATTTTCTTGGATAAGGATATATCGTCGTGTACGTTGCTCCGTAGAGGTCACCTCAATTGACGCTCCTATAGAAGTTTCTACAAAAAGTGAAACATCAACCGTTGCCCGAGCTGGCTGCTCATCAACAATGGAAACATTGAACGCTTGAGCAGTGTAGACGTTCGGCTTTTCAACATTCGGCTGTGTAGCAAGATATTCGGCCTCTCTTGTGAGCGTCACAAGGCTTGCATCCGTGAGATACGCTTGAACGCTGGGGAGCACTGCTTCGCGCGCGTTTTCATTATAGCTTTCAAAACGTTCTGAAAAAATGATGGCAACGTTGCGAATCTGCTGCGTCGTATTCGCCTCTGGTTCAATAACGGGCGCATCCTCCGATATACTGGAATTTGTCGGTGTCGTCGCAGGCACGACATCTTCGTTCTCCGGAAGAGTGTCCTGAACGGTGTCTGGTGATGAATCTTTAAAGAGCAGTAAACCGAGTCCGATCCCCCCAACAAGGATAATACTCACAAAAATCAGTGTAATACGGATGGCGGGACTCATCGCTTTGTAGTACGCATCTCCTGGATCTCCCGCTCTTCAGGACTCATTGGGTTCAATTTTTCTTCCGCATCAAAGATATCCTCAATACCATCTTCCTCGTTACTATCCAATGATGCCTCAAACTCTTTTTTTGCATCCTCAATTTCAAGAAGCTGGCGCGGATCTGATGTAATAATCTGATCTTCTGTATACGAAGCAACAACTTTGATCGCAGCGTGTTTAGAACCGGCAAAGAAGATACCTTCACCAACGCCGGATTCCAGCAACAAATACTTCTCACCTTCTGTGAGAATGAATGTCTTGGCGACAATATCGATCCCGGATCGTGACTGCTTCATGAGCAACTGCAAGGCTGAGTTGTTAATGATGGCCTGGCCATATGGCGAACGTAAGAAGTCATTCACGTCCTGCGTAATGGTGGTAACGCCCAAATAATACTTTCGTGCGCGCTTGACCAGTGCGTAGATAAACTTTGCCGAGTCTTCATGCTGCATCAGCCACCAGGCTTCATCAATGACTAAAAGACGCTTCTTGAGCCTGGAGCGCGCGATATTCCAAATATACGAAATAATCGTTGAGATGCCGATCGGGCGCAGTTCATCCTCAAGGTCACGCACAGAGAACACGACGAGATTATTCTTAAGTTCAACATTCGTCGGGCTATTAAACAAGCCAGAGAACGTCCCCTCAGTATACTTTTTTAAACGTTCAACTAATCCATCCGCGCCCTCCATGCCAGAAAGCACTTCCTGAAAATCCGTCATGAGCGGGGCTTCAATATTGGAAAGATCCGCATCCGGAGTGATGTCCTTCTTGGCATACGTTTCAAGCAACGCGCGGTCAATGATGGAGTCTTCTTCATGCGTCAGTTCGCCGAGCATGAGGCGCAGCAGCGATTTTAACGTGATGACGGCGGACCGGATGATATCAGCCGGTTTTTCATCACCCTGCAGGGCACTGGGGAGATCAAAAGGATTAATCTTGGAATCCGCGTTGAGTGAGATGCTAATATATGTTCCGCCCACCGCCTCAGAAAGATGTTTGTATTCCATTTCAGGATCGATGACAATGATTTCCGTCCCAAGCATAAGTGAACGCAGGATCTCCAGTTTCACGGCATAACTCTTTCCAGCGCCAGCGGTTGCAAACACCACGGAATTCGCATTCTGCAGGCTAAAGCGGTCAAAAAGAATCAGTGAGTTATTATGGCGGTTAATGCCGTAAAGAATGCCGTTATCACTCGTGAGGTCACTTGAAACGAACGGGAAGGAACTTGCAACAGGCGAAGAATTCATGTTGAAGGTCACCATGAGTTCATCTTCTCCCATCGGCACTGTGGCATTAAAACCCTGTTCAGATTGAAAGAGCGCGCGCTTTGTATACACCAGTCGTGCGCCAAAAAGTGATTCTACCTTTTCTGTCTGACGATCAAGGTCTTTCTTATCATCTGCATAGATGGTGATATAGAGCGCATATTGAAAGAACTTCTCTGTGCCTTGGGTGAGATCATCGCGGAGTTTTTCAATGTCGCGGAGCGCGGTTTCACGAAGAGGATCACGCGGCGCACCCTTTTCTGCATCGGCGAGAATCTGCGCCTCAAGAGCGCCGACTTTATTCTTCAGCTGCTTTAAAATAACCGCGGAATCCACAGGATAGAAGAACATGCCAATATCCAATGTATAGTTCAGAGTAATGATCGGTGAAAACCATCCAACGGCAATATAGCGAGGATACGTCACCACAAACACCGTACGGACAAACTTGCTGCCCAAACGAATATAATCATTTTCCACCTTCATGGCGGCTGGGGCTATCAGATCACGAACGGAGACAACACCCTCCCGATACAACCGCTCAGCTTCAAGAAGTTGTTTTTGCTTTTGCAGGTGTTGCTGTTCCTGCTTCTGACGCTCCTCAATAGAAACCTTGCGTTGAGGCTCGCGGAGCTTTCCTGCTTTGGAGAGGTCGATTTCTGCCATGTTAGTCTATTTGAATCTTTGAAACATCAAGTAATTGCTCTTGGCTGTACACTTCTGGATTATAGGTATTGTAATAAAGCTCAATGAGGCTCTGCGTATTGAGTAAAACGCTTTTTAAGCCGGATTCAGAAAGACCCTCAATGATATAATCAATGCGCTTCATGAGTTCTGTGCGCAAATCAATGAACTGCTTTTGCTTCAGATGGATGATGCTTGTTGGCGACAATGCCTGAAAAAAACGTCCAAAAAACTTCGCCGGCGTTCGTTCGTTCTCTCCTGGATAAAACGGCACCACCACATAAAAACGCTTCGACATAATGTCGGCGATTTCCACAAGCTCCTTAATATACTGCACGTACTCCGCCGTCTGCATCTTCAGTAAATCATTCGTTTGTGCTTTCTCAACCTCACGAAGACGGTTCAAATACTCATCCACATTCAATTTGCGCGATTGGATAACGATTTGCAAGGGAAACGTAAGAGCATTCAAAAACTGCGTATACGACTGAATAACGGCAATCTGCTCGTCGTCACTCTTGAGGGCAAAGTTTACCGACGCAACAAGCAAAACGCCGCGAAGACTTCCGTCCTTCATCACCACGACATCATCCTTGATCTCCTGAATACGAAGATACTCTTGTGTCGATGCTTGTTTTGGTTTGCGTAGTTTGCGTTCCATAATTACCTCTTAGGTTTTTTTTCGGGGACATCATCAGTAAACGCGCCGCCGGTATCCACAATAAGCGCAAGACGTTGCAGCTGAGATTGCGTCACGCCAGGCTTCATGGGAATATCCGGTCCGTTATCAATTTTTTCCTTCTTTCGCTTTAATTCGTCGTTCGGAACATATTTTGACCAGATACGTAATTTTGGGTCGCGAAAATTCACGATGATCGCCAATAAAAACCAATGAAAAGGTCTGCCGTTGATTCTCAAAAAGGCGAACACTCCCGTAAGTCCAAAGAGCGCAATCGCTGAAACAAGAAAGAACCAAAAATTACCAGCAAGGTGATACATCAATTCATAGTCGATATAAATAAGCGCCGCGCCCACAAGAAACATAATAAACTGCCGCACAGAAAGAGGACCAAGGATCTTATCCTCAACATCGATGAACTGCGGAACGATGAACTGCATTGGCATATATATTCCTTAGTGGAACTGGAGCTGCCGGTTTAAGTCGGCAATATAATGAAAATCATCTGTGGTGAGTGTTGGCATACCCTTTTGTACCCGGGCGGCAATAACATCGGCAATACTTTGACTCGTATTCATACTCTCACCGCCAATATCCAGATATTGTTGGTACACGGGGCTCTTGCGCCAGGCGCTCACGCCTTCCATGCGCAACGCAAAGGATTCCTTCTGGAGTGAAACAAAGCGGCTAAAAAGTTTCTGAACCCGATCTCGCGGCGTTGGTCCCAACTTCTGAAAGTCTTCTAATGACATAGAGCGAATCTCCTCTGTTGGACCGGCTAATTTTTTTGGTGCCTTAATATCGTCCACTGCCGGCTTCAGGCCACGTGCGCGGCGAAAAAGTCCGCTCCCCCCGGATTGCGAAAACGTCACTGCCCGTTTCTCGATAGATGCTCCCGCATTCTTTTGTGGATCTGGTACAACTGGTACTGATGTTGGGATGTTCTGCGTTGTTGTCTCAATCTTTGGCTTTTCCGGCATGACAATAGGAGGAACGATGGGCACTTGCGGCGCAGAAGGGATGGTTGGTGCAGATGGCATGCCCTCCGGAGCTTCTTCGATCGTGCGCGCCTCCTCAACAAGTTCCCTCACACCGGCATCATCCTTGCGTTTTGCAATCTGCTTCTTTGCTGATTCCATAATGGCGTGCGCCTGCTCTTTGTCATATCCCATACCGCCAATTTTTTCGGGGCGGCAAAGAATTTCTTCGGTTTCTACGCCATTACGGATGCCCTTGATGTATGTTTTGATCATCATCTGAAAACGACTTTTCAGATTCTCATCATCAAACTGCAGATTCTGTTCGCGTATCAAATCTGCAACCTTTGCATCAAGTACCTGATCCGCGGACGGCTCACTTCCAATATCACGTAAACGCTCCATGTGCCGCTGGATCTCTTCTTCGTCATCAAGTGAATATTGCGTTTGTGCAATCGGACCTAGTTCAGCAGGAGCCGCTGGCGAGGCTACCGCTTGAGGCGGAAGTGTTGGTTTTGAAACAGGAATGGGCGGCGCCTCTGGCTCTGGTGTTGGCTCTGGTGTTGGAACAGTCTCGGCTGGTTGCTCTGTGTGTTCTGGTTGGGGTAGAGGCGGTTCTTCTTGAAGAGGTGCTGCTGCAGGAAGCGCGGTTCCCATTACCGGAACAGCGCCACCTTCTGAAAGCACTTTCATGCTTCCATTTGCTTCACGAATCATAATTCCTTCAGGCTGCATCTCGCCCTTGGCAAGTTTCTCAACAATGGCCACAAGATGCGTCAATCGCAGCACCTTCTGCTTGTCTTCACCCGTAAGCTTCTCAAGAAGCGGGCTTGAGGCAACCTTTTCAGCGGAACTGTCTTGCAATGCGATGCGCAAAACCATAATCCAGCTTGCAAGTGTTGGTGGGCGCGCTGAACCATCATCCATTTGTAATGGCACATCTGTGAGTGCAGTCTGCGCTGCGGCCATTGCGCTTATGACATCGGCAAAAAATCTGCGGAGATCCTCTTCTGGCATGCCAATCGCCCTCATGCGAAGACCATGGATAAGGTCAATATCCGGCTGACTCAAAATATACGGTAAATACTCCCCAAAGACGGTAACCGCCCCTTCGTCGCTTAAAAGTGGGAGAGCCGCGGCCTTCAGAAGCGCTAATAACTGAGCATACTGCCTCTCAAGCGTGCCTTCTCCCTTGATGCGTACGGTCAGTGCCTGTGCAGTACGAAACGCTGCTCGCGCCTCGCCAAACCGTACCGTATCATGAACGATACGGCGCACTGCTTCCTCGCCCTCAGTTGTTTTGAGGTCTATAGTCGCAAGCGTTGCTGCGTCTATCATTTGATTGAAAAAAGAAATCCCGGCCTTTCCGGGACGAGTGCAGTCATCATAAAACCGTACCGCCCCCTTTCATCTGCTTTTGCGGGATTTTTATAGGAAATGCAGATGAAAATATCCATGTTGTATGCGCTGATTATACCAAAAACACCGCATCTCCGCAATATATTTATGCTGCTTACTGTGGAATACGTGAAAGAATCCTCGTCCTCTCCGCCTCAATCTGCGGTCCGTCGTACTCACCATTGTGTGCGCGGCTGCCAGTATAGCTTGGGCGCCGTTGATCCAAATGCAGCGTAAGGTCCAAAACATCATCCGTGTCCTTTATCACATAAATATGGAATCGCGGATAAAATTCTGTGCCAAGTCGCCGCACAAATGAACCTTCACCGGTCTTTGGGTCGCGAAATGGCGCATATCCTGCAGCACGAAGAAGCACTACTGGCTGATATGCCGGCTGAGGGATCGAAATATTCATACCTATGCATTGACAAGCCCGTCGTCTCTCCAGGCGCTTGCTTGAAAGCTGTACTGATGCAGAGAAACATTGTAGAAACTCCCGCCCAATAAATCCGCCTGATCTTTATCACCGGCAAGGTTCACAATCTGCTGATACAGCATTGCTGCGTCTTCTTCCTTCTTCAAGGCGTCTTGCAACAGCGCCTTCAGTAATTCCTTTTTATACGCGGGGGAAAACTTTTTACGTTTAAAATCCTCTTGCAATGCTTTTGTGGAAACTTTTCCCTCCAGAATATGCGGCAACACATGGCTTTCAACATACAGCGCGGCGCGCGCATCCTGAAAAAGTTCATCAAGAGCCGTCATGCGCGCACAGGCAACAAGCGCCCCAACTTTCTTCATGGAACTTGCCTTAAGATTCTCGTCAAAGAGAATGTCAAAAAGCATGTCAGTCTTTCCTTCTGCTTCTTTTATGAGTTGCTTCTCCTCATTGTGGACTGCCATGAGCAGTTTTTGATACTTTTGCTGCGCGGCAATGATCTCCTTTTGGATGTTTCCTTGCTCTGCGCCAGTTGCCGCTTCTCCTGATGATGCGGTGCGCTGGACATCTTCCTGAATACTCCGCATGAGAGCGCGATACTCATTGACGATATTCTTATCGATCGGTTGAAAGGACCCACGATAGACCCACCCTTCAGTTCCTTCATCATCGATCGGAATCTTTTCTTCAAACCCAATGAGATCCCCGGATGAAAGCTTCAAATATTCATAGATATCAAGCATGCGTCGAACAAGAATCTTCTCATTCTCAGATATCTTCGGCAGTGTTGGGCTTTGCACAAAGTATGTCGTGCGCTTCATGCTATCTATTTGCTTTTTTTCTGCACCAACAAACGCATTATAATCATTTATCCACCCCCCGACCGTTCCTGCTACCAAGCTTTCCTGCTTCTTAATGGCGGCTGTGGTGAGATCAGCCTCACTCGTGATCATTGCCTGGCGCAACTTTCCACGAATCTCATCACGCCGTTCTAGCGTGCTCTGCTTGATGAGCAGGAGATCAAGTTTGTTGAAAATGTCATATTCGCCGTGGCGAAGAATGATCGGCAAATCTTCATGAAACAAACGAACCACTTTGTCATCATTCAGCGCAGCGAGGGAAACCCATCGCGCGAGCGTCAATATATCCTGATAACGCGCATACAGTTGCGGATTTTTGTTGCGAAAATTCTTATACTCGGAGAAAAAGGTCTCCAAATTCACCATGGCTTTCTCCGCAGTGACCACATCATCAAAAAGAAGAATATCATCCATGCTCTCCTTGAGTTCGCGGAGAATATTTTCGTCCTCTAGTGCTTTGTCAGTTACAACTGCCATACGCGAGATAATGATTAAACGTTTGGAAGATCCCGAGGCACCGCGTGATCAAGCAGCCTACTCACTGCCCTGCTTTCTGCACCCAGCGTGTCTGCAGAGCCTGCCGCATATGAGAGCAATTCATTCAAGAACTTTCTGTAAAGCCGCTTGTCATCGATGAGATCCGTATACATAAGGCTCTGCAGTCTTGAGAAGGTCTCCGGGGTAACGAGTTTCATTGCTGCGCTGCGGTTATAGCGGCCGCGACTAAACTGGCTTTGAATGGATTTATATCCTTTTGCGATCATATGCAAACCTACTTCAGAGATATGAAAAGCTCCGCTGGGATCCTCCCCTCCATACCCAAGGCGGTTCGATTGCCGCACAACACCTTCAGGATCCTTCTTGGACATTTCAACTGCTGAACGCATTCCCTGTTCATACGGAGTGCGTTGATAATATTGTCCGCTCTTGACGCCGACAGATTGCGCAAAGGTCCAGTGATTAATTCGCTGCGCCATTTCTGAAGCGTCATTCTGGATGCCATAAGCAATTTGCTTGTCCATGCCGAGCTTATCAACAAGGGTCTTATTAACAAACTGATTAAGCCCGTCCTGGTTCGCGATGAATCCCTCTGCATTCACCAATTCATTCAAGTGCCCCACTGCTGCTGCTTCCCGCATCACTGCTTCTGCCAAACCTTTGTCATCATTATTCAATGCAGATTTAAAAAGCTGGATAAGCTCATGTTCATTTTCTGTATCAACATTTTTGGCTGCAATAGACGCGGCAGTGCGGCCCGCGGCGCGAGCGCTAAAGTCCTGAAACACCCATTTTGATGCTTCCATGGCCTTATCTTCCAATTTCTTCTGTGCTGTGCCTGCTTCTGCGGCCAGTATTCTATATTGCTCCCGCTGTGCCTCTGTAATGGTTCTCATGGCATCGAGCTGCTCTGTGTCTTCGGTCAATGCCTCATTTAATCCCTTAATCAACGCCTCGCCCATGGTGCGCCCAGTTTTTTTGCCATCAACGTCTATTTCTTCCTTTTTGAACCTCTCATCTTCTGTCTCCCTGCCCTCGCCCAATGTCTGTTGATGGTTCTTATAATCGTCACGTGTTAATCGCGTTTTCCCGCCATCATCAATTCGCGCCATCCATGCTGCAATGCCCTCCCGTAATTTCTGCAACTCTTCAAGCTGCGCATTGAGCTTTGCAAGCTCCTCAGGATGCGCAGTATCCTTTTTTTCAATAAGAGAATCTTGTTCCTTTGCTGCTGTTCTGTCCTTCTGCCGTGCTGCTCGTATCAGAGCCTTGCGCTCTTCTATTTGTGCGTCAGTAATGCCGCCGCGTTGAACGCGGTCTCGTTCTACGACCTTCTTTTGGTGTTGCTCCTCAACATACTGCATGGCTGCTGTATATCTGTCGTTCGGGTCCAGCGCTGGCGTACCGTCTGCTCCTACGCCAAAAACCGAAGCCCGCTGTGTCTTCAATGCCGTCAATTCTGTGTCCAAAGCAGCTCTATCCTCCTCCCACTGTTCCCCAAAATTCTTTTTATTCTCCAAGAAGGTCTGTTTTTTCACTTCCAAGTCCGCAATAGCTGCCTCTTCAGCTTCGACCTTATTTTGGTCTACTGCTTGCCCCTCTTTTGGCTTTTTCAGCTTCTCAAGTGCATCTCGGCGAACAAGAAGCCTTTTCTCAATAGTATCGCCTTCCTCGATCTGATTAGTTTTCGCTTTTAATTCCTGTTCATGAATATCTATCCTGCTATTCAAATCATTCTCCATGTAGGTCTCGGGATCCGGAGTTTGCGCAAGCATCTCAAGGGATTCTTTTTTCTTTTTTTCTTCCAAAGCCTGTGTTCTGATCGATTCGGCTTTTTCTGAAGCATTCATGCCCAAACGTTGAAGCCCGCGATTATAGATGAATCCGCTCATGTATTCCCGCTGAAAATCTTCTGGGGTTCCCCCGGCATAAATCGCAGCTTTGAGTCCCCCGGATTGCCTTGCCTTGGCGCCAGATTCGCGCGTACCTTCCAGTTCTTCTTCAATGCGCTTGTTTGCCATACCCTTGCGAACGCCTCGCACAAAATTGGCGGGGTTAAAATCAACGCCAGCAAGTCTCTTCAGCGGCCCTGGCGCGCGACCCGCCTTGATCTTTCTTGCAGTCCATGAACCCATGGCTCCTGGTCTCCGCGCAACCCAGCGTGCGGTCCCCAGCGCGCCCTTCTGAATGCCCTTCAGCGCGGAACCAGCGACGCCGCTGCCCATCACACCAAGCTGTTGCGTCGCCATCAAAGCTGAGATAAAAAGCCCGATCGAAAGTATAAAAGAAAGCAGGCGATCGCTACTGCTAATTGCGCTGATTGACGCGGCAAGTCCATAACCGCCGGCACTGGTCGCATTAACAACGTCATACCCGGCTGTCTGGGTCGCATCATCAATAGTGCCGACGACGCCCTGCAAATAAGGGAGATTATCCGGTCCCGGCGTCGCGATAATCGTCAAGGCGAGCCAAATAAAGAAGGCAAGCACAGGGCCGGTCATCACATATTTGTTGAACATTGTCCACCACTGATCAGAATACTTTGTCGCATTCGGAAACGTGCGCGTCACATACGCGATCGGAGAGAGCACCACCAAGAGCCACAAGGCAACGATGCGAAAAAGAAAGGTGATTGCAAGAGAAAAAATAACGACGTTTGCAATGATGAGCAACGCGAGCGAAAGGATAACCGCACCAAGAACATCGCCTGCATCTGCGCTGATCGTGGATCCATCATTCAAAAAGGTGAGCATCTCGCGCAACCCAAAGGCATCCACGATATTCCCCGCAGCGGCATCTCTAAATGCATTCACAAACGTCAGCGTGATGACCTGCGCAAAATCGATCCACACGCCGGCGATGAACTTGGAAAAGTTGATGAGTACCGCCCAAATGATGAAGCGCGGCAACGTCTGCTGAAAGCGATACTGCTGAATGCGAAGGATCGTGCCAAAAGAAATGACCAGAAGCACGACAATGAAGAACATATTTGCGAGATCGCGCACGATCGTCCAGCCCTTCTCAACTGCCGGAGCATTCACAAAATCATTATATGACGCAGCGGCTATCATGATGTTGGAAAGCACCACAAGCAGGCGCGCAAGAAGTTTGTCAATATAAATAACGATCTCCGCAAGAAGACTTGTGAATGCATTGGTTGCAATGCGAACAACGGTTTCTCCGGCATCTGCCTTCACGAACTGCAACGCAAAAAAGACGCCTACGGCAACGGACAGAACGCCTACCAACAGAACAACGCGTTTATGAGGCGCTCGTATGCCAAAAACGCGGTTGAGAATATTTCGTAGATTGTGCAGGTGTTTCTGCATATTACGGCGCCGGAGTCTCCGCGTTAATAATCACCAGCACTTCTTCTTGCTGCTTACCGCCGGGTTCTGTGAACCATTCATTTGGCGCCCATACATCCGTATTATCAATATCGCATTTCAAGGTTGACGGAGCAGTGGGATCGCTGTTCCAGAAATTATTACAGAATCCCCAATTATCACGCACAAGCGCCTTTGGCTTGAAGGTGCAGATATCAAGCCGCCCATCATCTTCACCTTCTGTTCCATCAATACAGGAGTATGCATGGATGAATACGTGCGGGTTATCCGTATCCTGTTTTGGCGCATACGGGAAGGAAAGTCCCTGCACATCTCCGTCGCCCCAGTTCACAAGAATGCTTTCAAGTGGCAATTGGTTTGGATCCGCCGTTGTGTTGAATTCAAACCGCACAATATCATCGCTCTCGCGAGTTGTTGTTTCTTCTCCATTGACGGAGACATTGAATATCTGCGGCGGCACACCGCAATAATCCAAATCAGCAGCGGCTACTGTGTCATTATAGGTTGGTGGACGCACTCCGGGCGTAATGTTTGGACTACAGGTACTACCCGAACAATCAAGATCTGACACACATCCACGTCCACTATTATCTTCACACCACCGGACATTACACACCTTTGAAGGAGGATCCCATGTCACATTCCCGTTCAGGCGTTCATACCTTCTTGTCTCGTTATTCCATTGCCATGCGCCATAGCTTTCTGCAAAAAGACGCTGCAGTCTGCGCACGGCAAATGTTGCCTTTCCAGAAACAGAAGTGCAAACATCACCAACACCTTCGCAGAATTCACTTCCATCACCAGTAGGCGTGGGCACGCATGTTGCGTTGGGTCCAGCACACTCTATGGGATCTGAACACGATGTGCCAGTAGGAAGCGTAACAGGTCCACCCACCGGGAGATTAACCGTAATATAACACAGGCCGACACTCGTTTTTGAACAATAATTACCAGATTGCGAGCAGATACTTGATTGATTATAAGTAAACGCCTGCCCTCCTTTATATGATGCATCACCACCGATACATTGCTCGGTCTGCTCTGTGCCTGGTTTTGCGGGACAAGTATAATTTATGTTGCAGTGTCGTGCAGTATTCTCACATGTCCCCACTCCAATACATCGTCCAAACACTGGTAGCCCAGCAGCCTCACCAACACAATCATCGGCGTTCTTACAAAATGCTCCTGTTTTATTCCCTGCTGCCGCGCAAAGCCGTGCATCACAGTTCTCAAGGCACGCATAGGGGGTTCCCGCGCGAGCTTGATACAGTGGTTCCTGTAATGCAGGGTCATTTATCTGTGGAGCCTCAATATACAGAGGCTGGTTTCCATTACGCCCCACATCACCATCCCATGATTCAGGAGTTCCTGGTGGCGGAATAATGCCTCCAAACGGGGTAAAATCTGTCGCTAGGTTATAGTTAAGATCTGGAACGCTATAGGAGGATGACGGCTGTAGGCGTTGTGTCCATGCTTTGTTCTGACCACTGTCATCAACAACCTGAACAATCTTGTTACACCATTCCCTCATATGGTAGTAGATAAGAAATAATCCGGGTTCGTTTTTGTCCTCCGTATCATCGTCGGTTTCTGCAGAATAACTGGCAACCTTCCCATTCACATCAAAATGCACTTGAAATCGTAGTAAGTTCTTCGTTGAGCTGCTGGCTTGAACAAATTCCCAGTATTCATTATTAGAACTATCAAGATGCCGATCTTCTTCCGTTAAGAAGAAATTTGCGGGGTATTCACCGCGTCCATTTGTTCGCTTAACCTCAATACTATCAATTTCATACTGGTAAAAATCATATTCCGGCCAATCTGGCTCGATGTCCCAGCTTGATGATTCATTATCGCCACAGACCCAAAAGGACTCGCCCCAGACGCCACCTGATTCTTTTCCATTACACTCAGATGTACTCTCCGGCCAACCTGCATCGGGAAAATCAGGAAACGTGCAGTTTGCACAACGGCTCATGAAGTACTTTGCCGTAATCTGATAGCGATCTATCTCAACGCCCATTGCTCTGCCAGCAGCCTCAAGACAGTAATAAACAGGTTTGCGGCCGGCATACCCGTCTTGCGTTTCTCCACCAAAACTCCCCAAAACAGCGGTGTCGCCGGCAATCACGTCAACCGGCCACCATGAAACGCACTTTGATGCGTTACTGGGATCTTGCTCCAGACAAAAACCGCGCCAGCCTTGATATTGTATGCCATTTTGGTCATTATACGCGCAGGAGAGTGAATCCCCGCGTGGAAACAAACGGCACGAACGGGCAATCGAGTCTGAATTCGAAACTTTCAGGGATGGCTGAATATATACATCATCAACTAAAAATGGACTTGGGTCAGCAACCTGATCAAGGGCGCCCATGCATTTGCCGGGCTTGCCAAACGCAACGTCCGGACATTCACTATCTTCACGGCAATACGTGCCAGCCCCAAGACACTGTCCGCCGAATGTATTCACAATTTGAAGATATGTTGTACTTGAAACGCCATTCGCCTGAAACGCAACATTCTGCCATCCTGTTGTCAATTTCACGTATGTGCGTGCGTCTTCAGGGTACTCAAATTCTCCAAGAGTATTTTTGTGCAAAAGCTGAATGAGAACAACCTGATCAGAGAGACCGGTACCCTTGATACGCAAGGATATCTGATATTGATCCTTATCAGTTGCAAAAAATCCGGAAACAGGGGCACGCGCACCTGAAAATTCATTACTGTTTGGATATATCCAGAGAACATGATTTGGATTATTCAAATCCTGCGCATTTTCGCTATTCACTGTTATTTTTGACGCTTTGCCATTTGTATCCAATTCAAGATTTTCTTGTTGAGGCGTACCAGCATTTATAACCCCGCCAACCGGGAACCATGGGTCCGTAGTAAATTGCTTTTTTGTTATAGCAACACCTTGAGCATCACGCGTGTACACTTCCTCAACATCTTCGAACTCATTGTTATCAAGCACATTCACGGATGCCCCATCCTCACGCGCAAACGCCCAGGGGTACTGCCCTGATACCGCACCACCAGCGCTCCATTCCAGTCCCGCCTTGACCGCGCCCGTCAGATAACGAATATTCCCAAGATCGCGGTTCGTGTTAAAGGTCAACGCGCTGGAAGTTCCTGCGGGGAGACAATCGCCTTCATCAAAAACAGCGCAATCTTCATTTTTTGAACAAAAACGCCCGGGATTGAACTGGCATTGCCGTTCAGGCAAGAAGCGCGTGCACTCACCGGTGGTAACGTCAATCTGCGCGCAATTGGCAAGGCTTGTGCAAAGCTGCTGCACGCTCTTTGAAACAGGATCTTTGACCTCGATGGAACTTCTGCAATCAATCCAGCGCTTGCATTCGCGATCATTGCGGACCTTGAGCACGACATTTGAGTTACACTTTGGCCAGCTGCGAAAGCACCCTGCGCCAGCGGGTTGGGTGAAGGTTCCATCCGGCTCATAACAAGAAATGGGATTACATTGATAGGTATTGTCCGTTACGGGCGGATCACTGATGCAGGCGCCGCCTGTCTTGCATGTTGCGCCAATTTGGCATTGATAGCCGCATGCTGTGCAGTTGAGTTCGAGCGTGCCGCCGTCGCAATATTCTGCCTTTTCATTACATGAACCAAGCGGCGTGCCATCAAAACACTGGCCAACGGAAAAACATCCGATTTCTCCGACAGCGCATGTCGTAAAGGTTAACGGTCCGTATTCCCGGAAGTTACCAGCTGCATCCTGAAGATGAATGGTATAGAAATAATCGGTTGCATGCGACAAAGACGTAATTGATGTTGAGAAATTCGTGTCATAAATGCCTGTGGTGAGTGGTCCGTTTGCTGGGGGTGACGTAAGACCCCACCATACCTTTGAAATAGCCAACTCGTCGGATTGATACAGCACATACGCCGTACACGAAACAGCACCACAACTCACGCCCACGCCAGGAGAAAGAAGTTTTGGAGCAGTGGTATCGCCGATATTTGCCGGTGTTACAATATTTGTGGCGCCTGTCGCACTGACAGTATTAGTGCCATCAAATGATGTTACGGTATACGTATATGTGGTTGAAGGCGACAAAGATTCAACAATAACCGTGTGGATCGTAGAAGGCGCACTGATAGTGCTTGATTTTACTGTACCAGTAACGGTATCTGTTAGTTCAACCGTTGCATCAGCAGCTGCGTCAGTTGTCCAATACACCGTTGCGCTTGTCGCGGTGACAGATTGCACCCTTGGCCCAGGAGGATTAATGGCCAACGCAGATACTGACTGCACAAATAGCACCATACCCCCAAAAACAACAACAAGCTGCAGGAGCGAGCGGAACACCGTATTGTAAAGGCGATTCGTCATTAGTTGGGAGACAAGTAATTACAATTACTCAACGCATCACAGGCCCAAATTGCAAATCCAACTGGGAAACCAAACGGAAATGGACCGAGTTCGATCTCATGCGAGGTCGCAAGTGAATAGGGCACTGATTCTGTCCATGTGTTTTGTTTTCCTTGTTCTCCATATCGCAGTTCTCCACTCGATGCTTCATCAGTGGTCCATCTGATACGTACGTTTCTGCCAGAGTTAAAGAATTCATAATCAATATCTCCCACAAGCTGCGGACCAGCCGCATCGTTATTCACGGTTACTAAAATATCCTTTTCACATGTGTTCGGTACAGGAGATGCGCCATCGCGCGCTTTGATGCTCAGCTGCACAGTGCCATCAGGAAGTGCTTTTGTGTTCAGTGACATTGTGTATGGGGGGGTTGTAACTGTTGTTTGAAAAACACTCGCCGCTGTAAAATCGACTCCGACTACACCAATATTGTCTGAAGCAATCGCACTGAAGGGAATGGTGTTTGAAACAGTCGCGCCATTTAATGGGTCAGTAATGTCACATGATGGTGGCTCTCCATCTGGTATGGACGCAGTGCTACAGGTCATTTCTGGTGACGTGAAGAGATTCCCAAATATATCTTTACTCAATGCGCGATAATAATACTCTGCATCCGGAAGTAATCCAGTAATATTGACAGTGTGATTCTTCACGTATGCAGTATCACCCTTTGAACCAGGCAAAAAACCTGAAGCAAGACCATAATTTACCAGCGATGTGGCATCTTCATCAGTACACCATGAAACAGTGATGTAATCGGTTCCTCCAACGCATGTGACTGGGCAGGTTAATGCGGGGGGAATATCATCGATTTCGCACAATCCTGTATCTGCATCACACATTTCATTTGCGGCGTCACAATACCCGTCACCCGGCGCATCACATTCATTACAATTCTCAACCGGGTCAAAACTCTCAGTGAGGTCACAATATGAACCGGGAGTCACCGTTGAGCAAGTGAGGTGATCTGTTCCATCCGAACACTTCAACTCACATGAACCGGTTGTTATATTACAGTATGGTTTGTCTGTTGCAGGGGTTGCAGTCCACACTGGGCATCCACAAATCGGTCCACTGGCATCTCCGCAATTGTCAAAGAGTTCTGGGGTCTGGCTCGTATCGCAGAATACTGGCAGGTCAGATTCATTCCCAGTGCGTTCCTCAACGCACGTTAAATTTGGGGTTCCATCCGTACAAACACTGCTATCAATGATGAGCGTTACTGGATTTGGACTCTGCGGCACACTTGCATTTGCCGTGGGAGAGTTGGCATTGATGTTTATCGGTTGATAAGTTCCGGATAAAAATCCAGTGGTATCAATGGTCATGAGTGCTGACTTTGGTGCGCCGCCAGAAAGCGCCAATGTGGACGGGTTAAAGGTTGTGTTGCTTGTGCTGATAGGCGCAGGCACCGTTCCTAGTGATAACGTTGCGACGTCGGCAAAACATCCTTGCGGCGTCACCTGCACGGTGTAGACTGCAGGGTTGCCGCTTGCCACGGTAATTGACTTTGTTGCCGGCGCAATGACATTCACAGAAAGGCCGGCGGCATCCAGCGTGATACTCTTGGCTTGGCTTGATACCTTGAGCGCAGGTGTTGCATCATTCCACGCGTCAATGACATAACTGTATGTTCCCGGCGCAAGACCAAGATCTGGATAGGAAGTTGTTCCCCCGCCGACTGTTGCGATCAACGTTCCATTGCGGAAGATTTCATATCGTACGATATTGGATTCATTATCCACCGCGGGAGTCCATGAAAGACTCACGTTATGAAGATTCCCTAGGCTACACTCCGCAGTTACTGTCAAGACCGGAGCGGTTGGTGCAGATATGTCATTATCGCAATCTGCGGTAGTGGTACTCTTCGTAAAGATGTTGGAAGTGATAGGCATTGGAGGAACACCACCGTTATACGCGATCACCTTATACTTATACGTCAAATTTGGTGAGACGGTAGCGTCGGTATATGTTGTTGGGGGTGGCGAACCTGTCAGCGTTGTAAGAGGAGTCGTGGGGAACGTGCATGAGGCTCCGGTGCAGCGATATACTTCATATTTGCTGATGCCGGTTTCTAGATCCACCGCCTCGCTCCAATTGAGCACAATAGTCCGGCCTGTTGTGCCGGAACATTGCAGTTCACCATCAACAGTGGGGGCTGATGGCGGGGTAGTATCAGTAGACTCGATGGTGAGTTTTGCAAGGTCAACATACTTTGTGGTGCCACTGACACCCTTCACCTTCATATTCGTGTAGGTCCCCAGGCCGAGGGCTGATGTTGCAACATTCATCTGCACAATACCGCTCGTCTCCGGGCCAAAGGTATACATTGTGCCTGCCATTGCAGGTTGGCCGGTCGGCGGCGTTGAACTGACATAGCTCCAAGCAATTGTTCCGGCAAAACACCAATCACGCGTCACATTGATCTGGTACACGCCGGGATCGCCTTTGGTAACCGTTACATGCGGCGGCAATGGTTGAGGACCTTCCCATGTGATATTGAATGTTGGCGTTCCGGGTACAATGGAATGTACCGGCGATTCAGTATATAGCTCGGCACGATTATACGCGCGGACAATATAGCGATACGTTGAACCCGGATTCAACGGCCCCGGATCAGTGAGGGTGTAAGGCCCTGTTGCGGCAATATTTCCATTGACCTTTGAGTAGCTCGTGGGTAATGAAGAGTTGACCGATCGCCAGACTTCATAGTGGTCAATACCGGATTCTGCATCCGTTGCCTGATCCCACGTTAATGTGTACTGTATGGTGCTTCCGCTGCAAGCCTTTGTGCCGTTGACGTTTGGCGTTGGCCATGTTGGCGGAGTGGTGTCATCAAAACCGGTATCAAAAGTATAATCCCAACTCCCAACATACGCGCCCGCTGCGGTTTGTGAGGCAACTTTGTAATGATACGTTGTGAGTTCTGCGAGCGCTGGTGTGGGGATGTTATGTGAATTGAGATAGGTAGACGGCCCAAAAGTGGTTCCATAAATTGCCTGATAACGGAAGTTACCACCGTTGGTTCCCACAAAGACGACGTCGGTCGGTTCATAGACATACAGCCCGAGGAATCCGGTCGTGGAAGCGCCAAGATTGATCAATGTCCATGAAAGACCTGCATCATCAGAATAGAGTGCCTTGCCATTTGAATCGCCGATCCAGACCCGCCCGCCAGGATACATTTGTACGCTCTTGTGTGCTAAACCAGAAAAGAGGGGGTTCGTGAGTGAGGTTGTTCCTGTTCCTGAGTAATCATGGCGCCAGACCTTCCCGTTGCGCGCAACGCCAAACATTTGAAATGCGGTATGACTCCCTGGCTGTGTAGAAACCGAACAGCCTTCAAGACCAGATGAGGTATCATTTGTGGTCAATTTTGTGAACGTTGTACCACTATCATAGCGCCAGAGGTTACCAGCGTCCCCCGCAACACAACCCGAAAGCGTGCCATCGCTGTTTTTTGCGAACATGATGGCATTCATTGGGACATTTGTTGCAAGTGAAGCCGCCTCTGACCATGCATAGCCATCAGTCGTGCGTATAACCTTGCCGGTACTGGTGACTGCCCATGCGGTATTGCTATCAATGGCAAACACGCTGTTAATGTGCGCAACAGTGCCATAGGGTGATGTCTGCGCTGTCCATGTACTGCCTCCATTGGCAGTCCTCAAAATGGTTCCGGCTTCCCCAACTGCCCACGCTATATCAGGGGATACGGCAGAAACGCTGAAGAGATCATTACTGGTTCCGGATGTCTGCGCGCTCCAGGTCGTGACATTGGTACTGCGATGAATCACGCCGTTATGCCCAACGGCAAAGCAACGCGTGCCCTGGCAATCAATATCACGCAACGTTTCTGTGGTGATATTCATTGATGTCATGGATATGGGGTCGCTATCACGATATGAGCCCCAACTTGTTCCGGGATTGGGGGCAGTCTGCCATGCAAAATTCGCAGTGTTGCCAGCAACCGTTGCCGTTGGATCACTTGTTATCATAACGCCGAGCGAAGGAATTTCATCGGTTGCAGGACCAGTCACGGGAATGCCCAAAAAGGCAGTGAGGTCATACCGCGCAATAGCAGGACCAGAAATAGTATACAGAATATTTCCATCAAGAACCCCATCATAAACGGTCTCGGCGTTGAGTAGGGTATAATCCGGCGTACTGATTTCATCCAATCCATTCGGCGGTTCTGATATATAGTTGATCTTATTGCCAGCAAAAAGAATGTGCTTTCCTGAGCCAGGAGCAGCAAGGGAAAAGCTAAAGTCGTGGGCGAGTGCACTATATGTATGATCCACAGTAAAGGTCGAGCCGGTTAAACGGTTAATGAAATCAGGGGACGTCCCAATAAAATCTCCGGTTTCTGTGGGTGCGGTACTTAAGCCCCCCGCCGACTGGTGTCGCAGAAAAGCACCGGTGCTTGGATTCATCTCAACAATATCTCCGGTTATCTTGCGGTAAAAATACAGATTGCCATTTAGATAAAAAATATCCAAGATGGTGTCGTACTGCTCACCGACTGGAAACCAATCCATTACCACGCCATCCGTTATCCGTATCTTACAAATACCAGACCCCGCAGTGACTGCATTCGCGACATAAAGATACGTACCATCGGACACTGCCTTGCCAAAAGAATCACAATTATAAAACTCCTCAAGTATGGGATTAAGATTTTGATAATTATATGTGTGAATAATATTACCCGCGGCATCAAGGCGATAAATAATATGGCCTTTAATCCACCAAACATAGCCCCCAGCAATAACAATATCTTGATCCATAACCGTCGGCTCAGGATTCACAACAGAAAGTGCAATGGAGAGATCGCTCTTGTTTAACTTAAAGAGGCCGTTGCCGATACTCGGATACCCATCCTGAGTGTGACTTATAACCCAAATAAAGGATCCATCAAGTATTATCCCTTTTGGGGTAATGCTATCCTGGTGGTTGGTATACAGAATATCATTCGGCAGTGCGTGCACTTCACTAGGAAACACAAACGCTGCAGTAGCAAAACTGACTGCCAGGAGTAAAACTCCTGTGATAATAGGGCGCATATATTTCACCTCCTTAAGTCTCATTATGGGACAACGTTAAATAAAGTACTTGGGTTTGACGAATCGTAGAATGGCCGGCAGCCACGTTCAAAGTCTACCTGATTATTACAATCTGCAGAACGGCCTTCAACGCTGGAGCGAATATACGTATAGGTGGTGCAGCCTGGCGTTGTTGCAGCTGCATCGGGTTCGCATGACGCATTGACCGGAACCGAATTACCGCTCGCGTCGATCTCATTGTTGCATTCCACCTGACACCCGACTGGGTCTAATGGATCCCGATACGCGTTACAACCTGAAAACGCTGTGGTACACAGGCCGGTATACACATCCGTACAGGCACCCCCGTTGGTGCAATCCGCGTCAGTGCGACAGGCAAAGCCATCATCATCGCCGCCGTCGCATACCGCAGAGGGCAACCCCGGTGCTACACAACTGCCACCACCTGTGCGACAAGCAGCCGCCTGAAGTGCTTCCGAACAATCCAATCCTGGATCCACCGTACAGAAAATCTTCGTAAGCGGACTGTATCCGTTGGTTGGATAGATAAATGGCTTATCAACGGCAAGACACGCATCAAGCTGTGTTGGCGTATTTGCCGGTTGAATGGTACCGCCCACTTTACACCACAAATTATACGATGGGCAGAGTTCATTGGTATCCGTCTTGAACCACCCAGTGACATCCGTTCCTAAATAACTCTGACCGACGCGATAATCACAAGAGCGGGTAATAGGATCCTTAAAGTATGACACTCCCCCTGTCTCTGGTACGTTATATTCCCTGCAAAAATTCGCAGCCGCATCACAAAGAATACTTTCATGCGCATCAGGTTCGTTCACAAGATAGGTTGTCTGGAAATCAGCAACCGTGCCGTCGGCCACATAACTCGCTATACCAAATGGTTCACAGCCCGCGGCCTGCGCGCTGCATGCCCTGCGCGGATCATTAATCACCGCAATAGCGTTATCCTTTGGCGTGGTCGTGCCATGCACGGTCTGGCTGAACGGTGATTCAGAATTTTGCGTATCAATAAGCGCCTCACAACCAATCTGCTCCTCTGAACACAGTCGCGTGAATGATTTGAGCGCAACCGTTTCATTCGTACGAGTGCGATATGCGGCACAGTTCACATTTGCCTCATCGCACGTGTCTGCCGTGCCTTGAATAAGATACGCGCTGCTGACGTTTGCAATGATCTCAATGTTATCCACCCAGCCGCCGCCCGCAAGCGTAAGGGTGAACTGCTCTCCTGGATTCACCTGATGATCAATAGTGATGGGACCAATGGTGTATGCGTTCCACTCGCCAGGAGTTATTGATGTTGTCGCCTGATCTGTTTCAGTCCCATTAGTAAATTTGGCAGCAATGGTATCAGTTGGATTCCCCGTACCCCGCGCCTTTGCCCACAAGCGGATCAAATATGACTGCCCTTCTTGTGCGATGTCCGAGACCAGGCGCGTAACGGTGTTTCCTGCTCCGGTTGAAAGAGAGTGGCCGCCACCTGTGAGCGATTCAAATGAAATAATCGTCGGTGCCCAACCATCTGCTGCGCCGTCTTCAAAATCATCATAGAAAACCTGAACTCTATTTTGGCCGGTGGAGCCTTTATATTCGCGACAAAAAGCCTGAGCAGCGCTGCATGTTCGTGATGCGCTTGGAAGAATATGATAAATGATATCCTTGTTCGCGGCCTCATCAATGGTATTGCGGAACGGCGTACACTCTGCAGAAACAGGAATTGTTCGTGAAACATACCGATAATACGGGTTTGCATTTCCATCAAAGAATTCAACGCAATCCGGATTGCTGAAGAGCTCGGTGGGATTTCCCGCGTCCGGACCACATACCGCCCTAGTCGTCAGGGTATCATTACATGTTGGCTCGGTTGTTACCGTTCCCGGTGAAACATTCGTACACGGACCATTGTCAAAATTACTCTTCAGAAGATTCCACTTACGGAGCTGATATCCATCTTCCGCGGTACCAACCCATGAATAAAAGAGGTGATCAGTAGGATTCGCAACAACGAGCGAATGATCTTGCGGCACGCAAAGACGGGCATTTGTGAAATAGGTTAGCGCCTCACCGCCTTCTGCGAGTTTATTGAGATTGGTGTATTCTTCACACCCAACAGCTGCGGCACTGCACTTCTGGCCAGTTTTTGCAATCAAATAGACGGGATCAGCCGGGTCGCGAATCGGAATACGATCAATGCCTTCTTCTTGATATGCCTTACACCCAACCTGATCCTCGGCGCATTGATCCTGTGATGTGGCGATGCCAGGAATCTCATTGCCATCTTCTACCGCGGTGTAAAGTTCGCAGCCAACATCCTCCGTATTACAAAGCAGGCTCTCTGGAACTTCCTCAAGGCGAAGATTATCACACCACAGGGATCCGCTGCCGCCGTACTTATAACAGAAGACGCGAACAAAATCGACGTTGCTCAAATTGGCATGAATACGGTACTGCACAAACGTCCATTCGCTATTCGTGATCTGTGGTTCCCAATTCCAGTTATTCGTCCGACTCCACAACTCACATGTGTGGTCATCAAGAGTATTATGGTTTGCATCAACGCACTCTGTGCGAACTGTTCCGGAGCCGCCGGCATTCTCTGAGCGCACCCAACCGCTCACCACATAATCTTTGCCCTGTACAACAGGAATATCCTGACCCGTCCATTGATCCCCTCCACCCTCAAGCTTCACCGCAGTTTTGTCATCATACCCCCCACTGAGCTTATCAATACCCCCTCCTGACCACCCATCAGGAACAGTATCATTCTCAGTGGTGTTATCGCCTACCCAGTCTGGATCAAAATCTTTTCCCGCGTCATAGGAAAAATCACTGTTTGCCAAAAGATTATCACCATAGGCATTGAGATAGATGCGATTCGTTGTACCGTAGTCTGTATAATTATAGAAGGCATCGCCAAGCGTGAGATAAGCGACATCAATCTGACCGGCGCAACCGGTAGGGATAATTTCTATATCAACATACGTATCTGCTGATGCGTTGTTTGGTACGGAAAAAGTACTGGCATTCTGCTGCCAGAATGAGCCAAACGAAACAGGAACGACGGGCGGGCTATACAAACCTGATGACACCTGCAGCGTACCACTGCACGTGCCTGTTGCGCCTTTTGTGTTTAAACCAACGGTAAACGAACGGCCTGCCATTGGCGTGCCGGTTTGAATTCGTGCTTGCAAACTCCCGCTTGCAGCAATTTCTGCAACAACAACATTATCCGCGCCAAATGAAGTATTGGTGCTCGATACCGCAAGAGCAGCACCACTCCATCCTGCAAAGCTATCATCAGTCGTGTCATCAATAGTACCGGTATATATTTCAAAACTCCCGTTCGGAACGAGATTCGTACCATTGGTTGTCCGAATATATTCATTGCAACCAGACTCTTGTTCATTACAGGATTGAATATCATCATCAGCATAGACAATCTTCCCGCTGTCTGCGGTACATGTCCATTGATCACGCGATCCCCAATAGCTCGATTCTGCACAGTACCCCTGACATCCCGCATTCTCAGCAGTACATGAATCTATATTGACGGTGTCTGCAAGGTACGCGGAAATGTTTCCGGCGGTATTCTCGTAACTTTGACATGATGTGTAATACGAAGGACATGCCTCCCCATCAAAACGCCATATTGGCTTTTCTTCAAAGCAATACCCAAAGGCGATACAGGTACCATCATCATTTTCAAGAATACAATCCTGCACATCCACGCATTGATTTTGGTCACGTTGCAATACCCAGCGTCCAAGGTCTCCGCCAAAAACAGGGTCGGCGGAACAATTGATGCGTCCGTCCGCATTCGTATCTTCGTCGCAAACGAAATCACGTGAAATAATTTCGTCTCCAGCGCCCGCGCGTTTACAGAATTGTTCCGGTGCTTTGAGAACCCAGTTGGGATCAACAAGACCGCAGTAAGGTGAGGCATCAGTACCGTCTATGCCACAATCAAAGAACGCATCCACCACGCGTTGTAGACTCAAAACATTTCCGCTGTTCTCATACTCACGAATATACTGTGCCGCAAGTTCCCAACCCACAGGAATAATGCGCGCGCGTCGGAGATACACCATTGCCCGATACCCATATCCATTACTCCCGGGGTCATTGCGTTGTGCATCAAAACCAAACGTACGCTCACCCTGTAGCAAACCATTATTAATGGCCTCCTGAACAGTGAAGCGTTGCTCAATTGCCTGAGCAAACCCAGCATCAAGAACGCCGCTCGCCGTAAGTTCATCAACGCTAGAATAGGTATCGCTTGAAGGACTTCCTACTGAATAGCTGATCTGCGCCAAAGAGGCGAACTGCAACCGCGCAGCAGCAATGCTTGTAAGACGCTGACCACTAAAAAGCAATGAACCTAAATCAGACGTACCCGGACTTCCTGATGGCCCTGCGCATTCCTTGGGGTTGAGTCCGCACTTGCCCGCAAAAAAGCGTTCGGTGAGCTTCTGCACCAATGTGTTTGAAAACACGCCAAGCGCATCAGCCCACGGCGATCCTGTCTGAATTTTTTCCGCGGAAGTGGATTCTTGCACTGCTTGTGTTGCCCGCTCCTCAGTAAGAACGCTCGGGGTGAGCACCGCGCCACTAACTGGCGATACTAATGGCTTCAGGCCTCCTTCTGGAGTGATATCGCGTAGAGCCTTTTCTTCTTCACGGCCTGCCTTTGCCGCCTCATTATAGAGTGAGAGCGCGACGCCGAAATGATTATTTTCAAGAGAATAATATGACTCAACAGCAGCTCCAAGATCCACAGCTTTGAGATTCGTCCACGTTTCTGCCGCTGATTTTCCACGTTGACCAGAAAAAGCCTTACATTCATTGAGACATGCCTGAAAGGTTGCCTGTGCTTCTGTTTTTAATTGTCCAATGTAACTTGAGAGCAATCCATGACACACCCGTGCTTCAATTTTTGGCCACTCCATGATACTTCTTGAGTCGATCTCGCCATCCTTCCAATAGAGGGTATACTTGTCATCATCATCGATCGATACAGGACAATTAACCACTGGGCCTAAATCTTTGGGATCATCAGGAACTAAATGTTCAAGCCCTTCACTCTGCCACTTACGAACCGCTTGGAGTTTTTGTTCACTTCCCTCCGCTGTTGGAATACAAAAATCATTACATGACTGTGTCTTTTTATCTGGAGAAGTGAGGGTTGTGACAACGCGGCGAACCAATGCAAGGGATTTAGGATCCTTAAACACCTGCGTCCCAATGAGTGGCGAAAGATCCGTACCAAACGTCTGCGTTGAAATGCGCGCAACAAAATCACCAACGGCGGCATCATTCAATTTTTGAAAATATTTTGGGTCAGTGATAAAAAGCGGCTCTTGGCCGGTGCCTGCGGATGCAACCCACACCGCTGTATCTTCCGCAATGCGAGAAAGATACAGCCGCAACGTATTCTTGTACGTAATATCGTAGGTTACCTTCAGTGCATCTTTGCGAATGGTATTAAGATTCTGGCCAAGATAACGCAAAGAATCGCGAATTTCCTTCCATGCGGCAGCGGCAAGCGCCTCACCAGGAAATGCCTGCACAGGACGAGGAAAAAGGAACACTACTCCGCCAATAAGAATGGCCACCAACACAAATGCCGCAATAGCCATGCGAATACTAAAACCGCGGCGCGGTTTTGATTCTTGATTTTGCCCCCGTTCGTTCATGGAACGTTTATGGTGATGAATTTGTATTCGTCACTGCGCTGTCAGCAGTATCCGCGAAGAGGCCTGCCTCTTCTTCTAATGCCTGCCTAAATATTTCATTAAGATCCGCATCACTTACTTCTGAGAGAACTGAAGCATCAGCACCGGTCGAAACAAGAAAGTCACGGATATCGTCAGGCGTGAATGCCTGCAGTGTTGCTAAGGTATCTGCTCCATCACTTGTTGTGGCCGCTTCTCCGCCAGTAACTTCTGTGTATATTGAGAGGAGCTCTTCATCGCTTGTTGCATCAAGCAGATACTCAGGTGAACCTGAACTTCGCAGTGTTTCCCGTATTGCTTCTGCTGTTAAATTTGTTTCCGCGCTAGCAGAGTTTGTGTTTGCTTCGGCCGTCGTTGTGGAAGCTAATTCCTCAGGAGAAATAAATCCTGTGCAGTCCTGTCCCTCTGGACAATTTGGATTTGTGTTATTTTCAATTTCACTAAGGTCGCTCAGGCCATCAGAATCTGAATCAAAAAGATACGGGCTCGTTCCTAGTTGGTAGAGCTCTTTAAAATCACTTATTCCGTCTTGATCAGTGTCTTTTTCTGCAAGCGCAAGAAGTCGTTCAGTATATTCATCTTGGGTTTCAGAATTTTGATTGAGCGTATTTTGATTGAATGCAGAAAGAATTCCTCCCCGTATCTGCATAAAGCCAACAATAAGACCAACCGCGACGATGCATGAGATGATAATAAGAACGTTTTTCTGGGAAAAGAACGAATTTCGTCGATGCCCAAAAGGCTCCATTTGAGGACTGCCGGGACCTGCCCTAAAATCATCCATAGGTATTAAAAATGTAGGGCTATTATATCACGAACAGCCCTATTCGTCAAAGAAATACTGCGCCAAGAGGGGCCAATCAGCCGGTCGTATGTCCTGAGCACGCGCAGAATGCGGGTATCCCTGCTTTTCAAGCCAATTCTGTACTGCTTCACCCTCAATTTCAGGAAGGTTTGCGAGTGTATTTTTGAGCATTTTGCGCCTATTTTGGAATCCTGCACGCACAATCTTCCACAAGGTGGCTTCAGAACACTTCCAGGAGGCACGTTGCCGTGCTGCGCCTTGAATGTCAGAAAAGCGAACAATTGCTGAGAAAACAGCAGGAAGAGGAAAAAATGATTGTGGAGAAATCTTGGCTTGGACGATCTCTGGGCGTGCATAGAGCTGTGCAAGTAATCCAAGTTGTGAAAGTTTTCCTGCTGGGGCAGTAACACGCTCTGCGACTTCCTGCTGTATAAGTACTGTTATGGAGAGTGGACGTGGTACTTCGCTCAAAAAAAGCCTGAAAACACGTGCGGTGATGGAATAGGGAAGGCTGGAAACAAGGTGATATCCAAAATCCTCAAAATGTCCCCAGCGCAAAAACGTTAAAATGTCCTCAGGAATGACCTCAACGCCTGGATCTTCCTTATAGTGCTCTGCGAGTGGTAACGCGAGCTTTTTGTCCGCCTCAACGGCAATGATCTTCCCTACTCGCTCTCGCAGGCGCCTTGTGATCACTCCAAATCCTGAGCCAATCTCCAAAACGGTGTCTGTCTGCTGCAATGGCGCAGCGTCAACAAGCATATCTGCGATGCTCGCATCAATAAGAAAATTCTGCCCGCGAAGACGACTGGGGGTAATGCCCACCTCCTTAATGAGGCACTTCAGAACGCTAGGATCAGCGGGATCTTGGGTAGATACCATAAAGGAGAGCAAATGCTGCCGCAACAAGCCAAACGCCAAAGAATCCCATAAACACAAAAAGTGCTGCGAGGGCTACCCCAATGAGCGCCTTCCCAAGCGCAAGACTCTGTTCAATGAACACCCCATATGCTAACGGATGTTCTTTGCGCGCCCGTTCATACGTAAGCGTTGAGAGCTGAACAAATGAAAAATCTTTCACCACTCCTCCTAAGAGATTCGATGTGAATGCCGGCAAAGGCAAAAAGACGAATATTCTCACGAGCCAGGATAACGAAAGGACTCCTGAGGCAAGCTGCAGAAAAGAATGTTTGTAGTCTTTTCTTCTATCAATATATTTGCCTGTTAGCAAAAGAAAAAGCGCGCTGGCAAGCGTGCCAGCTCCCAAAAACAAACCCACATCCGTTGTGCTATCCACCACGAGAAAAAGAAAAAGGGGCCAAACGGTAAACTGCACAATTTCTTCACCAAACCCGATATATGCAATCATGACCCTTCGATGTGCAGGCTCAATGAGCATCTTCCATGACTGCACAATTGAAAAATGTTCCTTGGGTAACGTTGTTTTCGTTGAAAATAAAGGGATATTTGAAAGAAAAATCAAAACAATGGCAATGCTGAAGAGTACAGGGAATGATGTGTATGTAAGCATAATACCCCCGAATATTGGACCAACAACGCTCACGGAGAGTAAAACGCTGCTAATAACGCTCACCTCCCTGCCGCGGTTAACCGCATCTGATGTCTCGATAAAATCCTTATGGAACGACGGCCAATAAAAGGTCTTTTGCAGTGCGCCAAAAAGAATTGCAGGTAGCGCAAACCACACACTTGCTTCCATCGCAAAAAGCGAAATGTAATACCCAATGAGCATGAAGGATGCAATGAGAATTCCTCTTCGAATACCAATATGCGCAACGATCTTCCCACCAAACGGAACAACGAGAAAATACACCGCATAGAGTACGGCAAAATAAAGAAGGATCTCTGATACAGAAAAACCGCGCGTATAAAGATACAACGGTTCAAAAAGCGCAACGGTCGAAACGGCAAAACCAAGAATGCCAACGGAGAAAAAAAGCTCCTTCATGTCTTTGGAAATCGCTCGGGAAAAATAATGGGGATGAATATGGAGGTGTTGAAATATCATATTGCAATATGAATAGCGCCTTGGCGGTGCACAATGCATGTCGTGCCATTCCATTCTACCACGGTTGAGGGTTTTTCTTGAGGAAGTACACCTCCATCAAAAAGATATGCTATCTCATCTGAAGTAAAGATATCCGCAAAAAGCGCGGGGTCATACACATCTCCATCACCGGAATGATTTGCGGATGTTGAGGTGATCGGCGATTGCAGCGCCTGGCAAGCAGCCGCGATGACAGGATGCGAAGAAATACGAATACTCAGCCTCGTCTTTCCGGGAGCGAGAATGGATCGCAGCGCGACAAGAGGGCTCCCTGCCCGTGGCGTGAGCACGATATTCACTGGACCTGGCCAGTACTGCCGTGCCAGTGCGTTTTCTTCCGGAGCAAGAGAAAAATGTTCTTGCACTGTTTGCATATCCGGAAGAAATATTCCCACTGCTTCATTTGGTTTGCGCCGTTTCACGGCAAAAAGAAGCTTTAATGCCTGAGCATCCAACGCATCAGCGGCAATGCCATATGATGTTTCAGTTGGAACGATCACCAAAGCACCCTGCGTAAGCGCTGTTACTGCTTTCTCAATATCATTACCTCTTTCCATGGCTGTATACCAACATCATAAGAACGGCCGGAGATCCAAACAACATAAACGCCTGAATGCTTGCAAAGTGCTGGAAGTAGAACACGCCAAGCAAGAGTGCGGTTGCTCCGCCAATGTTCAATACAATCTCCCGTATCACAATATAGTGTTCGAGACTTGTGCCTTTCTCCTCCGCATGATTATAGACCAAAGCCATATAGGGAACCTGGAGCACATTTGTTGCGATTTTGTAAAAACTATCGGCCATAAAAATAAAAAATTCACCCACGGCAAATGCGCGTCCGATCCACGCAAGTGCATTCACAATAACCGCAAGACGAAATGGCCCTACCCTGCCACGCGAATCAACGAACCGTCCAATGAAAAGCCCCAGGATAAGCGCAACCAAGAGCGACCCTGTTGCGATTCCTCCGACTGCCACATACCCCGAAAGCGCAGTGAAAAGAAAAATTGGCCAGACATAAAGCGAAAGCTTAGTATCTATTCCTTCGCCAAAAAATGTGAATATGGTGCGGAGGCGCTTGTGCGCAAAAGCGCTTTTTAATTCACGGCCAAAATGAAAATCATACGGCTCATGAATATCCGGAGAAAAAAATAACGGAAGCAATGCCAACGCCTCAACAAGGATTGCAATGAGGAATAATACAGTAAAGCCAAACTGACTGATGATGAGTGCGCCAAAAAAAGGTCCGAGGATCGCCGCAAGGATGACAACCGCACGAAAACCACCGATATTCTTCCCTTGCCGCTCAATACAAGAAGCACGTGCAAAATCCGTGTGAAAGGATGTCCAATAAAGTGCCGTGGCAAGGCCATACCCCAAGATCACCCCAGCGAGAAAAAGCGGGTGCGCTGGTAACTGAATGAGTGAAAAAAGATACAGCACGAGAAACGGCACTGAGAGGAGCATCGAATGCTTCAGGCCGATATGCGTCGAAAGTTTTGCGGCAAATGGCGTCAGGAATGCTACAAGAATGCTGAAAAGCGCAAAGGTCAGCAGTACCGGCGCAATCGCATTATCAAAGTATTCATAAAGGTAAATAGGGACAAAGAGACCAACCGCTGCCATACCAAAATGCCGGAGTCCACTCGCAACATATATCTCCGTGATCTCTCGATTTAATGCAAAATTGAGATGATGTCGAAAATGAATCATTTCATCACAAAGTTCACGAGCTTTTCAGGTACAAAAATGACCTTTACCACTTCCCCCTCCGCAAGGTACTTTGCAACCTTCTCGTTCTTCTTTGCTGCGACAACGATCTCCTTTTCTTTCTTTCCTTTTTGTATTTGTAGCTTCGCGCGCACCTTGCCATTCACCTGTACGACAAGTGTCACCTGAGATTCCTCAGCTTTTGCGCTGTCTGCCTCAGGCCACTCTGCAATAAAATCTACCTTCATACCAGCGCGTTCCATGAGCTCGTGGCTGAGGTGCGGAGCAAACGGCGCAAGAAGCCGCACAAAAATATCCCATGTATCCTTTGCAATAACTTCACGTGCAGTGAGATGATTCATGAGCGCCATCAATTGCGCAATTGCAGTATTAAACCGGAATCCCTCAATATCTGCGGTAACTTTTTGTATTGCCTGGTGCACAAGTCGTTCTGTTTCTTCATCTTGTCCCACAACGCTCTTCACTTTTTCCTGCGCATGCCACACTTTATGCAAGAATCGATGCACTCCAGCGATACCGCGCGTGGACCAAGGTTTTGCGTCTTCAAAGGGCCCCATGAACATTTCATACAAGCGCATGGTGTCTGCGCCATACGCATCAATGATCTTGTCTGGATCAATCACATTCCCGCGAGACTTCGACATCTTATGATTGTCCTCGCCGATAATAAGTCCCTGATTCTTCAGTCTTTGAAATGGTTCTTCAACGGGAACAATGCCTTCGTCATACAGAACCATGTTCCAAAAACGTGCGTAAAGCAGATGTAATACCGCATGTTCAGCTCCACCAATATAGAGATCCACTGGCAACCAATGTTTCAACTTCTTTTTGTCTGCAAGCGCATTTGAATTCTTGGCATCAATATAACGGAGAAAATACCATGAAGAGCCTGCCCACTGCGGCATGGTGTTTGTTTCACGTTTTGCGGGGCCATCACATTTGGGGCATTGCGTCTTCACCCAATCATCAATACCCGCAAGCGGAGATTCGCCGGTTCCTGTTGGCTCGTAGGACTCCACATCAGGAAGAAGTACGGGAAGGTCTTCTGCTGGAACTGGCACAACGCCGCAATGCTCACAATAAATAATAGGAATGGGCTCTCCCCAATACCGCTGGCGGGAGAACACCCAATCGCGAAGCTTATAGTGAATGCTGGGCGCGCCTGCTTTCTGTTTTGTCAGCCAATGAATGATGGCAGCGGATGCGTCCTGAGTCTGCTGGCCATTAAACTCCCCAGAATGAATGAGTATGCCTTTACCTGTATATGCCTCCGGTAAATCATGTTCAATACCGTCAGGGGAAATGACCTGACGAATGGGGAGCTGATGAGCGGATGCAAATGTAAAATCGCGTTGATCATGCGCAGGTACCGCCATAATCGCGCCAGTGCCATACCCCATAAGCACATAATCTGCGACCCAAATAGGAATTTTTTCGCTATTCACCGGATTCACGGCATACGTCCCCGTAAAGACACCCGTCTTCTCGCGGCTCACTTCTTGGCGCTCTATATCAGATTTTGACTCTGCTTCATGACGATAGCCATACACAGCATCGCGCTGTTCATCTGTCGTGAGCACATCAACCAGTGGATGTTCCGGAGCCAACACCATATAGGTTGCCCCAAAAAGCGTATCTGGTCGCGTCGTAAAAATATCAAGCGTTTCAGTATGACCCTCAATTGAAAAATGAATCTCCGCGCCTTCACTTCGACCAATCCAGTTACGCTGAAGGAGTTTGATCGGCTCGGGCCAGTCAAGACCATCAAGTCCCCCAAGGAGTCGGTCCGCATATGCGGTAATCTTGAGCATCCACTGGCGAAGCTTCTTCTTGGTGACCGGCGTGCCGCAGCGTTCGCACTTGCCATCCACCACCTCTTCATTCGCAAGCCCGGTCTTGTCCTTGGGGCACCAGTTGATGGGCACATCCGCCTCATACGCAAGACCGCGTTCAAAAAGCTTCAAAAAGATCCACTGTGTCCATTTGTAATATTCTGGGTCTGTTGTGGCAAATTCACGGGACCAGTCATATGCAAAACCAAGCTGCTTGATCTGCTGACGCATGTGATCAATATTGCGTTTTGTAATTTCTCGTGGATGCGTTTTTGTTTTGATGGCGTAATTTTCTGCTGGCAAACCAAACGCATCCCAACCCATTGGATGCAGCACTGTTTTGCCGCGCATGCGCCAGTATCGCGTCAGGATATCACTTGCGGTGTACCCCTCTGGATGCCCCACATGGAGTCCGGCAGCGGAAGGATACGGAAACATATCTAAAATATAGAGATGATCCTTCTCCGTATCATCAGCGGCAAATGTCTTTTTCTCCTCCCAAATCTTCTGCCACTTCGTTTCAATAGCGCGTGGCATGTACTTTTCATCCATACAAAAATGCTCGTAAGTCCCCTTTTGTGCACCTGCAGTATACCAAATCAGGAGCGACTCGAAAAGCAAAAAAGGTTGTTTTTGAAGCACAAATAAACGCCTTGACAGGCAATATACACCAGGGTAGTATTGCTTGGTTCTCAAAATCGCATAGAGGTGCTGCTGTGATGTTTCAGGCTTCTGGAACACTCCATAGGGAGGGGGTAAAGACCCAAATCGCAGGGCAGTGTCTGATGCGGAAAAGGACAAAGTATCTCCATTCAATTCTCCAAAACAGCACTCAGTATCCTGGTGAAGTTTTTGGCGCTTGTGGCATTTCTCGGGAAGAGTCTACTACTCTTCTTTTTTATTGTATTGGTCATTCCGATACGATTCCTCGTTCGTAACATGTTGCTGCCACTATCTGTACGCATCTACCAGTGGTACCTACCTATCAAACAAACAACCAAAAAATTCCTCGCACCGGCAAAGAATAGCTGGCTCTATGTTTTCACCACCCGCTACGTGTTGCATATCATGATTGCCCTCGTAACGCTTGGAGTGACAGCAAGTAATATCACCGCGCAGGAAGTGCAAACAGAGGATTTTGGTCGTGGCACCGCGATCGCAGCGGTGGTTGGGACTGACTTTCCAACGGAAATTATAGAAACGGCGCAAAACTTTTACGTACCCAAGAACTACCGTAACGAAGAAGCTGTGCTTGCGGCACATATAAGTCCCTCAAATGCCGTGTTCGTCAATACGATTACGAGTGGAGCGGGAATGGTCACGGGTAGCGGCGATGCACTCGTAAAGGCGAATCTTATTGATACCTCAACAACCGGGCGTCCGCGTGAGGCAGTGGAAGAATACACTGTGCAAGGTGGTGATACTATCTCTTCTATAGCGAGTAATTTTGGTATTTCTACTAATACTATCCTCTGGGCAAATGACCTCACCGCAACAAATTACATCAAACCGGGGCAGAAACTCCGCATCCCACCAGTTTCCGGCGTGCTCGTTGAAGTGAAATCTGGAGACTCCGTTGCAAGCCTTGCAAAAAAATACAAGGCTGACGAGGCTGAAATCCTTGCATTTAATCTTCTTCCTGCAGCTGAAGCAATTGAAGCAGGCCAACATATGATGATTCCTGGAGGAGAAATTGAGCCACCACCTCCGCCAAAGCCTACTGCGATCGCGTATAATGCATCGCCAAGCAACATAAACCTGCCCTCTGCGCCAATTTCTGGAGCAAAACTACAGTGGCCAACGCCTTCGCACCGCATCAACCAATACTTCCGCTATGGCCACACTGGCGTTGATATTGATAGTAACCGCTCTCCTATCTATGCAGCAGAGTCTGGCACGGTAACAAGTGCCGGCTGGAGTGGCGGATACGGCCTTAATATCGTTATCAATCATGGCGGCGGCATGCAAACACTCTACGGACACTTCTCAAGTCTTGGCGTAAGTGCTGGCCAACAGGTGAGTCGTGGGCAGGTTATTGGCATCTCGGGCTGCACGGGTTGGTGTACCGGTGATCACCTCCATTTTGAAGTCATCATTGGCGGTCGCAAGCTGAACCCGCTTTCTTACATTTAGGCGTTAAGTACAACGCCACGATACTGCAGGGCTTCCGCAAGGTGGCTCGGCTGTATGTGTTGTTCATCGGCAAGATCTGCAATGGTCCTGCTCACTTTAAGAATACGACTCACTGCGCGGGCAGAAAGTTGATGCTTTTCCATTGCGTTCTTCAGAAGCGCTTCGGATACATCAGACAAAGCAAGATATGCAGTTGCCGCACGATGCGGGATTGCTCCGTTTGTCTTCCAAGGCTCTTGTGCGTAGCGCGCTGCCTGACGCAAACGAGCCGCGTGTACCATCTCGCGCATTTCCATCGATGAGACAGCGGATGCGGTATCCTTTCCGCGTAATTCTTCATATGGCAAACGGGGCAGACGAACGTGTAAATCAATCCGGTCCAGCACGGGACCTGAAAGCTTTCTCTTGTATCGCGCACGCTCATTTGGACTGCACACGCACTCGCGTTCAGGATCACCTGCAAAACCGCATGGGCAGGGATTGTGTGCGGCAATCAGCATGAATGATGCTGGAAACCGCTCCGTGCCCTCTGCGCGGGAAAGCACAATCACACCTTCCTCCAAGGGTTGGCGCAATGCCTCAAGTACGCGACGATCGAATTCAGGGAACTCATCAAGAAAAAGGACGCCGTGATGCGCAAGGGTAAGTTCGCCCGGCTTCAGCGGCCTCCCACCACCAAGCAATGCTGCCGCGGTCGCTGTGTGATGCGGACTTCGAAATGGTCTTTGCTGAACAATTGGCGCGTCGTTATCTAAGAGACCAAGTGCGCTATAAATCTGCGAAACAGCATACACATCGCCATCGTCCATGTGCGGCAAAATACCAGCGAATGCTTTTGCGAGTAGTGTTTTCCCCGCACCAGGCGGGCCCTCCATTCGTACATTATGCCCACCTGCGGCGGCAACAAGAAGCGCTCGCTTCGCAAGATCTTGCCCGCGAACATCACTAAAATCAATATCCGGCAATGATTCCTTTGCCTTTCGCTCCTGCTTTTTTACCGCAGTAAGTGTTCGTCTGCCGCGAAGAAAATCCAATATCTCGCCAAGATATTCTACCGCATACACTGGCACTGCTGAAAAACGTACCGCCTCCTGCGCATTTGCGGCAGGAACAATGAGCGCATCTGTTTGTGCCTGCTCCGCGAGCTTCCCTGCGGCAAGGAGTCCTGGCGTCTTGCGCAGACGCCCATCCAACGAGAGCTCACCAAATGCCAAAAAACATTGTTGCTCTAGGGCGCGGGCAATGCTTGCATCGGTCTGCGCGGCCAACGCAAGGGCAATAGGCAAATCGAAGTGGGGTCCGCGTTTAATCGAATCAGCAGGCGCAAGATTAATGGTAACGCGTGTGCGTGGAAACACGCCACCTGCTGCATGTAATGCTGCGCGTATGCGTTCTCGTGCTTCTTGTACGCCCGCATCAGGAAGCCCAACAACATACACCGCAGGCAGACCGCCTGCAACGTCCACCTCTACGTCCACTGGCTCCATGCGGATGCCATGCAATGCGCCGCTTGAAATATGCGTCATCATAAAAACCCGGTATGCCGCCGGGTCTCTAAAGGCACATTACAAAATCATGCAGAACTTGTCAATCACTCTTTACTTTTTTCCTTCTCCCCCATACATCAATGAGCATCATCACCAAACCAAGTACAACCAGTACATCCCCAAGATTAATAATGGGCAGTGGCTTTGGAAGCGCAATATAATCAATAACGGCGCCGCGCATAAAACGATCCAATAGATTTGACATGCCTCCTGCAAGGAGCGCACAAAGGGAAACTACAAGACGCTCATGACCAGCCTTATGAGCCTGCACGAGTGCTACCATAAGTAGTATGGCACTTACCACGCTGCCAAGAATAATGAGCCACAGTGGCAATACAAGGGAAAAAATAATGCCTGGATTTTCTACTGCGCGTATCTCAAGAAAACCCGGAAGTATCATCATCGGGTCGGGTTGATGCAGTACCCATGCCTTGACCATTTGATCTATGGCAGCGAGCCCAAAAAGCGCAATACCAACGATAAGAAGCACGGCCTACTCCGGTGCGATGTCCACTGTAGCGGTAGGATTGGCGCGCAGGCGAGCTTCTGAAATTTGCATGCCTGTCTCTTCATCAATGCCATATATGCCATTCGCAAGACGTTGAAGAGCTTCCTCAACGCGCTTCAATTGTTCCTCCAGTGTTGTCTCAACATTGAAGGTCACATCAAAATCCGCCATCTCCGTGGCATTGTCTTCTGTCTTATCACCTAAATCATCATACGCAGGTTCATGGTGATCCGCCTCGCGCGAACTTTTTATTGAGCGCTTTTCAATTTCCTCTTCTATGCGCTGTTTTTCTTCTTCGAGTTCGCCTTTCATTTCATCAAGAAAGGACTGGTCGAATGCCTTTTCCATAGCGTTATCTTACGAATAGAACGAACTTAGTGTACCCTGTGACTCCTTCATATGCAACCCCACGCCCTTGCAAGGAAAGGCGTGGGGTATTTAAGAGTGATTTTCTCCCTCTGACAAATGTCAAAGGGTCAAGGAATAAACTTATCGACCGATGTCGATGTTCACACCGCCGCGGAAGGCTGAAGCATGGCTCATAAAGTTGAGCTCTGGACTACCAGTGAACCCATGCTCGAAAGAGCGGATATGAGGGCCACCTCCTGCGCCAGGGGCGGTAATAGCCTCCATAACTCCATCGCTATCAACATCTGCGACAACGACATCAACGCCACCACGGAAAGATTCATTGTATGCGAATCCTTGAGAATATGGACTGTGGCGTCCTGGGTCAATATCCCAGACGCGCATTTGTGGTCCGCTACCCTGCGAAGGCGCTGCAATGATATGCATATGTCCACCTTCCCATGTGTCATCAATTGCTGCTGTAAAACCCATGCGCCAGTTCGAATTCCAGAGGAATTCCTGGTAGATCATCTGGCCACCACCATCAACAACACGCACTTGAGGGCCGCCAAGAACGGCTGGCGCAAGAACGAGATCATTGTCGCCATCCCGGTCACCGTCGCCAAAGGTAATGTTTGCACTGCCACGATACCCCTCAGTAAATGCGTAGAACTGGCCGACCAAACCACCAGTCTGGTTCAACACGCGCACGTGTGCTGGCGCGCCGGGCATTGGAACGGTCACGATCTCTGCTGTGCCATCACCAGTAACATCCTCGCTGTATACTTTAATACCGGTACGAAGTGACGTGTTATACGCGTTAAACTGGCTATGAAGGCCGAATCCAGAACCAGTGAAGTTATAGGTGCGGACATTCGGGCCACCGTTGGACTTTGGAGCAACAATCACCTCATCACTGCCATCACCATCAATATCGGCAAGTGCAAGAGAAAGCGTACCGCGCCATGAGGTTCCGTACCCGTAGGGCCATACTTCACCAATAAAGGTGCCGTCCTGCTCAAATGCGCGAACTTGTCCGCCGGCAGCGCTATCCGGAACCGTCACGACTTCTCCGACGCCGTCACCGTCAATATCACCGATGACTGCATTCACGCCGCCGCGGAACGTATCTGCGTATGCCATGAAGCTGCCAGTGAGCTCGCCGTTAGCATCCCAAACAGTTACGTGCGGACCGCCGCCTGCCTTTGCAGACGCAACAATCTTCTGTGCACCGCCGGAAGGTCCCGTGATACCGGAACGCATGATGCCGAATGTTGTGAAGTGATTCGTCTGAATGGAGATGGTGTTGTTCTCCGTATCCACGGTGATACCGATAGGAAGCTGCCACGTATTCGTTGTTGAGTCATAATACTTCGGTACGAGCGCATCTTCCGTCACTCCCATTTCCTCCAATTGCGCGTCCGTATATGGGAATATGATGGTGACATTGCTGTTGAACGTGGTAATGTCCGTTCCGTCAGCGGTCTTTGCGGAGAATTCATACCCGACGCCGAACAATTTGTCGGTCTTGGTCTGGTTCACGTTGACATTCGGTGAAGCAGTGACCGTCACGTTCGTTCCGGCATCCCCAAGCGCTCCTGATGGAATGTTGATGCGCACGCCGTTCTCCAGTTCGATGTTCCGCACTTCCCCGGCGTCAAATGTTGCCGTCACAGTAGAAGGCACTGAGAAGATAGACTCACCAAGTGTAAAGTCCTGCTGCAGACTCTTCTGGTCTGTGACGGTGATCAGCGCCTCATCGCTCTGATAGAACGTGTCGCCATTGAAGCTGTCCGCTTGGCAGTGCCAATCCCCCTGTACATAGTTCACTTCATATTTTCCATTCATGACTTCGCCGCCGGTGAAACCGCCTTGTTCACTCCAGCAATGCACATATCCGAACTGCGCAGGAGAATTCCCGATGGTAACGCTACCGGAAAGAGTTCCCAATGCTTCCTGCAGCTTCAGTCTCAATGCATCCGGTGCGCTTCCATTCTTCAGATCGATCGTCGAGAGTTCCGCTGGCATATATTGTGACCCCTGCGGAAGACCTGTTCCGACCTCCCACACTTGTCCTGAGAGCAGTCCAAGGCTGAATGTACCGTCTTGTTCTGTCTTTGTCCCGGTAAAGATGTTCTTGCCGAAGTTCATGTCTGCATCGTTCTGTTTCTCGTCTTCACCGCCGGTATTGCCTGCCCATACATAGGCATCAACGCCTTTGCCAGAGGGATTCACCACTGTTCCTTCAATGGTCACATCAGAACGGAGGACTTTGATCTTCAATGTATTGTCACCGGCTTTGATGGTGATCTTTTCATCACTTGGAGGTGTTTGCAGGAAACGGCTGTCATCGATCCACCAGCCATAGTTGTATTCACCAGAAAGCAGCGAGAAGCTGAAACTGCAATCCGGATTGATGGGTCCGCCTTTCCAGCCACCGTTGCCGAAGACATTCACGTCCCCGAACCATCCGCGCGGGCTTGTGCAATCCTTCACCGGATCTCCAGCCTGGTCAACAAGATTTCCTTTGAGGGTCGCATCGTTCGCTTTGACGACGAGATTCTTTGTTATGGTGATGTCCGCAAGAACTGCGACCGTCTGCGTTCCTTCCGGGGAATACACCGTATTCGGCGGAGTATCGATGCCGATGATATATGTGGAAGCTACTTTTGATGGCACACTGATGGAAAATGACCCGTTCTGACAATTCACCGGACCGCCGAACCGCTGTCCCATGAATTCCCCGTCTTTCCCTTGTGTCTCGGCGGTCTTTGGCTGAGCCCACGCCCATGCGCAGAAACCCGTTACCACATTACCGTCGGTATCGACAACGTTCCCTTGGATCGTTGCATCCGCACGGGTAAGCTCCATGACCAATCTCGGGTTGTCTTCAAATGTCACCGTGGAGGTTTCGGTCTTCACATCAACATCAACAGGTTGTCCGGAATACACATACGATGAGTTGCCGCCATTATCCATGTTGACGCCCCAGCGCCCGGAAGTCACCGCAAGAACGAACTGGCCGTTCTCATCTGATGTTCCATTACTCCATCCTTTTGCATTAAATTGGAATGCGCCGACCTGCAGTCCTTGTACCGGGCGTCCGGACGCATCAACAAACTTTCCGATGATCTTAGCGTCTTTGGTCTTTGCAGTGACGGTCCCGATGTTCTTTATTTCCCCGTCTTTCACACTAACCTGCATATCCGGAAAGGTCATGGACTGATCACCAAAGATATTGAGGGTGTATGTCCCTGCTTTTACTCGCAAGGTAAAGGTCCCGTTCGGCTGTACATTGGTACCCTGTCCTGCACCGCTACCATTCCTTGCATCCACCCATGCCTGCGTCACCGGTGTTCCGTCTGCTTTTGTCACTTTTCCTTTGATGCTTGCTGTTGCGCGTTCAACTCCCACATTCATGGTCTTATTTTCTATTGTTCCGTTGTTCGCGAATGTCACGCTCAGTGATGGACCGGCATAGAACCAATCCGCTGCCGGTGCTCCGGGATAATTGGCCGGCTGTACATTCATATTCCAAATGCCGCCGGAAAGCGCGATCTCATAATTGCCTGAACTATCCGTGGTGGCGCTTGCATTGCCAAAGCCCCCGTCTTTATTCAGATTCACCTGCGCACCGGCAACACCCCCTTCAACAACGGCCTGAGCGCCGGTGCCAACGGCATATCGTACCGTTCCACGCAGGAACTTCGTTGCCTGCACGAACCGGAGATTTTTTGTGATCGTTCCGCCCAGCGTCAGCGTCACTTGTTGCGGTTCAGGAGACACAAGTCCGGAAGAACCTCCCCATGGTGCCTGAACCTCAATGGTATATATACCGGCGGCAAGTCCGCCAATGCGATATGCACCGTTTTGATCGGTGTTCGCCCATGCTTTCTTTGACCAGTCATCATTATGTACCTGAATATTCGCATTTTGCACCGGATCTCCCGACGGATCGGTAATGGTTCCCTGTAATTGTGACCGACTCATCCGAATATTACCTAAATTCTTCAATACACCGCTCGTCACAGAAACGGTGATGGCTGTTGGAGGCGTTTCTGAAAATCCATTCGCATCAAATTCCAATATGTAAGAACCTGATGGCACAGTCCCAAAGATGAATTCATGAGACGTGCGGTCGACATTTGCATCGCGAGAAATGGTGTAATCTTCGTTGTGCAGGCGCGCGTTCATCCATGCCATATCCGGATATGCCAACGAGCCACCGGTAGAGCTGACGATCTTTCCTTTGACGTTCGGCATTGCAAGACGCAACTGATAATTCGTGATCGCTGTACCCGTATATTCCAGTTCAGCAGTTGCATTTGCATATCCGCTACCGGCCGGTGCTTCAGCCGCTAAGATATATGTTCCCGGATTGATGCCACCGAATTTGAATGTTCCGGTAACAGGATCCGTGCCGATCCATATATTCACCGTATAGTCTTGACTACGAAGATTGATGGAGGCATTGGTGACGGGTGCACTTCCTGACGGCGGTAAAAGTACCCCACTGATCGCCGGCATCACAAGTTTGATATTTCCAAGATTAACATTCGTTGCTCCAATGGTAATGAGGAACGGCGCCGGTGCGGTGTAATCTCCAGCCCCGCCATAATTTAGCATCACGTTATACTGGCCGGCAGTTAAACCGTTCAGGGTGAACGTACCGTCATTCTGAATCGGTTCCCCAAAACCTGGGCCACCGGCAGCGGGATCGATCTGCACCCAACCGCCAGCGCTGGAAAGCGCTGCGCCGCTCGGGCTGACAACTCTGCCTGTCACTTGCAAGCCGCTTGCTTGTGCGGTGTTGATCTGCAGACCGCTGAGTGGCATGAGGATCATCGCAATGACTGCGATGGATGCGAACATGCGCTGATATCGTGTATGTTTCATATACAAAAAGCGGCGCTATAATACGCCGTTCTCGTTTAATAATTCGAATGGAAAAGTAAGGGTCCAAAACAAAAGGCCCTTGGTCCTCCACTGAATCGAATTGTTTTTTATTTTAGTGCTTTGTAGCACGCATCCCCCTTATGAACGCGGCTTAAGAGCGAAGATATCTTGCAACCTTCATATGTACTATACACGAAAAAATGCAATCTGTCAACATTGCATCATTTTCAGTATAAGATAAAGGGGCTTCCGCCCCGCACAACACAGTGAGTAAATGCGTACACGAGAAGCCCCAAGGCTTCTCCGACCAACTGGCACCGCCCGAAGGCGATACAAATATGATATCGGATGACCACTTCTCCTCTCCTTCAGAAGGTGAAGTTCAATTTGACCAGCCTCTGGGATTGCATCCGCGAACGGGGCGCTCCCTTTTTGTTTTGTTTTTTCCCTTGAAGGAAGGGGTTTGGCTAGTCGTTTGTTCTGCTGGGAAATCGATTTCCTCACAGAGATTACGTTTGAATGTGCGTTTCTGTTTTCAAGACGCTCTCTTTAGTGAGCGATGGCAAGAGTATAGCACGGATTTGACAGCAAGTCAAACCAATGGGCTGTGGAAACCCCTTCTATGAAGTTTTCCCTTTATTTTCCGCTACACTCTTGTCTTTTTTCTCGTCCAAGAAGCTTATAATCTTTGCAAAAACCTGATCCGGAGCGAGATGCGTGGTATCAACAACGAGATCGTAGTGCTTTGGATCAAAGACATCAAGATTATAGTATTTCTCATAGCGGAGCTGGTCACTCTTCATGCGCTCATGAGTGGAACGCAGTACATCCTCAACAGTATTGAGATCCTTATCCTCATTACGGCTATTATCCGTATCTTCCTTGAGATGCTGTAGAATACGCCGTGCACCCTCCTCTGGTTCTACATCAAGAAAAATATGAATGCCATGCGGGATGAACTTAAACATTGTTCGTCCCTCAATAACAAAATTGTCAGTCGTTGCGCCAAGCCTTGCGGCCTCTTCATCGACATCCCGATCAGTGAACTCCTCGCTCTCACCGAGCTTGTTGAATTCAGCGAGCGTCATGCCACGCTCCGCGGCCATTTTGCGCCGCAAGCCACCCATATAATGACGTTCATACCCAAGCGCTTCCGCAAGTCTTTTGCCGATCGTGCTTTTTCCTGAACCGGGTTTGCCTGATATCGTAATTATCATAATGAAGAGGAAAGCCCTTGCGGACTTTCCTTTCCCTCATTCATTTAGCGTCGTGGACGGAACGGACGTCCACCGCCGCGACGGTCATTACCACCTGGACGAGGACTACGTCGTTCCTTTTTATGCTCTTCGTAATTTGGATCAGTAAGCGCGCGAACAGAAAGACCCGTGCGACCACGCTCTTTATCAACTTCCATGACCTTTACTCTGACGGTATCGCCAACCTTCAGGTAATCAGAGATCTTTTCAATGCGCTCCGGGCGAACTTCTGAGATGTGCACCATGCCGTCTTTGCCTGGCGCAATTTCTACAATGGCGCCGATCTCGCCTCCGCTGTTTGCATCGGTCACGATACGCGTAACAGTCCCTTCATAGACTTCTCCGACTTCAACTTCCTTTGTGATGCTTTCAATAATCTTCTTTGCTTTCTCTGCCATCGCCGCATCCATTGATGTGATGACAACCAAACCTTCGTCATCAATATCAATTTTGGTGACATCCTTACCGCCGCAGTCTTCAATAATCTTATTGATGACTTCACCGCCGCGACCAATGACTTCGCGTACCTTTTCAGGATCAACCTTGATAGTGCTGATACGCGGTGCGTACTTTGAAAGTTCTTTGCGCGGCTCTTTGATGACCTTTGCCATTGTGTCGAGAATGGTAAGACGCGCTTTCTTTGCGCCTTCCAAGGCTTCCTTACAAATTGCAAGCGTGAGCCCGGAAACTTTGATATCCAGTTGAATCGCCGTGATACCCTCTGCGGTTCCCGCAACCTTAAAGTCCATTCCTGAGTGATCTTCAATACCCTGAATATCAGTCAAAACCCGGTATTTCCCTGTTTCTTCATCCATGACAAGTCCCATGGCAATACCCGCGACCGGTGCGGTGATCGGTACGCCAGCATCCATTAATGCAAGCGTTGAGCCGCAAATAGAGGCCTGAGAAGACGATCCATTTGATGAAAGGACTTCAGATACAACACGAACCGTATAGGGAAAATCTTCTTTGCTTGGCAGTACTGGAACGAGTGCCTTTTCTGCAAGCGCGCCATGACCGATATCCCGACGTCCCGGACCGCGCAATGGCTTTGCTTCACCAACACAGAATCCTGGGAAGTTGTAATGATGCATGTAACGCTTCGTGCCACTTTCTTCCATTGAATCAAGCGTTTGCTCATCGCCTGGAGAGCCAAGTGTTACAACGGAGAGGACCTGTGTTTCACCGCGCTGAAAGAGTCCCGTACCATGCGTACGAGGCAATAAACCAACCTCAACGGTCAATGGTCGCACCTCGTCTAATGCACGACCGTCAACGCGCTTTCCTTCTTCAAGGGTGAGTTTTACTGTTGCTTCGTCCAGGTGCTTGCCGATGAGCGCAATACCCATGACGCGAAGATCTTTGCTGACTTTATTGTCTGCTTTTAGTGTTGCTTCAACTTCTGCTTCCAGAGCTTTGATGGCTTCTTTCCCTTTTGCGGGATCAGTAATGGCAAGAATATCCTTCAAACGTTCGCCCACCATTTCTTTCACCTTATTCTGCGTGTACTCATGCGCTTCTCGCTCTTCAGGATTCTCATCCTGTTCCGTGGTGGTGAAGGTACTCTTCTCTTTGCCGATCTTCTTTGTTACTTCCTGAATGAGTTTATATGAAGGGGCAATATGCTTCAGTGCTTCTTCAATACCCTGCAGAGCGATATCTTCCGGTGCCTGCTTTCCTTCGCTCTCGATCATGATGACTTTTTCATCCGTTCCACACACGAGCAAGTCAAGCTGACTTTCCGCGCGCTGGGCGTAGGTTGGATTCACGACCCATGCATCGTTCAAGCGGCTCACGCGAACCGCAGAGAGCGGACCGTTCCATGGGATATCAGAAACAGCAAGTGCAGTGGATGCAGCAATGACAGAGAGTACATCCGGATCGTTCTCCTGATCAACAGAGAGAACGGTGATGACAACCTGCACATCATTGCGTGCACTTTGATCAAACAACGGACGCACGGAACGATCAACGATTCGGCCAGTGAGAATTGCTTCATCAGAAGGCCGGCCTTCGCGTTTGATAAAGCGAGAGCCTTTGATCTTCCCCGCAGCATAGAGCCGCTCCTCATAATCCACCATAAGGGGGAAATATTCCATTCCCTCGCGGACTTCGCTGCTCATAACAGCAGTTGCTAAAACAACCGTTTCACCGTATTGCACGGTAACGGCAGCATTTGCCTGACCAGCATATTTGCCGGCCTGGATGGTGAGCGTACGCCCACCAACTTCAGTGGTAAAGGATTCCATAGAATACCTTTCAGATCCTTCCTTCACCAGTAGACTTTAGACTTCCTCGTTGGTGTTCTCCACAAATGAGGTGAGCCTACCTGTCTTCCGGCGAAAGGCAAGGAATTAATAATGTAATGTAGTCATAAAGAACGCGGTCACACTATACGCGACCAAGTATGTATTGTCAACCCGTCATGAGCGAAAAAATCCCCCAAGCAACCAAAATCAAACCGACGATGATCGATAGGGTTCCAATTGCTTCGAGTTGCTTTCCTCTGCGCGGTGTCCTAGGAGGATGGTCGTCCATTCTTCTTTATATCCTTCTGTGGGTGCCTTGGTGCGTTATCTTGTTCGCGACCTCCGCGTGGACGAATCAATCGCGTGATGCGTGAACCTCGATTACCAAGCAATACCTTGTCTTGAAAATCAGCAAGATCAATAAATTCATCCGCAGTCTCTTTGAGTTTGCTGGATGAGGAACGTCCAAAGCCCATTGCCTCCACGCGGCAACCCTTATTGTACCGCAAGTACTCAATGAGTGGCACATAATCTCCGTCGCCTGAAACAATCACAACGACATCCAGGCGTTCCGCGAGTGTAATTGCGTCAATAGCAATTCCAACATCCCAGTCGCCTTTTTTTTGGCCACCATAAAAAACTTGAAGGTCTTTGCTACGAACTTCAAATCCCTGATTCTCCAACGCATCAAAAAAGCCTTGCTCTTCGGGACTGTCCGCGCGAACGACATAGGCGATTGCGCGAAGCAATCGACGATCTGAAACAGCGAGTTTCAAAACTTCACCAAAGTTCACCTTTGTTTGATAAAGGTTCTTTGCGGAGTAATACATATTTGCGACATCAACAAAAATGCCGATGCGCTGTTCTTTGTGTTTGATCATGTTAGACATTGAGCTTCAAATCCTTTACGAGCTTCACAAATGCCTTGTGGTTATCACGCTCAAGGTAGCCGAGCAAGCGCTTACGCTGGCCAACCTTGCGGAGTAATCCGCGGCGGGTTGAAAAATCCTTCTTATGCTCTTGGAGATGCTTTGTAATCTCCTCGATTTCTTTGGACAAAATAGCAATCTGCACCACAGAAGAACCCGTGTCGCTTTCATGCGTTTTAAACTTCTTGATGATCTTGTCCTTTTTCTCTTTTGAGAGAGGCATGTTTCCTCCTTAAATACGTTCGGCATTGCTGAGTGGACGTGGCCTCTCGGGACGCGCCTCACCAAGCGATGTCGGGGAAATAAATGATAAACATTAAAAACTGAACCAAAATAAACTACCACAACGAGTATACCATGTCAATGCTTGGGCGGTATAGTGTGCAAAAGAACGCAAGTGTCGTACAATACGGTATATGCCACAAAAGGGGGGTAATACTGCTCAGAAACTTCAAACCGATTTTTTGGAGTATCTAGAGATTGAACATGGGGCATCCCAAAAAACGATCAAAAATTACGATTTTTACCTCACTCGTTTTCTTTCTGAAAGTGAGATCAAAAAACCAGAAGATATCACGCTTCCAAAAGTGAAACGTTTTCGGCTCATGTTGAACCGGAGAGAGGGGCCAAAAGGCGAACCGCTCAAAGCATCAACCATCAACTACCACCTTATTGCGCTCAGGTCATTCTTGAAATACCTCTCAAAACAGGACATTCTATCGCTTGCGCCTGAAAAAATCGAGCTGGCAAAACAACAACAACGGGAAGTGAGCTTCTTGGATGAAGAGGAGGTTGAAGCGCTTCTTTCTGCGCCTGAAAAAAGTGACGCGGACGAAATCGTCAAACATCGCGATACAGCAATTCTTGAAACGCTCTTTTCAACGGGCTTGCGTGTTTCTGAACTCGCGAATCTCACGCAAGAGCAAGTAAATCTTAAAAAGGATGAATTCACAGTGCGCGGTAAGGGTGGTAAACTTCGTCTTGTGTTTCTCTCTGATGCCGCACGCGCAGCGCTGAAGGCGTATAAAGATGCACGCCATGATCTGAACCCCTCGTTGTTTGTGCGACACGACCGCGCAAAAAAAAGTAGTGAAGCCCCCCGCGGAGCGGGATCCGGCTCTGCCGGAGAGGCGCTCACGTCTCGTTCTGTGCAACGCATTGTGCAACACTACGCAAAAATTGCCGGCATCACCAAACCAGTAACGCCTCACACGCTGCGCCACTCATATGCGACCGACATGCTCGGCAGCGGAGCGGACATCCGCTCTGTGCAGGCGCTGCTCGGCCATGCATCGATCACCACAACCCAAATATACACGCACGTCACGAACAAAGGCCTTAAGGATATCTATAAAACGCACCATGGAAAAGGACGAAAAAAATCCTGAAAACAAAAAAGGCTTTACCCTCATTGAGCTGCTGATCGTTATTGCAATCATTGGAATTCTTTCAACGATCGGGCTGGTACAACTGAATGGCGGGCGAGAGAAAGCATTAAATGCAAAGGCGTCTACCGACGCACGTTCACTGATGAATGCGCTTATGGTGTTTGCAGATGATAATAATGGAGCACTTCCTACCAGTCACTGTATGGGACAAGCCCCAACATGTTTTAGTTACGGCCCTGGATTTCCAGAACATACCTGTCTCGGGGCGGGAAGAGTCGGTCTTGGTGCTAATAGCTACTGCCGAATCGGTGAATCATCGGCAGCTCCTTGTAGTGGTGCGGGACCAACACAAAGTGGGGACAGTGCTATTGCGACAAAAATGCTTCCATATATCAACCGCAACATTCAAACCAACCCCATCCTCTCACCTGTAACGAAAAAATTTACGAGTGGCTATCCAAGTTTCATCTATATATCGCACAGTCCCGGTGGTACATTTTGGGGTCATACCGTTGTGCCTGGTGCATATTTCGCGTGGTTTAAGTCAGGTTGCCAAAGTTTTACAGATAGTGAATGTCCAGGCGGTTTGTTTCTTCCTTCAAATTGTGGAAATGATAAAAACGGTTGCGCATATTACCTCGGCGTTAGTTCGTCAAACCCAGGCACTCCCGTAGGTTCTTGTTTACCACCAGCATTTATCAACCCCATCGATTCCACTGCCGGGGCACTTAAGTTACGCTGGTTTTAAATTACTTACGCTTTCCTGTTTTCTTGCGAACAGGAAATACCAGATGCCGGAGTGAACCGGTCTCTTGTTTGAAGCGCGTAAGAATAGCAACCAATAATAAGAGAAAAAGACAACAGAAAGCAATAAGCCAATTTTTGACTATGGTCTGTTGCAGGGTAAGTCCGCCAAAGAGTGTTACCGTCTCGGCTGGGCACGTCGGTGTTTCGCAAATAACCGGCGCACCAGCTTCCTGAACAACAAAAAAGATCGTTATTTCCGCAATTTTTCCTGCGCGGTCAATGGCGCGTACCATCAAGCGATGTTTGCCAAGAGAAAGATCAAGCAACACATACTGTGCGGCTTCTTCAGAAGTCAACACAACGACCTCGCCATCATCAAGAAAGACATCAAAATGATCAATGCCGGACGTTGCATCCTCGCTTATGATATAGAGAAGCGCGTAAGGACGTTCAAGCGGCAGGTCATCTTCAAATGTTACTGTTGGCGCGCCTGGCGGCGTGTTATCAATACGGATAATAAAATGCGTTGTGGCTCCCCAACCGGCTTCGGTGTGGGCGCGGATATGAAAATAATGAATACCATCAGCAAGATCATGAAAGGAAACTTCTGTATCGTTTCCACTGCGCGTTGTTTCTGGTATCGTCTCTGCATTGTCATCAAAAAGGTAGCTGAAGCCATCCACGTCAGAACCGCGATTCCATGTGAAGGTCGGATTCGGATCGCCATACCAACGCTCTTGGTCCGGATGCGTTGGTGAAGAAACCGTGGGAGCGCCGGGAATGCCCGGTACTGCTTCTGGTACTGCGGTAATCGTAAATGCTGCACTGCCCGTGCCACTGAGCACATTTGTGCCAAGGCCGTCATTTGCGAGAATACTCGCCCCGCTGAAAGAAAGGGTTGCCGTCCCTACGCTCCCTGCGCGAACCGAAAGTATAAGAAACTGTCCTGCGGTTCCGCTATATCCTGGTGAAGGAAGCCCGCCAGCAAAACTGACGCTAGTGCCGCTCATTCCGGGCTCAACCGGCCATAAGCTAAACAATGATGCCTTGCGTACGCTCGTTATCGTAAGGTTGGACGCGCCAATCGTACCATTTGCCGCATTGATGGGCGTCGCGCCTGCATTGACGTAGACGCCAACGCTAAAGGTAGCTCCCGTTTGATACGACCCTGCACTCGGTGAAAAAAACAACGTTGATGCATGCGCAAAAGCAGGAAACGCCAAAAGAAAAGCGAATGCTGTAAGAAATGATAATGTTGAATTTCGCAATTTAATCATTACGTTTGGCTACCATAAAGAGAAAAAGGGAAAGCACCAGAAGTCCGGCAATAATAGACAGGAGTAAAATCTGATTGTTATTTTCTGCAACCACAGTGCCGGTACGTCCATGATACGTTACCTTGCGCACATTGCCAGCGTAGTCATACGCGCGAATCACCACATCGTCGAGAGCATCGGGATCACGGATAACATACGGACTGGCTGCATCCTCGGTTGTATGTGTTCCCTCTTGCACAGTATACCGTTCAACCCCAGAGAGCGCATCGTGCGCGGAAAACAGGAGTATAGGCGTTCCTTTATTTCCTTCTTGTTCAAGAGTGAAGACTGGTTCAAATGGTTCAGGGGGTGTGCTATCAATCTTTATTCGGAAGTGATTCACTGCACCCCACTCCTCTCCGTCGCGACGCTCTTGCAATGCAAAATACCAGATACCGTCATCGAGGCTGCCATAGCGCACTGTTCCTGTTGTTTCCTGTGGGATATCCGCCGGATGCGCAAGCGGGTCTATGGAAAGCGTATATGCATAATCGGCATTCTCACGCAGCGGAAATTGTAACTCCACGGCATCTTCTTGGTACCATGCTGTCTGGTCAGGATGCGTGCCGGAGGTAATGTGTAATGCATCTTCAGCAAGAGATTCCACAAAGACAACACCGCGTTGCGTTGTGAGTTGTGTTGCAGTACCAAGACCATCATTGAGGTACGCACCGCTCCGTGCGTCAACGAACGCAATTTCGGCAGTACCTGGCGCAAGAACTTCAAAGCTCAACCGTAACACGAGTCCATTCCATGCAATGGTTCCGCCTGGAATGCCGCCTGAAAACTGCAGAGAGCCAATGGCGTTTTGTTGCGGTTCCTCAGGCCATAGTGTTAAAAAAGAGCCTCCGCGTGAGAGCTCAACCGGTTGCAAAATTTCTGGTGAATACGTGATGTACCCTTCAACCGCGTTAATTGTCTGCGCCTCGCTATCTAATTGTACATCAACAATAACGATATCCCCCGGCTGCACAATCTGCTCAGAGGGATGTATTTTCAAAACAGAAGCATTTGCATGCGATGCAAAAGAAAATCCAAAAATAACAAAAAGTGTGAGAAAAAAATACTTCATGTTAACCAGTCCAATAGAAGAGCATAATACTAAAGTCAACAATATTCACAATACCGTCATCATTAATATCTGCTCGTTCGTTTGCTGGATGTGTTTGCTGCCAATAAAAAAGAAGGATGCTAAAGTCAACGAGGTTGACGCTGCCATCACAGTTCAAATCACCGCGCGTCTTGCCGCTGCAAAGATCATCATCTTCAACCGCAAAGGTTACGGTTTTACTCAGCTCAGAAATAAGCGCATCAGGATTCTCAGCCTTTGCATTTGATTCATGCGTTCCTGTGCCAATGTCATTTGCAAGCAGTGAGCGCGACCATAAACCATTGGTATCAGAAACAGTATCATACGTCTGTGTCGTATCAGAACTCACAAAAAGCGTCACCTGACTTGATGGCGCTGTTTGTCCAAAAACAACGACAGTGTCACTGAGTGCATACGTCGGTTGTTCAACTTCAATACTTGGCCCGAGAAAGATACCATTCACCGTTAATATCACTCCTTCCGTCAGTGTGACGCTAAAAGACATTGATGGAGATGTTCGTCCTTCTTCGTCTGTTGCATAGACAGTGAATGCGTAACTGCCCGGGTCTGTCTCAAAACCGATGTCAAAATGAGCTGTTGGGTCGGCTGGCACACTCGCAATGGTCACGCCAGCTCGCTGCAGCGTTACCTGCTCACCAGGATACGCAATCCCCGTAAAGATCACCTTCGTGATGAGTTCTTCAGTAGGCTCTGGTTCAGGAACAATCGCGGTGATATTGATTGTTTCACTCGACTGGGCAAAAACAATGCCAAAAAAACCAAACGTTCCCAGAATCGCGAGCGTGAGGAGTGTAAGCGAGCGAAAAAACATGTGCGACCTCCGAAGAGGCTACACCTTGCTCGACGGCTTAGATTGACCCTGCTGTTCCGCGGCTTTCTTCAGGATGTGCGCGTTATAGCGCTTGATGCCAAAGAAGATAATGAGAACGAGGGCAACCAAGACGAGTAAGGAGATAACAAGCACGCGCCATGGCCAAATCCACAGCGTAAGAGTGCCGGTATCAGTAATGATGGTATCCTCGCCAGCGGTAACGGTAACCATTGCGGTATAACGGCCAAGGCCGAAGTTGCGCCATTCATTGCCGAATTCCTGCCAAAAATCCGTCCATATATTGCCTTCATCTGCATTCACTCTTTCTTTCTCCCACACAGCAGTATATTTGCGCGTACTGTCTGGAAGCGTTGCACCGTCTGCGTCATTCATTTCTAGCGTCGCAGTGGTACCGCCAAGTATGTTCTTTATTGCAATAGTGCCGCTCGGGCGCAAATGAACATTGCCTGTATTGGTATACCGCATAAAAAACTCTATCGGAAGACGGTTATACGTTCCGCCATGCTCCGCGCAGGTTTTGGTCTCACTATTACAGACCTCAGTACCAAAATCAGAAACCGCGCCCATTTCAAGAATATCCCCGCTAACGCGAACGATCAAAAGACTGCCAAGCTTTGAAGAAATCGCGACCTGGCCAGGTGCTGTGGGTACTGGGGGGGTCTCGGTAAAAAATACAGAAGCGTAGGCTCCGCCGGGTTCAGCATCCAATGGGAAAGCGATCTTCACCGCAACTTCCACGCGCTCGCCAGCACCTACGGGAATGGGCCCGGGCGTTACCGTGATATATGAGGCAAGGCCGGCGAGCTCCGCATCAAAATCAAAATTCGGCGTTCCGGTTTCTCCGAGCTGCGTAAAATTCCGAACATCCGTATAGAGCGTGAGATCGCTCTGCGTCTCATTGAAGAGCTTGATGGTCGTTTCATATGTCTCACCAGGATCCACCTGAAACTCCGTTGATGGGGGGATGATGGTCAAGGCCTGCGCCTTCTCCAACCCAAAAACAAAAAATATGCCGAGCACGATGAGTGCCATAGCAAGCTTCTGCATAAAGAAATCCCCCTTTTTCACTATGAAACGTTAATAATCTATAGTAAGTATACTGAAATCCCAGAAAAAAGAAATGGCGGTTTTCCCACCTTAGAACGTGGCCGTCGCAATATACGTGACGCTGGTGGAATAGATCCCTGCTTCTGTATTTCCGGCAATGTTTGCAAGGTAGAACGCGCTGATGGTCTCTGTTGCGGTTGGGCCGAGCTCTGAGGCAAGGGTCGTTGTGGTGCTTGCCACGAATGCCCAGTCGCGGCTTCCCGGCGTCGCATTATGGTCATATGCCGCGGCAATGGTCGCATCGCCGTCCGTGGAAAAGCCCATGGCGAACTGTTCCGATCCTTGTGTACCGTCTGCATCATTAGAAATAGAAGCAACCGTAATCGTATCTGCTCCGCTGGTGAGTGTTGCACCATTATAGGTGATGGCATAGCCATCGGTCGCATTCGTCGCAAGGCTCAAGGTATGCGCGGCCGTATCTGTGGCTGAGCCTGTGCCGCCGGCATTCGCCCAACGGGGATTGCTCGCATCAAGCGTGCCAAAACCGACATCAACATCGCTGATGGCAAACGTCATTGTTGCGTCCACGGTTCCGGTGACATCAACACTATCATCCGCAACAAAGTCTACGGCATACTTTCCGTCATCGCCAAAGTTGCCTGCAAGCTCGATGACATGCGTGTTGGTGTCGTTCGGGCTGGTAAGCTGCGCATTGCCGCTTGCGGCATTG
>Ga0172379_10000345_pt1 | contig 120475 bp, 130 predicted proteins | sample GrowelOW334metaG_FD_119756 | JGI IMG/M metagenome (GOLD analysis project Ga0172379, IMG submission 119756) | Groundwater microbial communities from an aquifer near a municipal landfill in Southern Ontario, Canada - Groundwater well OW334 metaG | ecosystem: Environmental > Aquatic > Deep... | reverse complement strand
CGGCAGCGGGCGGCGGCTGGGTCTCCTCCGCGCGCGAGCCGCCGCCCGCAAACTCGGTTCGTATTTTCTCAAAAAGACCGCACCACCCAGAATATGAGGCGCTTTGCGCCGCTATACCCCAGCCCAAATGGGCTTCAAATCGAAGCGTTTTGCCTTTCTCCGCGAAGCGGAGGGGCCAGAAGCGCACTTCCCCCTCTTAATTCTTAATCTTAAAAATATATGAACAAATATTTTCTCTATGCCAGGAAATCTACTGACGAGGAAGATCGTCAGGTGTTAAGCATTGAATCTCAAATAGATGAATTAAAAGAATTTGCCGCCAAAGAAAAACTTGAAATCGTCGCCTCGCTCTGCGAGGCAAAAACTGCCAAAGAACCCGGACGGAAAATCTTCAATGAAATGCTGAAGAGAATAGAAAAGGGCGAAGCCAATGGCATCATCGCCTGGCATCCTGATCGGCTGGCCAGAAATCCCGTAGACGGCGGACAGGTCATTTACCTGACCGATCGGGATAAAATCCAAAATCTGAAATTCCCCACGTTTTGGTTTGAGAACACGCCGCAAGGGAAATTCATGCTGAATATCGCTTTTGGACAAAGTAAGTATTACATAGACAATCTATCGGAAAACGTGAAACGTGGGCTACGACAGAAGCTACGACGCGGTGTGTGGCCGTCTATGGCGCCACTTGGCTATTTCAACGACGCCAAAAGTAGAAATATCCTCATTGAAAAACGAGAAGCGAAAATAGTCAAAAAGCTATTTACTATGTATGTAACCGGCGACTGGACATTAACTGCTCTAGCCAACTGGTGTAATCGTGTGAAGCTCAAAAGCCACTACAACCACCCAAACTCTGCCAGCATGATACAAAACATGCTTAAAAACACTTTTTACTGCGGCGTGTTTACTTATTGCGGGGAGACATACCAGGGAAGCCATGATACGTTCATCTCAAGGGAATTGTTTGATAAAGCCCAGGCGATGATGCGTAAACGAGGTCGCGCGAGGGAAATAAAGAAACATAACTTTGCCTTTCTTGGCTTGATTAAATGCGCTTCTTGCGGTTGCTACATTACGGCAGAAAGCCAGAAGGGACACACGTATTACCGCTGTACCAAAAAGAAAGGCAGATGTGAAACGAAATTCTTGCGTGAAGAAGCGCTAGTGGAGCAAATGAGGGCGACCTTAGCCACTCATTCCATCCGTGATGACTGGGCGGATAAAATGTTGGTCAAGCTAGACCAAGAAAAAGAGAGAAACGAGCAGACCACTCAAGCCCTCGCCCAAAAGAAAAAAGATACATTGGTTGTTGTGGAAAAGAAGCTGGATAATCTTTTAGATGCAAAATTGGAGCGTTCAATTACCACTTCGGAGTATTTATCTAAGAAAGATACGCTTGTAAATGAAAAAGTGAGAATTGAGGATAAATTCGCTCAATTACGGGGCGAGGGTTTAGTTTGGCTCGAACCAATGCGAGAGTTCATTTTATTAAGTAAACAAGCCAAAAAAGTCGCAATCTCGCGCGACCTCTTGGAAATTAAGAATTCAATGAAAAATATCGGCTCGAACTTTCTTTTGAAAGGCAAAACGCTTCGATTTGAAGCCCATTTGGGCTGGGGTATAGCGGCGCAAAGCGCCTCATATTCTGGGTGGTGCCCCCGAAAGGAATCGAACCTCCATCTCTCCCTTAGGACGGGATAGCTCTATCCATTGAGCTACGGGGGCAAAAATGGCTAATATTAGCTATTTCCAAGTGTCGCTAAATGCAATTTAGCAATTATTGTTTCAATAATTCCAGTTTTTTCTTCTAATACTAGAATTAGTCCAAAAAATAATCCGATGCAAATTATTAAAATTAATAAAGTTTTTAAATCCTTTTTTATATTCAAGGCTTGAAAGTGTAAATTTTCACTCATAATAATTGTTAATTAATTGGGCTTTTACGTCATGCAGTGTAGCGAACATTTTATTTATGCACAATTTTTGACCTTTATCTTATCCTAAAGTACAATCTCGTTATATAAGCCTTTATTATTAATTTATAAATATATGGCTATGTTCAAGCCTGATTCAACCCCTTCCAAACAAACAGAAACAATTATTGGTTCTTCAGTCAAGGTAGAGGGTAATTTTTCCGGTGAAGGAAATGTAATTATTGAAGGCCAATTACAGGGAACACTTAAAACCAAGCATAACGTCAGCATTGGCACTGGCGCTAGAGTTAAAGCAAACATTGAAGCCCAGGATGTTTACTTGGCAGGAGAGGTTCATGGCAATATCAAAGCTAATGGCAAATTACAGGTAACCTCCTCCGCAAAATTGATCGGCAATATTGAAACAAGTTCTTTAGCAATTGAACCTGGGGCAATACTTAATGGTAAATGTATTATGACTTCTGAAACTTATATTCCTGAAAAGATTGAAAAAGTAAAATAATTTATTTAATGTACACTTATATAGTTGAATCAGAAATTAATAATAAGAAATACGAAGCCGATCTTACTAAGATCGAAAACCGTTTGATTGAATTGGAAATCCGCGGGCGGGTTGAAAAATTAACTATTTTAAAAAGCTTGGCCGAAACGATTAAAGATGCAGTCAGAAACCAGTCCGAAACTATTGTTTTGATTGGCACTGACAAATTAATTAACAACGCCATTTCAACTTTAGCTGAATTTAAGACTACTATTGGCATAATTCCTTTAGGCGAACCAACGCTTATCGCTCAATCACTTGGCATCCCGTATGGCATGGAAGCCTGCGACACTCTTTCAGCCAGAATTACCAGCGCTTTGGATTTGGGAAGGGTTAATAACCGGTATTTCCTTTCGGCTTTGCATGTTCCAGATTGCCGGACTTTAACTTTAGATTGCGATAACCAATTCCAAGTTTCAACTGTCACCCCTTCCACTATTGATATTTCGAATTTTAGTGAAGCCAGCAACCCGCATGACGGCAAATTAGAAGTAATCGTCAGGCCCCAGGCTGAAAAATCAATTTTTGGTTTCATGAAAAAACCCAGCTATTCAAAAAAAAGCGTTTTCCCCTTTAAAAAATTAACTATCAGGAGTGGCGGGGATTCCATGCCAATCATGGCCGATGGCGAAACCATCATTAAAACCCCGGCCACAATTGAAGTTGTGCCAAAGCGAATCAAGATTATAGTCGGCAAAAAACGCGATTTTTAATTACAGAAAATAGATTTTATTTAAAGGCTTAAATGTTTCTTAGACCTATTTTTTTAGTTTGACAGATTTTTATAAAAGCCTAAACTTTTAGCAAAACCAAGATCACAAAAAAGGAGTTTGAAAAATGAACAATTGCACGCCAGATTTTGATGTTTGCGATTGCCAATGCCATATACATCCCGGCGTGAAACATTGCAGGGCTTGTTGCGATATTTGTCCGCTTTGCGGCCAAAATATCAAGGTCGGCCATCAAGATGACCATGCAAAAAAATGCCATGCCGCGGAACAGAATCTGCAAATCTCGGCCAATGATGCCTCTTGGGGTCTTTGCCGGTGTACCTGCCACCAGGAAAATCCCGGACCCCGTAAAATGCATCTGGTTTGTGGTTGCTCTTGGTGTTCATATTGCCATTTCCACATCATGGGCAATATGGAAGCGCATTTGAAAAACTGCGCAGCCTATCAACTTGCGCATTCGCAAGAGCCTGACGCGCAACAGACGCTGACTGGAGCAGACGGTTGTGCATGCCAATGCCATACAGTCGACGGACAGGGCAAATGTCCATACTGCCACCAAACATATGATGTGACTGCCTCTGGTATTCGGCAGCATGACGAGGTCTGTCCTGTCCGGCAATACAGGCTGAGAATCGCGGAAATTGCCAGTGTGCTTGATGAAATAGTCAGGCACAAGGCGAATTGAATTAATCTCTTTTAAAACCCTGCGGTCATTCGCGGGGTTTTCTGTTTTAAAAATCTGTTAAAAACCGGGTTTTCTATTGACTTTTTAAAAGCCTGTGCTAAGTTAATCGGAAAATCCAAACATACCAAAAACAGGAGGCTTTCATGAAAAACCTAGCTGGCAATCAGGATTGCGATCTGCAGATTGAAAATGAATTACTACGATCTGGCATTCAAGGGATGCGCGTAGACAGGGTTGGGGATGAAGTTCCTTACTCTCTTACTGGTCAACTTGGAGGTTTTAGCTTCACCCGTGCTTGGAGTTACTGGCGCGTTAAAGGCCTATTACCGCTTGAAGTCGCGCAGGAATTGTATGCCGACCCAATCGGCAAAACTGACATCCGAATTGAAGGGAACGGTGGTTGCCCACCTCCCGAAAAGCCATGGGTTAAGTGGCTTACTTCAGCTGGTAAAGAAATCATCCCAACCGATCAAAAAGCAGGTTATGACAGCCTCATCCAGAAAAATTTACTTTCCGCCGAGGTGCTGGACAAGTATATATTTTCTGACGATCTTGCTTCGGTTGGCGCCAAACCGTATATCATCGGCTATCACATTGATTCCGAAGCTGGCCTAAGGCTCTTTGCTGATACTTTGAAAAAACACGGATTGGTTTGAATCGATTTTTACTCATACCCCGGGAAACGCAGTTTTCCGGGGTATTTCTGTTGACTTTAAGCTAAATTTTTAGTAGAATTCACCCACTTATGAATGTCACTGAACTCGCCCGCCGGCTTCGGATTCCGGTTCAAGATTTAAGGCAAGCCTTGCCTAGGCTTGGTTTTGGCATTGGCTCCAAAGCCCATAAAGTTTCAGATGTAGTCGGCTTGGGCATAATCAAGAAATTTAAGGAAACTCCAGAACTATTTGAACCAGAAAAAGAAATTGATGAAATTGCCAAAGCTGAAACCTCTGGCCCAGTGGGCAAAATTGAAATTCCTTCCAGAATCACGGTGCGGGAATTTGCCGCCAGGCTCGGCAAGCCCGCGCCTTTGGTCATTTCCCATCTAATGAAGAATGGAATTCTGGCGACTTTAAACGAAGAAATTGATTTTGATACGGCCTCTATTGTCGGTTCGGATTTTGGCGCGGAAATAAAACCGCAAAAAGAAAAAACCACTTCGGAAAGGGAAACTGACTTGGCGAAAAAAGTTTCGGAAATTATTTCGGCTGATAAAGACAGAACCACTCCTCGGCCGCCAGTCGTCGTGGTCATGGGCCATGTTGACCATGGCAAAACCAGCTTGTTGGATGTCATCCGTAAAACCAATGTCGCAGGCAAAGAACACGGCGGCATTACCCAGCATATTGGCGCTTACCAGGTGATTGTTCCGACAATGGAGGAACAATCATCCCGACAGAGCGAAAGCGAGGGAGGGATCCCTCGAGGGACTCGGGATGACCGCGCGGGGCGCGCGATCACCTTTATAGATACGCCCGGCCATGAAGCTTTCACGGCCATGCGTTCCCGCGGCGCGAATATTGCCGATGTCTGTATTTTGGTGATTGCCGCGGATGACGGCATCAAACCCCAAACTCGCGAAGCTTTGAATATTATCGAACGTACCAAAATCCCTTTTGTGGTGGCCATTAATAAAATTGACAAGGAAGGCGCTGGTTTGGAAAAAGTCAAAACTGAATTGGCTTCCATCAACCTGCAACCCGAAGATTGGGGCGGTAAAGTTATTACCGTGGGCGTTTCAGCCAAGTCAGGCAAAGGCATTGATGATTTGCTGGAATCAATTTTACTGGTCGCGGACATGGAAAAAGACCTGCTTATGGCCAATCCCAAAGGCAAACTCGTGGGCACGGTCATTGAATCCCATGTTGATCCAGGCGAAGGCCCAGTGGCAACTATCTTAATCCAAAACGGCACCTTAAATGTCGGGGATTTTATTGCCGCAGGCTCGGTCATTGGCAAAGTAAAAAGTTTGAAAGATTGGAATGGGCAAATGACCCAGCATGCCCCGCCTTCCATGCCTGTGGTTATTTTAGGTCTGAAAGCCGCGCCAGCCGTGGGTGATGTTTTGGAAGCGCCGGAAAACGAAAAGGCTGCCAGGAAATTAATGAAACAACAAGAGGCGACTTTAAGATTGATGCAGATAAAAGCTCGGGAATCAGCCAAAACCGCTTCGGTTATTGCGGGCAAAGGTATTGATGGTGAAGCCAAAAAACTTCCGTTATTTTTGAAAGCCGACAAGGTTGGTTCTTTGGAAGCCATTTTGGAAAGCTTGAAAACTTTCACTTTCAAAGAAGTGCGGCCAGAAGTTGTGGGCCAAGCTTTGGGCGATATTAATGAAGCGGATGTCTTGCGCGCGGAACAAGCTGGCGCCTGGCTGATTGGCTTTAATGTCAGCGCCAACCAAAAAGCCGTTGCCAATACCAAAGCTAAAGTCAAAACCTATACGGTAATTTATGAACTTTTAGATGATATTAAAAAAGGTTTGGAAGAAAGACTAGGCGCAGATATCGTGGAAGAAGCTATTGGCCAAGCCAGGATCTTGAAAATTTTCCGGGCTGAAGGCAAGAACACGATTCTCGGCGCTAAGGTTACAGAAGGTACTATTAAAGCCAAAGCCAAAGTTAGGGCTTTTCGGAATAATAAAGTTTTAGGCCAAGTTAATTTGGAACAATTACAGAAAAATAAACAAAATGTCGGCGAAGTCGGCCTGAATGACGAATGCGGTTTGAAATTGGTTGGCGTAAACGGTTTACAAGAAGGTGATACCTTGGTTTTCGTAGAAGAAAAATTAGTCCCGAGGAAGTTAGAAAATTAACATCCCTGTCATTCTGAATCCGAGTCTGATCGAGGACGACCTGCCCGCCGAACTTCGTCTGGCGAAGGTAGGCGGGAGAATCTTTATAAATTTTAGCCTTATTAAGATCCTTCCTCCCTGCTCATAGGCAGGTCGTCAGGATGACAATAATCATATGAAAAAAGTAGTTATATCGGCTAGTACGTCTTTTTATAAAGAGGCTATTGACTGGAAAGAAAATTTAGAGAATAAAGGTTATAAAGTTTTGGCATATCCAAAATTTAACAACAAAGTCGGCTTGAATTACAAAAAACTACACTCAAATTTTTATAAGGCTATTACTAAGACTGATGAGGTGTTTGTTTTAAATCTTAAAAAATCAGGGGTTTCGAATTATATTGGCCCCAGCGTTTTTGCGGAAATTGCCTTTGCCATTGGCTTAAACTTGACCTTATATAAACATATTAAAATACTTTGCCTTAACCCCATCCCCAAAGGCTTGCCTTATTCCGAGGAACTAATCAAATGGCAGAAACTTAGTTGGATCAAGGTGAAAGGCGTCTAAAGAACTAACTTTTTCTGTCATTCTGAGTCCGAGCCTGATCGAGGACGAAGAATCTTCATAAATATTCAATCCTTATAAAGATCCTTCCTCCCTGTCCATGGTCAGGTCGTCAGGATGACAAAACATTTATGCCCTCAAAACGCATCAACCAATTAAATTCCCTGCTCCAGCAAAAACTTGGAGAAATTTTTTTAACTGAATTTAATTTCCCGCCACCGGCTTTAGTCAGCATTATCCGCGTGGAAACCACGGGTGATATCCGCCATGCTAAAATTTTCCTTTCGGTTATTCCCGATGAATACGGAGCCGGAGCCTTGGCTTTAATAAAAAAACGCCTGCCTTTTCTCCAGCATGAATTGATGAAGACTTTGGTCCTACAAAGAATCCCTTCATTGCATTTTGTCATTGATGTGCGGGAAAGAAAGGCCCAAAAAATCGAGGCGTTATTAGATAAGGTTAGAAGGGAAGAAAAGTTGGTAAATTAATTATTGTTTTCTTATGACCCAATTCGAAGGACGAGAAATTTCGACTATTAGCGATGAAATGCCTGGCCGACCTTGGGATCGGGAAAAATTTTTTGCTGATTGGGAATCGCAAATCCGCCAGACTAATGGTTTGTATGGGGAAGATGATATTCGAATAGCCAAAGAGATTGTGATTAGTGGTTATTATGAAACTTATGAAGAATTATTAAAGATTCTTGATGAAGAAAATTTACCCAACGAAGATAAATCAAAATTAATTAGCCGGCTTAACTTGGCCATGGTCAATGTTTTGGAATTCGGGCAAAGAAGAGGCCAGGACATTGCTTCCAGTTTAAAGGATAGGAAGCTTTGGCCTGATGAAAAAAATTCAAACCTATTCAATGGGATTATTGACCATTTAATTTTGGAAGTTAATGCCGCCAATGATAAATTTAATACTGCTTTAGAAAAATTTGAGGAGGAAAAAAGAATTAAGGGAAAATAACCTCATTGCGACGGATTATTTTCACGATCCAAAACCAAACCTCCCCAGCCCTTGGCCCCGCACCACTTTTCATAAAAAGGTTAAGTAAATTAGTTAGATATTAATACCGACTAAAAAGCCTGCTTTTAGGTTCTGGATTTTGATGAAAAGTGGTGCGGGGCTTGACGCACCCAACTGGTTAGCTTATACTACCCAGCTATTTAATTTATGTCAGACAAACTTCAAACTTTCGAAACAATCAAAAAGGCCATTGACCAGGCGGAGGAAATCCTGCTGATTGCCCACCAAAAACCGGATGGCGACACCCTGGGGGCAAATCTGGCTATGGCAAATTGGCTGAGGGACATTGGCAAACACTTCCATTTCTACTGCCTTCATCCCGTACCCCAGCATTTGCGCTATTTGCCGCTTTGGGAACACCTTTTATATACGGATGAGGAAATCATCCGTATCCCTTTTGATCTGGTGATTTTTATAGATTCTTCCAGTTTGTCATATTCGGGCGTCGGGCATTTATTGGAAAAAATTAAAGGTGAGCCAATAATTATTAATATTGACCATCATCCCACTAATCCAGGTTTTGGGAAAATCAACCTAGTTGAACCAACTGCTTCTTCGGCTTCGGAATTGGTTTACCAGTTTTTTGATAGCCAGCAAATCCAAATAACCAAAGACATGGCCACTTGCATTTTGACCGGCATTTTGACTGATACAGGCGGGTTTTCAAATCTGGGTACCACCCAATCTTCCATGGAAATTGCCGGCAAGCTTTTAGGCTTAGGTGCAAAATTCCGGACTATCACCAATTTTACGGTCAGGAATAAGACGGTTAACACTCTTAAATTATGGGGCCGGGCTTTGGATAGATTAACTAGGCATGCGGATGGCGTGGTCAGTACGGTTTTAACCCAAACTGACTTAACCGAATGCGAAGCCACGGATGAAGATTTGGAAGGCATTTCCAATTTCTTGAATGCTCTGCAGGATGCCAAAATCATCATGGTTTTAAAAGAGGATTCAAGCGGTTTTGTAAAAGTCAGTTTAAGAACCACACACGAAGACGTAGATGTTTCCGAACTTGCCCAAAAATTCGGCGGCGGCGGCCACAAAAAAGCCGCGGGCTTTTCCGTGCCAGGCAAGTTAATTCATACACCAACTGGTTGGAGAATAGAGTCAGTTTAATTAAATTTTAAGTATCAAAAAAATAGGGTGCAACCACGGTTGGTTGCACCCAAGAGCAAAATCAAGTCAGAATAAACATTACTACTTGTCGGGGGTAACAGTCTCCCCAAACTTCTTCCTGAGCTCATCAAGCCTTTTCTGGTTTTTCAGAAGCTCAAGGTATTCCGCTTTATCCTTTTCCGTGCCTCGCTGTTCGGTCACCTGTTCATCATAAGTCTTTTGTTCCGGACTTACTGTGAGGTTGGCATACCGCGTATTGATGAATTGCTGGACGCTCAGTACCCCTTCTTTCGTGTCAAGGTACTGGAGACGAACAATGTCTTTTTCACGGGTCATGGCTAGGATTCCCGGTGTAGTGCCGGGCGGCACCTGGAAAATCCGGTTCGGCATGTCGTTCAATTCGATGAAATACCGTATCCCATCGGTGAGTGGCACCATGCCGATCCGCGAGACCGGACCGCTGGCGACCATCAGGTTCGCCTGGTCAGTCGGTACTTTACCGATTGACTCAGACCGGACCCTGGCCAACAGTTCCAAATAGGCGGAAAGCGCTTCGGTCTTGTTGTTCCCGATTGCCACGGCGTTTGAGGCCTGGGAATTCGGAGCATGAACGAATGCAATTTTCTCCACCAAATGGTTCGGCGAGATGATCGGCACGACCCAGGTGGGTTCCCCGTACAGATTGGGATAATACGTGATAAAACTGGTGTGGAACTTCGGAGTCGTCACCTCTTCCCTGGCCTCAACCAGAGTTTCGACGGACGCACTGTGGCCGTAACTCTTTCCTGTCCCGGCCCCGATGACGTAATACATCGCCTCGTTGAGATGGCTATTGAACAGGAAATATCCGACCAGCGACTGATCATTTTCGGTGTGGCTGGTCATCTGGATAAAGAAATCCGGGTGTTCTGAATTTCCATAGACGAGTATTACCCCGCCTACCGGTTTCAGGACATCCTTGCTTCCTCCGATGAACTGGTTCCACCACCCATGAATGTACTGACCCCACCATTCCGCATATTGGGTGGCTAACGCGCGTGGAAATGCGCGGTCAACCCATTGCGGTGTGGTGCCCGGTACAAACGACTGGATACTGCCGGTAATCGGGTCGACCAGCAATACTTTTTCCACGACCTCGCCGGTAAAACCGCTCGAAAACTTCGTCAGCGTCACGACATAATACGGCCTCAGACTGTCGTTGACCTCGAACACCTGTTCGTACTGGGTATAATCGCTGTAACCGCGATTGTACAGGTACCGCTCCAGGTTGTCGCCGAAGTTGCCCTCTGGCAAATATTTCATCGGCTGGTCGAGGATGACCAACCGCGCATCCAGGTTTGGATCTTCCGCATCCACCAGGACAAAACCCGGTGTCCCGTCTGACCGCCACCACGCCATGAACCCGTTATAGATCAACGGGGCGGCATACATCTGACGTCCCTGGATTTTCTGAAGTTCCAGAGTCCCGACTTGGAAAAAAGCGCCATAATTCTTTCCACCGCCGCTGATGACCTTATTGGCTTTCCAACTGGCCATTTCCGGCGGAACTGACAAAATATGGTTCAGGTCAAGCTTATCCTGTTGTTCAGACGGCAGATTGTCCGCAATCTTGATGTTCATCAATGGCCGAAGATTCGCTTCGGTATTGGTGTACGGGGATATGCCGACCACCATCGATACGACCAGCAGTATCGCCAAAATCACCGTGAGGACTCCGGCTGGTACGATGGTATCGTTATCATCCATGATCTCGATCCAGGTGATGATGCAGTTCCATAAAATCGGAAAGAAAATGACCCAGAGGTATTTCGGCCAGTACATCGCCGGCAACACGAAATAAAACTGGACCAGACCGACCAACATCAAGGAAACAAAAGCTCGTAAAATGGTCATCCCGATGTAACGACCAACGTTTCCATCCTTCAGCTGCTGGAAGTTCGGATTAATGGTTCCGAGCAGTACCATAAGTAACCACATACAGACACTCCTTTGTGTAAAATTAATCAGTTATTGTTTTTTCAACTTTTGCTATTTTTCTTTTTATTTGCAGAAAACAGATTAGCATAGCACAAATACAAAATTTGTCAAGGGTAAATTAAAGGGTATACTAAACCATTTGGAACAAGGTTAAGCTGACTTTAACTATCATTAACCTTGCGTTACATATGATTGCCCTCTTAAAACAGCTCCCTTCAGAAGCTCAAATTCTAAAGAAGCTTAGAAGAATAATATTTGGCAGCCATCTCTTTTGTCCCCGTTGTCACCAAAGACGGGTCTACTTATCAGAAAATCGATATCGTTGCCGAAATTGTCGTCAACCTTTTAGCCTCTTGTCTGGCACTTGGCTTAGAAGCCTAAAACTAAACTTACGCACCTTTTATGCTTTACTTTGGTGTTGGACTCAAAAGATTCCTGTACTCCAAACTCAAAAACTTTGCCACTTAAGCGAAATGACAGTTAGACATTGGTTTAGGATCTTTAGGCTCCATTTACCCCAATTTGAGCCGATTTTAAATGGTCAGATTCAAATGGATGAAGCCTACTTTAAAGATCTTTCCCTTTTGATGGCTAAACAAGCTGGCTCTAAAAATCTAGCCCACCAAGTTATTTTCAAAAACTCAGTCGACAAACAAGAGGCGAGTCAATTTATCTTCCAAACCGTTGAACCTAAAAGTTGCTTGCAAACTGATGGTTCAGCCATCTACAAAGGTATTAACCGCTGGTGGCAAGTTAGACATCAAGTCGATATACATAGAAGTTTTGAGTTTGGCTTAACCTCAGAGATTGAAGGATTATTCGGCAATTTAAGAACCTTTATTAGAAGAATGTATCACCATGTCACTCCAGATTACCTGCCGGAATTAGTGGCTGAATTTACCTTAAGATTTAGCCATCCCGAAATATTTGATTCACCCTATAACTACTTATCAATCTCGCTCAAGCCTGTTCCATTTGACTAGGTATACCCAAATTAAATTAACTCTTGACCAAAACCCCTTTTACTTATATAACCTAAAAACAGGGCTATAACTTATTGCCCTAAAAACTCCATAAAATTAACTAGAAATTACCCTTATGTATTTAGTCCCAACTGTTATTGAAAAATCCAATTTTGGCGAACGGGCCTATGACATTTATTCCCGGCTTTTAAAAGACCGCATCATCTTTTTGGGCGAAATGATTGATGATGCTGTGGCCAACACAGTCATTGCCCAGCTTTTGTTCTTGGAAAACCAGGACAAGGAAAAAGACATCAAGATCTACATCAACACTCCGGGCGGTTCAGTCACGGCTGGCATGGCAGTCTATGACACCATGCAATACGTCAAGCCTGATGTCAGCACCATTTGCGTAGGCATGGCCTCCAGCATGGGCGCCGTACTTCTGGCAGGCGGGGCTAAAGGCAAAAGGTTCGCTTTGCCGAATTCGGAAATCCTCATCCACCAAGTCATGGGCGGCACCGAAGGCCAGGCTTCGGACATCAAGATCCGCGCCGAACATATCTTGAAAATCAAGGACCGGATCAACCAGATTTTGGCCCACCACACTAATCAAACCATCAAAAAAATCGAAGATGACAGCGATCGGGACAAGTTCATGTCTGCGGAAGAAGCCAAGAAATACGGCATTATTGATAAGATAATCAATAAAGCCTCTTAAACTTTCTTGTCATTCCGAGTGAGCCACACCATTTGGTGGGGTGAACCGAGGAATCTAAGTTGAATAAAACGAGATTTCTCGACTTCGCTTCGCTTCGCTCGAAATGACAAAAGTGGCTTGTTTATGACGCCCCTCCCTTTACTCCCCCAATTCAATTATGGTAGATTAATTTTTGCTAACTAACTTAAATTTTTCAATAAATTTGTCGAAGTTTGTTACACCCCTTATGAAATTAAAATCCTACAATTTTTATGGACAATTCCCTCTCTATTTGGTTTTGGCTGGGTTTCCTGCCCGTCGGCACGATCGGCGGCATCCTTGTTGGCTATTTTGCTCGCAAAGTATGGGCTGCCAAGCAACTTGAAGGCGCTGAATCAAGGCTGCAAAAGGCCTTGGATGAAGCCAGGCAAAAAGAAAAAGATATTCTCTTTGGTGCCAAAGAGAAAGCTTTAAAATTGATTGAAGAAGCCAAGAATGAAGATAGCGCGCGGCGCAAACAGATTGACAGTTTGCAGGAAAGGCTGGAAAAACGTGAAAACGCCTTTGACCAAAAATTAATGCAATTGGAAAAACAGCAGGTGAGCCTGAAGGACAAGGAAAATCGGATGGATAACATCCGCACTGAATTGGAAAAAATTCGGGAACTGCAAGTGGCAAAATTGGAAAAAATCGCGGGCCTAACCAAGGAAGAAGCCAAGCGCGTGCTTTTAGATGCCACAGAACGGGACATGAAGGACGAACTTTTGCAAAGGATCAAGAAATTCCAGGAAGAATCCGGCGAAGAAATGGAAAAGCAGGCCAAGAACTTGATCAGTCTGGCTATCCAAAAAGTGGCTTCCCCGCATACGGCGGAAACCACGACTACGATTGTCAACCTGCCTAATGAAGAAATGAAAGGCCGAATAATCGGTAAAGAAGGCCGGAATATCAAGACTTTGGAATTACTGACTGGGGTTGAAGTGATTGTCGACGAAACCCCGGAATCAATTATTGTTTCCGGCTTTTCGCCAGTCCGCCGGCAAGTGGCCAAAAAAGCTTTGGATCATTTAATGGCTGATGGCCGCATCCATCCCGGCCGCATTGAGGAATATGTGGATGAAGCCAAAAAAGAAATTGCCAAGGATATGAAAAAAGCCGGCGAAGACGCGGCTTATGAAGTGGGTTTGGCGGGCATGGACCCGAAATTGTTAATGCTTTTGGGCCGATTAAAATACCGGACTTCTTACGGCCAAAATGTTCTCCAACATTCCATTGAGGTTTCAAATTTGGCTGGCTTGTTAGCTGAAGAGCTCGGTGCCAATGTCAGCGTCTGCAAGCGCGGCGGCTTATTGCACGACATCGGCAAGGCTTTAGACCATGATATCCAGGGCACGCATACGGAAATCGGTTACGATGTTCTGCGAAGAAAATTCAAGATCCCTGAAGAAATCGCCTACATGTGCATTGGCCACCATGAAGACCAGCCCAAGACTTTGGAAGCAGTCATTGTCAAAGTGGCTGACGCCATTTCTGGCTCCCGTCCCGGCGCCCGCAAAGACTCTATTGAACAATACATCCAAAGATTGGAAGACTTGGAAAAAGTCGCCACAGGCTTTGAAGGCGTGGAAAAGGCTTATGCCATCCAGGCTGGCCGGGAAATCCGGGTCTTTGTCTCCCCAGAAAAAATTGATGACTATACCGCCATGAAAATGGCTAAGGAAATCGCCAATAACATTGAAAAGGAACTGCAGTATCCTGGCGAAATCAAGGTTACGGTAATAAGAGAACGCCGGGTTATAGAGTACGCGAGGTAATTTTAAAAAACACCCCTCCCTCTCCTATACAGGAGAGGGATCGAGGGTGAGGTGGACAAAAAATGAAGAAACTTACTCCACTAGCTAGAAGACAAAGAAAATTACAGAACCCCCATGAATTAAAATTATGGTTTTATTTGCGTAATAGGCATTTCTCAGGTCTGAAGTTTCACCGTCAATTCCCAATCGGCAGATATATTACTGATTTTTGTTGTCGGGAAAAGAAGTTGATAATCGAATTAGATGGAAGCGGACATGCTAATCCATCCCAAATAACCAAAGATAAACAAAGAAATGCTTATCTTAAAGAATGTGGCTATAAAGTGATTCGCATTTGGGCTAATGATTTACAGAAAAATCCTGAGGCGGTCTTAGAAAAGATTAGTCAATTAATTTCCGAGTAACCCTCACTCCCACTTCGTGGACCCTCTCCCAAAGGGAGAGGGAGTATTTTACAATCTTTCTATTTCCTTGCGAGGTTATTCTGTCATTGCGAGGAGGAGCAAAGCGACTCCGAGCTTGTCGAGGAGGAGCCGAAGGGGACGTGGCAATCCTGCCTCCTTCCTAACGAATTTAAAGATTTTTCCAGCGCCGGTGTCCCTGCCGGCGCTGGATGATTTTTTTAATGAAAATTTTTAGAAAATGAAAAAGGCCGCCTCAATAGCGACCTTTAATAAATCAGGAAAAAACTTTAAAGCACTTCAATGAGCAACGGCCGGATTAAAGGGTTATGAGTCGTTCTAGCAATCTCCAGGGCTTGAGTCTTTGACATGGCAAAGAAATTCATTTGAACAGCAATGCCGATTGCTAGAGCCTCGCTCGCTTCTCCGCCTAAACCTGCGACAGAGAGAATTACTTGCTTGGAAGCCACGGCTCCACCGCCTTCATGATTATCGCGGTTGGCGCATTGAGAAGCCGTAACGCAGGTTTTGAATTGCTTATACGCAGACCAAAGCCGGATAGCGTTTGCCAAAGCAAGTCTGAGGTTGCTGTCTAAAAAGCGCAGATAATCCGGGCCGACAACATCCGTTGCCTTAACCTCAACCGTCGCGGTCCCTAGGTGCTGGCAGAGTAGGAGTTTGCCAGTAGCTACATCCAAAACCGACAAATACCCATTCGGCTGTTTGATATTTTTGTCTTCAGCAAACTCTTCCATCTTAATCAGGGTATCGAATGTGCTTTGGGAAATACTAACCAAGTCCGTAAGAAAAGAATTTAAAGGAACAGGCCGTAAATCCATGACTCCTCCTTTTTGGCTTTTTGTTTCTATTCACTAACAAACTATCTTATTAAAAATTAGCTGTCAATCATCCTTTTGAGTAGCAAAAACCCGTCTTAACAACAGACGGGTTTTTAATGAAAGAATTAGGAACGCATGGACACAAGCTTGAAGACGCGTTTGGAAAGGATCTCAAAATTCAAGACGCCCAGAATCCCTCCGACTAAAGCGCCGATTAAAAGGTTGTTGCCGAGCAAGTGTCCGGCTATAGCGCCAATGGTCGCGTCAACCAGGCAAGTCAAACGAATTTGGCTGTGAGTCAACTTTAAAAAGATCAAAATAAACTTGCCAATATCTACGACTGCCATTCCAAGTTCGGAAAATATTCTTTTCCTGTTTTTACATGATTTGTAGATTATCCAGCACGTTAAATATGGAATGGTTACCTCAAAGAAAGTGAGAGGATTTGTAAAAACCAACAGCCATCGGACCATTTCTTTATCCTGGCCATTTACAATTTCAGGAATAAGCATGGCAAAAGAAATCACTGTCCCACATACGCAAATAAATAATAAACACGGACTTATTAGTACGCCTATTAGTTGATTAGCCTCGGCTGAAAGTGACAATGTTTCTGCGCTAATATAAGCCAAGCCAAGCCAAACCAGACCAAAAAACGAAGAAAGGGTTATAAGCCCGATTTTTTTCGCCTTCGCTCTGGTTAATTGCCAGCCCCAGACCCTTTGCCAGGCTAAACGCGCATTTTGCTTGACTACCTGGAAATCATAGGCCAAATAGGCGAAAATTCCGCCACTCAGAGGGCCAACCAGCCAAAAAAGCGAAGTGAATTGGCTGGCAATTAGCGTGCCCAGTAACGCGCCAAGCGCACAAGCCGAAAAGACTTGAAGACCACGGTTCATTTCAAACCTCCTTAATTATGCTATTAGTTATTTAGTTTTCAAAGAAAAAGTCTTTATACCTTACACTATCTAGATAAAATTCCTTTGTCAATTTATTAGATGCATTGCTTTGTTACCTGGCTTTCGGTATATTTTGTCTATGAACATTCTTTTCATCGGCGATATCGTAGGCAAACCCGGCCGCTTGGCTGTGGCCAAGGTTTTGCCAAAACTTAAAAAATTGAAAAAAATCGATTTGGTCATTGCCAATGTGGAAAATTTAGCGCACGGCAAAGGTTTGACTAAAAAAACTTGGGCAGAGATGCAAAATGCCGGTATAGATTTTGGCACTGGCGGCAACCACACTTTCAGCAAGACCGATGCCAATGCTTTGCTGGCTGATGAAAATTCCAATCTTATCCGGCCGGCAAATTACGAAGAGGGCTTGCCAGGCGTAGGCGCAAAAATCATTGTAGTCAAAAAAAGAAAGGTCCTAATCATAAATTTAAGCGGCCAGTCTTTTATGATCCAAGAAGCAACTTCGCCCTTTACCGCGGCTGATCTGCTGTTAACCAAATTCAAGGCTGATTTGATAATTGTAGATATGCATGCTGAAGCTACCAGTGAAAAAGTGGCTTTAGGCTGGCACTTGGACGGCCGCGTAGTGGCAGTCATTGGCACGCATACCCATGTACCTACGGCTGATGCCCGCCTCTTGCCTAATGGCACGGCTTATATCACCGATGTTGGCATGACCGGGTTGCGGGATGGCATCATTGGCGTGGATAAGGCGGCCATCATGCCCAGGTTTTTAAGCGGTGACAAGAAACCGCACGAAATTGCCGAGCATGGACCGGTGATTTTTAATTCAATCTTGATTGAAATTAGCCCGAAAAACCAAGTAAAGAAAATTTCCAGACTAGACAAGGAATTTGAGGTATAATATTCATATCCAAACTTTTAATTGCCCAAAAGGGGTGAGTCCTATGAACAAAGCCGAACTTATTCAAAAAATTGCGGAAAAAATCAGCATTACCAACAAACAGGCCGAAGACATGTTAGACGCTTTTATGTCCATTACCACTGAAACTATGAAAGCTAACGGAGAAGTTACCCTGACTGGTTTTGGCACGTTCATGGCCAAACAACGTTCGGCCAGGACTGGCGTTAACCCCCAAAACCCCACGCAAAAAATCCAGATTGCCGCGGTCCGCGTACCCAAATTCAAGGCTGGCAAAGCCTTAAAAGACGCCTTAAAAAAATAATTAGAAAAAGCCCTCAAAATCTCGGGGGCTTTTTTTATAACCAACGATATATCTTTTTGAACCAAGCTTCAAAGACTATGAATTCCTGCCATTTGGTGGCTTTGGCAAGCAAGGTCTTGTCAGGGACACTATTTGCCAAATAATTAGCCAAAGCCAGATTCAATTCATGCAGGCCGCAATACTTATCGTCAGAATAAGGCGCTTTAGTAAAAGCGCAAAAAAGAAAATAAGCTTCGGTAACAAATTCCTTATGCACTTCACCTATCGGATGACTAAGGAATTGGAGGATATTATTTAACTGGGTATGAGCATCTGCAAATTGGCCTTTTACTATTTCGGCCTTATGTTTAAATAGGCTTGCTGGACTTTCAACTTGTTGCGTTTCTTGGGCCATGCCAACCTCCTTGTTGATTTCTGTTTTTGTTAACTAAACCTAATATATCCTGGTAAAATGTCAATTAAAAAAGCGTCAAACCCCAGCCAAGTCTTGGTTTCGCTTGTTTATTCAATAATTTTATAATCCGGATGGCCATCAAGCCAGGTCTGAACCTGCTCTTCATTCGCGGGCATAATCGATGATCCACGGGGTATGCCTTTTTGTTCGGCTCTAATTGATGGCGTAATATCTTCCCTAACCCTGAATATAGCCATTTGGTTATCTACAATTGAATAGAAAAATCGAAAACGGCCGTCAGGAAATGCATACAGTTTTCCTTGGTTTTCCCTATTTTCATGACTTTCAGTTGGAATTTCAGCTTTTTCCATCAACTTATTAATCAATTTGTGCGTTTCCAAATTATCATCTGTATTAAAAAAATACAATAGTATGCCTACTTAAGCCTTTATCACCCTTCGAATCTCTAAAAAATTAAACAATAAAAACTTCTTGTATTTAATTCAGGCTAAATTTTGTATATTCAGGAGCCCCACGCGACGGAACTGGCGCGTGGGAAAAGCGGCACACCTGTGAAAGCTAATGTCTCGTGGGGTCCCCAATTTTTTATTAAAAATTGGGGATAGCGGCACGCGAACAAAGGGTGCAGTGGGTCCCGCCAGGGCGGGGCACACGAAACCCGCCGCTCGCGATGACGCGTGGTGGGAGCAGAGGGGCTGACTACGCTTCGTCTTTCGACGAAGCTTCGTCAGTTAAAATTCGTTTTTTTAGAATGGCCTTACCTGAACCAGTTTTTAAATATTTCTCCAAATTTCTAGCGGTTTTTTCTGTGTTAACAGCAATATAAAATTTTAATTTACAGGGCAATCTGTTTTTTGAAGTTAAACATTTGCCAGCATCGTGTTCAAACACACGACGTTTTAAACTATTGGTTGATCCGATATAAAGATAGTCGTCTTTGCATGACAATCCATATACAAACCACATAAAAATAGCAATAAACTAATAATTGTAGGTTTTTGGCCTGCCAACCGAAGTTCCGTCTGCGAAACGTAGGTTGGTGGGAGCAGAGGGATTCGAACCCCCGACCGTACGCTTAAGAGGCGTCTGCTCTACCAGCTAAGCTATGCTCCCAAATTGAATGACTTAAATTTACAAATAAACTGAATTAAAAGCAATAGTCTGTAACCGTTTATGGCACAACCTAGTCCCAAATTTGTTGAAAACAAATTTGGGGAGAGCGGCACGCGAACGGAACCTACCTCATAAATGAGGAACGCACGGAAAAAACTCGAAACGCCACAGAAACGAGGAACGGACTGAGTAAAGCGAAGGAGTACGCGTTTCTGTGGTTAAGCGAGGCTTCGCACGGAGAGCGGCACGCGTGCAAAGGGTGCAGTGGGGCAACAAATGTTGCCACACGAAACCCGTCGCACGTGATGACGCGTGGTGCGCCCAGAGGGAGTCGAACCCCCAACCCCATGGTCCGAAGCCATGTACTCTATCCATTGAGCTATGGGCGCATGAAAGAAAATTAACATTTAAGCTATAAAATCGCAAATAAAAAAATACCCCGCCTGATCTTCGGAGTATTTTTTATATTCCCTAAAATTTTTATTGCTTTAGGTTTTCCGGATTCAACATGTAAGTTCTGGCAATTTCTTCGGTTATTTCTCCAGCATCAAACAGGCGCTTCAAATCCTGATCCATGGTAACCATGCCCTCATCAGCTGAAGTCTGCAAAACCGTCTTTATTTGCGCAACCTTGTTTTCACGGATTAAGTTGGAAATAGCTGGAGAGTTAATTAATATTTCCCGAGAAGCAATCCGGCCGCCATTCACCCTATGCAATAGCTGTTGGGAAATAATGCCTTTTAAAAACAAAGATAACTGGATCCTGACTTGATCCTGCTGGTATGGCGGGAAAACATCAATTATGCGGTCAACGGTTTGGGCAGCATTAAAAGTATGCAGGGTGGCCAAGACCAAGTGTCCGGTTTCGGCCAAAGTAATAGTGGCGGCAATGGTTTCCAAATCCCGCATTTCACCCACCATGATGACGTTCGGATCTTGGCGCAAAACATGCTTCAAGGCATCGCCAAAAGAAATCATGTCTGTGCCCAACTGCCTTTGTTTGATTATGGATTTGTTAGATTCATACAAGAATTCAATCGGGTCTTCCAGGGTAATGATATGGGCAGACCGTTCATTATTAATAAAATTAATCATGGCGGCCAGGGTGGTGGATTTGCCGCAGCCGGTTGGCCCGGTTACCAAAATCAAGCCCTGTTTCAATCGCAATAGATCATAGACCACTTGAGGCAATAACAAATCTTCCATGGTCGGGATTTGCATGGAAATAATTCTGGCTACTAAGCCGGCATTATTCCTTTCCCAATGGCAATTGACGCGAAAACGATTACCATCAATCAATTCATAAGACATATCTAATTCCCGATCAGCGATATATAGCTGTTTTTGCTTATCATTCAGAATTGAAAAAACTAAAGCCTGGGTATCTTTGGAGGAAAGCGGGGGCATGCCTTCGACTTCAATCAGCTCCCCATCAATGCGCAGAATCGGCGGCTTGTTGGCCACAATGTGCACATCCGAAGCCCGTTTATCTACTGCTAGTTTAAAAAGATCGTCAATTTTTATCATAATTGGAAAATTTTAAGATATGACGCTTAGGTGCAGGTTTAAAAATGCTAAAAACTTGCTGGGTCAAACGCTTGCCCAGGCCAGTAGAGGATTTGGAATAATACATAGTTTGTCCAAGCATGACCAAACTGATTTGACCATTAGGAAACATGGAGGTGGTTTTTTTCATATTTGTTTTTATTTTATATCTATATTCTATCACGTTTTTTGCTTTTCGTCAATCCCGCACCACTTTCCAACAATATCTAAGGTCAAGACGAAAGATATTTCTCCTAGATGAATATTTAATCTATTACCCAACCTTGCTATGGAAAGTGGTGCGGGATCAACATCTGCTATACTCAAGTTATGTCAGACAAAATCCATAATAAAATCAAAGATCAGATCCGGACTTTATTGACCGGAGCTTTAAGTTTGGTGGCGGCCTTGGCTTGGAACGAAGCCGTCAAAGCTTTGTTTGAAAAAATCTTCGGGGATGCCAGTGGCTTAATTGCCAAGTTCCTTTATGCGATTATCGTTACGGTTATTGTGGTTTGGGTAGTAAATAAACTCTCCAAATTGGCAGCTCAAGAAGAAGAGGACGAAAAAAACCAAGAACGCAAACCCTGACGCGCCACAGAGGTACGCCAAACCAAATAGGCGATTGCTAACATCAATAACTGCGAAGTGATGCAGAGCAGGCAGTAAGTTTTTAGGCTGAAAATTTCTACGCCAGTTAAAAACAGAGAAAAAACCAAACCGCCCAAACTGGCCAAAGCCAAAGCTCCCCAAGTGAAATTGGTGATCTTTTTTATGAATAACAACCACAAACTACCCAATAAAATTAAGGCATAGCCAATGATGCCAACCAAGGCCACAGGTACCCCCGCAATTTCACTGGCCCAGCTGTGGTTAACGGCGTCGCAATTAATGGTGTTATTAATATCACAAAAAGTCGCCACACCCACATTGTAATGGGCTTTTAAACTGTAACCGGAAACTACAATTCCTAAAAACGATAAAACGCTTATTAAAATCAAGCGGGTTTTGATGCTTGGCATATTTGCCATATTAGCAGTTTGACTTTGGTTTTGCCAAACTCTTGACTGTAAAATCATTTAAATATAAGGTATTAGGAAACAAAACTAGGCTTGAAAAAGGGTGGAACGATGGGTATTCAAAATATCTACGATGTGTACGACTGGGTGATGAGGAGTTGGTCAAAGCTCGAAAAAAACCGGGTTCTTGCTGATCCTTCACAAAAATTCTTGTACTTTGCTTGCGAGGTTCGCGAACTCCGACTGTTTGTTGAGTTGCTGATTGGCCCACGGGGTGGACTAACAGAGCGCATAATATTGCTTGATATGTCCAAAACCATAGCGGTTGATCGAATTCTCCTCAATGAATTTTCCAAAATCCCTGATCTACACATTTTTGAAACAGAAAGTTTTAGCCAAGCGAGCATGTTGATAAAAAAGGACAGACTCGCTGGCCTGGCTGCCTGTACCAAATGCATACAAAGAGGATTGGATTGGATTTTAGACAATCCAGAACATGCTGAAACCTTTTTGAAGGGGTTAATCCCAAATCCTTGTTCAATCGGTTCTCTCAGCGGTGGGCTCCCTTCATTGGGGAAAAATTATTAAGCTGTTTTTCCAAAAACTCCTGAATGGACTTCGGGAGTTTTATTTTAAGTTATAACTTTTTAAAATATTGACAAAAGACTTTTTTAAAACTATCATAGAAAATTCTCGAAAATAAGCACTTTGAAAAAACTACAACTCAATATAGAAAGAGGTATTGATCATGAAGGTTGGAATTATCTTAAAAAACGAGGTAGTTGTTGAAGCTCTTGGATCTCATCTCACGCTTTTAAACGCAACTATCACGCCGCCGGCTGAAGCGGATCTCATCGTTTGTGAAGATCCGGATACTGCCCTTCATTGGTTGAAAGAAGAAAAAAAAGTCATCGGTATTGTATTGGTCGGTAAAAGCCAAGCTGAATGGGAAGGTCTTAAAACTTCTCCTTTGTATGTTGGGAAGTTGACTGTGACAAATTTGATGCTTTGTATCGCGGAAATTTTAAAGCAAACCATTCGAAAGGAATAACTAAACGACATTCCTGGTCATTGAAATAAAAAAATCAGTTTAAGGCGCTTGAAATAAAACTCAGGCGCTTTTCTTTTTTGAAAAATTTCCTATGCTTGTACGTTTAAGTTATCAGTTCCTTTAAATTTTAATTCCAAAGTGATATGGTTTGGATATGAAAGAACCTATTAGAAATAAAATTGTCTCCATTATTCGGGAGATAGACGCATTTGACGAAATGGAGCGGGACCATTTGCAAAATACGCTTGCCTGGATTGAAAGCGGAGTTGAAATTTTTAGGATAGAAAAACCGGCCATCCCGCCCAAGCATTTGGTCTGCTACAACGTTCTCTTTGACAAATCTAAAAGGAAACTACTGCTTTTCCACCATCGGGGCTCTGGCCTGCTTCTGCCAAGCGGCGGACACGTTAATAAAAATGAATTGCCTCGTGATGCGGCAGTCCGGGAACTGAAAGAAGAGTTAAACCTAAACCCAAATTTTGCCCAAGGTGAAACTGAAAGCCCCTTTTTTCTTTCCCAAGTGACCACTGTTGGCAAATTTGCCGGACATACTGATGTGGATTTGTGGTATTTGCATTTGTTCGATTCAACCATGCCTCTGGATGATTCAACCGAAGATTTCCAAAGGGAATTCAGCGGGTACGAGTGGCTGACTTTTGCTGAGTGCGACAAGTTGGATTGCGGAACTGAAACCGACAAGCACTTATTGAGGTTTGTTGAAAAGCTAAAGGATAAATTTTAACTCCTCTTCGATTTATCCAAACCGTACTATTTTTAAGGTATGAATAACCAATCTACAAAACCAACTTCTGAAAATAATGAAATGAAATAATATTTGAAAAAGAAACACGTCCATATTCAGATAGAGAAAATGAACCAATTGATTTTGAAAATAAAAGATTCAAATTTTGGCTTGAAAATGTACCCCCAGAAATTCGCCGTTTTGAATATGAACTTTGGAAACTTCACAGAAAAATTTTGCATAGAAAGTTCCACCAAATAGATTCACGAGAGAGAATTGGCAGATTTACTAATATTCCTTCATTTCAGGAAGAAGAAGAGCGAAGATACTGGCAAGAATTTAGTAGTAGCTTTCTAAAAGGTGAGAACCGAGAAAAACGACTTAGAGAGATAATCGATCTCACAAATGAAGAACTGCCTGCGTTAATTAGTAGACACAATATACCTGAAGACGAAGCCCAATTAATTGCTCTTTCGGGATCATCTTTTTATGGGCCAAGAAAGAAAGATTCACGCCTTACAGATGTCGATATACACTTTCTTATGAATGAAGAAGTGGGGAATAGAAACTTTGAGATTTTCCCAAATTTAGAAGATAATGAACTTGCATTAAAATACCATTTAATGTGGACTGGAAAGACTGACTCCGCAAGGGGCGAAAGAAATGAAATTCATTGGCTATTATATCCTCATTACCCCCTCATAAATAAGCTATCTGGTGATGAATTAAAGGAATTGATGAGCCAACTTTCACATGATACATTAGCGAGAAAAGATGAAATTGCAGAAAGGATCGGTGAACTCAAAAGGGAATTAGAAAAAGAATCCCAATCTCAAACTTTTGATAAATATGATTAAAAGACAAATACTAACAATCTTTGGTGGGTCGTCTGATGAACATAGCGTATCACTTGCGAGCGGAAGAATGGTCACACGATTTTTAGATAAATCAAAATATCAGGTCTCCACATGCATAATATCAAAAAAGGGATTGTGGTCATTTAATGGCCACAAAAGTCTTGGTCTAGCAAATGCGTTACAACATATGCTAAAAACAAAATACAAGATTGCCTTTATTGCTCTCCATGGCCCATTTGGAGAAGACGGTAAAATTCAATCAATACTTGAATCTCTCGGCCTGCCTTATACCGGATCAAATGCTTCCGTCTCGGCCATTGCAATGGACAAAGATCTTTCAAACAAAATCGTGCAATTTTCAAAATTTTCCGTTCCATCGTACAAAGTTTTTTCCGATAAACAAATAAGATGGAATTTCTTTCCGTGTATTGTTAAACCGGTTTCACAAGGATCAAGCTATGGCGTCAATATCGTCAAAAGGAAAGCGGATCTTAAAAAGGCAATAAACTCCGCATTTCGATATGATTCCCGCATTATGATCCAAAAATTTATCAGGGGCAGGGAAATTACTTGCAGTGTTTTAGAAAAATCAGGGAAACCATTTGCACTCCCGCCAACGGAAATCATCCCCAAAAGCTCTTCTTTTTTCGATTTCAAGGCAAAGTATTGTGTAGGTGGAAGTGCGGAAATTACCCCTGCGAACCTCACCCTCAAGCAAACCCATGAAGTTAAAAAACTGGCTCTAAAAGCTCATGTAATATTTGGCTGTCGCGGCATGTCCCGTTCCGACTTCATCTTAAATGGAAAAATATTTTATTATCTTGAAACGAATACCATCCCAGGACTCACAAAAACGAGTTTACTTCCCCAGCAAGCAAAAGCTGCCGGTATCTCATTTTCCGAAATGTTGGATTTGATAATCGACTCCGTAAAAACGTAATACCCTCACTTTATATTCAGTTAGGGAAATCCACCCTCACCGTTTTTGCCATTATATGCTATTTTTTAGGTTGATAAAAAACCAGATTTAATAAATCTTGGTCTTAAATTTTCTACCCCAAACTTTCCAAATACTTTTCCGCGTCAATCAAGGCCATGACACCCGTGCCAGCTGAAGTAATGGCTTGGCGGTAGCGTGGGTCTTGCACATCACCCGCGGCAAAGACGCCTTTTACTGAAGTATGGGTGATATCGTGGACTTTAATATAGCCGCGATCCAATTCTAATTGGTCTGTAAAAACATCCGTGGCTGGCTTATGGCCAATAGCCACGAACAAGCCTTGGCAGGCGAAATCCTCAGTTTCGTCAGTTTGATTATTTTTGATTTTTACGCCCTCGACGCTATTTTGACCCAACACATCCACGACTTCGGAGTTAAACTTGACCTTAATTTTAGGATTGTTTAAAGTCCTTTCGCGCATTATCTTGCTGCCAGTCAATTCGGCCTGACGGTGGACGATTGTAACCTGGTTTGCAAACTTGGTTAAAAAAGTGGCGTCTTCCATGGCCGTATCTCCGCCGCCAACTACGATCACATCCTTATTCTTAAAGAAAAAACCATCACAGGTGGCGCAAGCCGAAACTCCTTTGCCTTGCAATCTTTGTTCGTTTTGTAATCCCAGCCACTTGGCTGTGGCACCAGTAGCCACAATAACGGCTTGCGCTTCCAAAACTTCCTCGCCAACCCAAATCTTGAAAGGTTTAGTTTTAAAATCGACTTTGGTCACCTCGCCTTCAACAAATTTCGTGCCGAATTGCGCGGCATGCTCCCGAATTTTTTGCATAAGTTCCGATCCCTGGATGCTTATGAAGCCTGGAAAGTTTTCCACGGCTGAAGTTTGGGTCAATTGTCCGCCAGGAACTTTGCCTGAGATGACAATAGGCTTTAATTCTGCTCGGGCAGCGTAAATTGCCGCTGACAAGCCAGCTGGACCAGAACCAATAATGATTAATTTATGCAACATATTTTTCTGATTAGTACGGATAGTTTACAAACGGATGGCCATTGTGTCCAGCACTTAAGTTTATTAATTATTATAAATACTTATTCCGTTTGATACGACCCCGGCTTCATTATCCAGGAAGCCCCAGGCCCGCCCGTGAAATTCACATTAGCCAAGCCTGATTCATAAATGACTGAACCGTTTTCAGCAATATCAATCTTTTGGGCGGTGACTTCTTTTAAAGAAGCATTATTGTTGATGGCTACTATGCCATAAGGCGCGTACAAAACTGCAGCGGCTAAATTATTAGAAACATCAATGGCTGAAGTGATATTCAAAGGGTCCCGATAAGCAGAAATTGCCATGACATAAGTTTCCGGATTTGAGTTGCCCTTGAGGTCGCCATTATTGCTTAAAATTATCCGGCCTTTCAAAGCTTGATTGCTCGAATAATCAGCAATTATGGTGCCGCTATTATTCCCATAGCCTTCAGCTAACTGCAGTATGGCATTGTTAATTATGGTTAAGTCTCCATTCACCCAAATTGTGCCAGCCATGGTCACTGTCCCATTCAAAAATACGTCGCAATTATATTTTTTGGGGCCAATGGTTGAACCATCGGGAATATTGCAATTTACGGATTCAGTGCCGCCACTGGCTGCCTGGGCTTCCATTTGGGCGATTTGCGAATCAGAAACCGGAAAATTTTGGGGTGGTAAATCCGGAGAATCATCAAAGCAATACGGCCCGTTCTCACCCTCGGTGCAGGTATCAGCCCCGCCATCAGCCTTGACTGTGCCAGTAAGATTTTGGTAATAAGCTTTTTTACCTGCGCCAAAAGTCGTGTCTTTGATATTCCTTGAATGCCCGTTTCCGCAGATACCGGCGTTATCACAAATACCGGGTTTACCCGCCACGTCTAGCGTAGGAGCGATGCCTCCCATATTTATTTTAAAAGCAATATCACAACCACCAGCACAAGCACCAGGCATGGCAGTCAAATCCCCATCCAACTTAGCCGTCCCATCAGCAAAAAGAGCATCATCGTTATTCCTGGCCAGTGTCCAATACCTAGTGGAGTTTGAGGAGCTGACTTTAACTACCAACCAATACTTATTTCCAGGAATTAAAATAGGCATCGTGGAAGGGTTAAAGACTTGATTGGTCCAGCCGTTTTCCCAGCCAGCTGGAGAATCATTTGGTATGCTGACAATTAATTGCTGGCCACTACCAGAAATATTGCTACCCGGATTGTTGCTGTTATCAGAATAAATATATAGGGTTATGGTTGAACTAGGATTATTATGTTGAGCAATCTTTAGATCAATGCTGTAAATTTTCTCATTCAGGGTGGAAATGAAGCTTTGCGCTAAATATTCTGTACTGGAAGAAGTGCCGATGTCCCGAGTATACAAAGGGCTAACGCTTGGATCGTAATTAGCATCTGTTGTAGGCGAACTCATAGCCAAGATTGCATCACCAGTTATATAAGAGCCATTTGTGCCAATCACCGGACCATTAGCATAAACATTCCCTTGAATGTAAGCATTGTTGCCCAATTCAATTCCCCCAACCCCGGCTTGTACCCCATAATTAAAAGCTACATTGGCTGTGTCAGTCGTTAATGTCACTTTGATGGTTTTGCTATATTTTGGGTTGGCCTGACTGGGAATGTAACCAATAGATTCAACCAACCGGGTTTTTGAGCTCGGTGAAGTTACGGTGGAAATAAATTCGCCGCTGGTAACTGAGCCAGTTTCACCAATGAAAGGATTGGCGCATTCAGAACCATGGTTTAAGCACCAAATGGCATGGTCAATTCCAGCTTCAGCCACAATCTGGGCGTTTTCTCTTTGTTTGATTGCAACTTGAGCACTTCGATCCACTAATAACTTATTGGCCAATATCAAAATCCCAGAAACTAATAAAACCAAAAGTATTGTTACAAAAACCATGGTTTGGCCCTGGCGATTTTTAAAAATTCCGCAGAGTAACCCGAGTTTCCGTGGTAAATCGGCGCGAATGCTCGCCCTCGGTTTTTTTTGTCCTAAGCGTGATGTCAACATAGCTTATATCGCTAATAGTATTTGAATTATAACGAAATTGTAAATTATCCACGAGACTCACCATGACTTGGCTGGAAGCTGGACGGCTGCTTGAAGCATCGGGTGAAATCAAAAGCTTAACCTGGGCAGTGGGGTAGGTTCCGCTTGAGGTATAAACAAAAGTGTCCCAGGTGCTGTTAATTATATCGCCGCTGGCATTTATACTGGGAACTTTAAAGACCAGGTTTTGTTCATTAGTTGTATAGGTTATAGCGTCAATAGTTACATTGGTTAAAATCCCCGTAGCATCTTTCAAATTTTTTCTCATCATGTTTTGACCAAAAATATTTTCAGTTTGGATGGTACTGCCAATTTGCTGGCCCTTGGTCACTCTATCCGAAGCAAAAAAAATGGTGACCATAATAAAACTTATCACTCCCAGGATAGTGATTGAGATGATCATTTCAACTATACTAACGCCGTGGTTTTTCATTGGGCTATCCCTCCTTGGGAAATTAAAGTTTCTATGGTTTGGGTGCGGGTGCCGCTGTCGATTGTATAACCAACCTGAACTGTAATTTTCTTAATATCCGTAAAACCAACTTCCGCATCGGTAATACTTAAGACTGCCGTACCTTGGGGCAAATCATAAACCCCAAACCTTTCCCAACCAATTGGTAAATTGCCAAGGGTTTCACCAGAATCAAAATTCCAACTAAGGGTATTGGCGCCTTGGACCACGCTTAATGAATCGACATCCAAACTGGCGCCATTAGACCCAAAAAGCGCAACCGCCCCTTTTGTAAAAGTTAAATCGGTAATTGGCATACCGGTTAAGGGGATATCATTCAGCTTTACGTTTATACTGCTGGTGGCTAAAACGATTTCAAGCTTATACCAGGTATTTTTTAAAAAAGCTTGGTTACGAGAATAAATATCCGTTACTGTACCAGCCACGACTTTTTGAACTTTAATTTGACTGCTGGAATACCAAACCCGATAGGAATTTTCTCGGTCTTTGGCCCGGAACAAAAAACCCGCCTGCCAATTACTGGGACTTTCATTCCTGACATTCATATAAGCCACAATACTGCCATCAGTAATACCGCTCCCGGCTGGTACAATTGCCAGACCGCTTATATCGCCTGTCCCACTTCCTGTTAATTCAATAACTTGATTCCCCGAAGGTGCAAAAGCATGACTCGCAACTGCCCAAGTTCCTTGCTGAAAAAGCACATTCCGAAAAGACCCGTTAGTCTGGTTGGTTATTTCTCCAAAGGGCAGGGATCTGACTGCTTCAATTTCGGACTGCGCCAAAAACCCCGAGGCAGCATCCGAGCGATTAGCCCTATTAAGGCGGATATTCACCAAAGCTGAACCCAAAACCACTGCGGCAATGCCAAAAATTGAAATGGTTATCAAAGCCTCAATTAAGGTAAACCCAGCACCACTTTCCAATAAAAGTCTTTTGCTATGATTATAGCGTTTTAACGAAAAGTGGTGCTGGGTAAATCCTCCTTTTTTCTGCATAACCTCAGTATAGCTCAAATTATGTGGACTTATAAAATAATTAATAATATACTTATTTTGCATCTTTAGTATTAACCCAAGAAAAATATGAAAAAAGCCAATCGAAAAACCTGGCAGCGCTTGTCGTCAATAATCGCGCTGTCCGCTTTGTTAATTTCCTGCCCTGGTACGCTGATTTCACCCGCCCAGGCTGTAACCATCACCAATGTAGTTTCCGGGACAGTAACAACGACAACGGGAGCACCCATGAAAGATGTAATCATGGAGCTGCATACGCCAAATGGGAGCTCTACAATACCGAATGTCTTAACGATGGCTGATGGAACATACAGTTTCACTGCAGACCTCACGCTAGGCACAAACTACGTTGTGGAGCCGCGCGATGTCGATGGTTACAACAAGGTAAACAGCAACGCAAACCTCAACAACTTCAACTTCGACGGTACGTCACACCCGGGCGTCAACTTTCAATTTATAGCAACATCGAAAACGCTCACAGGCACGGTAACTTTCCCCGATGGTACTGCGGTCGCTGACGCAGTAGTCACGCTGGTGCCGTACAACATAGCAAGCGCGAGCAATGTTTCGGTGCGTACTAACCCAAGCGGTGTATACACTGCAACCGTCGTCGGCGGGACTTGGTTCGCACAGCCAGCTGTTGACCTTTCCGAGTACACGCAACGCTGGATCAGCGAGACTCCACCGCAACGCGTGGACTTTGCCAGCGACACCACAACGCAAAGCCAGACGCTCAACTTCACGGTAACCCCAGCAACAGGCAAGGTGACAGTCACATTGCTGAATAGCGATGGCCGGGGGCTGACGACGAGCGACTTTAATGCGGACATTAGCTTCCGGCGGGCCGATGGCGTTGGCACCATACGCAAGGTCGATGCTTCGACCTCGACTGTCAGCGTCTTCCTGACTCCGGGCATCTACACCATCTCGGCATACCATGGCGACTTGCGCGGCAAGTCATTCGATCCTGCCAAAACGACTTTTGTAATGACCGAAGGCGGTAGCGTTGATTTAGGCACTGTGACCGCCGAAGTCGACAGCGCTCACCTGAAAGGGACGGTGACGGACACCAAGAACAGGGCGATGGGCAACATTCAGGTACAGGCAATTCAGGATGGCACAACCCTGCGGCCAAGCGCGACGACCGGTTCTGACGGCAGCTTTGACCTGACCGTCGGGGCTGGCACTTGGACTGTTGGCTTAAGTTCAAATGATATCGGACATAGCCTAGTCGCCCCCGTAGCAACCACGGTTACCAACGGCCAAACCGCAACCGGGCTCCGCCTGCAAGTGAAAGATCTCGACCGGACGGCGCAAGGCCGCGTTCTCAATAGCGCGGGCGCAGTCATTACGGATTTTGTCGGCAGTGCCTACGTTCGGACAACCTCGAATAGCGCCCGGGTAAGCGCCCCGGTGGTTGACGGCACCTTCAACATCCGCTTCTCTTCCTCGGACATCTCCGGCAATAAAGTCGTTCTGGGCATTCAAGCTGCTCCTGGTGCGGATTACGCTGGCGGGGCTGAAAAAAAAGTCGCCCTCCAAGGCTCAAACGCCACCCAAGACCTCCAGTTGAAAGCTTACGATGCCACGCTCACAGGAACGCTGAAACTTCCGGATGGAACTTTTATAACCAGCCCTGGTTCGACCATCAGCGTTATTGCGGTTGACAGCGAAGGGAACTTCACCAGTACAAATACCGCCTCTGACGGCACCTTCTCGCTCCCGCTAGCGGCTGGTACTTGGCTTTATGACTATGATATTGAAGATCCGACGCTTACCGCTGGCCTCATCAACCGGCCAGCCGGACAAAACAGCATCACGGTAAAAGCCGGCCAAAGCGTTGCGCGCAACCTCACGGTTATCCAGGGAACGAATACTATTACAGGCACAGTGAAAGACGCAGCTGGAACAATTGTTGCGCGGGTGCCAGTGACGCTGGACAACCGGCCATCACTGGAGAACAGTGCGAACACAAATCCCAATGACCTTATCACGGTCACCGTAGAAACGGATGAACTGGGCGTCTACACGGCCAAGGTGCCGAATGGCACTTACCTGATAACCGTAGGTGAAACGCCGTCAGTCCCAGAAACCCAGCTGGCGCCAGACGGCAAGGCAATAAAAGTTAGCGGCGGGTCAACAACAACTATAAATCTGGCTTTTACCACGGCTAATGCCACGCTTGCGGGCACGGTAAAAACCGGCAAAAAAGTGGAGCCCGGCGCTACGGTCACGGCTTACTCTTCTGATGGCGCGCAAGTTTCAACAACTACCAACAGCAAAGGTGCCTATAGCCTGCCGGTAAAGAGCGGCGAGAAATGGATAATCATTGCCACGGATATCAGCGGCAAGCGTTTAGTAAGCAGTGAACCAACTGAAGTTTCCGCTAAAACCGGTACCACCACCACGAACCTCACGGTCAAAGATTCAGGCATAAATGTTCCCGGGCCAGTCACCAAGACTGGCAATGCCGATGATGGCTTAAGCGTCAGCTTGCCCGACGGCACCAATGTTTCGGTTCCGCCGTTTGCCTTGGACACCAGCGGCACGGTCACGCTTAGCGTAACCCCGACAGTCGACATTGACCCCACCACCTTAGATCGGCCCGCCTCGCTCGCCTATGAAGTGCAGGCCTTTGATGCCACCGGCCGGGAAAAGAAAGCCCTCGACTTGCCCGCAACCATTATATTGCCCTACACCCAATCCGCTGTGGTGAATAATGGCTTACGGGAAAAAGGCTTAGCTACCAAATACTGGAATCCGCAGACCGAGACTTGGGATACTGCGGGCGCCTCAGGCTTGGTAGACACAGTCGACAACGTCGCTACCCTCACGACCACGCACTTGTCAAAATTCGCGGTCGCTGGCACTTCCAAGAAAAAGCCCACGGTTTCGAAGTTCACGCTCAAGAGCAGGACGAGCAAAAGCATGGTGTTAGAAGTTACCGGCACCAATTTTTCTGGCAAAGCAACTTTAAGCGTCGGCGCAGTAAAGGCCAGCAAAGTCCAAGTCAAAAACGGCAAGACTCTGCTGGCCACAGTACCAATTTCAAAACTGAAGAATAGCACTTACGATGTTACTGTAACCAATGGCGACGGCCGACAAACCATCAAACGAATGACTTACAGCAAAGGCCGGGTCTTGGGTGCCAGTGTGGTACGGCTCATCCCGCGATAAAATCGGGAAGAATCAACAAAACGGCTCGAATTGAGCCGTTTTTGGTACTCAATTATTTTTCCAACAAGCTCTTGACTTTATCATGGGTCTTCGACTAAAATACCCATTCCAGTAACAATTCCGTTATTGGCACAAAAAGAGGCCTGGGCATGAAGGTAAAAATCTTTACTGAAGACGTCATTAACAAGGTCGGTAGCCTTGAGACGGCAGTCAATGAATGGCTCGCGGAGAATTCCAAAAAGACGAACATTTTGAGCCAGCATGTCAGTACAACCGCCGAGATCAACACTCAAGGAAAACCCTTCGTCAACTGCACGATCGCAATTTTCTACACATAACCCATTATTGCCTTGGAGCTAGGCGAGATAGCTAACCCGTTACAACCCACCATTACTATATGGATCGTCAAGGGTTGTTTTTTATGAAAAAAACTCTTGACTTTCCTGATTAAATGAATTAAACCCTATATAAGCAACCAGGCTATTAAAAAACCCGATGTTGCTATAAGGGATAACAAAACCTTTAAACCTGAACTTTGAAAACTAAACCTTAGATAATGAGGAGTAAAGAATGAACGAGATGTTTTCTGACGCCGCTAGGACAGTCATGCAAGCTGCCAAGAGTGAAGCCGTGCGCCTAAAGCACGACCACATCGCCACTGAACACTTGCTTCTGGGTATTCTCGGCCATGCAAATAACAAGGCTAAGGACATCATGGTTAATGCCATGGTTGATCTGGATAAGCTGAAGAAATTCATCGAAGAGACAACAACGCCACCCTGTGGGCAAACATCAATCCCAAAAGATTTGCCATTACTAGCTAACGCTAAAAGAACTCTGGAATTCTCAGGGCTTGAAGCAAGATTTTTCAGGTCCCAAAGCATTGAACCCGAGCATATTCTGCTGGCGCTGTTAAAAGACGTTGAGTGTGTGGCAGCGCAAGCCCTGGCAGCCCAGGACTTCGGCTACCGTGAAGCCTATGAAGAACTGCTGATGATTAATAGTGGGGACGCCGGCGGAAAATACGAAAACCAAATCGAAATTCCAATTTCGGAAACGGTTCGCGATATCCTAAGCCAAGCCCAGGCAGATGCCGCTCGCCTGGGAAACAGCGAAACACTCATCTGTCACTTCCTCCGAAGTCTCCTCAATTTTAAGGCAGATCCAGCAGTGAGCCGGCTTACTAATGCGGGCGTCGATATTCAAACTCTGAAAAAACAGCTCGAAACCATTGCCATACTTACTGATGACCCCTTTAGACTTCGGCTGGATCTCGCAAAGCTCAAAATCGTGATTCGACGGACGCCGAGGACGCTAAATTGTGTTCCCATGTCTAGGCTTGCCAAACTCGCACTGGTAAGCGCCTGCTATGAGGCGCAGATTAACGATCGGGAAATAGTCGATACCACCTGCTTGCTTCTGGCAATGCTGAATGATGCCACTGGTGAAGTTACACAGGTGTTAGCCAAGTACAACCTTCGTTATGAAACTCTCAAAGCTCAGTTGGGGCAAGCGAAGTAATCCAAAGCCGCAACAAGTTCCTAACCGCCTATCTACAAAGATGTGGCGGTTTTATTTTAAACTATTCTAACCAATATTTTCCAAGTGGGAAATTTTTCATTGCCTTGGCATTTAGGGATTGCTATGCTTATTAATAATGATTACCAATACTACTCATCCAAATCCCGATAACAGCCCAATGGCGAAATTCTTCAAGATTTTTTTTAGCTTGCTAGGCATCATTTTGGTTAGGATTTTATTGGAAAACTTTTCCAGTCCGCATGCTTCGGGAAATTTTACCTCCCTGGCCACAACCTTCATTCATTATCCTTTCCTATATTTAAGCGTCTTATTTGGCATTATCTTAATAATTTGGGCTTTAACTAAAAAACCCATCCTGGATTTGCTGGATTTAGGCGTAAAGGTTTTACCCATCATTTGGCTGGCTCCAATTATTGACTTGATATTTTTTGGCCCGGGCAATACCCAAATGTCTTACCTTTTTAATTCACCCGGGGAATTGCTTAAAAATTTCTTCAGTTTTTTTGGCCCAATTTCCCAGCAGCATTTAACTTTGGGTATCCGCATAGAAATTTTGGTTTTACTGATTGGCATTCTGGTCTTTGTTTATAAACATACAAAAAAATTAAGCAAGGTTATACTGGCCGGTGTTTTCAGCTACTTAATGGTTTTTTTTATTGACGCTTTCCCCAGCCTGCTTTTATTGGCCAATCGCCGGGGCTTCCAATACCAAAATATCCAAGATTTTTTTGCCAACATCTTCAATTTCAGCTGGTTGAATACCGTACCTTTGGTCTTCAAGATCGATCCGGCTTTTAAGTTTGAGGAGCAATTTAATATCCTTATTTCCAGCTGTTTTTTCCTGATAATCTTGTTTGAATTATTTATCCTCTTTGCCGTTATTAACCGGAAAGTTTGGCTGGCTTGGCTCAAAAATTTCCGCTGGGAAAGGACGCTGTATTATTTTGGTTTTGGAATTTTGGGCCTAGGAATAAGCGCTAAATCTTTTCCCGCATTAAACTTTTCAAACTTTCAAAACATTGTTAGCCTGATGATTTTCTTTATACTTATTGCTTTAAGTTTTGCTTTGGCAGTAATTGTGAATGATGTTGAAGATATTAATATCGACACGGTCTCTAATCATAGCCGGCCTTTAATAACCGGCGTTTTGTCTATGCCAACAACAAAGCTTGTTGGTATTGTGATTTTATTGCTGATTTTATATGGCGCATTATTATTGCCTTATAATCTGTTCATTTTTTTCCTGCTTTTCCAAATTAGTTTTTTCCTGTATTCAGTCCCGCCCTTAAAACTTAAAAGGCATTTTTTAAGCTCCTCAATATCGCAAGCTTTTAATGCCTTGCTTATGACTTTGAGCGGCTTTTTTCTGTTAGCTCCAGACCAAAAACTCCTAGCCTTTCCGAGCAAATACCTTTGGCTAATCCTCATAGGCATTTTTATTTTTTCAAATATCAAGGATTTTAAAGATTATGCAGGCGATAAACTTGCCGATATTAAGACCTTGCCCGTTGTTTTTGGTCTGGAAAAAAGCAAGTTAATCCTTTCAGCCGCTTCCTTGATTTTTTTAATTATCATGCCGATCATCTTAAAAAATAACAGCCTATTGATAATTTCAATTGCAACCGCTGGCCTGGTTTGGTATTTTTTAAATCGTAAAATTTATAAAGAAATTTACTTATTTTTAGTCTTCTTTGTTTACCTAGGCGTGTTCACGTTTTTAGTATAATAAAACCCGGGTATTTAACCCGAGCTTTATTTTTTATTTCACTATATTACTTAGTCCTGCCAAAAAACCCTGGTGGCCGCCAACTTTTTAGTTGAGGAAGTATAAGCTCCTAAGACTTTTAATTTGTCACCGACCGCAATATCGGTAAAGGCTTTTACGGTTTCATGATCATAATACTTTGTGCTGGTAGAGGTGGTAACGGTAATGTCGCCGTATTTTTTGCTGTTTATCCGTAAGACAAAAGTCCCGGCTACAGCGTCAATAGATTTGACCGTGCCTTTAAAGTCCGAATATTTGACTGAGATTGAAGTATTCCTAACCATTAAAGCATTGAGGGTGTTGGTTTCAGCCAAAGAACCGTGGGCTTCAATCTTGTCGCCGACAAGGAATTCCTCGATAGTGGCTTTGCCTAAAAACTTCCGGAACAGCTTAGTGGTAGAAGTGACGTTTACCGTCCAAGTTTGCTTATTCTTCAAAGCCACCGTCAAAGTTGCGGGCAAACCACCGTCAGTCAAGGTAATTCCAGAAATCGTGCCGGAAATTGATTTAGTATAGACGATAATCCGATCAGCCATGATTTCTTTGGTGGTTGTACGCCAAATACCAATAACCTTGGTCTTTTCTTTAGCGACTAAATCCGTGCATTTTATTTTCAGGCCATTGCGGATAATTTTTGTTGAACTGTTCACGATTACTGTTTGTTGCTCCCGGTCGGTTGGTTTAAAAGTAAATTTATTGTTTGTACAGTCTAAAGCAACAATATAACCTTTGAAATTCCCGCCGATCCTCTGGACTGAAAGGTCTTTAATGGTTGTTGCATCAATGGTATTTGTGGCTGCGTCAGATAATTTTCCAGTTACCTGAATAATGTCGCCAACAATAAATTCCGATAAGTCTGAACTGCCATTATATTTCCTGACAATTTTTGTAGTTGAAGCAATATTTACTGTGTAAGTAGTGGCGCCTGAAGTCATGGTTATGACTGCTGGCAGGGTGGTGCCGCTGATGGCGGTGATTGTACCTTGGACCTTGATGGCATTGGTTGTGGTTGCGGCTTCGGCAGTATTGGCTTTTACGCCAATCACAAAAGCGGCAATCAGCGCCATAGCGCCAATGCTGGTATAAAGCTTGATTTTGCTCATAGGCTTTTTTGGGTTAATAATGAGGTGAAATCATTATATCAGACCAGTTTTAGAACACAAATTTTTTAATTTAACGTCAATTTCTGCTTATAGTTATCGTTGCAGGTTTTTGGTATAGAACTCCATAGCGTTAAGGGGTGTGGTTTTATGGAATTCTTTATCTATGAGCAAATACCACAACCATACTGATGTCTACAATTAAAACTTGTGGCCACAACTTCTTTAAGATATCTCTTCCCGTTTTTCCTTTAAGAAATTCAGCCATTCATCCACGGTTTCGACGAAGATTTTAAATGGCGCTTCAATAATAAAATCAAGAATAAAAATGAATAAGTTGAATTTTGGGATTTTTTTGGAAAACCATTGGCCAACCTTCAAGATCGGCAGGGAAATAAAGCTTAAAAGCAAAAGGAATAAATTTTCCCTCTTGTCCAAAATCGTCAATTCCTTGACTACCTGCCGGATGCGCATGCCAAACAAGCTGATGACCGATAAGAAGAAAAGGAAAATGATGATGCTTACCCAATTGAAATAAAATTTATGTAAGAGCAAGGCCAAACCGCCGAAAATTAACACAAAGGTTGCTAGGTAAGCCAGGTTAAAAGCAAAAGTCCTTAATTTTCTCCTTGGCCGGGGCTTGATTTTTTTTGCGAAAATTACCCTGGGCCGAGAAGGATTGATTATTTCTTGGACTGCTTGGATAACTAACTCCGTATTTTTTTTGCCAGGCACCCTGGCGGTCAAACCAATGAATGACATTAACAGGGGATGGAAAAGACCGTTAACGTAAAGCGGGACAAAATTACTGAGCTTTAAGACGTAAACTTCATAAGGCAGTTCCAGGACCAGGGCTAAAAGCATTTTAGTGATGAAAATATAAATAATGCTTCGGATGGTTGTCCGCCTGAGCCTGGAACCGGCAAATTTTATCCGATTTTTCATGGCTTTTTCAGTAGCCTCGGCCAAAGTCTGCGGACTGGTCAATAAAAGCCTGACTTCTTGAGGTTTATCCTTAAAGACATCAGCTAAAACCAAAAACGGAATGGTGTATTGCCGGCAAATGACCATCAGCCTTTCGGAAAGCGGATGATGGATCCTTTTTTCTATGGTTTCGACAAAATTTCCAAAATTTTGCCTGACCTGCTCAGTCACGGCATGGTCTGGGTTTTGCCAATTTGGGTAAGCCCACCGGAAAAGGTGGTAGCGTAAAATTGCGTCATCGGATTTTATCAAAGCCCGATGGATGGCCAAATAAACCAAGATATCCTGTTCTTGGCCGGCTGGCACGTTTTCCGGCAAAATCAAGTTATTCCTGATGGTGGCATACATTAATTCCACCAAGGCGTCTTCCCGGATGCTGGGATTTAGCCGTTCTTCAATATCCGCCGAAGCCACGCTGATCACCCAATGGATTAATTTCCGGTCATCCGGGTCTGTGCGCCGCAATTTTAAATGGTCCAAAAGCGCCAAGTACCGGTCGATATAGTTTTGGACAATGCCGATGATAACTTCGGGCAAGGCGTTATTGGGTAAATACCGGGCGCGGATTAATTCATAGATCAATAACCTGGCATCAATGATGTTCCGGTTTTCCAACAAAATTTTCCGGCGCAAAATCCGCTCAATGCTGTTCCGCCGCAACAAATGCTCTTCCTGGAATTCAATTGAGTTTCTTAATTTTTCATAAACCCAAGCCACGCGGCCAATGACCTCGTTTAATTTGATTCTGGGCACGCCTGGCGGGGCTTCCAAATTCGGCACAGGCTCTTCAAAAGCCTTAATGACTTTTTGCATGCTTTTTGGGAAATCTGAAATTTCTGCCATAGGTTTATGGGTATATCATAGCAAAATTAAATAATTCCTGACATTACATAATTTTATTACTTATGTCAAGGCATTAACCTAAAAGTATTGCATCAATCGCTTGACAGAACCTAAGAGCGGTAATAAGCTCATTTAAAATCAAAACCGTTTTTTTGAAAGGAGGATTTACTTGAAAAAGGTAAAAATTGCTTTTTATGGCCTGCCTGATTGTTATAAAGGATATATAAGAGCCGTAAGACGAACTCGCCAATTTACTGTTGAGGTTTTTCAGGATTTGCCAGAAGGTGCTTCCTTAAGCGGTCCTAACGGTCCGCTGAGTCAAATATCCAAATTTAATCCCCATATTTTGGTGATCAGGCATCCGGGAGACGCAAAGGGCTTGCGTTTGGCTAGATTGTTCAACCGCCATAATCATTTTTTGTTGGTGGTGCTGTCTGTTTTCGCGGAAGACCAACACACGGTTGCAACCCTTAAAAAAGCTGGGGTTCGCGAATGGCAAATCTTCACTACGGCAATTACTGACAAATCATTCGCCGAAAGAATGGTCGATTTCAAAAAAAAGCACATCATCAAGTAATCAGCAAAGTCGATTTTTCAAATCCGCCAGCCATGTGTTGGTGGATTTTTTTGTATTATCAATTCATTTATTAAACGTATTATCTTAATAATCCCCAAGGCATTTTAAGAACCGATCTCCTGGATTCGGTTTTCCAAGGGCTCTTGGTCATAAAAATCGCAGATAACGGATATAGCCTTGCGCAAATTTATGCCCTGGGTTAAGATGCACAGAACAAAAATTGACCCTTTAATACGGAGGTTTTGATGCGTAGAGTAACGTGTTTAAGCATGGCGTTATTCCTGACGCTGTTTTCATTCGGTTTTTCCAGTATTTTCGCCGCGGATCAAGATCCGGGTTGGAGTTTTGGCGCCCGAGCAGGCTACAGTTCCAACCCTAACCAATTCACCATTGGTTTGCAGAGTATGCTTGGATACTGGAAATTTGTCCGCTTCACGCCCAGCGCCGATGTCGGGTTTGGAGATGGTTTGACCTCGGTCTTGGTCAACGCTGACTTTAGAGTTTCCCTTGCCCTACCCAGAAGCAACTCGGATTTATATATTGGATTGGGGCCATCGTTGGCCTTGTTCAAGTACAAATCAGGCAACAGCGATACGGAAATCGGCATTTCGGTCCTCGGTGGCATTACCCTGCCGCTCGGGGATTCTCACCGGTATAGCCTTGAAGCTCGGTACGGCATTGGTGATATGCCGGACTTCAAAATCCTGCTCGGCGTCTATTTCGGTGGCCGGGATAAGCCGGGCTATCGACATTAGCAATATTGCAGGTTCAATCCCGTTAATCTTCCAGATTAGCGGGATTTTCTTTTTAATAAAAATGGGAAAAAGCTGGTTTAGTACCAGTTAAGAGGTAAGCGGGGGTGGCCATCGCCCGCCTTGACTCGCACATAATTTTAAAATTATTATTCAGGTAATAAATCAATTATTTTCCTAACCGTTTATTAATAATAGCTTCCACTCCCTCAGTAATATTTTTGATTAAATACGGCCACCAGCCTAAAACGCCAAAAAGGAATGCAATTCCTAAAATAAAATCGCCGAGAGAAAGTACTGCCGTTTGATGTATGTAGGGCCATCTTACTTTAATAAAATAATAACCAATAACTGCTGAAAAAAAGTAACCGACAAAATGGCGATATATTTCAAAAAACCTGAAAATCTTGGGGTGATTCTTTATGTCTCCAACTCCCCTTCTATATGCGGCAACATAACTTAATATTCCTAATATTAGACTTACCGCACATAATATAATCCAAACAAATATATTGTTCATAATTGCACATTTAATTTGATAATTTGTCTATATCATAGAATACCACCTTGGGGTGGCCATCGCCCGCCTTGACTCGCACGCTCGTCGGGTGAGGCTGGGGGATCTCCCGCCATCCGGCGCCTGCCCGCCGCACGAGGCTTCGGTAGGCGGGGGATCCGCATTATTTTTTTTGTGGCGGAGAACCCGAGATAAAGCATGCCCCGAACCCAAGGTGGTTCGGGGGCTCCATCCCGTACTATTCGCGAGGCTCAAGTACGGGACAGGCAAGCCTCTGATATTCCCTGCGGTGGCAACCACCTTGGGGTGGCCATCGGCCCCGCCACTTGGGCGGGGTCTCGTTTTTTACTTTTATTTTGTTCTCGAGGATCTGCTGTTATTCCCAACCCGAACCATATGTTTTGGTTGCTGTGCATGGGGGTGGCCATCGGGGATCGAACCCGAGATAAAGGCTCCACAAGCCTCTGTGTTACCACTACACCATGGCCACCCCCATGCACAGCATTACTCAATATTATAAATGATAATTGAAAATTAAACTTACCTTTGTGGTTTTTTACAAGAGATACAGACTTGCCTCTGCCTGCCCTCGCACTCGAACGAAGTGAGTAGTGCGGGGTGTTACCACTACACCATGGCCACCGCAGGGAATATCAATTATTTTATTCTCTATTGACACCCATCACGCATTAGATATTCAAACATATCACTAAAGCTTTCGAATACTAATAAATTACCAGGAATTGGTCAATAATAAAAGTTAAATTTATAAATAAAGGCCTGAACGAAAATTCGTCCAGGCCTTTGGAAATAGCCAGCTATTTGTGAGGTATTACCCCATTTTTTTCGGAAGGTATGCCTCTTTTGACCCTTCTTATAAAAGCCCTTCTAGCCTTGAGTTCGCGTTTCAAGTAAATACGCGTTTTTTCGGGATCAACCTTTTCACCGCAGGTGAAAACGTCCACAGCCGCGTAGCCGTACTCAGGCCAGCTATGGAATGAGAAGTGTGATTCTGCGAGTAAAAAAACACCCGAAACGCCGTGGGGAGCAAACTTATGAAAACGATCCCCGACAATTGTGGCTCCAGATTCCAGAACCGCTTGCCGACACATCCGCTTAATTGCCCGAAGATTGTTAAGCAACTTCGGGTCACAACCAATGAATTCAATAAGCAAATGTCTGCCTAGCTGTTTGATTTTCAAAGCTCGGCCCTCCTTCCTTTTGATTTTTTGAAAAGAGAAAAGGGTTAACTATTTTTTTATGTCTTTAATGCTAATACATTTTCAAAAAAACACAATAGCTTTGTGATTGGATATTTGCATATATTTTTTGGGAAAACGGCACGTTTGTGAAACCTGACCTCACGAATGTGGATCGCACGACCCCGAGCGGAGTCGAGGGGGAGGAGCACGCATTCGTGAGGAAAAGCGGCACACGAACGAAAATCTTCCTGGGGGCCCCACGCGGCGGAACTGGCGCGTGGGGAAAGCGGCATGCGAGCAGAGGGTGCAGTGGGGCAACAAATGTTGCCACACGAAACCCGTCGCTCGCAATGACGCGTGGTGGACCGTGCCGGATTCGAACCGGCGACCTCCGCGTTGCAAACGCGGCGCTCTACCAGCTAAGCTAACGGCCCATAAAAATTATTTTTCAATTTCTATAATCCTTCACTTTGCGGCTGTTCTATATCAGTAGGACCACTGGGAGTGAAAACTTTCTTCGCACCTTTAGACAAGCCACCGCCCATTAAAAGAAAAGCTCCGATTATCAAAACTACACCAATTAACTTATACAACAAGCGCGTCCCGCCATCCATACCCAAATGCTGTTCGGCCCAATCAATCCGGCCCAGATTGTTCATAAGCCAATCTGACTTCCAGATGATTACAAAGCCTATGCCTATTAAAATGATGCCGACGAAATATTTCATAAATTTATGATAACATTTTTATTCATTTGGGGTCCCCATCTCGCCAAAGGCGGATGGGGTAAGCGGTACGCTTGCAGAATCCAACCGGGGTCCCCGTTTTATCTATAGATAAAACGGGGCAAGCGAGCTGCGCCTGGAACCTGTAGTGAACAAGCTTGCGCGTTCACGAAAGGTGAAAGGCGCGTGCGCGCGTGGTGGGCAACGTAGGATTCGAACCTACGACCTCTTCGGTGTAAACGAAGCGCTCTAACCAACTGAGCTAGTTGCCCCTGGTGCCCTCAGCAGGAATCTCCGCCTCGTGCCAGAGGCAGATGCGCCTTTGGTGCAAGAGGCGGATCCGCCTCTAAAATCTTTCGGTGGCGGAGAACCTGTAAGGGGAAAATTGTTAATAATTCTCTTGGTGTCCCCAGGAAGAATCGAACTTCCATCTAGAGCTTAGAAGGCTCTCGTTCTATCCGTTGAACTATAGGGACAAATTTTCAATCTGAATTCGAATAGTAATTAATTCTTGAACCTAGGTCAATCCTCTTTGTCTTTTCTTCTTCTGGCATGGAAAGCCTTATAAACTTCCCTTAGCTGCTGATTGGTGACGTGCGTGTAAATTTGCGTGGTTGTTATGGAAGCGTGGCCCAACATGGATTGGACTGAACGGATGTCTGCGCCATTGATTAATAAATCCGTGGCATAAGAATGGCGCAAGGTATGCGGGGTGACCCTTTTGGTTATGCCCGCGGCTTTGGCATAATATTGGACAATCCTTTGGATTGACCTGGGAGTCAAAGGTTTTAAATGTTCGGCCGATCTTTTAATGGCCCGGTCATGCCGCAAAAACATCCAGGGCTCTTGGTCATTCCGATTATTCAAATATTCGCCCAAAAAATGCCTGGACGTATGGGAAAGAAAAACTACCCGCAATTTTCCACCCTTGCCTCGGACCGTGAATTCCTCTTTTTCCAAATTCACGTTTTCTTTTTTTAAACCCGCCAATTCGGAAACCCGCAAGCCCGTGGAAAAAAGCATTTCCAAAATTGCCTTGTCCCGGAACTTAACCAAATTATGTTCATTGGTTTTTAAAGGCGCTTCTAAAAATCTTTCCAAATCTGCTCCTTCTAAAAAATTTACCTGCCGTTCAGGCTGCTTAGCTAGTTCCACCTTTTCCGGAGCCAAAGCTTTAACATCCCGTTTGGATAAATACTTCAAAAAAGAACGCAGAGCAATCAAGTGGTAATTCCGAGTGGAAGCTTTTAAGGCTTCTTTTTGCTGATTGAGTAGACGATTTAAATACAAACGGTATTGCCTGACCTTTTCTGAGGTGATGTCTTGAGGATCTTTTAGGTTGCCCCAGCTCATGAAGCGCCTCAAGTAAAAATCGTAATTCTTCACAGTCAAAGGCGAGACATTTTTTTCAATCTCCAAATAAGTCAAAAAGTCGTTTAAGAGTTTAGCAAGGGAATTAGCCATCGCGGATATTATACGACACTTTTTTTAAAAAACATAATCCTTGACTTTAGCTAGGCAGAAAGGTAATTTCTTTTTAGAAAATCAAAGCTAAAAGCTATTTGAAAAATAATAAACAAAAGTAGAAAGGTGGGAAAAACGGTGAATATGTTAGTAATTGCTCATCAAGGCGCTTCTGGTTATAGACCGGGAAACACCCTGGCGGCTTTTACTTTGGCCGTACAATTAGGCGCCGACATGATCGAACTTGATGTCCAAGCTACTGCTGACGGCAAATTAGCCGTGATTCATGATGCCAGCGTCGACCGGACCTCAAACGGCCTAGGCGACGTTTCCAGTCTGACTCTTGCTCAAATCCAGCAGTTCAAGATCCAAGACAGCCAAGGGGAATGGGTGCCTGCCTTGGATGAAGTCTTGGAAATTCTGGCTGGCAGTTGCATAACGCTGAATGTCGAATTAAAAAGTCGCGGGACTGGCGCTATGCTGGCCGAAAAACTTTCTCAGCTTGACGCAACCATGCGCGCTGACTGGAAAGCCGAAGATATTCTGGTAACCTCTACAAGTTTCCAGGAAATCGCCGCTTTTCATCGGCTAAGACCGGATATCCAAATTGGCCTTATTATTTACCAATGGCCGCTGAGTCTTAAAGCTTACCAGGGCCTGGGTCTCAGTTATTTGATTGCGTCCAAAAAGATGGTCAATCAGCAACAAGTGCTTTTGGCTCATGCCCAAGGTTTCAAATTTTTAGTTTCAGTGGTTAATGAACAGGCGGAAATCCGGGAATTCATCAATATGGGAGTTGATGGCATATTTTCAGATTTCCCCGACCGGGTGCGTTTGGAAATGACATTGGTTAAGGCTTAATGCAATTAAAAATAAGGAGGACATTCATGGAGAAAGTTCTTTGGATAATTGGAATAGCAGCACTGTGGGCAAGCTTCATCGTTCTCGCCAGGAGATACATCAGAAAGTACGATTATCGCAAAAGCGACAAGGCAACTTATTTTGCGGTAATCGGAAGTTTTGTCTGCTGGGGAGCTACCGGGTATGGTATAGGGCGGATCATCGACCCAATCCTTGCTACGACCATGGGAGTAACATCCTCTGTTTTTCTTGGCACATTACAGGGGCTCAGCCTCCTCGTCTACATCAATTTCAGGAAAAAAAGTTGATTGCGTAGTCCAAAACCTACAAAAAAGCCTGCAAAGTAGTTTTTATACGAACCGCGGGCTTTTAAATATGTTTTTGCAAGCTTCGCTTCCCGAATCCTTGTTACTTTTTGCCCATACTAAAACCTCTTTGCGTATAACATCAGAAGATCTTATATATGGGGTTGACAAATATTTTAAACCGTGTATACTGGATTATTCATCAGCTCTCGAATTAATTTTTTGGCTGGTGATTCACCTCAAAACGCGGAGGAATTCTATGAGGGCACTTCGAAGGTGTCGGCAACACATTGATTTGATGGGAAACAACACAAACACCGGCAACACCAACCGCGCCGCCTGATCGGCTCGGTCGGCGACGCCAAGTTCTGGCCAGATGCCCAAAAGTTTCGGGTTAAGTAAAATCCCCGATTAAGGGCGACCAGAATAGGCGAAGCCAAAGAAGAAGCTGACTCTAACGTAGAGCCAGTGACAACGGTGAGCCAAGCAAACTTGGTTTACCACAAAACCTTAGTCGAAAGTGTCGGGGTTGAAACTGCAACCAACTTCCCCACACTAAAAATACCGCGGAAAGCTAAAGGTTGCACATAGGAGGTGGTGCGTTTGGTTGTCTATGCTTAAGGGCTTAAAAAGCCCTTGGCTGCCAAGGGTCAGTAAAAACCCCGTCTAATAAGTCAAGACACGCGCTCGTAGTCCTACGGGACTGCGGGGAAACAGAAGGGCACCTGCGCGCCAAAAAAACGGCTGGAGGTTAAATGCAGCTGAAAACCGGCATTTAACTCCCCTGATGAGGACTGGTATAGGGAAAACCTGCCAGATAATCAGGGGACAAGGTCGCTAAAATTGATTTTTGCCCCGGGCAGACCATTGCTCGGGGCGATTTTTTTATTTAAACAATATCTTGACAAAAAACCTGATTAAACTTATAATCTTTTCACTCATTCATTAAGGTACGATTGCTTGGATTTTGGACCAATCCTTAATCTCGGCCATCGCGAAAGGAAAAACTATGTTAGACAAGACTGCAAAAGACAGGGTTATTAAAAAGTTCAAAACCCACGATGGCGACACTGGTTCACCCGAAGTCCAGGTGGCAATTTTGTCATACGAAATAGACCAATTAGCCGGCCATTTAAAAGCCCACAAGAAAGATTTTTCTTCCCGCCGGGGCTTGCTGAAAAAAGTCGGGCAAAGGCGCAGATTATTGACTTATTTGCAGCGCGAAGACAATACCCGCTTTGAAGCTTTGACCAAAAAACTTAAACTGAAAAGTGAAACCTATATTATTCCAACCGCTCCCGCCGAATGATTTCTAATGCCGAACAAAGGATCGGCGTCTTCGTCGACCTCTCAAACCTTTACCACACTGCCCAGCGCATCCATGGCGCTCGGCCAAATTTTGGCAGTATTCTGGAAAATGCAGTTGGCGGGAGAAAACTTATCCGGGCTTTTGCCTATGGCATTGCCACGCCCACTTCTGAAGAAGAAAAATTCCTGGCGAATTTAACCAAAGTTGGCTTTGAATTAAGGATGAAGGATCTGCAGGTTTTTGCTGACGGCACCAAAAAAGGCGATTGGGACGTAGGCATTACTATTGATGCCTTGCGCTATGCCAAAAAACTGGATGTCGTGGTCTTAGTTACGGGTGATGGGGATTTCGTGCCTTTGGTCCAAGCCCTGCAGCACGAAGGCGTCAGGGTGGAAGGCATGGCTTTTGGCGAAAGTTCTTCAGCTAAATTAAAAGAGGCCGTGGATTTGTTCACCGACCTTTCCAAAGACAAAAGAAAATTCCTGATTCCCAGCCGCTTGGCGCAAATGAGCCGCATTCGGATTACGCGCCGATAAATTTATTCATTAAGTTATTTTTAATTAATCACCCTGGCATTGGTTTACTAGTTCTCAGTCAAAGCTTCATTGATTTTTCATCACGGGACTCTGACTGCTAACTTAGGGACTCATGCAGGGCAGAAAAGATATGTCTGATATAAAAACATTTTCCGCCGAGATTGGCGGGAAAACCCTAACCATAGAAACGGGTAAATATGCGGGTCTGGCCAATGCCGCCTGCACAGTTCGCTATGGCGATACCATGGTCTTAGCCGCGGTGGTGCTTTCCAACACCATTCGGGAAGGCATTGATTTCTTCCCACTCATGGTTGAGTACGAAGAACGCTTGTATGCCGCCGGCAAAATTAAAGGCTCCCGCTTTATCAAACGGGAAGGCCGGCCGACTGATGAAGCCGTGCTGACCGGCCGCATGATTGATAGATCAATTCGGCCCTTGTTTGACGACCGCATGCGAAATGATGTGCAAGTCAGTATTTTAGTCTTGTCAGTGGACCAAGAAAATGATCCTGACATCCCTTCCTTAATTGGCGCAGCCACGGTTTTAACCATGTCGGAAATACCTTGGAACGGCCCGATTGCTGGCGTTCGCGTTGGCCAGATTGGCGGCGAATGGGTTTTGAACCCGACGACTGAAGCTCGCGAAAAAAGCGACTTGGATTTAATCTTGGCTGGCAGCGCCGAAAAAGCCGTCATGATTGAAGCTGGCGCCAAACAAGTTAAAGAAGAAACCATTTTGGAAGCCGTTAAATTCGGGCAAAAGCATATCAAAAAAATTGTCGATTTGATTAATGAAGTGGTTAAAGCCACAGGCAAAGAAAAAATTAATCCCATGTCTAATGCTGAAGCCGATGAAGAACGGGAAAAGGTTAAAGCCAAAGTCGAAGCATTCTTGACCAAAGAAAAGCGCAACAGCATTTTTGCCAGCACGGTTAAGAAAGACCAAAAAGCCGTGATCGAAACTTTGACCAAGGAATTGGACGAACAATTAAAAGCCGATAACGAAGTTTCTAAAGACATGAGGTTGGCTGGCATAACCATGCTTTCCGAAATGATTGATCATGCAGCTTTGACTTATGTTTTGGAAACCGGCAAAAGAGTTGACGGCCGGGCTTATGATGAAATCCGTCCGCTTTCAGCAGAAGTGGCATTTATCCCCCGCACTCATGGTTCAGGCTTGTTCCAACGCGGTGAAACCCAAGTGCTTTCAACTATTACTTTGGGCTCGCCCGGTGATGAACAGACTTTGGATGGCATGGAAGAGACTGGCAAGAAACGTTACATGCACCATTATAATTTCCCGCCATATTCCGTTGGCGAAGCCAAACCCAATCGCGGGCCTGGCCGAAGAGAAATTGGCCATGGCGCTTTGGCTGAACGCGCTTTGGAACCCGTCTTGCCGCCTAAAGAAACCTTCCCATATACCATTCGCGTGGTCTCTGAAGTTTTGGCTTCCAATGGTTCCACTTCCCAAGCTTCGGCTTGCGGTTCAACCTTGGCCCTGATGGATGCGGGCGTGCCGATTATTGAACCAGTCGCTGGCATTGCCATGGGCTTGCTGGTTGACCCGAACAAACCTGAAAATTATAAAGTCATTACTGATATCCAAGGCATTGAAGATCATTCCGGCGGCATGGATTTTAAAGTCGCTGGCACCAAGAATGGCGTCACCGCCATGCAAGTTGACATCAAGGTTGATGGTTTGACCATGGCTATGGTGGAAGAAGCCTTGGCTGGCGCTAAAAAAGCCAGGTTGAAAATTCTGGAAGTTATGAAAGGCGCCATTGCCGAACCACGCAAAGAACTTTCACCATACGCACCCAGGATTACCACTTTGCAAATCAACCCAGAACTTATTCGCGAAGTTATTGGCAAAGGCGGGGAAACCATTAACAAGATTATTGATGAGTGCGGCGGGGCAGATGTTATCAAGATTGATATTGAAGAAAGCGGCTTGATCTTCATTACCTGCACCAGCGCGGAAATGGCCACCAAGGCTGAAGACTGGATCAAGAACATCACTCGCGAAATGCAACCAGGTGAAATTATTGAAGGGACAGTCACCCAAATCATGAAAGACCGAAATTCTGGGGCGGAAATCGGCGCCATTGTTGAACTGGCTCCAGGCAAAGACGGTATGGTCCACATTTCAGAATTTGCCAGCGCCCGCATTCGCGCGGTCTCTGATGTCGTCCAGGTTGGCCAGAAATTGAAAGTTAAAGTCATGGAGGTTGATAAAGAACGCGGCCGCATTAGCTTGTCAGTAAAAGCTTTAGGCGCGGACAGTGATCTGGTCATTCCTGATTCTGCTATTGATAACAGCCCGCAACGAGAAAATGGTTTCCATGGCGGCAACCGCAGATTTTCTGGCCCGCCACCCCATGGCCGCGGCGGTCGGGAAAGATTCTAAGAGTTAAAAAGTCCTCGTGAGAACGAGGACTTTTTGGTTGCTTTTTTATTGTCATTGCGAGGACCTGCCGTAGGCAGGGACACAACAATCTTGCTGTTTAAGTAAAGGGAGTAGAGACTTAAGTCTCTTAGTAATAACAAATCAGAAGCTGAAGCTTCTACTCCGATTTTTTCACATCTTGACGCTCCAAATACCATAGAGTAGGCTTTTATAAAACAAAACTAAACTCAAAATTGTGAGGAGAGTATGAAAGACTTAAAAATGCGCATTAAGGTTGGCATAGCCGGACTAATTGTTTTCACAATCGGTGTTGCTTATGGCCTAACCTATCATTGGCTCGCTGATAACACAACGTATATCCCCCTTCTGTTATTTGGCGTTGCTTTAGCCATGTTTGGCTGGGTGATATTCGGAACAGCGAAATCCCCCTCAAGGATTATGCCGTGGATGTTGGGGTGCGAATTGTTAAAAGTATTTGGTATCATTGCCTTTATGGTGTTTCTAGTCTGGATAATAATGATCAACCTTCACCTACCGCTTCGACCGATTGTTGATGGGGTATACGATTTAATCATCACTGCCGTGTTGATAACCGGGATAATAATATACGCGTGGCTTAGCGCGGTATTCATAGATTATGCCCGATCAAAAATTCAGAAATCTACGCTTTGTGCATACCTGCTCAACATCTAAACGCGCCTTTAAACCCGTCTGCAATATGGCGGGTTTTTCTTATCCTAAACCCACACCCCCTCTCCCTTTGGGAGAGGGCGGGGGTGAGGGGTTAGATTAAATAAAGCAAGTTAGCGTCAGGGGTTTGGGGATTTTTGCTGAGCCGTTCCCAATTAGCACTGATAATCCTAGTTTTGAGCGAATCAAAAATCCCCAATTTTCTAATATACCTTTACCCTTTCTGAAACCAGAAAGGGTAATCAAAACGTGGATGTCCAAGAAAACAGAATAATCATTATTTCGTATCCCGTAAGAACGGGAGATTCTTCCCCTTCGACTCGCTACACTCGCTCAGGGTTCAGAATGACAGATTAATATTTTCTAGCTATATTTAGCTTATGAATATTGAAAAATATTTAAGAAAAGAAGTACGGGTAGTAATCGACCGACCAATTGGTTCCAAACATCCTGACTTTGATCTGATTTATCCTCTTAATTATGGTTATATATCCGGTGCAAGTTCTGAAATTGATAATGAGCCCATTGATGCTTATGTACTTGGGCCGAAAGAACCATTAAAGAAATTCACCGGTAAGGTCATCGCTATTGTAAAAAGAGTCGGTGATGAAGAAAAACTGGTTGTTGCTAATGAAAATTTTACACAAGAATCAATTGAACAGCTTATAGAATTTCAAGAAAAATATTTTAAACACGATTTAATTATCTTATAGAAATGCTTTTCAACTTCCTCATTGTCATCCTCGGCCTTTGTCTGTTTGAAATCATCAGCAGCATAGATAATGCCGTGGTTAACGCCCATGTCTTAAAAACCGTTTCAGAAAAATATCGGAAAATCTTTTTAACCTGGGGTTTAATCTTTGCCGTCTTTATTGTCCGCGGAATTTTGCCATTCGTCATTGTCTGGTTGGCAAACCCCGACCTTTCCGTGGTCCAAGTTTTCACGGCCGCGTTTTCCAGTAACAAAGACATTGAAACTTATTTAAACCAGTCCAAACCATTTTTGCTTTTAGGTGGCGGCATGTATTTAATCTTGGTTTTTTTGGGCTGGCTTTTTTTGGAAGAAAAAAAATATGCCTTTTTGGTGGAACATTTCATCCATAAGCAATCAATGTGGTTTTACGCTGTAACTTCAATTTTTTTCACGCTTATAATTTATTTTTCCGTCAAAACCGATTCCATGCTGGCCTTAGCCGCTTCCATCGGCACGACCTTGTTCTTTGTGACAGATGGCTTTAAGAAAAACGCGGAAGAAAAAGAAAAACAATTGACCAGCAGCCATATGAGCGCCTGGAGCAAATTGCTGTATTTGGAAATTCTGGACATGTCTTTTTCCATTGACGGCGTAATTGGCGCTTTTGCCTTCACCCTGTCAATTCCCCTGATTATTATCGGCAATGGCATTGGCGCTTTTGTGGTCAGGGAATTCACCATCCGGGGTTTGAACCTGATCAACCGTTTTGCCTATTTAAAAAACGGCGCCATGTATTCAATTGGCATGTTAGGCGCAATTATGGTCTTAGAAAGTTTTGGTCAGGAATTTCCTTTCTGGTTAGCGCCTGTAAATACCTTTGCACTCCTTGGCATCTTCCTTTTTCTCTCCTACCGGGAAGTTCAAGATGCTAAAAAGAAAAAACTATCCGTAAAAATATGATCATCACTATCAATGGCATGCCAGGTTCAGGTAAATCCACTATTGCCAAGCGCTTAGGCAAGATCTTGCATTGCCCAACCCTGGACGTGGGCAGCTTAAGAAGGCAAGTAGCCTTGAAAAAGGGCATGACTTTAGCTGAATTTAATAAATGGTCAGAAAAAAATCCCAAATTCGGGGATCAGTACTTTGACGAGTTGTTGACCAAGACGGCTCATGCCAAAAAAAACATCATTATCAGTGGCCGCATGGCTTTTTATTTCTTACCCGAGAGTTTTAAAGTCTTCTTTAACGTGTCTTTCCCTGAAGGCGCCAGGAGGATCAAACAAAGCCTACACTTGGACAGGAATGAAGATAATAACCTGACTTCAATCGCGGTTATAATCGCCAGCATGAAGAAAAGAATCGCTTCTGACACCAAGCGCTATAAAAAGCTTTACCGAGTAAACATCTTCCAACCAAGTAATTACGATTATGTCCTGGACACCTCCCGAATCCCCATCCCCAAGGTAACCAACAAGGTTAAAAGCGCTTTCCATAATTGGCAAAAGACCCAAAAATAATTCTTGGCTAATCTTAGCCAAGACAGATTGTTGACACCCAGTCAAAACCGTGATATACTATGGCTAGAAATAATAAAAAATGCTCTTTAAACAAGCAAACTACTCTTGTTGATTGAGAAGTGGCAACAGCTGGCATTAGTCTAACGCGTTATTAAGCTTCTGTTCTACTGCTCGTCATAGGCAACCATGAGCCTGTCTGAAAAACAAAAATCCAGGGGATTATAAAAAATCACTGGAACTAAAAGGTTAACCTTTAAGCCTTTATTGGTGAGAGGTATAACCACAAGAGTGGTAGTCATTATTCTCCGCAGAATTCATGGCTAACGGAGAATGCAAAGTTTAATTAGGTTGATGGCAATCGCTGCAGGGTTTAGGGCTTCTTAATAGAAGGAACTTTAAGCCCTGCGGCCCTTGTCTACTAATTAGACTACAAAAGGGCGCAGTCCCATTAATCATTATATTATACGGACGCCAGCGCCCTTTTAATTTTGTTTAAAATTGATAACGATATTTTTATAGCAAAAAGACCTTCCCTTACGGAAAGGTCTTTTGAATTAGCTTTGTTAAACACTATCAATCAATGTTGAAACTGCGGCAGGCGCTGGTGTCGGAATGTTACATTCACTTGAGTGGAATCCCTCGGCTCCGGCTTTCCACTTGCTTTCGATTAAAACCAAGTCGTCAGAGTGATCAGGGCTTAGATGAATCGACTTTTCCGGGGTAATAATACCAACCCACAAGATCAGGAAAATTGCTGACAAGCCAATGGCGCCAGCAGGAAGCAAAAATTTAATGCTTCTGCGTCCTGCCTTGATCGACTCTTTTATTGCGAAATAGGCATACCAGATGACAGAAGTCCCCGACAAGATGAAAAAGAAATTCAAGCCTCTGTATATGCCAAGCAAGCTGACGTCAATTACGGCAATTATGCAGGCCAAGAAATAGCCAACTAAAATAGCTGGCGCGGCATTTATTCGATCTGTTGACCAATAACAAATGTACGCCATTCCTTCCATGGTGAAAGTTAGAGCAAACACCTCTAGAAGTTTTTGCTTTGGAAGAGGCACTAAAAGCCCAGCTAAAAAAATTATTATGAGAAAAGTTAGGCAACTAAAGAACAAATGTCTTATTGCCTTTCTCAAGTTAAAGACAATCCAAAGTTCTTTCCAAATCCCCATAAACACGGCTGTATCCCCCAGGTTAATTGTTAATTTTCGGTGTTAAGTGACTTTGTTTTAAGAACTAAAAATCCTAACAAATTTTATAAAAATGTCAAGAGGCAAGTGAAAAATTCCAGGAAGTAAGCTATACTCTTGTTATATGCCAAAAAAGAAGCCCCTTAACCACCATGAGAAAAAATTGAGAAAAGCTGGCCACCGGTTAATCGCTGGCGTGGATGAAGCGGGCAAGGGCAGTTGGGCTGGACCTTTGGTGGCCGCAGCCGTGATTTTGGATGTAGAAAATATTCCAGAAAATATTTTTGACAGCAAGATGCTTTCAGCCAAACAAAGGGAAAAAGCTTTTGTGCAAATTACAAAAAAATCCATTTCCTGGTCTGTCCACCTGGTCCCGGCTAAAAAAATTGATGAGCAAGGCATCCAAAAATCCAATTTGGAAGCTTTAACCCTGGCCGTAAAAAAATTACACGTTAAGCCTCAGGCAATTTTGGTTGATGCTTTTAAAATCACTTATGGCAACCGGCCAGTCGTGAATATCATTAATGGCGATGCTTTGGAAAGATCCATTGGTGCCGCTTCCATAATTGCCAAAGTTGTCAGGGATAGGTTAATGAGTTCAGAAATCCATCGTTCCCATCCAAAATATGAATTTGCCACGCACAAGGGGTATGGCACGAGTTTGCATAGAAAGCTATTATTAAAGCATGGGGTCAGCCCCGAACACCGGAAAAGCTTTTCCCCAGTTAAGGATATGCTGGAGAAAAAACCCAAAGTTAGCAAGAAGCCCAAAAAACGATTAGTTCTAAAGAAAGGAAAAGCGACCAAGGCCAAACGTAAAAAATAATTATGGCAAAAATCCCTTCAGGCACAACTTTATTCCAGACTGACAAAATCCTGCACCGCATGGGTGTTGGCCCAGGGCAGGTCGTGGCGGATTTAGGCTGCGGTGGTTCGGGTTATTTTGTTTTGCAGGCGGCCAAAATGGTCGGCAGCAAAGGTACGGTTTTTGGCATTGATGTTTTGAAATCCGCCTTGTCAAATTTAGTCAGCCGAGCCAGGCTGGCCGGCTTGGTAAACATTGTCCCGGTTTGGTCCAACTTGGAAATTTTCCGCGGCGCCAGATTGGTCAGGGATGAAATCGTGGATGTCAGCCTGTTGATTAATTTGTTATTCCAATCCAAAAGGCACACTGACATTTTGCGGGAAACCTACCGGATGTTAAAACCCAAAGGCCGGCTCTTGATTATTGACTGGAAAGTCAGTGGCATGAAAATGGGCCCGACCCAAGAAAATTTAGCTGATCCAAAAATGATCCACGAAACCGCGCTAGATGCCGGTTTTGAATTTGTGGAAGAATTCAAACCTGGGCCTTATCATTTTGCCTTGGTTTTTCGCAAATAAAAACAGTGGGTCAAACCCAAACTCAAGGCCAAAAAGGCGAAACCATGGCCGCTGAATATCTTAAAAAGCGGGGTTTTAAAATCCTAGAAAGGAATGTCCGCACGCCTTTTGGGGAAATCGACCTGATTTGCCAAGACCAACAAGCTTTAGTATTCGTTGAGGTCAAGCTAAGAAACTCAAATGTCTTTGGCAATCCAGAAGATTCTATACCTGGAAATAAGCTGGAAAGACTTAAAAATTCCATTAACTGGTATTTAGATAGCCACAAAACAATTAAAGACTATCGTTTAGATGTTATTGCCATAGAAACCGATATTCAACCACCCAAAATTTCCCATTTGGAAAATATTAGCTAATTTAAAAAAGACCCCCATCCGACCAAAAAGTTTAGGGAGTCTTTTTTAAAAAAGCTATTTTATTGTCGCGGCAAGAAGCAGGGGCTGGAACCTCTTCTCAAGCTGAGGAAAAACCTTCAACATGTTTGCCAAGAAATCCGGGAGTCCATCATGCAGTATGAGTACCCAGGAGGGCGGGAAATTTTCAATATTATCCCAATAATTGCTGTGTCCTTGTCCAGGTGCCTGACTGTCAAGTCGAAAAAGAAGCTCAATGGAGTTATATTTCCTTTTGGTGATTTCCCAGCGGAATCTTCCAGAAGTAAACTCCATAATTAATTGTAGATACTTATACTTAGAAAGGTCAGACTCGCCCAAGAAGCCAAAAGTCATAGCGATGATGTTGTGAATCTCTTGCTTCATCACGTTGATTCTTTCTGACCCTTTAAGCAATTGCTGGGACAGTTCTTTTGTTTCCATGTGTTTCTCCTGTATCCAGGACCCTATCGGGTGGTTTATGATTAGGTCTTCATTATCATACAATAAAGACCAGTTAAAAGGCACTTTTATGCAAGCGTATTTAGTTCTTACATTGTCAAAGAGAATTGACATTCACAATCTGAAAAAATCTAACTTTATTTTTATTTCCCAAAATCTTAGCAGGCCTTAAGTTAATTGTCAATCTAGGGTTGACCCCGCACCACTTTCTAATCAAATATAGACAAATTATTAAAGTTGTTATTTTGCTGAATATATTGAAATTATATAAATGATTATTATAGAAAGTGGTGCGGGGTTGACAACTCCTACCACTCCTGTATACTTGTACCAGGCAGTCAAAATAGACTGTTTTCTTTTTTAATCAATAAACACATGCCAGAAAATCCAATTATCCAGGCCATGAAGCAGATTGCTGATGAAAAACGCATCCCCATGGAATCGGTTTTGCATACCGTGGAATCGGCTTTAGCCGTGGCTTATCGCAAAGACTTCGGCAGTAAAGATCAAAATATCAAGGTTGATTTTAGCTTGGAAGATGGTTCTTCCCGGGTTTTTGACGTGAAAACCGTGGTTGACGATGAAAAAAAAGCCAAGACCGAAGCCTATGACGCCGAACGCAAAGCCAAAATGGAAGCCGAGGAAGCTGAAAGGGAAGCCAAAGTCGCAGCCGGGGAAACCGTGGTCAGGACTGAAGAAGAAGCCCATGAAGCCATGGAAGAAAAAACCGAAACTGAAGAAAAACCAGAGGTAATTTTTGAAAGGTTTGACCCTAAAACTGAAATTTCTTTAACCGATGCCAAGGTCCTGAAAAAAGGCGCGAAAATCGAAGACGTAATCAAAACCGAACTTTTTCCGCCAGCCGCCTATGGCCGCATGGCTGCCCAAACCGCCAAACAGGTTATTATCCAGCAATTACGCGAGGCTGAACGGGAAATTGTCTTTAAGGAATACAAAGATAAAGAAGGCGAAATGATTAATGCTAATGTCCAAAGGCAAGAAGGCAAATTAGTCATGTTTGATATTGGCCACACTATGGCCATCATGCCCCCAGCCGAACAACTGCCAACCGAACAATACCGGGCTGGCGCCAGGATCAAGGTTTATATTGTGTCCGTGAATGCCACTACCAAAGGCCCGGAAATCATCGTTTCCCGCACCCACCCGGAAATGGTCAGGAAATTATTCGCCACTGAAGTGCCGGAAATCCAAAACAAAACCGTGGAAATAAAAGCAGTGGCCAGGGAAGCTGGTTTCCGCTCTAAAATCGCCGTGGTTTCGCTCCAGCCGAATATCGACCCGATTGGGTCTTGCGTGGGCCAAAGAGGCAGCCGCGTGCAAACCGTCATTAATGAATTGGGCGGTGAAAAAATTGATATTATTGAATGGTCAGAAGACCAGATTGCTTTTATTGGCAATGCGCTTTCCCCGGCCAAAGTCATTTCCATCAATCTTGATGAAGCCCAGCACACCGCCAGGGTGGAAGTAAAAGAAGACCAATTATCTTTGGCTATCGGCAAATCTGGCCAAAATGTGAGGCTGGCAGCCAAATTAACTGGCTGGCGCATTGATATTGTGGGTGAAGGTATTAAAGCCCAAGGCGTTGAAGCAAAAGTCGAAGATACTGAAGTTAAGGCCGAAGTGAAAACTGAAGAAAAGACTGAAGATACCAAAGTAGAAGAAGTTGTTCAAGAAGAAAAATCTGAAGTCGTGGAAGAAAAAACAGAAGACAAAACTACAGCGGAAAAAACTGATACTGATGAAAAAGTAAAAAAACCTGATGCAAACAAAACCGAAAAGGATGGAAAAAAGAAAAAATCTAAAAAAGAATAATATTTCAATCTTTATTAATTAACTCATAGCAATATGACGCAAATTTTACTGATATCAATCATTGCGGCAACCCTTGCCATTTTGGTTGGCTTGGGCTTGGCTAAATGGATTTTAGGTTTGCCCCAAGGCTCGGATAAAATGAAAGAAATTGCTAAAGCCATCCAAGACGGGGCCAAGGCATATTTAAACCGGCAGACCAAAACTGTGGCCTGGATTGCTATTGTTTTGTTTGTAATAATTTTCTTCTTAATCAACCACAACACGGCTTTTGGCTTTTTAGTAGGCGCGGTTTTTTCCGCCCTGGCCGGTTATATAGGCATGAACATTGCAGTTAGAGCTAATGTCCGCACAGCCGAAGCGGCCAAGACTGGCTTAGCCAGCGCCTTAAAAGTCGCAGTCCGCGGCGGCGCCGTTACCGGCTTATTGGTCGTGGGTTTGGGTTTGCTTGGGGTGGCGGGATTTTACTGGCTGACCAAAGACGTTAAAGCTTTAATCGGCCTGGGCTTTGGGGGTTCCTTAATTTCTATCTTTGCCCGTCTGGGCGGCGGGATTTTCACCAAAGCCGCGGATGTGGGGGCTGATTTAGTCGGTAAAATTGAAGTTGGCATTCCTGAGGACGATCCCAGAAACCCAGCGGTAATTGCCGATAATGTGGGGGATAATGTCGGTGATGATGCAGGCATGGCCGCGGATTTATTCGAGACTTATGCCGTCACGGCCGTTGCCGCCATGCTCTTGGGCTTTCTAATGTTTTCCGGTGATGAGAAACCAGTTTTATTCCCCCTGGCTTTAGGCGCTATTTCAATTGTCGCTTCCATCTTGGGTACCTTTTTCGTGCGGTTGGGTAAAAAGCAAAAAATTATGGGCGCCTTGTACAAAGGCTTGATTGCTTCTGGCGTGATTGCAGCCATATTCTTTTATCCCATCACTTCTTGGTTAATGAAAGATAATGGCATGTACAGCGTCATGAATATTTACCTTTCTAGCTTAATTGGCTTGACTGTGACTGCTGCTATCGTGGTCATCACCGAATATTTCACTTCCACTAAATACCGCCCGGTCAGGTCTATTGCTGAAGCTTCCCGAACCGGTCATGGCACCAATATAATTACCGGCTTGGCCGTGGGTATGAAAGCCACCGTCCTGCCAGTTTTGGTTATTGCCGCAGGCATTTGGGGCGCTTATTCTTTAGCTGAGCTTTATGGCGTAGCCATTGCCGCCATGGCCATGTTGTCTTTGACTGGCATTATCGTGACTATTGATGCTTTTGGCCCCATCACTGACAATGCCGGCGGTATTGCGGAAATGGCTGGGTTGCCAAAAGAAGTCAGGGATGTGACTGATCCTTTGGATGCCGTGGGTAATACCACCAAAGCCGTAACTAAAGGCTATGCCATTGGCTCTGCGGGTTTAGCTGCAATAGTATTGTTCTCGGCTTATACCCAAGAATTTGCTGACCGGGGTTATGCTTTGGATTTTTCTTTAAATGATGTAAATATTTTAATTGGTTTGATTATAGGCGGACTCTTGCCGTATTTTTTTGGCGCCAAAGCCATGCAAGCTGTCGGCAAAGTCGCGGGTTATGTGGTTGAGGAAGTTCGCCGGCAATTCCGGGAAATGCCGGGTATTATGCAGGGTACGCAAAAGCCCAATTATGGCCGAGCTGTTGATATTGTGACCAAAGGCGCGATCAGGGCCATGTATGTACCAGCCCTGATCCCAGTTTTAGCCCCAATTTTAGTTGGCTTGATCTTAGGCCCAATCGCTTTAGGCGGCATGCTAGTTGGTTCAATCATTACCGGCTTGTTCGTAGCCATTTCCATGACTTCTGGCGGCGCCGCCTGGGACAATGCCAAAAAATATATCGAGGCTGGCAATTTTGGCGGCAAAGGTTCAGAAGCCCACAAAGCCGCGGTGACTGGCGATACGGTCGGCGATCCCTATAAAGATACGGCTGGCCCAGCCATCAACCCGATGATTAAAATTATCAACATCGTGGCTTTATTGATCGTTGGTTTGCTGATAAACTTAAAGCTGTAAAGCCTCCTTTTTGGCCTTGAAACTTAAAAATGGCCTACGGGTTTATTAAAAACATCATCTACCCCATTTTCCTCCGCTGGCGAATTGCGTCAGCGGAGGGTTTGGAAAATATTCCCGCCCGCGGACCGATTTTGCTGGTTTCTAACCACGTGGGCCTGCAAGACCCGCAGTTATTAATCACCACTTTGATGCGCTGTTTTAAAAATCGGAAAATCCACGTGATTGCCAAATGGAAAATTTTCCATTCCCAATTAATCCAAAATTGGCTGGGCACAATCCCGCTTTACCCAGACCGTTCAAGATCTTTTGAGTCTGCTAAAAATTTATTAAATAGGGGTGAAATAGTCTTAATCTATCCTGAAGGCGGTGTAAATTCCTCCAACCAAATTGGCAAAATTAAAACCGGCGCAGCTAGATTAGCTTTAATGACTAAAGTACCGGTAATTCCCATCAGCTTAATCCGCACCTCACCCCCGCCCCAAAAACCTGCAGACCACCGAAGGGACTTGGTTTTTGGTCGTGTGCAGATTAAAATCGGCAAGCCTCTTGACCTTTCGCCCTGGTATAATTTGACTATTGACAATAATCTCTTAAAAAAAGTTAATCAGGCAATTATGGCGCCTATCGCCAATTTCGCCAATAAAATTTATATAGGATGAAAAGGTACATTGGCTTAAGGTGGTTTTTAAGGCTCGGCCTAAAAAGGTTTAAGGAAATTTCCGGTTTGGAAAATTTACCGAAATCCGGACCTTTTATTTTGGCAGGCAACCACATTGGCTCACCCGACCCGATTTTTATCATGGGCGCAGTCTACTCACAGATTAAAAGGCCTTTGGTTTTTCTGTCTTTTGACAAGGTTGTAAAATTTTTTGGTAAAAAACTGGCTTTTGACTGGTTGGGTGTGATTGGTAAAGACGAACGCGATCCTGGAGATAGTCTAAAATTCCTAAAACAAGAACTGGATTATGGTAATCCAGTTGCAATTTTTCCAGAAGGCATGAGAAATTCTGCCCCATTTTTAATGCCCGGAAAAACCGGGGTTGCTAGGCTAGCCCATTGGACAGGGACTCCAGTCGTCCCTTTTGGTTTTGACGGGCCCGCAACTTGGACCTTTAACCAAGGCTTATATGCCAGTTTAATGTTCAAAAAGGACATGCTTTTACGAATTGGCAAGCCAATGCATTTCCCTAAAATCCCCCTAGAGCAAATCACCAAAGACTTGCTTGTTAAGACTACCCGTGAGATTATGGCAATGATCGGCCAATTGGCTAATCGCCCCTCGCCTTATTAATTATTTAAAAAAATGGACTGGCTTACCCTTTCCCACTTGAACAAAACCGAAATACTCAGTCTCCAAAATAAAAACCTCAAAAGGTTTTTCCACCATGAACTGCCTTATTCGCCGTTTTTCCGCGAACTATTTGAAAAACATAATTTAAAATTCACTGACATCAAAACCATTGCTGATTTGCAAAAAATCCCTTTTACTTCCAAAATTGACCTGGCGCCTACGGCTGAAGACCCAGGCAAATCCCGCCGATTCATCCTGCAACCTGATGAAGCCTTGCTGAAAAAATACGCACCCAAATCAAAATTGATCAAAATACTTTTCCAAAAACTGGCGGGTTTGGACTTCAAAAGAAAACTGGAATGGGAATACAAGCCCGTCCATTTGCATTTCACCACTGGCCGGACTGCCTTGCCTACAGCCGTGGGTTATACTACTAAAGATTTGGACACCATCAAGGAAACCGCGCAAAGGCTTTTCCAGACCCTAGGCATCCCCAATGACGCCGTAGTAGTTAATGCCTTTCCCTATGCCCCGCATTTGGCTTTTTGGCTAACTTATTTCGCCACTTCCTCCTTGCAACTGACCACTTTACAATCTGGTGGCGGCAAGATTCTAGGTACGCCTAAAATCATTGACGCCATTGAAACCTTAAAAGCCAAGGTCGTGACTTCCATTCCCGGATATTTTTACCATATTTTGCGTGAAGCCGTGGCTCAAAAACGGAATTGGTCAGGTTTGGAATTCGTAGTTTTTGGCGGAGAAAGGGTCAGTGAAGGCTTGCGGGGGAAAGTCAAAGAACTACTTAAAGAGGTTGGTGCTTATGAAACCAAAATCCTGGCCACTTATGCCATGACTGAAGGCAAGACCGCTTGGTCGCAATGCAGTGAAGAAAGTGGTTACCACACTTACCCAGATATGGAAATTTTTGAAGTGGTTGATGAAAAAGGCAATCAGGTGCCCGAAGGCACGCCAGGTGAACTGGTGTACACTAGCTTGAATTGGCGCGGCACAGTCATGGTCAGGTACAAAACTGGCGATATGATCCAAGGCTTAACTTGGCAGCCTTGCCCGCATTGCGGCCGCAATGTGCCCCAAATTTCCCGGGATATCCAAAGGAAATCCGATATCAAAGAATTCCACTTGACTAAAGTCAAAGGCGAATTAATTAACCTTAATTCGTTTTATCCTGTCCTTTCCGGCATTAAGGATCTGGATGAATGGCAACTGGAAATTGGCAAGGTTAATAATGACCCCTATGAAGTTGACGAAATGATTTTATACCTTGCCCCAAAGCCAAATGTAAATTTTGATGAATTGTCCAGGGATGTAAACCGAAGAATTTTATCCGAAACTGGCATTACTCCAATAATCGTGCAAAAAAAACTGCAGGAGGTCCTGCAGATGATTGGCATGGAAAGTGAATTGAAGGAAAAACGGATTGTCGATAAAAGACCTAAAACCTAATTATAAAATTTAAAACTTTGACATTTTTCTAAATAATGTTAGGCTTTTTAACTAATTAAAAATAAGTCCTTTACCAATAAACCCCTTAAAAAAACCGGAAAGGAGCAAAAATATGTTCCGGTATATCGTTGCTATCTTCCTGGCCCTATCATTGCTTTGGGCCATTGGTTGCACTGACCAGGAAAAGGTTGACCTTAAAGCCACGGTCAGTACCCAAAAAGCGGATAACGACAAGCTGACAGGTGACGTGGCTGCCCTGAAACAAAGCACGGAAGATTACCGAGGTAAAATCTTTGCCCTGCAGTCGGCCTATGATACCTTGATGCAGAAAAACGAAGCCAGCCAAAAACTGGCCAAATCATTGAAGGCCCAACTTGCCAAACAAGAGGCCAAAATCGACAGTCTTAAGGATAAGGTCGACGAACTTATGCCGGCCAATGTAATGTTGCCCGTAGTCCAAGAAAAATTGGTCAAAGAAGAGGCTGCGCATAAAGCCACCCGCGCTGAGCGCGACTCCCTGCTGGCCAAAAATGCCTCATGGGAAGATTTGGTCAACCGGATCCGGCCTTGGTATTTATTCTACAAGCACGACGCTACACAGCGGAACGTCTTTGAACACTTTTTCGGCGCTGACAAGGCCAAAAAGCCAGGGGGCACTGAGTCCAATTTCTAGCAAGATTACTAATATGCAATTTCAAAAAGACAGGTCTCAAACGCCTGTCTTTTCTTAATGATTAACAATAATAAAAACCCGCTGATCTAAAAAATCAGCGAGTTATAAAATTCAGGTCTTCCGGTATAGGAGCATGGTCCAGAGCAATAATTTTGTTAGTTAACATCTTTCGACTGGCTTTGCTGTCGTAATGGAAATGCCCAACAAAATATTGCCGTTGGATTATCAGTGGTAAACAAAATTTCTCATTCTGCCACATCTGCTCATAAGGAATTTCAGTCAAGGGGAATTGTTTTGGATCCATCTCATCTGTCACTTTCAGCTCTCCAAAAAATTTTGAGACTAAATACAGATGAAGTTGGATAGGCCTTTCACCAGATTCATAAGTAATGAGTGTGATCCCGATTTTTTCAATTTCCTCAGCTTTCAATCCGCTTTCTTCGGTAAATTCTCTGGCAGCCGTTGTGTCAATTTTTTCGTCCACTTCCAGTCGGCCACCAAAACCATTATACAAACCAGCGCCTAAACGGACCTTTTTGTAACCAAGTATTATTTGCGCGCCGTTTATGGGATAACAAACTGTCATTATCTCGGGTTGCATATATATTCCTTTTTTAAAAGATCACTTGTTTAGCTTGACTCTAAATTCATTTAATACATCTGTCAAATCGTGCACTTTTCATAACCGATTAGATTCAATTGAAAAGATTGACCAAATTTAAAATTAAAACGCGACTTTGTTCACTTGCAAGGGTATTTAGTGATTAGATAACTTATTAAAACAAATTTAAACATAACTAAAACGGGCTAATTTGTGAATCAGCCCGCTTGAGAAATAAATTTGGCAAAACAGAGAATCCCCTAAAGCACTCCTTTCCCTGTAAGTTGATCAACCATGGCTTGTCTTATTTGCTCTTGGATATTTCGACATAAATCTTTCATTATCTTGAAGCTACCAGCCCCAAGCGCGATAAAGCATGCTCCAAGGAACGTCAGCATATTAGGGAATACTAAACAAAGAAAAAATGCTACTACGGAAAGCGCAATTGCTAACCGGCATGCGAATAACGCGATTGACTCAAACTTGGCATAGGACCTCAATGAAACCCTGGCCTTTTGTGTCAACGAAAGACTTTCCTGCATATATGCTCCGTCTTTGAGAAATGAACTTTTTTCGATTTTTTTGTTTAAATAAAATTACCACCTTTGTAACAATTACGCAAATCAAAATACTTGATAAGCTTCTTGCTGTCAAGCAATAATTTAAGCGGCTTTTGCGCTAGGGTGAAGTATTGACTTTATTTTGGATTATGCTAACTTAATATAAACATTTCTTTGAAAACACAAGATTCAAATGATCGGTATTTAACCCATTAACCCGAAAAGGAGCGTTTTAAATGAAAAAACGATCCATTTTGAATACCGAAAGTATTTGGTCAAATATGTGGACTGATGAGTACAAGCGCTACCCGGTTTTAATTTACGTTGTGGTTTGCCTGGTCATGCTGGAATTAAAACTCGGCCATCGATATGAAATGACCTGGAGTGATGCTTTGCTTCTAGAAATCATGGTGGCCATCATCCTGGTCATTCGATACGTCTTCGGGGGCCTTAACGCACTCATTCCTGAATCAATTAAAAACCGGCGAGCTTGGCGCGCGTATAACGAAACTTTCATCAGTAAAAAACCCAGCGCCCTTTCTGCGGGTATGGCGCAGTTTACATATTTGCTGTGCCAATTCTATTGGTGGTACGGAATCCGAGTGTCAGAAAGCCGAAGCCGTCAAGATTATTGGAACACGCACGACTTCAATAATCTGGCCTGGAAAAAGGCGCTTGAAAAACAAAAGTCCGCACTGATCCGCACCTGAAGTGCTCACATTACAGGGCCGAAACTAAAAGTTTCGGCCCTATTTTATTGCCCGATGAGTATCTAAATTATTGACCAATCCCAAAAATTAAGTTAGGGTAAAAATCTAACCTTAAAGATATTTTATGCAAATAAGTTCTGAACCAAAACCCAAAAGCCTGCTTGAATTGAAAATCGAACTCTCGCCTGAAGAATTTTCCAAGTATATTACCAAAGCCGTCAACCATCTGGCTGAAGAAATAAAAATTCCCGGCTTTAGGCCGGGCAAAGCGCCCCGGGACATTGTGGAGAAAAAAATCGGCTCCAAAGGGCTTTTGGAAGAAGCCGCGGAAATGGCAGTGCAAGATTCTTTTTTCCAGGCCATCCAGGAAAAGCAAATCAAGTCTTTGGGTTCGCCAAAAATCTCTTTGGAAAAACTGGCTGAGGGCAATCCCTTTGTTTATACGGCCCAAGTCGCCATCTTGCCCAGCATAGAAATTGGCAATATTGCTTCTGTTAAGGTTGAGAAAAAACCAGCAGTCATTGACCCGGAAAAAGTTGAAGAAACTCTCAAGGGTTTGCAAAAAATGCACAGTGCTGAAGCGCGCGCTAACCGGCCAGCCAAGACTGGTGACCGGGCGGATGTGGATTTTAACGTTTATTTGGATAATGTGCCTTTGGATGGCGGTAAAGGCCAAAATTATCCCTTAACCATCGGTGAAAAGGTTTTTATTCCGGGTTTTGAAGAGCAAATCATTGGCATGAAAGAAAATGAAGTTAAGGAATTCAAACTGACATTCCCCAAGGATTATGGCAAAAAAGATTTGCAAAACAAGCAAGCAGATTTTAAGGTCACGCTAAAAGCGGTATATGATGTCAGTTTGCCCGCTTTAGACAATGATTTTGCAAAAAAATTAGGCAAGTTTGAATCTATGGAAGACTTGCGCGCCAAGATCCAAGAAAACCTGCATCAAGAAGCCAAAATCAAAACCCAGCAAAAATTCGAACAAGCCATGCTGGAAGCAGTTTTAACCAAATGCACCATTGGTGAATTGCCAGAAATTTTAATTGAAGCAGAAGCTGACAAAATGCTCCATGAATTGGAACATGCCATTGGCCAAGATGGCGGCAAGTTTGAAGACTATCTTTCCAGCATCAAGAAATCCAAAGACGACCTGAAAAAGGAATTTGTGCCCAAGGCTGAAACTCGGGTCAAGGTGGCTTTGGTTTTGAGGACTTTGGCTGATAAAGAAAACCTCAATGCCAGCGACTCAGAAATGGAAAGGGAAATCTCCGCAGAAAGCTTGCGTTACTCAAACCAGCCTGAAGTCTTGAAACAATTACAATCCGAAGATTACAAGGATTATTTGAAAATGGTGCTGACTAATAAAAAAGTTATTAGCTGGTTAGAAAAACAGGTTTCAGTTTCCTAATATTATATAACCAGGTGATATACTTCATCCATATATGTCACCCTTAGCTGGCCTGCTTGCCGCATTTATCGCATTTTTAGCCTGGGGATTTGGCGACTTTGCTATCCAGCGTTCAGTCCGGGCGGTCGGCGCTGTACCGGCATTATTTTTTATTGGCACGTTCGGATTATTTGGTTTGTTGCCTTTTGTCTGGTCAGATATTTCGCTTTTCTTCAGGCAAAGCAATCTGGTTATGCTTTTTGGATTTACTGGAATAGTCACCTTTGTCTATTCAATTTTTCTTTTTAAGTCTCTGGGTCTCGGAAAACTTTCAGTCATTGAACCGGTAATGAGCTTTGAACTGCCAATTACCATTGCTATTGGCATTATTATTGTTGGCGAAAAAATCACCTCATTTCAATTGTTACTCGCGATAATCATTTTTATCGGCTTAATCATCACGGTTATTCACCATGAGCCCAGACGCTGGTGGCATTTTTTGCGTAAACAGCCTTTACTTGAACGTGGAGTAATATTAGCTGGAATTGCTACGGTTTTATCAGCAATGACAAATGTTTTTACTGGAATTTTAAGCCAGCACTCAAAACCTTTACTAGCAATCTGGGGAATCCACACGGCTTTGGCCATATTATGCTTACTCTGGATGATTATCAGAAAAGAAGTGCGAACGTCTTTTCTGCATGCGAAAAAACATTGGCGGCCAATTGTCATCCAAGGGATATTTGATAACCTGGCCTGGGTCGCCTATGCTACGGCAGTTTTGGTTATCCCTATTTCAATTACTATAGCTATAACCGAAAGCTATATTGCCCTAGCCGCTCTTTTGGGTATCATCATCAATAAAGAACGTCTGCAACGCCATCAATATGCGGGCATAATAATTACGCTAGTTGCGGCAATTACTTTAGCCGTGGTCAGTGAAACCTGAAAGGTTAATTAAAACAAAAACACCCCAATCATCCAAATTAGGGTGTTTTCAAATTTGCATTTTTTATTGTGTCAGAATATTCCTGACCACTTGAATCTTGGAATCCCAAGCCTGCTCATCAACCAAAACGTAATTGGGATGCCCTAACCAAGCAGTGGCGATTTTTGCATGAAGTTCACAGGCTTGCTCATAAATCTCGGTTCGTGCCGGATTTTTCTGCTTATGTTCTTCGTATACGTCCCGAGGCGGCATACCAAGATGGATAACCCTGGCATACCTGGCTAATTCAAAGCTGGCCTTGGTGTGGCAAACCCTTTGGTACTCCCGGATTCCGCCCGGTAAATATGCCGAGTTATCCATTGAACCGCGGTCGGTAATTAAAGCGCTTCTGTGTTTGAGCTTGCCGTGAATACCAGCCAGCAATTCAAAACTTTGCTGGATGGCATAAACTTGCTGCTGGAACTGCCGGACGTAAAACGGATTGCCGTTCGGAAAAGCCACTCCCACCTGCCGAATGATAATAGTCGCGGCCTCAGGAATAAAGTGGTAGATGTCAGCCATTTCCTTCTGCAAGATATCCAAGATCCCGGTTTTGCCTGAGCCTGGACCGCCCGTTATGACAGTAATTGGCAGTTGTTCCGTCACTAATTCAGCCACTGGCGGATGGTCTTTGATCCCAGAGAGTAGGCTGGCCAGCTTTGCCAAATCATAACCGCTGATTTTTTCCGTAATTTCAATTGCGCTTTCGGGTCCGGCCCATTCTGGTAATTCAAACTCTTCATCTACTGCATGCATTTCCCTTTCCAGGATAATTAGACCAGCCAAGGAGCCTTTATAAATATCGACCTCAAATATCCCGACTCGGTACCTTCTTTTTTTCAGATGGTACTGATAGGCGTCTAACAGGGTCTTACCTTGAAAAAAATCAGTCAGCGTAAATTCTGTTTCAAGCCTGGATCGGCCTATGCCCTTTTTACTAGCGACGGAATAATTAAACCAATCAACTTGCCTGATCCTGACAGTGTTATGCGCCGGGGTTGGAAAATAGCCTTGGCAAATTCGGCTGCCAATGCTATTGCGCTTGATATACCCAAGGTTTGGGTTTAGCAGGACAAAACGCCTCTCAATTTCGGTGTGTCTAACCACAAACTTCTCCTTATTGTAAATTAACGGTTTATTTTCTGTTTTGGATTTGAACTTAGCGGATTTACAAATTTTTGCCAATAATAAAAGCCCGGGTGTTTGATCCTGGGCTTTAATCATCCAAAATAACAATTTGTTTGTCCCTTTTCCGGTTATACGATGCGCGACCCTTTTTCTTCTTATGAGCGCCACCGGTTTTTCTCGGCAAAGGAATCCGTCTCTTGACTCTTTTGATTCTTTCTTTTTGTTTCACGATTTCCCTCCTTTTTGATTTTAACAATATAAGATACGCTAATTTATTAATTTTGTCAATCCTCAAAAATTGCATAACCATATAACAAACAAGGTTTGACAAAAAACCAAATCCTTGATACTTTTGCTTATTAAATTAGTTCTGTATACAAACAATGTATTGGAGGTTTTATGCGAATTTTCCTTGGCATAAGTGTGGGGATACTTCTTATTGCTGCGGTGGTTTTAATTTATCCTACTTGCTTTGGCCATTCAAAAAACCTGAAGTTCGCCGAGGTCGTGGTTACTGGTGAAAACAGCGGCATTGTACGCCAGGAAGTAATTCAGGTCTGGACCGAACGCCACGTCAAATTCGGCGAAGGAGTAGACACCCTATTCCTTTCGGCAGAATGGGTAAATTCACCAGGTTTTGCAGGCACAGGCTTGCATGGGCTTGCGGTTTTTGCCCGCTCCAATCAATTTACTGGCGTTGAATCGATTTCACTTTCTAATTTTGAGCGGGACCAGTTTGACGATAAGAGGGCGGTGACCTTTGCCCACGCCGTTGCCACAAAAATGTTCCAAGCCGCGATTAATCAACAATAATCGTGGGCTATCAATCAGTTTCTTGAAAGCCACTCCTCATAAGAGTGGCTCTTCTTAATTCTAGTCTTTAGGCAAGCAATCTAAATGTGTTACCATTTAAATATGCTATTCGGCCTCCATGTCTCTGCCGCCGGCGGAGTTCAAAACTGTCCTAAAAATGCGCACGACTTGGGTTGCGAGACCTACCAATTTTTTTCACGTCCGCCCCAAGGCGGTCCAGCTCCAAAATTGACTAAAACAATTGTCAACGAGTTTAAAAACACAAATAAAAAATTCAAATTCCCCAGAACTTACATCCACACTCCGTATTTCATAAATTTCGCTTCAGAGAATAACCGGATTAAATACGGTTCAATTTCCATTGTCAGGGAAGAATTGGAAAGGGCAACGCTTCTGGGCGTAACAGCCATTATGACGCATTTGGGTTCAGCCAAAGAACAACCAGAAAAAATCGCCTTGAAAACCGTTGCCCAGGGTTTAAAAAAAATATTGACTGGCTACAAAGGTTCAAGCTTGTTTTTAATCGAAAACTCGGCTGGGGCAGGCAAAACTATTGGCGACACCTTGGAAGAACTAGCTTATCTTATAAAAGAGCTGACTTCCAGCCCAAAGCTCAAAGCCCAAAGCTCCCGCCTGGGCATTTGCTTTGACACTTGCCATGCTTTTGCCACGGGTTATGATTTACGGAATAAAAAAAGCCTGGATAACTTACTAAAAGAGTTCGATAAGAAAATCGGGCTTAATTTTTTGAAACTGATTCATGCCAACGACAGCCAGGCTAAACTTGGTGAACACAAAGACCGGCATGCACACCTGGGCGATGGGGAAATTGGCCTGGCGAGCTTCAGGGAATTGGTTAAACATCCAAAATTAAAAAATATTGACCTGATTGTGGAAACTCCGCATGACCGCAAGCACCTTGATGACATCAGGCTGTTAAAAAAATTTCGGGATAAATAAAATGGAACCAGTTAAGCCCAAGAAAACTATTCAACTGAAATATTATTTTGCTACTTTGCTTGGGGTATTGGTGGCTTTTTTCTTATTAGCCGGTTTTACTGATTTTAATGCTGGACTTTCTAAAGTCTGGCTTGTCCAGGATCCCTTGCAAAAAGCTGATGCCATTGTAGTCCTGGGCGGTGGCGTAGATGCCAAAACCGGCGAAATGTCTTTTAAAACCAGAGAAAGGGTTTTGAGTGGAGCCCAAATTTTCAATGAACACTTAGCGCCTAAAATCGTGGTTACTGGGGGCAGGGTCGGCAGAAATCCTTTTGCTGAGGCGCCTACTATGGCTGAATTACTTCAGCAAAACGGCGTACCAGCCCAAGCAATTATCCAAGAAGCCCAAGCAGAAAATACTTGGGAAAATGCCCAACAAACTTTAACCATCGCTCAAGACCAGGGTTGGACTAAAATTATCATATTAACTTCTGATTTCCACACTTACCGGGCATGTAAATTCTTCAGGGAACTAGGCGGAAATATCATTTGCCGCGCTGCTGACCGAAGCCTAATCAACCAAAAAACTTTTTCTCGAAGATTGCTCTCAACTAAAGTCGTCTTGAGGGAATACCTGGCTAACTGCTATTATTGGCTTAAAGGAAAATAATCTATGCAACCAATCAAAGCGGCTTTGCAGGCGGCTAACGCGGCCAACCAGCTGTTATTAAAAAACTTCCATAAGCTCCATAAGCAGGATTACCAGGCCAAATCGGCCCATGAATTGGTAACTTCCACTGATCGGGCCTGTAATTTATTAATCCAAAAAATCCTAAAAAAACATTTTCCTGGAATTGGCGTGATTTCCGAAGAAGGCCACAATCGACCATCCAGACTCCATTGGATAATTGATCCTCTGGACGGCACCACTAATTTTGTCCTGCACATCCCATTTTTTGGCGTTTCCATTGCCTTAGCTGATGGTAACGACATCCTGTTTGGCATCATTACTTGCCCGGCTACTGGTGAAAAATTTATTGCAGCTCGCGGGCATGGAGCAGAAAAAAACGGCAAGGCTTTAAAATTAAATTCAGCCAAACCTTTAAACCAAACTATAATCGGTTATGGTTATAGCCACTCAGCAAAATCTTTGCACGCCTCTTTGGTCCTGGCTGAAAAATTAAGCTCCCAAGTTAGGGCAGTTAGGCATTCTGGCTCCACGGCATTGGACATGGCTTATTTAGCAGCTGGCCGGTTAGACGCCGTAATCATCGCCAACCCAGTGAATATCTGGGATGTGGCCGCTGGCATAATTATTGTAAAAGAAGCCGGTGGGGCTGTTTTAGACCAATTTGGAAAAACTTGGATTAATGAAAATTCCGACCTTTACGCTGGCCAAACTAAAATTTTGGCAAAGCTCCGGCCTTATGCCAAATACTGCAAGTAAATTAATCAAACTGCAGGTAATTCCTAATTCAAAAAAATCATCCATCCAAAAAACTAAGGATGGTTATTTGGTCATGGTTTCAACTTCGGCCAAGCATAACCAAGCGAACCAAGAAGTATTTAAGCTAGTCAAGGAAGAAATAGGATGCAAAAGAATCCAGCTGGTTTCTGGGCAGCATAAAACCAAGAAGATAATTAGAATTTCCAACTAAAAACCAGGGCTTTTTCAGGCTCCGGTTTTTTATAAAATTTAATTTAAATTATCGGGTTACGCTAATACTGGCGCTCTGTTCGGCGCTGGGCGCACACACTGTAATTCGGCCGTTGGTACTTTTCACGATATAATACCCAGTACCGTCCGCCGATGAAACTGTCGGGTCAACTGGCATGGCTGATAAATATTTTTGGTTGGCAGTTAATACGGTCAAATCCACGCCTGTTGCGCAGGTACCAGCGGGTGTGGCTTTGCAGATTTGGTAAGCGGCAGTAGCGCTGCAAGTTGCATTAGTAGAAATTGTTGGCAGGTTGCCATTATTGTCTATAGCATACTGGTATACCCCATTTAGAATCGTCGTCACGTCTGATCTTCTTTGGGCATTGCGGGTATCGCCCAGCTGTTTGTTTGGGTTCAAAGCCAGAATCACGATGCCGGCCAAGATGCCAATGGCAGCCACGACCAGTAAGATTTCTAAGAGGGTAAAACCTTTTTTGTTATTCATAAATAATTTAGTTAACGGGTAACACTAATAGTTGCACTCTGTTCAGCGCTTGGCGCAGCCACGGTTATACGGTTATTTGCCGTTTTTAAAATAGTATATTTTGCACTATTAGTGGTAGCAGTTGTAGGATCTTTTGGGATTGCTGTTAGATATTTTTCGTTTAAAGTCAGGTCTCCAAGATAAGCCAGGCCGGCTAAAGTACAATCTGCGGCGGAAATCCCGGTATTACAAATCTCCTTGGCTGTTATAGCTATGTCAGCAGGGATAGTCCCGTTATTATCAATGGAATATTGGTAAACTGCGTTTAAAACCGTCGTCACGTCTGATCTTCTTTGGGCATTGCGGGTATCGCCCAGCTGTTTGTTTGGGTTCAAAGCCAGAATCACGATGCCGGCCAAGATGCCAATGGCAGCCACGACCAAGAGAATTTCCAGGAGGGTAAAGCCTTTATGGTTTTTGTGTTTCATATTTTTTACTTATATTAATGAATAAATTTGGTAAAGTTTAAATGCACTATAACATATTAACGGCTAATTTGCCACTTCTTGCCAAGAAGAAATGGCTATTGTGGGAGTAATTGCAGAAATGCTGATTGATATTTTCCTGATTATTGTTCCCACCGTACCAGAAGCTGTAACCGTCCGGTTTTGGCCCCCAGTATTAGTAACCGTGTAAGCGCAATTACCCTGACTTGTGCTTAAATTGCCCGTGCCAGAGTAGGAATTCAAATTTTTAATCTGTTGCAAAGCAGTTTCAGCACAAGCATTAGCCAGGGCTTTGCTCTGGTTTGATTGTTCAACCGCAAAACTGGTTTTTGAATTATTTAAACCCATTAATAGCACAGACACTGCCACGGCCACGCCAACTGCACCCAGAATTAAAATGCTAATTAAGGCTATATATCCGGGGGTCTGATTTTTTTTGTCCAATCGATACATGGTTTAAGGTCTTAATTGCGCGGAAGAAATAAAGGTTTTGGAATATTCATACTCATTCCGGTTATTGGGGTTGACCGCGGACAGAGTAATGCTAACTTGGAGAATCCTGGAAGTCGAACTTCGGGAATTATTCAAAAAGGTCAAACCATTCACTGTCACCCGCGTATTGGTCAAAGCGACAGCAGCCGCTGAACCCTCTTTCATTATGATTTGCTGGGTTGAATTGTCACGGCTGAAAATCGTGGGACTGTTAGCCGGGGTTGGTACGGTTAGGGTAGCGCCTGTAGCTTCTATGCCTATAGCGCTGGGCGCGGTGATGCCCGTAGCATTCCTGATGGTTTGGGTAATTATTTGCATAACTTGTGAACCTTGTTGCTCAACTTCGGCAATCGTCTGGTTTTTGATCCTGGCTTGCAGGATTAAGAACATAAAACTAGAAATAATAAAAACCACCACTGAAATCATGGAAATATACAAAAGTAATTCAATTAGGGTAAATCCTGATTTTTTCCTTGAAATAATTCTCATAACTTTATTATTGTCTCCAATAAGCAAAGGCGAATGGGCTATTAATTTTTTGCGGCAAAGTAGTTTCTAAGGCAGTACCATCAGAGTTTGTCCAAGTAAAGGCTGGAACCGCAGTCATGGCCAATCGCTTGGCAAAGAGGTCATTAGCATTATCCGAAATTACATACATTAGCTGGTCTTCACTTAAAGGATTCATTTGAATATCCAAATAGCCCTTTGGGTTAGCCGGGCTTGGCGAAACCGCAGCATCGGTTTGTTTAGTGAAGGTTCCGGCATTGCCCACATACCAATCAACGTTATTTGAACCTTGGTCTTGGTAAACCACCACTGAACGAGTAGTAGCGCCGGAAATCAGCCAGCCAGTGGAAACCAATTTGGATCCGGTAATCGGCGTGTTACAAGAAGTATCAGTATTGGCTGTGTTAGTCCAAGCTGAACCACTCCAATAACCCAATTGCAAATCGCTTTGGGCATTGCCAATGGAAGCAAAAACAATTTCATCAGTATTGGGATTGACAGAAATATCCAAGTTGGTTGCATCGTCGCGAAAGGTTGGCGGCGTAGTTATGGCACTCCAAGTACACGCCGGTAATCCGCCGGTGCAAATACGATAGCGAACGGTATTGACATTAGCCCCACCAACATTTGACCAAACCACCATTAGGTCACCAGATAAAGATTCATATTCCACATCAAAATCCTCAACGTCTTGAGCAGTGGCAATGACCTCCAAAGTTGTTGTCATGGCTGTGCTTGGTTCATTTCCCCAGGCTGAGCCGCTCCAAACCATGGCTGATAAGTCAGAGTTGGCATCGGCCCAAATGGCAGTGATTAAATTTTGACCTGCCCGCCTGTCCCAGGCCATTTTTACCCATTGGACAATTCCAGAGGTCCTAATTGGATCCAAGTTAGTAGGACCTGACCATGCAGTTCGACAGCCAGCATTTCCGGGCTTACTTCGATAAGCCAGCTCATTTGTTGTTGCAGTGTTAGTACTGTATAAAACCATAACATCACCTGTCGTAGTTTCGTAAGCAATATCAAACCGACGGGTGGTGCCAGTGCCGCCAACGTTGGCTGTCCATTCTTGGCTCCAGGTTAAACCATTAAAGCACATGACATTCAACACCCCAGTTGAGGTGACATAGCCGGCAATGGCTTCGGTTTTGGTGGGTGACACGCGCATAACAAAGGTTTGGCCAGAAGCTGAAATTGCAGATCCTGTTTCAGTGCCAAAGGTATTTGCGGAACTATCATAAGCCCTATATTTTGGCGTGGTTGTACCATCACCATAAAAAAGTAGGCCGCCAGTCAGCGTACTTACTGCTGACAACCAATTGGTCAGACGCGTAGTCAATGCTACTGAACCAGTTCTCTGCGCGTTTTGCTGCCAAGTGACATTAGCCACGACTTGTTTAGTGTTAGCATCAATGGTTGAAATGGCAATTTGGCGGGTAAAAACATCGCTGACATCCGAGGTGCTGTTAAAATTCCAATTATTTGAAGAATTATCCAAACCATGGTTGCCATCAGTTAAGCTTGCGAAATCACCATCTCGGATATTCCGGGTAGCTTCCAAACCTTCTTCAGCAATTAAGACCGCCCGAGCGCGTGATCCGGCTAAAGCCGTACTTTCCCTGGCAAAAATAAAAGCGCCCACAAAAACTGTGACTAAAAGCGCAAAAATAGAGGCGGCCAAAATTATCTCAACCAAGGAAAAACCCTTTTTAATAAATGACCGTGCCTTTAGTGTTGATACTGAGCGTCCTGGTTTCATTATTCAAGGAAGTTAAGGTCAAGCTCCCAATAGAAATGGGCAAGCCTGAAAATTTGCTAAAAACTACTTCATTAAAACCGCTTAAATTTATGGTCGGGGAAATCGAGGTGGTTTCATCAAAATTAGAATTCCGGGTAGCGTAAGAAATCCCTTGGAATAAAATTATGTTTCCGGCTTGGATACTAACGCCCCAATTGCTGTCACCGTCTACGGCTTGGGACAAAGTTTGCGCTCGCCTTAAAGCTTGAGCCAAACTGGTGGCAGCAATATCTAAATCATTCCGGTTTTGCAAAGACTGGTAAATTGGCACGCCAGTAGCGGCTAAAACCCCGATTATGGCGATTGATAACAATACCTCTAATAGCGTAAACCCCGTTCCACTTTTCAAAAAAGGTCTATTCTGATGATTATTGGTTTTTTTTCGTTCGCCGATCATTATTGAATTTGAAATATTTTTGTGAAAAGTGGAACGGGGTAAAGCCTTTGGTCGATTTTTTTAAAATTTTTTTTCAGCCATTTTTTAAGTAGTGTTGAAATTTCCCAGCATGTTATAAATTGGCAAAATGACGGCCACAGCTACGGCTACGACCCCTAACCAAACAATGACTAAGAGGACAGGCTCCAAAATCACGGCTATATTTTTACTACTGTTTTCAATTTTATTATCAAAAATTTTGCCAATGTACTGGAGAGATTCTGACAGCCGACCAGACTTTTCACCGCTGACGATTAATTGTTGGTAAGGCGAGGGTAATAGCCGGCGGCTACCTTTAAAAGTTTCAAAGCTGGTTTTAAAAGAATTACCCTGCTCTATATTGTGCTTAATATGCTCATAGAATTTTTGGTAGGCGACCAAAGTTGTGGCTTGCCGCAAAGAATTAATCGATTCAATAACTGGGATACCAGAATCTAACAAAGTTCCTAAAATAAAGCCGAACCTGGAAATTTCTACTTCTTGGATTAAGCGCCTGATGCCCGGGAAATGGAAAAAAACTTCTTGTCCCAAGTGTTTGGTCTTGTAATTAATGAACAAAATGTAAACCAAAAAGACAAGCAGGATAATTATCGCGGGAACGATAAACACGCCGTTGGTCTTTAAAGTCGAACCAAAATTTATAAAGACCTTGGTGATCCAGGGCATAGTTTGGTTTAAGGAAGCAAACACCACGGAAAGTTTTGGCAAAATAAACCAGGCCACGCCCAAACCTATAACCACGGTCAAACCAAAAACAATACCCGGATAAACCATGGCTGATTTCAATTTGGACTTGAATTCCCGATCTTTAACTTGTTGGTTGACCAAGACTTTTAGATTTTCCGTTAAACGCCCGCTTTCTTCGCCGGTCCTGACTAAGGATAACATGTAACTGGGCAATAGTTTGCTTGGTTCTAATGCGCGCCACAGAGCCGAGCCATCGGAAATTTTAAATTCCAATTCGGCCAGGATTTTTTTCATCTTACTTGAACCAATCTCATGCTTTAAGGAATCAAGAGCTGACAAGACATCCATGCCTGCGCTTAGAAGCATAGCCAAGTTTTCCAAAACATATTCCCGGTCTTTAGAAAAACCTAAGCCAAAAAGGTTCCGCTTTTCGCTTGGATCAGGTTTTTTAGTTTTGGTTGTCGCCATGGAAATTATTTATTTACCTCTGGTGGGGTGGCCACTCGAAGCAGTTCCTCTAAAGAAGTCGCGCCGCTTTTTACTTTCTCCATGCCATCTTCAAATAAACTTTTTGCGCCATTTTGTTTGGCAATTGCCCAAACTTCCTGACTATTGGGCCTTTGGTTGATTAAATTCTTCAAATTCCGGTTTATGGTGATGAATTCAAATATACCGACCCGACCTTTGTAGCCAGTGCCGCTGCAATTCTTACAGCCCTTGGATCGGTAAAGCGTGGCGCTTTTGCCTGGTAACCAAAATTCTGAATTTGGCAAAAGTTTGTCTAAATCTCGCCTAGGATAGGTAATGCTATAACGGCAATTTTCGCAAAGTTTTCTGGCTAATCTTTGGGCAACTAATAGTTCCAAGGTTGAAGCCAGTAAAAACGGCTCAATACCCATTTCAATCAAGCGGGGAATGGCCGTGGCTGCGTCATTAGCGTGAAAGGTCGATAATAAGAGGTGGCCAGTCAGGGCGGCATTGACGCTGATTTCCGCGGTTTCCCGGTCGCGGATTTCGCCAACCATAATGATGTCTGGGTCTTGCCTGGCGATTGAGCGCAAGCCTTTGGCAAAAGTTAAATTGGTAAGCTCGTTTACCTGGATTTGGTTTAAGCCTATAACCTTGTACTCAACTGGATCTTCAATAGTGGCAATATTCACTTCTGGCCGGTTCAACATGTGCAGCACGCCATACAGCGTGGTAGTTTTACCAGCGCCAGTCGGGCCAGTGACAATAATCATGCCAAAAGGCTTTTGGATGGCTTCAAAAACTTTGCCTAAATCTTTGGAAGCGACGCCCAAATCAGTCAAGGTAAAATTTTTGACATATTCGGCCAAAATTCTTAAGACAATTTTTTCACCGTCCAGGGTTGGGGCAATGGAAATCCGCAAATCGATTGGTTTATTCCTGTACAAAAAGCGCATAGCTCCGTCTTGGGTAGAAAAATGTTCATCAATGCGCAAGTGGCCTTGGACTTTTACCCGGTTAAGGATGTTCTCAAAAATAAGCTTTGGAATCCGGCCAGCCTCATGCAAAACCCCGTCAATCCGGAAACGGATGACCACGTCTTTTTCCTGCGGGTCAAAATGCACATCCGAAGCCCGGTAAGTCAGGGCTTCACCGATAATAGCTTCTAAAAGTTCTGGTGCGACTTGTTTTTTGGCAGAGATTATTTCCGTGAACCGGGTGCCTAAGGGCTTGCGGTAATGCGCGAAAGTTTGGTCAATGTCTTCTGTTAATGAATAATTTATGATCACTTTCTTTTTCGGGAATATGGGTTGTAATTTTATTACCAACCCTGGTTGCGCTGGATTATCGGTGCTGATAATCACTTCTTTCTTGCCTTCGGAAAACAAAACCACCCGAAGCTTCTTGGCTAATTCTTCCGGAATAACTATCACCTGTTCACGGCTGGGAGGATAGGAATTCAAGTCTGCATATCTGACCTTAAAAGCTTCGGCAATTGCCTGGCCCAGCAGGTCCTTGGTGATGATATCTTCCAAAATTAAATAATCCGCCATTGAAGCATTATTGTCTTTGGCGTAAGTTTGGGCTTTCTTAACATCCTCTTCGGTAATATAGCTTTCCCGAAGCAAGATATCGATAATTTTTTGGTCCTCCTTTATCATTGTTTTATTTTAAAATGTTGGCTTTTAACATAAAAATTATAGCATTTTCTTAACAAAAACCCAAAAACGTCTTTAGGTAAAAAAATAAAGATTGTTTTTTCTAAAAATTGACTTCTACAGTCTTTTATGAGAGAAATTAAATTGACCATGCGGGTATCGTATAATGGTAATACCACAGCTTTCCAAGCTGTTGCCGGGGGTTCGATTCCCCCTACCCGCTCCACGCGCGTATGCGCCTTTCACCTTCCGTGAACGCGCAGGCTTGTCCACTGCAGGTTCCAGGCGCAGCTCGCTTCACCCACGAATGCGTGCTCCTCACTTCGTTCGTGCGCTCCACATTCGTGGGACCCCTTAGGGAATCAAAGGGCGGCAGTGAGTTTCCTCTCCGTGTATAACATAGAAGCTTTTTGTATTGAAAATTATATAATAAACATTTTTAGTTAAATAATACTTCTAGATGACTATAAAAACTCAATATTCGCATGTAGATATCCCTGAATCTGAAAAAATATATGACCCGAGGGATTATTCTAATATGCGAGAATATTTTATTCTAGACAATAGTTTGGCTGAACGTTTTAGAAAACAAAATAGACTACGATATATTTTTGAGGCTTACAAAAATCAAATTGTTATCACAAAATTCGGGTCTAATGAAATGCCTCATTATTTTTGGAAAGAATATATAAACACAATTACCCCGGCATCAGTAACACTGGGAGAATTTGAAGACAATGAATCAAAAGAAATTAAAAACGATAGACCAATTGGAAATTTTAATATTTTAAAAGAATCAGAATTAATTCGATACTATTTTCTTATTGATCTCATGTATAGCATCTCTTCGTCATATGAAGGACAAAGTTTGTTGATTGAAGGGAAAAAATACGGTTGTTTAAGATTTGATGTAGATACCTCAGAACACCTTAAAATTAACTCAACAATATTCTCTGATTATTGTTCAAAAAATAATTTGAAAGCGCTTTCGCTAATAGATCAGACCCACTTAGCAATAAGCGATATATTTTCGTTAGGTATTATGACTGAGGATAAAAGTATGATTGAATATGCAAAATCTAGACAAATTCATATAATTCAAACTCAAGATATTTTAAATGAGTTATTAAAAAGGGGGTATCTTAATAAAATACAATTTTTAGCCGAAACAAAAATTTTGAAATTACCTAAATATAATCCCCTTAAGATAATTTATTTTAAAATTTGCGCTTGCTTTAGCTACTTGACCAACTTCAACAAATTAAAATTACTTTTTTCACAAATACTAAAATAAGTCAAACTATTTGTACTGATTGGTTTTCACTGGAAACCTGGTCTTGTGCTCTTCAATGACTTTGTCCAGGGCGTCTGACAAATCCACTTGGCAATAATTGGCCAAGGATGACAATTCCCAAAGCATATCCCCAAAAAAATTCTCGACCTCAGCGTGATTTTCCATAATTTTTTTCTTGACTGTTTCTTCATCCAAAGACCACTTGATGATATTCCGGAACTCGCCGATTTCTTCCACCATTCCTAATAACAATTCTTTGGGCGTATGGTATTTATGCCAACCCCTTTCAGCCATAAATTCATCAACGATTTTTTGTTGCTTCATAAATTTAAAGAGTTAATAATTACTTTTTCCATAAATATTTAAAGTTCAATTTTTTTGAAATTAAACATGCAAGCTATGTTTTTTGGGCGCCAAGCCACAAGAGCTGGAATATTTGCTTCATGAAGTCCGCTAGCTCCTGGTTTTCAATGATAAAAGCGTAATAGCGCTCACTGAAAGAGATAAAGGAAATTTTTTCATCATAAATCTGGATTAAACTTTGGAAAGTAATGCCTTTCGGCAAGAACCGCACTTCCCTGGCAGTACGCTCGTCTGAAGCGAACAAATCCCACGTCCCGGGGATTTCTTTTTTATCCGACAGTTGCCGAAGGGCTTGCCGAGTGATGCCAAGCTTTTTTCGCTGAGCCAGGTAATGCCGTGAATAGGTCGGGCCGAAATGGTCAAGAATGCTCTGAATGGGGGAGAACGTATATACCACCTTTTTTTCAACAGTCAGTGCATCCTCGAAAACTTGTTTGATCCCCCGGAGGCCGGAATAAAACCTGATGCGGGGCGGAGGCGTGGATTTGTGAACCTGTTCAAGTAAGATAGGAATTAAGCTGTCGGCTGTTTTTTGCTTTTCCTGCAGATGTTGGAGTAATTCTTTTGGCGAGCGGGTGACGTAGGTTTTGACTTTGGTGGCCACATCCTCGTCAATCAGTTGCTCAGAAGCCAGTTCTTCCAGGAGTTTGTATGTGGTGGTGCGCTCCAGCCCGGCTTTTTGGGCAATTACCGAAGCCGGCGCTGACCCCAATTCAAGGCAGGCTAGGTAGGTTTTAGCTTTATTCAAGCTGAAGCCAAGATTTTGTAATTGTTTAAAGATTTCCATATCTGTCACGGATAATTCACAAATATAGTATACATTATCGCTATAAATATGTCAATTTTTGTTGCTAAATCACAACATTGTGAAAAATTATAGACACTTTTTAATATATAGCATATTATGCCCGGTTAAACTCTTTGACAACTTATTAAACAAGCGTAGAACTAGACGATGCCACAATAGTTTGCAATTTCAATATCATCCCTCCGATTTGAGAACAGCCTCCTGAATAGGCCTGAATTTACAGGCCTCCAGAGGGCTGTTCTCAAAATTGGTAAGCCTTAAGTCGCGCCAAAGTGGCTGCGATAAGGGGTATGCCAAATACAAAGGAGTATCGGTTATGATTTACAAAAGTAGGATACTAAGCGGAGCGGGTACTGGGTTTGAGGTCTTAAAGGCCCTTATTGATGGTATTGTCGCTCGCGGGGGAAGTGATGATGACCTTCGGCGAATCCTGAAAGAGAAAAACATCACGGATGCTATTTGCGGCATACTGGTCGACAATCGAAGGTTCTTCACATTCATCGTCGATTTTGATCAGAAGTGTTGGAAGAGATTTCCCACCAAAGAAAACTACCAACATGTTAACAGTGACCTCGAATTTGACCAGTTTCCGATTCGCTTCAGCGGAAGCCTCGAAGTAACGGTCGAGCTGATCCCGTGCGAGAAGGGAATGAATATCGAGAAACACTTGTCCATCTGTAAAGAGCAAAAAGCTCTGGAAATCGATAGGCCCATTTCGGAAACATTCTTTAAACAGTTTCCGGAAGAGCTCGAAAAGGATTATATCTGTTCTGTTTGCGGCGTTCGCTTTGAAAAAAATGGCAAACAGGTAGTTTCACTTATGGAAGCTGACAAAGACGGACTCGCCTTCTCGTTTCTCAATACCGACTATATTTTGTCTGACAGTAAATTTCTAGTTCTTCGCGAGGTAAAGCCCTTATTGAGTGTATAGCTTTTACCCCATGCCGATTACGGTCGGTGTGGGGTTTTTTTAAATATAAATAGTAAGGCGGAAAATCATGCTACGCCTGGTTTTCCAGAGGTATTTTTTAAATCCACCCACCGCATTTTATCTTACTCAATTACTTATTACGATTAATGTAATAAGTCTTATAACCCCTTTCCGAGGGCACGGTCAAATCGTTAAGAGGGGAGTCGCCAATAAAAATTGTGTTTTTGAGATTTATTTTCAATTTAGCCAATTCATTCTCGAGCTTATCAAAAAACTTCGGGTGGGGTTTATCGGCTGGATCACCAATAACTAAGCCGGAATATCTTATTGGCAATTGTTTCAGGCTTTGGCGTTTATATGTTTCGGAAAAAATTGGATCATAAACCAGTTTACCGGTCGTTTCTTGCAAGCTTAGTACGGAATCACTGCCAGTCATTAGCACTAAAGGTATATTCTGATTCGATAAAGCCGATGTAAATTCTTTAGCGTCTAGATAAAGCTTTGAATCTTTTCTAACGGTTTGCCAGTAAGCATCTCGTGCTAAAGCTAAAGAATTAGTAGTCAACCGTAAACCTTGCTCACGGGCAGCTATTATTAACCAAGCCTCGCGACTCCATACCTTAAAATCATGTTCTTTATCGACCGTCTCAATTTTTTTCATTTGTTCCATAAGTTGGTCAAATTCCTCTCTCTCAGCCCAGACTTCATGTTTAGGTTTGCGATGCCCTTCTAAAATCAAATGAAATAACTTATCAACCTTTACAGCTAATTGTGGATTGAACATTTTGGCCAATGCCTGTATGCCAGCCTTATGGGCCGGCGCAAAATCGACTAAAGTATAATCAATATCCGCAACCACGCCTTGAACGTCGTTTAACGGTATGTCATTTAAGTTTTCGACAACCTGCCAATCATTCATAAAAAAAATTATTACTGTTTACTTTTTCCATAAATATTTATCTAGGTCAACAAACCACATCTTTTCTTTTTTGACTACTTTAACGCCTTCTTTTTGTAAAAGCCAGGCTTGTTCGTCAGCCGTGTGTTCAAGACAAGTAGTGGAAATAAAGCCTAAACGATTTATTACTCTTTGCCACGGCACTTCTGGATGAGGATTTTCATCCAAAGCATGTAAAGCCCAACCCACCATTTGGGCGGCTTTGGGTGAGCCAATTAAAGAAGCAATTTGGCCATAAGTGGCAACTTTGCCCCGAGGGATCTTTTTGACCATGGCATAAACCAAGGCGTAAAAATTTGATTTGGGTTTCATGGCTTAACTAATTCATCAAATAATTTATACAATAATTTCAACCTTTGTCTTTTTTCTTTCAAAGACCAATCCCGGGCAACCACATCTGCCAAAATCGCGCCAAAAATCCTTTCAATCAAGCTGGCTTTTATTAAGTCGTTGAATCTTTTTATTTTTAATACCTTTGCCAGCTTTTTTAAATCCTTTATCCAAGCAAAAACCGGCTTTTTCCATTTGGCATAAGGTAATTTCCAATCACCGGGCATTAACCAATCCGCCCAAACCATAAAAGCCAGTTCATAACCCTCGGGATACATTTTGACATGGGCAAAATCCGTTAAATAATATCTGCCATCCATGCCTTTAAAAATTTCCTTTGGTTTGAAATGCCCATGGCACCACAACATTTTTCGGTTTTTAAATTCCCGATTGATTATTTCCAAACCTTTTTCAAATCTGGGCGCAAATTCTTTTGCCAATAAAACTGAAGGCGCTTTCCTGTTTTGGTTTTTCTCTTCTTTATTGATAGCCATTTGCAGCCAGTGGGGAATACGATGCAGGTGGAAAAGGTTGGCTGTAAGTTTTTCGTTTAAAAGCAAATTTCGATGCGGCCTGGTTGGAAAAGTTTTCCGGTATTCCAAATAAACCTTTAAAAATTCCTGTCTTTCGGAAGTGGAGAGCGGCGATTTTAAAAATTTACCCAGAATTAGCTCTTGTTCAATCAACCAGCCGCTGTTCAAGGATAAAATCTTGTATTTAAAAAGCTTGGGAGCTTTTAAATTTTTACTGCGGTTAAGCCGGTTAAAAGCTTCTAGGGCTAAGGGTTCATCAGTCGACTTGCCTTCATTGTAAATTTTTAAAATCGCCGGTTTTTTCTTGAATAACCCAGAATAAATTACATTCCGGATCTGGTCATTAGTTTGCGTCCTGGCTTGGTAAATCTTTCGAGAATGCAGAAAATTATTCTGTTTGGCAATTTTCTCACCCCAGTTTTTAATCAAGTTTTTTGGCATTATTTTGAAAACAAGTCTAAATTTTTCTTGATGAAGTATTTCATTTTCCGGAAAGCTTCGCCGCGGTGGCTTAAGGAATTCTTTTCTTCATCAGTCATTTCCGCAAAAGTTTTAGTAAAATTCCGGGGAATAAAAATCGCATCGTATGGCATTTTGCTCCTGGGAGCGCCTTTGGGGACAAAGCTGATTAGGCCGTAAACCCGGCCATCAAAAGTCCATTCCTGCCCATCGGGCGAAATCAAAACTACAGCAGACTCCATCCATGCAGTGCGCATTGGTTCAGGCACGTCTTTTAACTCTTCTAAAGTGTGACTAACCATTTCTTTAGAACTAACGCCTTCGCCTGCCCAGCGTGCAGAAAAAACCCCTGGCGCGCCATTCAGCGCGTGGATACACAAGCCCGAATCATCAGCGATAACCCAAGTCTTCTCCTTAATTTTTTCTAAAACAAACCTGGCTTTAAGCAATGCATTCTCCGCAAAAGTCTTGCCGTTTTCTTCCGGTTCCAGGCTGATCCCGGCGGCTTCCGCGCCAATTGCTTCAATGCCTAAATCCGCTAGGATAGCGTTCATTTCTTTAATCTTGCCCGGATTATGGGAGGCGAAAATCACTTTCATTCTTTTACTATACTATAAATTCGGCGGTAAATCCTTGCGGCTGAATTGGACTGAAACCGCGCCCAAATAAATTGCGGCCAAGCCGACCAAGACATAAACAAATCGAGCTCCAAAATTTATTCCGCCAAAAATTGTTTCGACAATATCAAAATTTGTCAGGCCCACCAGGCCCCAATTTATTCCGCCAATGACCAACAAAACAATAGCGATCCAATCAAATATATTTAATCCTTTCATACGATTCACCTCGCTTTCAAAATAAAGGTTAAATATGCTGGATATTTTTAAGCCTAGCACTCAAACTATAGCTGGGGAAGTTTGACCCCCACGCCAATTTTGTATTAATAAATAAGCATGGGGAATTGACTAAATCAGGGTTTTCTACTAAGGTTTTCTTGAATTGTTCTTTGCACAATTTCAAACTGGAGGAAAGATGAGCACTGACAATCTTATCATGCTCGTAATACTGACTTTTTTAAACTTGCTCTTCGTTGTGTCATTCTTTATGATTCGCAAAAGCACCTTGAAACCTGCGATAATTCCAGCCATGGCTAATCTGGGCATGGGCATTACTAGTGTTTGCCTGATCACTAGTGCTATAGTTCTGTATTTTGAGGGAATCAAGGCTTGGCAAACCATAAGTATATGCTTGGCGATCGGTGTGGCATTTAGTCTCATATTCCTATGGCTCATGCCAAAATTTAAACCTAAAAAATCCATTCCACCCAGGGATATTTATTACCGGAAAGCCAATGACTAAGGCTATGACAAAGACGATTCTAATTGAACCTTAAGGGCATCCAAGACGGATGTCCTTTTTATAATGATAAACAAATAAAAAAAACCGGCCCCTTTTGGGAGTCGGTTTTTCAAATAGCAAATTACAATTCATCGGGAATTTTCGCGAGGTCATCCAACCAAATTGTCGAATCAGCCTCGGGCGGCATGCGCCAATCACCCCTGGGCGATAAGGAGGTTAAACCAACCTTGGGCCCATTGGGCAGACAGTCCCGTTTGAACTGGTTAGCAAAGAACTTACGCAGGAATACGCCCAACCACTTCTTAATTTCGGCCAAAGTATACCGATCTTGAAACGCCTGCATCGCCAACCTGGCAATGGTCAGGGGCGAACGGCCAAAACGCACAAAGTGGTAAAGGAAGAAATCATGCAATTCGTAAGGACCATTGATGTCCTCGGTTTTTTGAACAATCTGGCCATCAGCCCCGGCTGGTTGCAGTTCAGGTGAGATGGGCGTGGCCAGAATATCCAAAAGTACTTTCTGAACCGCAGTTTCTTTCGCAAAAACATGCTCGGCAGTCCAACGCATAAGGTGACTAATCAGCGTCTTGGGTACCCCGGGATTGGGGTTATAATGCGAGGCGTGATCGCCAAACATGGTAGTCCAACCCAGCGCCAATTCCGAAAGATCGCCCGTGCCTAAGTCCATGGCGCCTTCATCGCCGGCTAAAGCTAACTCGACGAATTTGCGAGCCCAAGCTTGGGAATTTTCATAAGTTGAATTCCTGACTGACATATCGTGACCAATGCTCTTAAGCAGGACATTGGTCAGCTCAACTATAGAAATTTCCCGAAAGGTGACACCCAGGGCTTCCGCCAACTTTTGGGCATTGCCTTTGGTCCGTTCGGTCGTCCCAAATCCCGGCATGGTCAAGGCGATAATGTTAGTTCGCGGCAAGCCAAGCAAGTCCATGGTATAGGCGGCCACCAGTAAGGCGTGGGTAGAATCCTGGCCGCCAGATAAACCAAGGATCAATTTCTGACGATCTGTTGGAAATACCTTTAACCGCCGGGCCAGGCTGCTGGTCTGGATATTGAAGGTTTCCTGACAACGCTCATCGCGGTCAGCCGGGTTATTTGGCACAAACGGAAAAGCTTCGATTGGGTAAATGAATTTCTCGAATATCGATTTATTCAAAATACCCAACGGAGCATGATACTCAACCGTGCGGAATATCCGCGCATGGTCGGTTCCGTTCTGGCGAAATGAACTCTGGCGACGGTTAAGCATGAGCTGATGCAAATCAACATCGGTAACCGTACATGAACCGCCAATTAAAAAGCGCTGGTTGGTCTTGAGTAATTTACCGCCAGAGGCAATACAGACCGCTCCATCCCAGGCCAAATCAGCGGTTGATTCGCCAAACCCGGTTGCGCAGTAAATCTGCACGGCCAGGTTGCGGCCGGAAGAAGCGACGACTAACTGGCGACGATACTCATCCTTGCCAATAGTGATGTTGGAAGCTGACAAGTTTGCCAAGACCGTTGCCCCAGCCAGCGCCGCGTGTGAACTTGGCGGGATAGGCACCCAAAGGTCTTCACAAATTTCAGTGAATATCACCAGGTTGGGATATTGCGTACAGCGAATCAGGATATCTGTGCCAAATGGAACTAATTGGCCTAAGATTTCCACCGTGGTACTCCGGGCATTACTAGCCCGAGCAAAATGTCGAGCTTCATAAAACTCCCGGTACTCTGGCGGATAGGCTTTGGGCGTAATTCCCAAAATTTGACCTTTACAAAAGGTCACCGCGCAATTATAAAGCTGTTCGTCGACGATCAATGGCATGCCCACTGATATGACCATGTCCATTGACCGGCTTTCCGCTAGCAGAAACCTAAGCGCTTTCAATGCGGCTTCGATCAAAACATGAGAAAAGAATAAATCGCCATTACTGTAGCCAGTCAGCCCCAATTCCGGACAGACCGCATACATGGCGCCTTGTTCATAAGCTTGCCGCAAGTAGCGCAGGTGATTTTGGGCATTCTGTAACGGATTTGACAAAGTCACTTCCGGGACAATCGCCGCCACCCGTACAAAGCCGTGTTTGCGTATGTCCAAAAAAGCTCCTGTGGTAGTAGACAAAGCGCGTCTCCTTTCTGATTATTTTATTTTCAATTTGCTTTTTCTTTAATTCATCCGCCAAAATTATTTTTGCGAATCAATTAAGGATTGGTTGGAGGAAAGGGTTACCTTCCTCCAACCAAAACGACCGCTTTTTGATTTCATGCCAAGATCTTCGCGCGCCAGTCAGCTTTCAAAAAGGCCAATCGAAACATGTCGTGGTATTCTCCTTTTAAACAATATTCCTGAAGGAGAACACCCTCGTCAACAAAACCCATTTTTCGATAATGGTCTGCCATAGGATTGCTGGTAAATACTTTCAGATAAACCTTGTTCAGCCTAAAAACCATAAAGGCCTGGCGTAAAACCTGCACAATAGTTTCGGTGCCATAGCCTTGGCCTCGATGTTCTTTGCGGAAGATAAGAAAACCAAGACGGGCATTATGATTGACTCTGTCGATTTCGTGCAGACCGGCAGTGCCAAGAATCATGCCGTCGCTGATACGTTCAACAACCCATAGCCAATTATCGTCACTGGCACATTGACTTGCAAGATATTTACGTTGCTTTTCTAGGTCTATCTTTTTCGAAAAAAAACTGAGGTTTTGCGTTGAGCTCGGTTCCAACGCAGCAAGAATCCGTTCGGCATCGCCCACGTTTGCCCGAACCAATCGAATTCTGGGGTTCAACAGGGTTTCCGGAAAATTCATGGCAACTCCTTGTGAAATATAATGTTAAGAACTTTTTTCTTTTTTCTTTATCTAAACCGCCAATATCTTAACGGCTTGGATAAAGGGTGCAGGGACAGAAAAATTTCCAATTCCTGCACTCTTCAATTTTCTAAAAGATCGTGAATTTACCTCCTCTGTTCTGGACAGAACCACCGGAACTATTAAGATAGAAACCTTCCGGGCTTCCAAATAAGAAAAGGTCTCGATTAAGTTGACCATCGATTTCACCAATGCCAATTTTTATGGCAAAGGACCTGAGTATATGTCTTTCGTCATATTGGGCCATCAAGGGTATTGCATAACGAAGCTTATAACCAACTGGACGGACTTCCTCATACCAATATTGGAAAGTTTTGTTCATCCAGATATTTGCAGGTACAAGAACTTCCGTTCCTTCTCTTAATGCACCAACCCCTATCAACCGTATAGCTTGTTCGGCCGTGTTTATTAAACTGCTCTGCATGATAATACCGCTTTCTTTTAGTCCACGATATTTCATGTAATGCATCCTTACGGCTGTCTCCGGAGCGCCGAGAACCACTCGACCTGACTTGAAAAAATCACCGAATTCAATATTGGTTGTGAACCCCGGTAAAACCTTCTCATCACGCGGTACCCAAAAGAAAATGCAATCAGCTCGATTGAGCCCATTTACTTCCCAATCAACTACCGCGTCATGTTGATCGTAGGTTGGCCAGCTTTGGCCAGGTCTGGGCTCGGGGATGAAAATCTGCCCATCGTATCCTAGGTTACGTAATGCTTCCACCGCAGCTGGACGCCAAGAAGGCGTTTCGCCTTGTCGTGCTGTTGGTCCAGCCAAGAATACTGACTTCTGACAAGTTGCTGGGTATTCTTCCAACCAATAAATGATCTTCATGTATTAATCCTTTATATTAAAGTTAACGAACTGTTTCTCTTTTTCTTTATCTGAATCACCAAATTTTTTAGTAACTCAGATAAGGGGTGGTAGAAGTCCGATGAATTCCACCACCGATGTTTTACAAATATGAAACCAAATTACTGAATCAGACGCGGGGTGCTTTCTACCAAGGTTCTCAGATCTGCGTCTGTAAACCTCGGGCGGATGATTTCTTGCCAGTCATTCGACGAAAGTGTTGTGTCCCAAGGACAAATTGACCGCATCCAATTCATATAACGCGCCTCTTCACCAGTAAATGGATTGATACGGGTATAGTGAAGGATTTGGCAATTATGGATATGGTCCAGAGGATCTTCAGACGCATCCAACTCATGGAACCTTATCTGGGTCATACGCTCCAGCCTGACCCGGAAAGCCCACATGATTTCGCCATGGTTAACGATGATGACGCGCTTGTTGCTACACTCGCGGTGCAGGGTAGTCAGCACCCGATCAATGCGCAAACAAGCTTGGGCTAAAGATTCGCCCCCAGCCGGCGCCCAGAAAAAACTGTCAATTTCCCGACGACGGAGCTCTTCAGCATAACGGCTCTGGCGCTCGTTGTCCGGCAAAACATCCATCACTCCCTGATCACGCTCGCGTAAATTGAAATCCAAGTACCATTCACCACCGAGCCCTAAATACATGGCGGTTTCCACGGCCCGAAGATATTCGGAAGTGTACTGGCGTTCAAAAGTAAAGGGGAAATATGAAGCCAACCACTCACCAGCACTTTTCGCCTGATAAATCCCTTTATCGGTTAGCCGCCATTTGGAACTGTGGCGCTGGGAAAATTCCGGGGTAAAAGCGCTATGGTCGCCCGCGCGTGAAAGTTTGTTGGCTAAATTGCCTTCTGATTCGGCGTGTCTGACCAAAATCAAATCTTTTGGCATCATTGTTGCATCCTCGCTTTCTAACATCCCAAAATTTAGGAGATGCGTATTTGTAAAATTGTAATGAACTTTTTCTTAAACTATCAATTTTTAATTTGATAACTTGAGAAAAGGGGTGAGGCTAGTCAATTGACCGGCCTCACCACCTATATGCAAGTATTGCTCAGACTTTACAAACTTCGCTTCGAGCATTGGTATACCCGAATACGCGTTTGTATCGTTCGACTTGATCAGCCGGACCCATAGCTTTCTGAAGGTTATCAGAGAGCTTCACGGTCCCTCGGCCATTGGCGGCAATCGCTTTGGCCACGAGCGATAAGGTCGGCAAACCCAAATCATTCGTGAGCGTCGTGCCCCAGCCATAAGAGATGATTATGCGATCACCATACAACTCGTCGATCTTCAGGATTTTGCCAAGATCAAGCCCGTCACTTGGCAACCAGAGCTTCGTCATCGGGTCAATACCGAAATTGCGATAGTACTGAATTCGTTCTTCACCAGCAGTCAGGGGATCGGCAGAGTCTTCGCGTGTACCTTTCCACTTCCGTGCCCTTTCTTCGCCAAAAACTTTGAAGAAGAATTCGGATCCAAAAGTGTCGGGCAACGCAATTGAAAGGCCTGGTCCATACATATTAAACCACTGATCAAGCACGATACCGGTAGAAGCGAGAAGTTCAGCATCCGAGTTCGCTAACGCGGCAACCACCATCTGTAGCTCGTGCGCATTGGTGCCCCCAGGGGTTAGGCCGTACTTAAACGCAAGATATGTGTTCGACGTGCCGCGGAATTGCGATGGCGGAAGTTCCTCAGCCATGGCGCAAGTAGCGTCGCTCTGCCAAACCCGGCCAAAACGGCGGCGCGTACCAAACTCGATAAAAGTGATGCGCAAATGCTGTTTCAGAATTTCAATCTTGTCGTGCAGACGACGAGTGCCATTAGCATAAATCGCCTGACGGTCAAATCGACTTAAGTCACGGAGTAGAGCACGATAGTACAGCTCGTTGACGATACACAGAGCAATCGTTTCCCAAAGGGAAACCGCAGCCCACGGGCCAGTGAATTTCAGGTCGAATTGTCCATCGACTACCTTAAGATCATATGGCGGCAACTGAACCGTCTTAAGATACTCAAGGTACTCTTCCGAAAACATATTCTTCCCATAGACGTCCATTCCACGCAAGTAGTAGATCTCACTCTGAGTGAAACGGAGCGTGCGGATATGATCAAGCTCGGCCCGGAGCTCTTGCTCATTAATGAAGTCGGCCAGGCGGACACCTGAAGTCCGGTTCTTCATGCCGAAGGCGACAATCACGTCCCGATAAAATCGGTAGATGAAGTTTCCCATGGTGAACTTGTAGAAGTCCACGTCGAGTAGCGAGGTAATGATTGGCTCGCCACTTCCTCGCCATATCCTTTGGAAGCTCACGGCTTCCTCCTTTCTTTATCTTTTGCCTATTATTTTCCGTAAGAACCACTGGAGGAGCGCGAAAACGCGGACGTCCTCGCACGTAAAGTTCTCCAGCCCACTAACTGGCAAGAAGACGCGGGTAATGCTCTCGCCTTCTTCTTTCAAGCCATACTGGCGATCAGTCTTTTCCAGCTGGTCACTGGTGATTGCGATATAACCGAGCCATGCCTTTTCCACCAGACAACCAGCCGAAAGCGCCAGTGGTGCACCATTATTAAGGAGCACAATATCCTTGGGACGAATTGTACCGCCAACTTCTTCACTTGCTTCGCGTGCAAGAAGTCGACGCACAGATTCTTTCCGATCGAAACGACCGGCAACGCTTTCAATAATCCAACCTTTTGGATTACCGACGCGTGCCATAGCTTCACGCTGCTGGCGGACCAAAAGAATCTGATCTTTATCCGCAATGTATATCAGGACGTTCGCTGAATCGGATGTCTGAAAGACCTTCCGAATGCGACCACCATCAGTAGTAATGGTCTTAGCGGTAAAAGGCTCTTTTGCGATTACCGGTCTACCTTTCTGTCTCATAAAAAATCTCCTGTTTATTCTAAACGTTTTATTACTTGCATTTTGTAAATGAGCATCACTCGAAAATATTTTTCGGGTGAAAGCACTGTGCCGAAATATTTCGGGACAAGGCTTTAAAATAATTTAGGTGGTGGAGCGAGCTGTAAACAGCACGCTCCACCCCTTTAAAAAATTAATGTTCGGGAAACTGAAGAGCGAGGATTTTCCGCTGCGGATCATTGCCTGGCAAAAATGCCAGTTCAGCTGCGGCAATACGGCTGACGCGCACATCCAGGCTAATAACACGACCTAGAGGTATGCCGTCAACAAATCCTTCCACGCCCCGTTTTTCTGAATCCAATGAACGAAGTTGGACGCGCTGGCTAAGTCCCAAATGGACCGGTCCCCAGCCAAACGGTTCAAAGACGTTCATCCCAGCCAAGATTATCTGCTGCGTTCCGACAGGCATAGGTTTTACGCCTAATGCCCGAGCATAACTCGTGGAGCCGCCAGCAGTCGCGATCAAGGCACCGTCACCCACTAACTTCGGTAATCTCACCTCGTCATCGACCGTTACTTCCAGCCAAGCAGCTTGACCACCGTTGATTGAACGCAACCAGGCATCATTAAATGCCAGCTGCGAAATCGTTGAACCATTCGAGAGGACCGCGGTTACATATAGTAAGGGCGACTGTAGAATAGTTAACTTCCGGAAGAAACTATGGACATTAGTACCGGCTGGAAATTCATTGAGCAGAAAACCACGATGGCCAGCGTTCAACCCAATGATGGGCAAACGTTTTCGCCAGTGTTCACGGATGACCTGCAGCATAAAACCGTCACCGCCGACTGCCACAATGCAGTTGGGCAGATCTTCCACACACACTGGTGTAAGCCACTCGGCAATTTCGCCCGCCCGTGGATTCAACGAATCGATCACGCATAGTACTCGCGGCTTGGCAATTGATGTCTCGGGTGAAAGAAAATTAGGCTGCATACCCCGATACAATCCATGCCGTTCGATATACTCAGCCACTGCGGGCATGACCAAATCATAAAAGGCTTGATGACTGAAAACCTTCTCGCGAATTTCCGTACTTGAACCGTCATGGATGTCTGGTAAAAGCATGACCTGGGGCGGCAAATCTTCAGGCTGGTAAGGGAAGTTATGGCGTGGCACAACCATTATTGATTTCTGCCAAATTTCCAATCCATGTTCCCATTCCAACTGGATTATTGACTGACCATTAGCGCCGCCAATGATCAGATCACTGCCGACCACTAACCAACATTCACCAGCCTCAGAGTACCGATCAAGCAAAGTCCAGGTGCGGGTAAATATGTCTTGTTCCAGGTCAGTCAAATCAACCGTAACCTTAGGAATATCCCCGAAAGTTAGGTCGGTCATAACTGCCCGGTGGATGGGAGCAATATCATTCGTGGTCAGTTTATCCGGCCGTGGTCCGCATGGGACCACAATGACGCGATCAAACTGTTGCGTTAGGTTCATGACAATGCGCCGATGGTGCAAACCCGGTGGGTTGGCACTCAAACCGTAAATCGCTATTCGTGGCATTTTTTTGCCTCACTTTCTTCTATTTTCACATTAATTGTTTTTGAAAGAACATGGCCGCAACTTAATGTTGTGGCCAGAGACATATAATGATTCAAACATCATTGCATATCTCTTGATAGAAAAGGTTACTAGGAGTAGGGATTATTCATCCATACTCCTAGTGGTATTTCACTAAAACATGCGGGCAGGTGACATTTTGTTGCGACACACAGCGGTCGCAACCGATTGAATGTTCAGGAAAAGTGCATCCCACTTGTCACCACCTGGCGGGGTCTGCAGCACACCGTCATCCCGACTAAAGAAGGAAACGTACCGGCCGAATGCGGCAGGTGCGTTTTCAACACGTACGGTGCCGTCGGCATTAGATACCGTTGCGGGTACGCCGCCATTTCGAGAAAGGCAGCCGAGCACATCCACAAAGTGGATACGCTTGCCGTAAAGGCAGGCAGCCAAGATATCATGCTTCAGAGCTTGCTCGCGTCCACCTGTAGCAATGAGCAAGTCCAGAGTCTTGATGTACAAGTCGGCATACGCATCGGAATTCACCGCCACGTACACGGGCATGTCATCATCTTTGACGTACATCATGTACCTTGGACAGGAAAAGCCCAGCGGATAAAGATTGAAATCTCGGGCAACACTCTCGATAGCCATATCCACTCCGAGATCCGAGGCTCCGTAAATCAGGCGGAGCTGCGCGCCTTTAAATTTCAGGCGCAGATGGGAAATGGCTTCACGAATAATGGCGGCACAAGCCTGTTCATACTCCCCAGGGAAAACGCCATACTGCTGGCATTGGGCTGGGCTGATGCGGGAGTACCCGTTCATCGAGATAATAAAATTATCCGGATGTTCAACGTGCTCCTTTACCGCCAGCCCATACTCCTCGGGAAGATAGATTCTTTTGGTAGTAAATACCTTCCGGTAAATTCGCTCTCCTTCCGGTGCTTCCGGGTTCAAACAAATAACACCCGGCAAGCCATTGGCATAAGTTTCACCAATGACTTCAATTACCGTACCTTCTTGGGTCCGGTAAACTTTGCCATCAGGAACATAGGTGGTCATTCAGTTTCTCCTTCTGTGTATGTTTACTGTATTTAGTTTTCAAAAGTTTAAAATGAGCATGGTCGCAACTAAAGTTGTGGCCAGAGATCTGAAACGTTTGAGCGTTACAAGTCTCTAAAAAAATTGGGGAGAGTGGCTGATATATTTCAACCAACCACTCTTCCGTTTTGTTCTTAATTCAGGGCCGAAATATGTACGATTGAGGCGCCGGCATCCAACATTTCCATGATTGCGTTTGGGCCGTCGCCAGCACTGAGATTAACGGCGCGACAGGCGTCAATGACAACAACCACTTCAAAACCCTTGCTCAGAGCATCAAGCACCGTTGACCTGACGCAATAGTCGGTTGCCAATCCCACAACAAACAGCCGTTCAATCTTGGAGTCTTTCAATCCTTCCTCCAAGCTCACACCGGCGTCGGTGCAACCTTCAAAGGCCGAATAGGCATCATCGTGAATATCCATGCCTTTGGAAATTACGACCGAACCTTTGGGGAACCGCAGACCGGCATGGAATCCCGCACCTTTGGTGTTCTGAATGCAATGGGGTGGCCATTTTTTAAAATGGTCACAATCCGCCGGATGATAATCCCGAGAAAAAACCACCAGGTCGATCTGACTTTTTAACGTTGTCTCCATCAGGTCGTTGATTATCGGAACCACCTCGTCACCTTTTGGAACAGCCAAGGTGCCTCCCGGACAAAAGTCGTTTTGCACGTCAACCACAATCAAAGCCGATTTCATTGTCTTATTCTCCTTTTCGTTTGTTTTTGAATTGGGGTAGCTTTGCATGAATAAAATCACGACCATGGCAAAAGCCATAACTCCAACAATTTTCAGACTGCTTTTCTTCATTACCTGAATTTTCTCCTTTTAAAAATTAGAAATGATTCAATGTTTATTTACTGTTTGTTTACACAAATTTGCTAATGAAAACTTGGGGTTTTCCAGAACAAATTTCTATAAAAATAGCCTGTGACCTTAACCTATTATCTTGATTTTGTCAAGGGTCAAAAGAAAATTTGGGGAGGAATCTTTTTAAGATCCCTCCCCTTGGCTAAAGGTGCAATTTTGGTTTAGGAACCAAAGCCGCCGACTTGCAATTTGCTGAAATTGGCAGCACTTTGGCTGGCCCGGACCGCCGACTGGGAAAACATGCGGAAGGCTTGGCGGATGGAATGTTTGTCATTCTTGGGGGTAATAATCCATTCATCCGGAATGCCCATTTCCCCGAACACTCGCCGGAAATCGGTTGAGCCATCATCAATGCCCATGGACGCGACAATGTGGTTTTCGCTTTTCAGCATGTCAGCCACAATCTTGGCGCAGTCTTTGGGAGTTGAACGGTGCGAACCTTGGTCAGCGCCGTCGCTGATGATCAAAGTGATGGTCCTGACTGGTACGCCGTTGTCAGCAAAAGCCTGAGCTTTGGCCAACACGGTTCCCAAGAGGACAACGGTCTGGTCATACAGGGGCGTGCCCATATTCGGATCATAATTGTTCTGGTCCATGAGCACGGCCTGGGCGATCGGCTGGTATGGGAAAAGGATGAAGCCGTTCAAGTATCGGGTGTGAGCCAGAATACTATCGGCCTGTTTGGTTTCCCGCAAAGCTTCGATCACTTCATTGTGACCATCCCGAACGTTCTGGGTATTCCCGGCAAAACGAATGGAATCCGAGTCGTCCGGCATTTGGGAAACCAGAATGACTTCGCTGGACTGGACATTGTCGACGTCCACGCCCAGCGCGGCTTCAATTTCCGCACCAATGTCCACCACGTTCAGAGCTTTAGTGGCTCCGGCCGTAAGCAGACCTTCTTGCGCAGCGTTTTTAATCAGCTGCTTTGCACTTGTTTGTGACATTGTATATCTCCTTATGCTTGATTTACGTTTTTGGTTACAGGGTTTTGAAACTTGCTGGCATAATCTTTTTTAAAGATTGATGCCAGGCCACTGGTCTATCGGCTCAGTGGAACGGACAATGTGCATGCCCGCTGCGGCAAAGCGCTGGAACGCGGCATCGGCTTGGTCGGTAAAATCCACGATACCGGGAACCACCACCGGCGAAGTGCAGTCTGCCAATAGGTAGACTTTTTTCGCCAGGGATTCGTCCTGGGCCTTGATTTCGGTCAAGAGGTCATCAATGGTCCAAGCCACGCAATGGCTCTTGGCTTGGCCGGCGATAATCACCGCGTCGAATTCCAGCAGGTTGGCCAAGAATTTGGAATTCTTCTGGGCAATGGACTGGCCGCCATCCGTATCCAGGACTTCAGGCTTGAAGATGGAATAATTTTCAGTCAGCGGGTTGCCGCCTTTAATCTGAAAATTGGTCTGGCTGCGGCGGGCGATGTTATGGAAGAAGATCGCTTCTTCCACACTGGATACCAGGGCATGGCCGATACCGCCGAGCATGGCGTGGTAAGGCCAAATGGTCAGCAGGTATTTGCCGTTGTCGCTGAGCTTGCGGCAATAGTGCAGCACATGTTTCTGCAAACCAACGTAATTGCCCTTGGCAATGCTACCGGCAATTTCCGGGTTCACTTTCCAGATACCGGTTTCCACGTCCCGCAGGCTGATGTTAGTCATGGGTGCGGGATGTTCACCTTGGTCATTCACCCAGAACATTTCATGGAAAATTTGCATGGCTATATGCGTGTCCAGGGTCGGGGCAATGGCGGAAATGTAGCCCAGGTTCTGATAAATGAAACGGCAGAGCCGCTCATTATCTTCCACCGCGCCCTTGCCTGAACGGCCGCCGACAAAAAGTTCAAAACCCGGGATGCAGAAAGTGTTCATGCAATCAATGGGTATGACGCAGATCTTGAACTTGTCCGTAGCCGCGGGTTTCAAGCCGTGCTTGCGGGCGTAGTCGCGAGCCGCTTCAGCCAGTTTCTGGTATTCAATCCGACGGACTTCGCCAATGAGGCTGGCGTCGAAATGCTTGGGCAGAGGCAGATTGGTCTTCATGATCTGGTTTCCTTTCAAAATTTGTGGAATTTCTATGTTTAGATCTATGACGAAAGATTCGCCCAGATCAGTTATCGGCAGGTTCGGCACAATGTATTCCATCATGCCGCGCTTACCATCCGCGGTGTAGGTATATCCGTCACCGCTGAAAAGTTCGCGCAAATGAACGGTAAAATACAGGAAAGCTCGGGCGTCGATGAGACTGCCAGCCTTGCTTTTATACCGTTCAAAAATCAGGTAGCGGGGATCGCTTTCCCCGATTTTATCGACTTCGGAAAAATCAAAACCAGCTTGCCTTTCGATTTCATCAAAAGGCGTAGTAGCCAAAGCCCGGGCGTGCTTTTTGAGCTTGGCGGCTATTTCCGGATACACTCCTGAAACAATTTCAAGAGTGTTATCCCAGGTGGCCAGTTTGGCCGGCCCATTGTCCCCGAAAACCACCAGTTTAAACTGGCAATTCTCGTCTTTGACCTTGCGAACAATGTAATTCTTTTCATAGCCGATTTCGATCAGCATGTCATAGCCAGACTTGCCCAAAAGTTTTTGCAAACCATCCGGGCCCATCAGCATGACCAACTTCCGATGCGGATCATCAGTCAGGGTCAAGAAGTCTATTGGCTTTTTGCCCCGGATAATCCGACCGCACAAACCCTGGACATTTCCAGATTGTCGGGTTTGCAGCAACTGTGCGTACTCCTGAATTTTCACTTTTTACCTCATCTTTCTTTTTCTGGTTTATCGGTTTCTTATTGAATTCGTAAAAGACTAATGTCGTGGGCTCCCACAACATAAATTCCTTCTTTGCCCGGGAACAAATAATTTCCGGCGTTAACAAAACTTTCAGTGTCAGGGAATTTCTGGGTCTCCACCAGGCTGTTCCCGCTTTGTTCCACTCGAACAATGCCTTCGTCTGTGGCGGCAAACAATAAATTATTCGCCGCGCACTTGCCACGAATAATTCCTAACCAAGTTTCGTCACCTTGAACAGCAGAAGCCCAAGCTTCCACTTGGCCATTCGGCCGGATGAGGAAACATTGGTTAATGATTTTCCCGGCTTCTTGCAGGCTGACTAAGAACCAGCACCGGTCATTCGTAAAAACGCAAGTGGCGTCAATCAATTGGCCGCGCAGGGTTGGGATTTTAACCCGGTCATTAATACCACGACGGTTATTGTCAAAGGTGAAAGCGACGCACAGGTTACCGGCTCGGTAAAAACCAAAGCCGAATTTTGGACCGGCCCAGAATAAAGTCTGGTTGGCCAAAACCTCACCCAAACTTTGCGGATAATCGACTCCTAGTTTGCCGTCAGCCATGAGATTGCCGTTATTCAGCCAAAAGCGTTTTTCGCTATTAGCCTCGAACATTGGCAAAGTCCCAAAACTGTCGACATCCAAGCGAGTGGAAGATTTCCCGGGAATAAAAGTGAAAACTTTACCATTGGCACCAATCAAAGTTGAGTTACCCTGAATGCGGAAACGCATAAGCGGGCTCAAATTTTCTTTGGCAACCAAAGTTCCGTCTTCTCTTTTGAATTCGCCGTTTTCGTGAACCAACCAACGCAGCTTATTTTCCTGGTAAGCCGCATAGACTATCAAGCCGCGAGTTTTAAAAACTCGGGTGGCAATAACCTTGCCTCTGACCACGGTGGTTTCCTTGATGGCCGCTGGTGCAACTTGGGAACAGAACGGACAAATGGCCCGAGCGTGTTCCTTGCCGCAAGCCGTACAGGTTGTCCAACGCATGTTAGTAAATAATGCATTGGGAAATTCTCCGCGCTGATCTTTCTCGAAAACTTTGTGGAAGAATTGGAGCAAGTCATCAGGCAGGACTCCATAAGGAATGGCCGGTTTTGGGTAAACCACTTCCGGATGGAAAATGGTTATACGCTTTAAGGGCCTTGCGTCATGCGGCAAACGGTTTTGGGCTTTGGCGGGTTTGTAAATACCGCCATAAGGCCCCACAAACAATAAGCACTGCATGAGCATGACCGCATAGGCGTACCAATCTGAATTGGCATTGTGCGGATTGGTTAATTCCAAACTTGTGGCTCGGGGGTTGCAAAGCAGGGGATCGGTAAACCTGGCCGTGAACAATTTGCACCAGAATTGGCCGAACTGGAAACTGTCCGCGTCAATCAGATAAGCTTCGGTGGATTTGACCATGACATTCAAGTCATTAAAATCCCCGATGATTATTCTGTCACTGTGCAGTTTGGAAACGGTCAGATGCAAGTCTTGGAATATCTTGATGATGTTTTCATTAGAAATTCCAGCTTGCCGGAATTGGCGCTCGGCATAGCGCAGCAGGACTTCAGCTTGGCTCAACAGTTTCATGCTGTAGCCAATGATTTTGTTCCCGTTCCGGTCATAAACCAGGTCTTCAGGCGCAATCACCCTGGCTGGCAGGTTTTTCGGGAAAGCTGGTAACTTTTTTTGGTGTTCCAAAATCTTTTCTTCAGCCAATCTCTGTTCTATTGGCATGCCAGTGAAATCCGGATGAGTTGCAGACTTGAAAATTTTTATGGCTTTATTGTTGCTGACGAAAATGTCAGCTTCCCCGCCCTTGCCAATTGACATGGACGGGTCCAAGCGCACTCTTTTTCCCTGTATGTACACGTCCATATCAGGCCTCCGTTTTTGCTGGCTTGCGGCGAATGACTATTAAAGTTGTGTCGTCTTCCAGCCAGCCAGTTTCTTTTTCAATTTGACCCGCGGAATTCAATTTAATGACTTCTCTGGCCACCAAATGTAATTTCCGCCGGATCTTGTCTGTATTGGAAAAGTAGGAATCCTCTTGCCAAAATTGGCTTAAAGGCCCAACCATTTCCGTTTTGCCTGGGATTGGCTTTAATGAAGCATGCATTAAATCAACCAGACCATCGCTAGCCAAAAAGATTGACGAGACTTCTTCAGTCGGGCAATCTACCTGGATTTGAAAACGGATATCGTCTTCCACAAAGCCTTTGGGCAAAGGTTGGAATAACCCATAACCCAAGTAGGCTGGTTGGTTGCCAGGCCGGGGACTCAATTTTTCAATCAAGTTGTTCCAGCCCACCACTCCATCACCGATGGAAAAGATAAGCGTCCGCTTGGGCGTGACAATGGCGCCGACAGTCGTAAATAAAAAATTATTGACGACTGTGTCGGTTAGACTGTTGCCCAACATCAGGCACATGACCCTGATTTCGGCCAAGACTTCTTGGCGAACCCGTTCAAAAAAAACTTCGGTTGGTTTGGGCAGTTCTGGAATTTGCGAAAGCTGCCTTTGAAAAGCCGAGAGTATTAGTTCAGCGCCAATGTTTGCGCCGACTTCACTCTGCTTGCCCTCGCTGCAGCCATCGCAGACTATAGCCACTAAAGCCTCTGGGGTCTTGAACCAACGATAGGTATCTTGGTTGTTCAAGCCCAAAAGTCGGTGGTGTTTGCCAACAACTGTCCCGCCGGCAATCTCAAAATTTTCCATTTTTCAATACCTCTTTTCGTATCGTGAATTTTATTTAGTTTTCAAAGTCCAAAAAGCCCTGATCTAATCGAGCAGGACTTTTTAGAGAGGGTCTCCCTTTTCTTTAACGCGACTTAAAAAATTGGGAGAAGAACTCTCGAGAAAGCTCTCCTCGATAATTGTCGCGTTAAGGAATGGATTTTTAAGGTGTATTTTTTACACTAACTATTAAGTAAAAAAAATTACATTATTTCTGCCTGAGAAATCAAACGATTGGCAAAAGTGTAAAGCTGGGCTGGCCGGTTTGCTTCACCTTCCCGTTTTTTACCCATCGGCTTTACCAATTTCAAGCTCAAAATTTTCTTCCGAAAATTCCGCTTGTCAAAATGCTTATTCAGGATGATTTCATAAACTCCTTGCAATTCCGAAAGTGAAAAGGCTTTGGGCAAAAGATTACAGACAATATTGGTATAGCCCATTTTGGATTGCAAGCGCCGGACTGCCGTATCAATAATCTTGGCATGGTCATAGGCCAAGGCTGGTAATTTTTTGACTGGAAACCAGCGGACGTCCGCGTATTCTTTGGTGGTATGCAGGGTGACTGAATCGCTGGGAATCAGGGCGAAATAGGCGACTGAGACTACGCGGCCAAAAGGATCCCGCTTAACTTCGCCAAAAGTGTAAAGCTGTTCCAGATAAATATTCTTTACCCCAGTTTTCAGGGCTAATTGCTTGCGAGCCGCGGCTTCCACGGATTCCATGGGTTTGACCAAGCCACCAGGGGCGGCCCAGCATTTTTCAAAAGGCTGCTTTTTCATCTTAATTAATAAAACCTGCAATTCCCCTTGTTTTAAGGTGAAAATGACCACATCAGTGGCAATGGCGGCGAACTTATATTTTAGGGGATTAGGGGACATATATACTTAGTGTAAGATATACACATAGTAGACCCTAATAAAATACCCGTCAAGTCCTAGTTATCCACAAGTAAAAAAGGCAGCTTTTTAAGGCTGCCTTTTGGCTTTTTCACGTAACTCAGCACGAAGTTCCATCCAAATTTTACCCAAATTGTTTTGACCGTCTCCATTAGGACCCCTGGCCCAAAATGCATCATAGGGTGAGTCTTCGATAATCTCCATATCCCCGGTTTCCAAAAGTTTCTTTTGGATATAAGCATGCTGGTACAGCTTGGCCCTGACAATTTCTCTCATGATTCCAAGATTCACTTGGTGCCAATTAGGACGGGTATGTTCCTTATTGGCTTTGGCAATCTGTTTGGCTTCATGGGCAGAAGTCGCCATCTGGATCATCCCAATTATCTCGGGATCCTCAAACTTAGCCGCTTGATAAGCATGTTCGGAAGTCATCCACCTAGCCCCTCGCCAATAGACCGCAAAAGCGGAAAAGTTGGAAAAGGAATACCACGAACCTCCGTAAAACAGAACTTTGTTCAATTTAAATCCCTTCTTTTTTTACCTTTGATTTTCAGTAAAACTTAACTACAAAAACCATCTATGTCAAGCCGAACTAAATTATTATAAACTAAGCCTATGAACAAACTCCAAAAACTGGCCCAATTAATCCGCTATTTCATCTTAATCTCCACCACCCGCGCCGGTTCTGGCCATCCTAGCTCTTCTTTATCTGCTACAGATTTGATGACTGGTTTAATGTTTGGTGGATTTTTCAAGGCTGATTTACGCAATCCAAAAAACCCTAACAATGACCGGCTGATTTTTTCCAAAGGCCATGCGGCGCCACTTTTATACGCTCTGTATGCTGCTGCGGGAAAACTGACCGAAAAGCAATTATTGACTTTAAGGAAATTTAATAGCCCGCTGGAAGGCCATCCTAGCCCTGGCTTTGCTTTTACTGAAGCACCGACAGGATCATTGGGCCAAGGTTTGTCGATTGGGGTTGGTCTGGCTTTGAATGCCAAGCTTGATAAATTATCTTACAAAACTTTTGTACTTTTAGGTGACTCGGAAATGGCTGAAGGCCAAATCTGGGAAGCTATTCAATTAGCAGTGTATTACAAACTGGATAATTTGGTTGGAATTTTGGATGTAAACCGCTTGGGCCAAAGAGGCCAAACCATGTATGGCCACAATTTAAATGCTCACCAAAAAAGAATTGCTAGTTTTGGCTGGAAAACTATTTTGGTTGATGGCCATGATTTTAAACAAATTACCAAAGCCTTTATTGAGGCGAAAAAAACCACCGGCAAACCAGTTATGATTATTGCCAAAACCCTCAAGGGCAAGGGTATTTCATTTTTGGAAAATAAAAACGGTTGGCATGGCAAAACTTTGAAACTTGAACAATTGAAAACTGCTTTAGCTGAACTTGGGACAATTGATAAAAAAATACGAGGTGTGGTTTCAAAACCAATATCAAAGAAAGTCAAAATTTCAAGAATCAAATCAACCAAGCCAGTTAATTATACAAAAGGCGAAATAGCGGCAACCCGCGAAGCTTATGGCAATGCTTTAGTTCGCCTAAGCCCAAAATTTCCTAACCTGATTGCTTTGGATGCGGAAGTCAGCAATTCCACTTATTCGGAATTCCTTCAAAAAGCCTATCCTAAAAAATTCCTGGAAATGTTTATTGCCGAACAAAACATGGTTGATGTGGGTTTAGGCTTGGCCTTGCGCGGCAAACTGCCATTTATTTCCACCTTTGCCGCATTCTTAACCCGGGTTTTTGACCAGATTAGGATGAGCCAATATTCAAACGCTCACTTGGTTTTTTGCGGCTCCCATGCCGGGGTTTCCATTGGCGAAGACGGCGCTTCGCAAATGGGCTTGGAAGATATTGCCATGTTCCGAACTTTGCAAAATGCCACAGTTCTTTATCCCAGTGACGCTGTTGCCACGGAAAAATTAGTTGAACAAGCCGCCAAAGCCAAGGGGATTGTTTATATCCGCACCACTCGCGCTAAAACCCCAGTGCTCTATAAAAACACTGAAAGCTTTCCCATCGGTGGCAGTAAAATTTTGAAACAAAGCAATAAAGACGTGGCTACGATTATTACGGCTGGCATTACTTTGCACGAAGCTTTAAAAGCTTATTCTGAACTGCAAAAACAGAAAATCAACATAAGAATTATTGATTTGTATAGCATTAAACCAATTGATGTTAAAACCTTGCGCAACGCCGCCAAGCAAACCAAGAATTTAATCGTAGTAGAAGACCATGTACCCGAAGGCGGTATTGGCGAAGCCGTTAAAAGCGCAATTTCTGGCATTGACACTAAGCTAATTCACTTAGCCGTCCGAAAAATCCCACATTCAGGCAAGCCTGAACAGCTTTTGGATTATGAAAAAATCTCAGCCAAGATGATTATACGTGCAGTTAAAAAATTAAAAGATAATTAAATGGTAAGAGTTTTACATTTCGTGAAAAAAACTGAGATTAGAAAATACAACATTCAAAATGTTAAATTTGAACTAGAGATTAATAAACATGTATTTCCTCCTTCCCCGCACGGGTCATTTTTTGCAGAAAACATGAAAATTAGCCCCAACGAGTTGGTAATTGATATTGGCTCTGGGACTGGCTTTTTAGCAATTCTGACCGCAAAGTTGGGTGGTAAAGCTTATGCCACAGATGATGATAAAGATGCAATCAACCTAACAAGCAAAAATGCTAAAAGAAACCGTGTTAAAATTAACCTAAGAAAAGGCAGCTATTTTGCCAATTTTAAGAAAAAATTTGATGTAATTGTTGTTAATCTTCCACAAGAAATTGTTCATAAAAATTATCGAAAGGCAATTGGTAAACAGTTGACCAGAAGTTTTGATGGCGGGCCTAATGGTAACAAACAAGTTTTAAAATTTTTAGACATTGCAAAAAAACACATGCACGAAAGGTCGCGAACTTATATTATTGTCTATACGGTTACCAACTATACTCAAACTTTAAAAAAAATTGCTAAGAATTATAATGCCCGGCTGGTAGCTTTTGATATTGGTCCAACTAAAGAATTTGTAATAGATAATATTGGATGGTATAAAAAATTAAATCAAATTGGCAAAATCAGAATATTCAAAGTTGGCAAAAAATGGTATGCAAATGAATATCTTTTTGAATTAACCTTAAAATAGTCCCCTCATCCTTATGATCAAACGCATCCACTCCACTTTATTTTTCTGCAAAGACTTGTATAAAACCACCAAGTTTTATGAAACCTTAGGTTTTACAGTTTCCAAGGCTAATGATGCGGTTCGCATTACCTTTGGCGATTACAAGCTGGCTTTTATGGATGAAAACAAAACCTTGATAAAAACTGATGCTGATGAAGGGCTGAAAGGCGTTGGGATTTACACCTATTTCGAAGTTGAAAATGTTGATGCTTTTTACCAAGCCCTGAAAGAAAAAAATATTACGACTTCCAGTGAACCCAAAGATTGGCCTTGGGGCAAAAGGGAATTTGCAGTCAGGGATCCTGACGGGTATAAGCTGATATTTTTTTCGAAAATATAAATTATTATTACGTTACGGCAGAATGAAAAGACGTATAAGATTGCTCCCGCCTGCCTCGCCGGCGCGAGTTCGGCGGGCAGGTCATCCCGCCATACGGCGGGATCGCAATAACAAATACAACAAGAATATTATTTAAAATTTTCCAAACTTAACATTATTTAACCATATGCGGGAAAATCCAAGCGAACAAGAACAGGTATACTCGTCACCCGAAGAAAAATTTGCCAATGAAATCGAATCTAGATATACAACATGGATTTCTATTGTTGATGAATCTGATGTTGACGAAAAAACTAAGGGGGGGATTAAAAAAGACTGGAAATTTTTAAAAAAAGCGGGTTGAATAATTGGCGCAGCGGTGATGGTTGGATGAATATTGGCGATGCTGTTCATGGTACGATCTCTTACATTTTATCAATAACCGAAAGGGATAAAAACAAAAAAGAAGCAGAGGCTTTGTTTGAAAACATCCGAGATGATATTTGGGCGTTATTTGAGGAGACAAATAAATAGTCCAGCTAAAATTAACAGGGCGGTTTAAACAAATTGACTGATAGCGGATAGTATTATAGGCTCGAAAAAGCCGTTCTTTTCAAAAACCTTTTAGAAAATCTGGATTAAGCATAAACCAAAAAGGAGGTTAAAAATGGGAATATGGCACCTTGACCCGGCATGTGAATCGGCTTTAACTAACCTGAACGACGAAATCAGCATATTCGAGCGGACTACCGGACGAAATTATGTGTTGATTCTCGTACCCGAAGCGCCTGACGAAAAAATCCACATGTCACAAAACGGCAAGCCATTACCGGAAGAATCCAATATGGATCCGAAAGAATTCCTGGCAATAGCATTGCAAAAAAGGAGGCATAATCTTGGGCTATCTTAGCAGACAACCAACCAGCAATGAACCGCCAAAGCCGAATGCGGGCACGAGTCCATGGCTAGAAGCAAATGAACTGGCGGATGAATTCTCCCTGCTGCTCAATGGCCTAGCGAAACGGTGTGCGAAGTGCCAGCGTGCAACGCGGATTAAACATCTGGATAATGACCATTGTTGTCCCGATTGCCGGTAAGTCCAAAAGCTATATCATGAAGTTCCACAATGGAGGCGGAAAAATATTTCGCCTTCTTTTTAAATATTGCAAATGTCATAGCGAGGAGGAGCCAAGCGACGACGCGGCAAACTTATATTAAAAACCTCATCCTGAACTCGATTCAGGATCTCTAAACATTAAGATGCCGAAATAAACTTGCCCTCGCATCCATTGTGGTGCGGGGTTCGGCATGAGAATTTATCTTTTCCGAAAATCCCTTTCCAGTTTATTGGCGGATTTTGGGTTTAATTGATATTTATTTATATTCTTCTGTCTTTGCCTAACTATTTCATAAATAAAAATCCCGGCCGTGACTGAAACATTAAGGCTTTGCACCATGCCCTGCATGGGAATAGCCAATATTTGGTCAGCCGACTTAATGGCAAAATCTGACAAGCCCCGATGTTCATTACCGACCAGCAAGGCAATTTTATTATATAATAACTTGGTTTTAAAAAGGTTTTTAGATTTTTGAGTTAGGGCTGTGGCAATAATTTCATAACCTGTTTTTTTCAAAACCTTCAAGCAATCTTGGGTAGAATTAAAGACTTTAAAACTCAACCACTTATTGGCTGAAGAAGAGCTGGATTTCCCAATTTTCCTAGGGTTATACTTCTTCTCTTTTTCAAAAATAAAACAGACATCTTGTACGCCAAAGGCATCACAGGTCCTCAAAATCGCCGCGGCATTGTGCGGATCATGAATATCTTCGAGTACAACGACAAAACCAGCCTGCCGATTTTTAACAACAGTTCTTATTTTTTTCTGCCGTTTATTTAATTTCATTGGCTAATAAGGTATTTATCCTGCTTCAAAAAATTCTGCTTATAGTATCGCAAAGATTCGTCAATTATCTTAATATTTTTTACCTTCTTCTTTTTCCAATCACCCTTCTTTAGGGCTTTCGCTAATTCAGTCATATTCCCAACAACTTTATCACATGCGATAAATACATAAGGGTCAACATATTTTTTGTATACTCTTCCGAATATTTCTTTTTTAGCCAAATTAAATTTGCCGCCTTTCGGTGCTAAACCAATTAATGGCTTTCCATAATACTTGGCGATCAACATTTCCTGCGAACCGCCGACGCTAATATCGTCGCTCAAATAAACTACCACCACATCAGACATATTTATCATGTAACAATTTCGGCCATAAATTAGTTTCGAATCAGTGTGGTCAAATTTAAATCCGGCGGCACTTTTAGTCGGGTCAATATTGATTATTTTTAATCCTGACTTTTTAGATAATTCAGCGCTAAAACCATCACGCCAATAATGGGTCTTGAAACTTGAGTCCTTGGAAACTTTACCCGCAATATATAATTTCATGGTTTATAATCAAAATTTTTCAATCTCCCGGATAACTTCCGGCAATTCTTGCGTCTCAATCAAATGCCCGCGATTTTGCAACACCAAAACCCGGGCGTCTAATTTTTCCTCAAAAATTTTCTTATTACTTTCCAAAAAACCAAACGGGTCATTATCCGATAAAATTACCGTGAATTTTTCACAGTGACTTTTTATTTTTACAAAATCAATTGGCGTGTTAATCCAGGGCTTGGCAATGGCCCGCTCTTCATCACTTTCTATGTTGTCTAAATCAAACCAACCCGCAACAAAAATTACCCCGCCGATTTTTATACTGACAGGTAAACTTTCCAAATACCGCAATATAGCCTGACAGCCAATGCTATGGCCGATTAAATAGGCCTGTTCATCTGGTTTGGTAATGGTTTGCCTCAAAATTCCCACCCATTTTTCAATATCTGGACTTTCAGTATCTGGCATTGCTGGAATTTGGACTTTAAAACCTGTTGATTCCAAAATTTTCCTAGCCCAGGGAAGCCAGCCTTCTTCAGGATTTCCACCCCAACCATGTATGATTATCACTTGTTTCATTAGTTTATATCTGATTGCTAACTGGCTTAATTTCCGAGGATTTTCTGTTTCCAACAATTGCCGTAATCAAAATGCCAACATAGAAAATAAAACCATACACGCAGGCGGGTAAGGTGTCGGGTTTAAGCCAAAATATCTCATAAATGGAAAGTCCCAGGGCAAACAAAGTACCGATTATACCTAAAACCAAAATAGCGTTATTGATACAACGCTTGTTAATAAATTTCAAACCAATAAGCGCCAAGATTAAAACCGCCATAAACATGAAAAAGCCGTAAACGCAGTTTGGCACGCCAAAAATCTTAACTGGCCCAGACCCGCCACTGCAGGACAAAAAAGTGTTCGTACACCCACTTTTAAATAGGTTGACATAAGAAAGATAACCGGAAAGCGCTGACCCAAGTACGGCAAATAAACCAATCAATAAGAAACCCTTGTTCGTTTGCATAATAAAGAATGATTAATGATAACTTAAGTAATTTTAGCTAATTTAAGTTTGATTGACTACTTGGCCTTCACCTAAAATTGAAAATTCTTCAGAAGACAAGCCGTTCCCCAAAAGCCGGCTGCCAAAACATTTGCTGGTGGTAAACAAACCATCCTCGCCTTTTTTTAAGTACAACAAATATTCTTGGTTGTTTGAGGCAAAATGCAATTCACAATTAGTGCTTGGGTTTTTAATGGCCGTGCTTTGCTTGGCAAAAATTTCTATGCCACCTTCAGGCATTTGGCCTTTATAAATTTTATCCGCAGTAAATAAAACTTTGGCGTTTTCCGGACCGTCTGCTAAAACTAAAAAAACTTTTCCGGAGACTATCAAATCCGCTTGTTGAATTTTTTCAGCCGCAGGCAGACTTTTACATTCAAAATTATCCTGGTTTTTCGTCTTCAGAAAAACCCAAATACCTATTACCAATAATAAAACCATTCCGCCGCAAAGGTAGTAGGGAACATTTGACTGTTTTTTTGGTTTTCGGAAGAAAGACGGCATTAATTTCATTTTGCGGCTTTTTTTATCAAAATTCAAGCATCCTTTGGTTTATTTGACATTTATCATTATTTAAATTAAGTTTTGGACGATTAAACATAAACCTTAGGCCAAAAGGAGAGAAAGATGTATAGCAACGTCTTAGCTATAATTGTCGATTTGTACATGTATAGCGACCCAACACCGCTCGTTTCAAAAGGATTCTTAACTAAGGTAAAGCTTAGGCCGGGAGATAAACGAGTTCGCACAATGTCACCTGATCTAAGAAAGCTCTATTGCATTTACCGTGCTTTTAAAGCAAAAACGCCATTTGCACATAATGGCGCCTCTGAAGGCCGACAACCTGGTGAACTCAATTGGAAAGCAAGGATCCATGCTGAGTTGCTCGAACAACACAAAATTGGGTTGCTATGCTCAGCCCTACACGCGATGTTCTTTGCTTCACTCAGATTAGAATTAATCCATGCCGGATTTCCACAAGACTACTGGCTTTGCGTCCGGGGCGCAGATATTGTCTGGCGCAAAGAAGCTGATACTGATCCTGACGCATTCCAGATTCACGTCCAATAGTCCAAATTTCTTTCCAAAAATACCCCAGGGATTCCTCGGGGTATTTTTTAATTGGTTTTTTAAACCCTGATTATTTCCAATTCACGTTCAGGGTGGAAGCGCCTAAGCCAAAATCCAAGTTTACTTTCTTGGTGGTACTGGCGTAATTATTGGATTCATAAGTCTTATCGTCAATTTTCTTGAAATCCGACAGGTTTTTAGAGGTTGCGCCGGCATCAATATTCAATTTTGCGCCTAGGGATTTAGGCAAAGTGATATTTATGGTACTGGCCCCAGCATCCACATTCACGCTGGCTTGCTCAAGCTTATCACCTAAAGTCAGATTCAAGGTTGACGCTCCGGTGTCTACATCAACGGCTTTGGCCATCACGTTTGTCAAATCTAAATCCATATCCGAAGCCCCGGAATCAATATTCAAGTTTATTGGTAGGTCATTATTTACTTGCAAATCAATGGTGTTTTTGGATGAGGTGAACCATTTCCAGGAACTAGTGGTTTCTAAAGTAATATTCTGGATATTATCTTTGGTTTCTTCCTGTTGTTTTAGCTCCAAATTATAGCTGGAAAAAATCCCTGTCAGTAATTTAGCCGAACCACCTTTAATGTTTAATTTGGTTGCGCCAGTGTTCAAGTTGAGCACGGCGCTAGTGACATTAGCTGCCTTGTCATAACCCACTTCCTGGGTGGTCAAATTTTTGTCACTTGAATTGCCAAAAACCATCCAGGCAACTAAAGCCAAAACTATGATCGTAACGATTGTACCAGATAGCCAAGAAAACCAGCCTCGACCAGTTAGGATGGAAAGGCCGATAAAAATAATGATCAGGGGCCAAATCCAATTCCAATCAATATTGATATCTTGAGGAAGCCAACCAGCGGCTCGGCCCAAAAACATTAAACCAACAATGATAACAAAAAGCCCAATGAAAAACCCACCAGGCCTGCGCTGCCCATAATGGTGATGATGAATTTCCTTAACTACGCTTTTTTCTGGTTCTGATTTTTTTGTTTCTGGATTTTGGGGATTGGTATTTTCCATATTATTTGCGTTTTAAGATTAGGAATAAACCGACAATCACTATCAAGATTGGCCAGACGAAATCCCACCTGAACCAATGCATGGGCACGATTTGCTGAATCAAAATCAGCAAGCCGATGGCCACCACAATCAAGCCAATCCAATTGCGGCGATTGTCCATCCAGCGAGGATTCTCTTTAAAATCCCTGGCCATATTTTGTGCGCCCTCTTTAATCTCATCAACTACGCCCCCAACTGAACCGACTTTGCCCAAGCCTTCAACCTTGTTTTCGTCTGGGACAATAAACATCATGACTATATAAACCAAAATGCCTGCCCCGTCAGCCAAGGTAAAAAGCACAAAAAGCGCCCGGAAAATTATGGGGTCAATGTTGAAATATTCGCCCAAGCCCCCGCAAACCCCGCCAATCATGCGGTTTTTGCGCGAACGATAAAGTTTTCTTGCTTCTGCCATATGCTTAATAATTAATGAGAAATCGGCATAAATATAGCAATTAGTTTGAAAAAGACAAGGCTCATAAGTGTTTTCCTTGACTAAAACTGCTTTTTCTGGTAAGATATAGGTATAAAATTAAAATAAAAATCATATGGAGGATCCTAATAACCAAATCCAAAATTGGCTTGTCTCGGTCAGGCAAGCTGGTCTTTCTAATGAACAAATCCAGGCAGAATTGCTGAAAAGCGGCTGGACCCTTGAGCAAGTCCAAAACCTCTTGCAAACTCCCCGAGAAGCAGTCCAAAAGGAAATCCAGGCCAGCCAAACCCTGCCAGAAAATATTGTGGATCTAGCCAAGGGCGCTCAAAAGGGTTTTAGTCCAAGCGGAACAAAACCCAAAACCAGCCATAAAACTTTAGTGGTGGTTTTATCTGTGATTGTAGGAACTTTAATTCTTGGTGGTGTGGCATTTGCTGGTTGGAAAGGTTATATTCCTATCCCTTTCATAGGCAATAACTCAGAAAAAATCCTAAACCAGGCAATCAAGGGGTTTGGTAATATCCAAAATGCTGAAGTAGGTGTTAATTTTCGGGTTGCGGCAGAAGCAAAAGACCCGCGGTATCAAAGTCTTCCATCGGAAAAAATGCATAATCTAAATTCTAAGTCTGGATTTTCTTTGAACACGTTTAACAATCTACCGCCCGACCTGCTTATTGATGGACGGTTAACACTTTTTGCCAAAAGCAATCAAATTACTGATGCTAAAAACCTGCTAGATGATGGTTCTGGAATCATGACGCTGTCTGGTTCTTATACGGGTAATGGGCAAAAATATTCTTTAGATTCAGAATTAAGGTACACCCAGAAGAAACTTTACTTAATTCTCCGCCAAATTCCAGCGGTTCCATTTGTTGATTTAAGTGCATTCAAAGGCCAATGGTTTTCGCTTGATGCCACAAATGCAGAACAAAATTACGGTTTGAATTTGGAAGATACAACCAAGGGCCTGCCAAATCAGCAAGAAACTGAAAAACTTAAAACTGAAATCGGTATTCTGGCAAAACATGCAATTAAAACAAAAGCTCTAGCCCTAAAGAAGGTTGGTACAGAAAAAATTAACGGCCAAGATACCCAAAGAATAAACATTTTAATCAAACGAGACAATTTTTCAGAAATGGTACGAACCTACCGTGCTGATGCAAGCAACAGAAAGGTTAGCGTAATACAAATCGAAAATTTACTAAATGAATTAAATACACCTTTAACTTCCGAGGAATGGGTGGCCAGTGATTATGTAAAAGAAATAAGTTTAAATCTTTGGTTAAATAAATCAGATTCAAGTCCAAGAAAAATAGAATTATCTCTGGTTGTGGTGCCTATAAATCCTTCCAATGATATTAGGGAAAAACAATTTCGAATAACTCTTAGCCTGGCCTTAGACCATATTAACGAGCAGCCAACCGTTGATATTCCCCAAAATGCCAAACCGATTGAAGAAATCATTGCACCTCTGCTAGAAGGCCCGCGATCAAAAGCCAGGGATGCCCAGAGAAAATCAGATGTTGGTCAAATCCGGACTGGTTTAGCTTTATATTTTGATGAATATTCAAAATATCCAGCGGCTTTAGATGAGCTGGCTAATGACAAGAATAGATTCATGAGTAAGCTCCCGACGCCACCGACTGCTGAAGAAAAATATATATATATACTCAATGCAGACAAAACCAATTATACAGTTTGTGCAACATTAGAAAATGAAGAAAATAGTAGCCTTAACTATTGTTTAAATAAATTAGGACCAATTACATCCACAACGCCAACTCAACCTTAAGTATATTTATATGGACCAAAATCTACTAAATTGGGTTTACAATGCGCGTTCATCTGGCCTGGCTGAACAGGAAATCCGCCAGCAATTATTAGCCCAAGGCTGGCAAGAAGCTGATGTAAATCAAGCCATCAAATCAGTGCCTGTTTCACAACCGAATAAGTCTGCTGCTACACCTAATCAGTCTGGTCATGTGGTTTCTGCGAATGTCGAATATTCGCCAAAAAATTATACTATCGGCAAGCACATTTTTAGCCGGGCTTGGGGGAAAACAAAAACCATCTGGATCCATTATTTGCCTTATGCCATTATTGGCCTAGTAATCAGCATTGGCGGTGCTTTTGTTTCCAGTTGGGGGACAAGCCAGGGCATAATTTGGATGTCATTAATCATCACTTTTGTTTCTGTAATAGTCAGCCAGCTCTTGTCTTTAATTACCGCGATATTCTTAACCTCCAACGAGCTTGATCATTCAAGCGCTTTATCAAGGTTGGGCGGCTTAGCTTTGCCATTTATTGGCGCGACTATTCTTTCTTTGTTCGTTGCTTATGGCGGCTTAATCCTCTTTGCCATCCCGGGCATACTCATGCTGCTGGCTTTTACGCTTATGCCTTATGTTGTGGCCAAGGAAGGTCTTGGCGGTCTTGAAGCGCTCAAGCGGTGCTATATCATTGCCAGGGGATTTCGGGGAAATATTTTTGGAGCCATGTTAATGCTGGGCCTATTTATGTTGGCCCTGGGCATACCGCTCATTATTCTTATGATTGTTATTTTTGTCGTCAGCATGAGTAATCCTATTGGCCCAACAATCTTTATTATGGGCATAACGGCAATTTTCATGACCATTTGGCCATTATACCTGGCCTCATACACTAGCATATTATATGACGACCTAGCCGCTATCAGGCCAATTGGAATTGATCCAGAAGTTGGTGAAAAAGGTAAAAAATTAATGTTTGTTTACATTGGTATTTTTGTCCTTTTAGGCTTATATCCAATTTATTCAATAATAACTTCGTTTGGGAAATAATATTAAATTAATTTAATTTAAAAATCACCCCCTTACCATCTATATGGTAAGGGGGTATTGTTATTGAGCAAAGAAAAAGGCTAGTGTCATATTGAAGTACAGAACAATCAACATAATGCCTTCGATCATGTTCCACTTGTTATCTCTCAAGACAATGTAAGTGGCGACTAGAGAAATCGCCAAAAGACCAAAGGGTAACCCAGCGAAATTTAAGGTAATGGGATTTCCAGTCAAAGTTCCAAGGATAACTGCCAGAGGGGCAACAATCATCCCGACTTGTGACGCGCTACCCACTGAAATGGCCAGCGATAGTTCAATCAAACCTTTCCTGGCTGACATTATTGCTGAAACATGTTCAGCAATATTACCTAACACCGGCAGGATGATGAAACCAATCATGGCTTTGGAAATATTCAAGCTTTGAGAAACCGCTTCAACTTCCATCACCAGATTTTCACTTTGCCAATAAGCAGCTGCGGTCATTATGATTAAAGTCGCCAGCGAAGCCTTTTTACTCCAGGTTCCATCCATTTTTTCAGCTTGTTCATTCACTACCCCCATTCTTTCTTTATCCAGAAAGAATAAGAAATAGCAGAGATAAACTACGATCAGGACATAAGAAAGCAAGTTGCTGAAAATCTGTTGGTTCCCGACTGGGATCCTGTTGGCAAATAGGCTTGGCAATAACAGGGTTACGCCAACCACCATGAGCTGGGTTATAAAATAGGTACCGGTAGAAGCTTGAAACTTCATTGTCCCATTTTTTTTGCAGCCTAAAATGATCGAGAAGCCCAAAACCAAAAGCAAATTACCAATAATAGAACCAACAATACCACCCTGGACTAATTCGATTTGGTTTGCCCGAATGGCAGCATAGATGATAATAATTTCCGGTAAGTTGCTCAGAGTCACATTCAATAACCCCGCCTTTTTTTGACCAAGGTACCTGGCCAAATGTTGTGTCGCCTCGCCTAAAAGCTTGCTGATAAAAATCAGGCTAATGGCCGAGGAGATAAAATTGACTTCCGAGCTATTAAGGAAAAATCGGCCAATGGCCGAGGTTATCAGGGTGATTATTACCACCCAGAAAATCCACGCCATACAGCCTCCTTTCTTTTCAATTTCTTCGTTTTTTGTTTTCCGATTAATCTAGCAAATTTTTATCAAATTGTCAAGGGTACCGTAATGGGTAATCCATATCAGTTGGAACAAGCGACAAGGGTTTTAGCTAAGTAACTATTGGGTGAAATGAAGATTTCAGGTGAGGAAAATCTGAAGCAAAATTCACTTACGTATTCTGGCAGGTAAATCGAAGTGGCATGGTGATACATTCTTCTAATAAAAGTCCGTAAGTTGCCAAACATCCCTTCAATTTCACTGGTTAATTCAAATTCCCATCTCTTGTGAATATCCTGTTTGTGCTTAACCTGCCACCATTGGTTAATGTTTTGATAGATACCAGAGCCATCAGTTTGCAAATAGCTTTTAGGCTCAACGTGTTGGAACAGGAATTCGGTAGCATCGCGTTTGTCCACGGACTTCTTGAAGATGACTTGATGGGCTAGGTTTCGACTACTCTCCTGTTTAGCCATAAGCAGGGCTAAATTTTTAAAGTAGGCTTCGTCCATTTGGATATGACCGTTCAAAATTGGCTCAAATTGGGGTAAATGTAGTCTAAATTGCCTAAACCAATATCTAACCGATTCTTCTTGGATATGACAGAGCTTCTGAGTCTGTAAAACGGGTATTTTTTGAGTCCAGCACCATAATAGCGCCCAAAAGGTTCTAAGGGAAAGTTTCATGTCTTTAAGCCAGGTATTGGATAATAGGCTAAAAGGCTTGCGACATTTTCGACAACGATAACGGTCTTCTGAAGAATAAACTTGTCTGGAGTGACAATGAGGACAGCAGAGATTGTGTCCGAAGATAATTTGCCTTAAAGTTTTTCTGATCTTAGCTTCTGAAGGTATTTATTTTAAGAGGGCGATCATATGAGACATAAGGTTAAAGCGAGTAATTTCACTTTATCCTTGTTCCATCAGGCAGGGTATACCCAATCCAAAATCAAGGCTTGACATCTTTGCAAGATGCTGTTAAGATTTACGCTCGAAAAATTAACACAAAAATACCAAAAGGAGTTTCGTTCAAAAATGGCTGAACCAAATACAAAAACCAACCATTCATGTGATGCGTGTGGCTACGTTTTCACTGTTTCTGACGTTTTTATGTATGCCTTTGTTGATGGTTACTTCTGCCCCGTCTGTTGGGTAGACACCAGGCCAAAAGCACTTGCCATTGTCTAGTTATTTAAAAAAGTCGTCTTCATTGCACGGCTTTTTTGTTTGTTTAAATTTTCCTGGGGTCCCAAAATTTTTAATGCAAAATCAATTCGCCCCACGCGGCGGAACTGGCGCGTGGGGAAAACGGCGTGCTTGTGGAAACCAACTTGGGGGTCCCCATTTCATCAAAGATGAAATGGGGAAAGCGAGGCTTCACGCGTAGAGCGGCGCTTTTGCCGTTTACGGCAAAACAGAGCTCGCAGCGTGAAACGAGCTGGTCGGGGTGCGCGGACTCGAACCGCGGACCTCTCGCTCCCAAAGCGAGCGTTCTAGCCAACTGAACTACACCCCGTTAGAAGTTTTTAATAATTGAAAGCCCTCTTCTCAGTTCACTTTGGTGCCGAGTGTCAGAATCGAACTGACGACGCCAGCCTCTTCAGGGCTGCGCTCTACCACTGAGCTAACTCGGCCCCAAAGTGAACTGAGTTTTAAAATTGCAAAATTGAGGGCCCCACGCGGCGGAACTGGCGCGTGGGGAAAGCGGCACACTTGCGGAATAAACCCCGACAAATCAGGAACGCAGCGAAGCGAGTACGGATTTGTCGGGAAAGCGAGGCTTCGTGCGGAGTCCGGAGTGAGCAAGCGTTAGCGTGCTCACGCAGGGCGAAGCACGAAACGAACTGGTGGGTCCGAGAGGAGTTGAACCTCTGACCTCCACAATGTCAATGTGGCGCTCTAACCAACTGAGCTACGAACCCATAAACCAGGGGGTCCCCATTTCATCTTTGATGAAATGGGTAAAGCGGCACGCTTGCGGAACCTGGAGCAGAACCAAAACCTTGGTTATGCGGAAGGTGAAGCAAGCGATGACGCGTGGTGGGCGACTCAGGAATCGCCCGGCAGAGCCGGGTCCGGCTATGCCGGAAACCTGAGACCTCGCCTGCCTTTGCCGAAGCGGCTTCGCGCAGGCAGGTCATTATCAGCTCCGCCCCGTACCAAAAGGGGCAATGGTGGGCATGCCTGGAGTCGAACCAGGGACCTCGTCATTATCAGTGACGCGCTCTAACCATCTGAGCTACATGCCCCCTTTGGTACGGGGTGAACGCTCTAACCATCTGAGCTACATGCCCCCTTTGGTACGGGGTGAACGCTCTAACCATCTGAGCTAGTCGCCCACCGCAGGGGCTTATCGCAAACCATCTGACTGCCCCGTATCCGACCGAAGGGAGTGATACGGGGAGCTAGTCGCCCTTAAAAACCAAGTATTAATAACTTATCAAAAAAAGACTGGCCGTCATAGGCCAGCCCTTTGGCCCCCGCAATTTGTAAATCTTTATTATCGAAACAATAGCTAAATGCGAGGTGCCATCCCGCAGGCAGCCGGCCCTATTGTTTATGCGGGATGTCATCATGTTAACAACTCAAGAGTGGTAAGAGAAATAAAATAGAACTTATCAATACCTCGTTTCACGAGGCAATAGTTGTCAGTTTATATTGCCCCGAAGGCAATCTAAACTGACAGCACGACTATAATGTGTCCCACCATTTGGTGGGACGACACCGTATCTCCCTAGAAAGGAGGTGATCCATCGACAGCTTCCGCTACCGATGCCTTGTTACGACTTCGCCCCTATCATCGACTCTACCTTGATCTCTACTAATGCAGAGGCTTCAGGTATTTCCGACTCTCTTGGCGTGACGGGCGGTGTGTACAAAGCCCGAGAACGTATTCACCGCGCCATGTCTGATGCGCGGTTACTAGCGATTCCAGCTTCATAAGGTCGAGTTGCAGCCCTTAATCTGAACTGAGGGGTGGTTTGGTGGGATTTGCTTCACCTTACGGTTTCGCGGCCCATTGTTGCACCCCATTGTAGCACGTGTGTAGCCCAGGTCGTCAGAGGACCATGCTGACTTGACGTCATCCTCGCCTTCCTCCGGCTTAAAGCCGGCAGTCTGTTATGAATACTTTAACATAACACGAGGGTTGCGCTCGTTAGGGGACTTAACCCAACGTCTCACGACACGAGCTGACGACAGCCATGCAGCACCTGTCACCGGGTTCCTTGCGGCACATCCACCT